>JGI12210J13797_10006429_pt1 | contig 11292 bp, 9 predicted proteins | sample ElkSlonscriptome_3_FD_13797 | JGI IMG/M metagenome (IMG submission 13797) | reverse complement strand
CGCCAGGAAGTACCCGCCGGTGGACGGCTGCGGCAGCCCGTCCACGCTCCAGTCCATGTCTTCTGGCGATCCCTCGATGGCACTGCGCGGCTGCCGGGCGCGCGCCGCCGCATCCACGATCGCTGCCACCTCGGCCTCGGCGTGCCCACCCGCGACCAGGAGCGAGTCGCTCGAGAGCGCGACCCAGGTACGCCGGCGCGTACCGATGAAGCCGCTTCGCCGCAGCGGTTCTTCCCCCTGCTCGGCGACCGTGCTCATCCGCATCTGGGCCGCGCGAACCAGCGCGTCGGTGTCGCCGGCGCCGCGGATGAGCCAGAGCACTCGCCCTTGGCCGTAGTCGGCGCGAACGAGCTCGGTCAGCTCCGCCGGGTGGATGCCGGTGCGAAGCTCGATCCGTTCCAGAGCCTCGGCCGTCAGCACCAGGTCGACCCAGGTACGAACCGCGGGCTCCGCCGCGAGCTCGTCGGGGCGGGCGATCACCACGGACGCGGCGCCGCCCGGAAGCAGCGCCGCGAGTGGCCCGGCGATCACCGTGGGCTCCGGCGTGGGAGGCTCTTCGACCGGCGGAGAGCTCGAGCCACAGCCGATGAGCAAGAGCGCCCCAAGCGACGCTGAGAGCGGTCCCCTCACGCTGGAAGCTCTACGCCAGCGCCTCGGGAACCGCCACCCCGGCGGTCAGTTCGCTCGGCTGCGCTTGCTCTTGCCGTTGGCCTTGGCCTTCGACTTCGAATCATCGTCGTCGTCGCTCTTGGCCTCGGCGGCGGCGGCTTCTTCGGCCTTGGGGCCCCGCCCCAACCCGTGCTCCGCGAGGATCTTCTGTTCGATCTCGTCGAGCATCTCCGGGTTCTCCTCGAGGAACGTCCGAGAGTTGTCGCGGCCCTGGCCGAGGCGGGTCTCGCCGTAGCTGTACCAGGCCCCCGACTTCTCGACGATGTTCGCTTCGACGCCGAGGTCGAGCACGTCGCCGGTGCGGCTGATGCCGTGACCAAAGAGGATGTCGAACTCGCAGAGCTGGAAAGGCGGCGCGAGCTTGTTCTTCACGACCTTCACGCGGACGCGGTTGCCGATCGCCTTGTCGCCGACCTTGATCGTGCCGATACGGCGGATGTCGAGGCGCTGCGAGCAGTAGAACTTGAGCGCGTTGCCGCCGGTGGTGGTCTCCGGGCTACCGAACATCACGCCGATCTTGTGGCGGATCTGGTTGATGAAGAAGAGCGAGGTGTTGCTCTTCTGCACGGTACCCGTGAGCTTTCGGAGGGCCTGGCTCATCAGCCGGGCCTGCAGGCCCACGTGGCTGTCGCCCATCTCGCCCTCGATCTCGGCCTTCGGCACGAGTGCCGCGACCGAGTCGATGACGATGATGTCCACCGCGCCGGAGCGAACGAGAGTGTCGGCGATCTCGAGGGCTTGCTCGCCGTGGTCCGGCTGGCTGACCAGGAGCTCGTCGACGTTCACGCCGAGCCGGCGCGCGTAGGTCGGGTCGAGGGCGTGCTCGGCGTCGATGAACGCAGCCACGCCGCCCTGCTTCTGGCACTCGGCGATCGCGTGGAGGGTCAGCGTGGTCTTACCGCTCGACTCCGGGCCGTAGACCTCGACGATGCGCCCGCGGGGGTAACCGCCGATGCCGAGGGCTAGATCCAGGGAGATCGAGCCGGTCGGGATGGTCGGGATGTCCACCTTGGCGCCCTCTCCCAGACGCATGATCGAGCCCTTGCCATAGGTCTTCTCGATCGACCCGAGGGCCAGCTTTAGGGCCTTCTCACGGTTGGAATCACTCGCCATCTCGTACCTCCTGAACGCTTGTATAGTCTCTCGGCGCCAGCCCTTGATAGACGGTGCGCCGTCGGGCCGCAAGCCCTTTGGACCCAGGACGCTGGCACAGGGGTGTGACAGAGCCTCCGCTCAGAGGCCGAGGATCTCTTCACATGTCGACAATGACGGGCCTTTTGCCAGGTCCCAGCCCTCGGCGACCCGGCGGACCAGATCGAGGGCGAGGTAGGCGGAGCGGCGCCGAACGCGATCGCGGTCGCCCGAGAGCTGATGGCGGTACATCAGCGTCGGCTGGTCCCGGCGAGCGAGGCCGAACCAGACGGTTCCGACCGGTTTCAGGTCGCTCCCGCCGCCCGGGCCGGCGATGCCCGTGGTGGCGACGGCCACGTCCGAGTCGGCCAGCCGGCGGGCCCCCTCGGCCATCGCGCCGGCGCACTCGGCGCTGACGGCTCCGTAGGCCCGGAGCACGTCCTGCTCCACGCCGAGGATCTGGGTCTTGGCGGAGTTCGCGTAGGTCACGGCGTCGAGCAGGAGGTAGTCGCTGCTGCCCGGAACCCCGGTGATCATGCTGCCGATCATCCCGCCAGTGCAGGACTCGGCGAGCGCCAGCGTGAGCTTCTTGGCCCGCAGCCGCTCGCCCACGATGGCCGCAAAGCTGTCGTCCCGGTCGCCGAAAACGGCCTCACCCAGCCGCTCGCGGACGATCTCGGACACCGCGGCGGCCTGCACCTCGGCCTCGGAAGCCGATTTGGCGCGAGCGTGGACCTTCACCTCGATCTCGGGGAAATGCGCGCGGTAGCCGAGTGTTAGGCCCTCGTGAGCGGACTCGAGATCCTTCAGCAGCTCGGCGACCCCGGACTCGGGGAGACCGAAGGAGCGAATGTGTATCTGGTGGCTGTCGCGAATGCCGAGGTCACCGACGGCGGGGCGCACGCTCGCGTGGAACATCGCCCGCATCTCTCGGGGGACCCCTGGCAGAAAGAAGCAGCGCGCCTTGCCCACGGCCACTTCGAAGCCCGGAGCGGTGCCCTCGGGGTTGGGCAGGACCGTCGCTCCTCGTGGGAAGTCGGCCTGCTTTGCGTTCGAGGCGAGCATCGACCGCCCCTTGGACGCGTAGAGCCGCTCGAGGTGCGCCAGCGCCGACTCGTCCCGCTCGAGGGAAACACCGGCGGCCTTCGCGGCGGCGGCGCTCGTCAGGTCGTCCGAGGTCGGTCCGAGCCCGCCGGTGCAGACCACCACCTCGGCGCGTTCCCCGAGACGGGTGAGCTCCTCGGCGATCGTCGCCACATCGTCGGCGACGGTGAGGTGAGCGTTCACGTCGAAGCCGAGCGTCGTCAGCTCCTCGGCGATCCAAGCAGCATTCGAGTTGATGAGCTCCCCGCGGGTGAGCTCGGTACCGATGGAGAGTACGGCCGCCGGCATGGGGGACCGGCGACAATGGTGCACCCCCCGAGCCCGGTCAAGCACGTTCGCGCTGGCCGTTTCGAAATGTCGCCGCTTCATGATACGGAGGCCCCGTGAAACGAATCCCGATCCTAGTCCTCGCCCTCGCGCTCGCGACGGCGATCGCCGTCGCCCAGGAGGGCGAGAGCGACGCCGAGAACACCGCGACCGAGAGCGGCGGAGAAGACGGGCCTCTGGCCCAGCTCCCCATCGTCCGCCGCCAGCTCGACAACGGCCTGCGGGTGGTGATGAGCCCGGACCGCACGGTCCCGACCGTCGCCGTCGCCGTCTACTACGACGTCGGCTCGCGCAACGAGGTCCGCGGTCGCAGCGGCTTCGCCCACCTCTTCGAGCACATGATGTTCCAGGGGTCCGCGAACGTCGGCAAGGGCGAGCACTTCGTGCTGGTGCGCAACCGTGGCGGTCGGGCGAACGGCACGACCTCCCACGACCGAACGAACTACTTCGAGACCCTCCCCTCGAACGAGTTGGCGATGGGTCTGTGGCTCGAGGCCGACCGGATGAAGTCGCTCGCCGTGACCGCCGAGAACTTCGAGAACCAGCGGCTGACCGTGAAGGAGGAGCGGCGACAGAGCTACGACGACCGCCCCTACGCCAACAGCATGCTCCGCATCAACGAGCTCGCGTACGGCGACTACTGGCCCTACTCGCACTCGACCATCGGCGACATGCAGGATCTGGACGACGCGCCGCTCGAGGCGGTCCAGCAGTTCTTCGACGCCTACTACAAGCCGAACAACGCGGTGCTCGCCATCGCCGGCGACTTCGACCCCGAAGAGGCGATGACGATGGTCCGCCGCTACTTCGGCGCGATCGAGCGCGGGCCGATCCCGCCCTACGAGCCGGGGGAGCTCGAGCCGCAGACGGCCGAGCGCACCGAGGTCCTGACCGACCGGCTCGCCGAGCTCCCGGCGTTCCACGTCGCCTATCACATCCCCCAATCACGCACCGAGGACCACTACGCCCTCGAGGTGCTCTCGTTGATCCTCGGCGACGGGGATTCCTCCCGGCTCTACCAGGAGCTGGTGAAGGAGAAGGAGATCGTCTCCCAGCTGAGCGTCGGCACCGACGACCGACGGGGGCCCGATCTGTTCAGCTTCTTCGGCGTCATGGCGAGCGGCCACGAGCCGGCGGAGGCGCGCACGGCCATCTACGCCGCGATGGAGAAGGTCGCGAGCGAAGGCATCACCGAGCGCGAGCTGCAGAAGGCGCGCAACCGGATCAACGCCTACTTCGTCTTCGGGCTCCAATCGAACCTCTCGCGGGCGAAACAGCTCGCCGAATTCGAGCTCTACTGGGGCAACGCCGAGATGATTCGCGACGAGCTCGAACGCTACCTCGGCGTCACCGCCGAGGACGTCAAGCGCGTCGCCGGTGAGTACTTCGCGGCGACCAACCGCACCGTCCTCGATGTCGTGCCGACCGAGGCCGAGGGAGAAGAGTCGTGAGCCGTCCGATGAATCGAATCGCCGCCGCGCTGGCGCTGATGATCGCCTGCGGGGGACCGACCGCGGACGAGCCCGAGGAGCAGGTCGCCCCTGTCGCCACCGGTGACGAGATCCCCGCCGAGCCCCCGCCCCGGGAGCCGCCGCCGGAGTCCGGACCGGCCCGGGACATCCGCTTCCCGCCGATCCAGCGGGCGTCGCTCGACAACGACCTCGAGCTCAACGTCGTTCCCTACGACGCCCTACCCGTCGTCTACCTGCGCCTGGTGATCAAGAGCGGTGCGGAGACGGACCCCGAGGGCAAGGAAGGGCTCAGCGACCTGGTCGCGCAGATGCTCAAGGAAGGCACCCGGCGCAAGAGCAGCCAGGAGCTCGCCGAGTCGATCGAGTTCCTGGGAGCCGATCTGTGGACCGGCGGCGACGAGGAGAACGTGCACCTGGTCTTCCGCGCGCTCGCCGAACACCTGGACGAGGCCATGGACATCCTCGCGGACGTCGCCCAGAACCCCGCCTTCCGCAACGAGGAGCTCGAGAAGCTCAAGCGCCGCGAGAAGGACCGGCTTGGGCTCAGCCGGCGACAGCCGCGCTACCTCGCCCGCGAGGCGTTCTTCGGCCAGCTCTACGGCGACCACCCCTACGCGACCGTGGACACCAACGAGGAAGCCCTCGGGCGCATCTCGCGCCGGGACCTGCAGCGCTGGCATCGGAAGTACTTCGTTCCCTCGAACGCCTTCCTGGTCGCGGTCGGCGACGTCACGAGCGAGCAGGTGAAAGCCGCCGCCGAGCGGGCCTTCGGTCGCTGGCGTGGTCGAGCGGTCGGCGCATCGGAGGCCCCGGAGCCGCCCACCCGCGACAGCCGTGAAGTGGTGATCATCGACCGGCCCGGCTCGGTGCAGTCCACGATCTACATCGGCGAGCTGGCCATGGCCCGCGGCGACGAGGGCTGGGTCGAGATGGAGGTCTCCAACCAGATCCTCGGCGGCTCGGCCGCCTCGCGCCTCTTCATGGATCTGCGCGAGCGTCGAGGGCTGACCTACGGCGCCTACAGTCAGGTGGTCGAGCGGGTCCAGACCGGACCCTTCGTCGCCCTCGGCGCGGTTCGGACGGAAGTCACCGGCGAAGCGGTCGCCGGCTTCTTCGAGCACCTCGAGCGCTGGGTCAGCGAGCCGCCGACCGCTGAAGAGACCGGCCACGCCCGGGACTACCTCAGCGACTCCTTCCCGCTCTCGATCGACACGCCCGGCAAGATCGCCGGCATGGTCGCCGACCTGCGGATCTTCGATCTGCCGGACGACTACTGGGACGGCTACCGGAGCTCGATCGGCCAGGTGACCCCGGCGGCGGCCCTCGAGGCCTCACGCTCCGAGGTGCACCCGGACCAGATGCTGGTGGTGATCGTGGGCCGCGCGGCCGAGATCGCCGAAGGGCTGCGGCGCTGGGGTCCGGTCACCGTCCTCGATGACGCCGGCGAGGTGAAGCAGACCCTCGAGGCCGCCACCGAAGCCGGCGCGGGCGAGGACGCCGAAGGTGAAGCCGAAGGGGACTGAACGCCCCCGGCTCGCACGTTCTCCGATCGGAGCCACGTCGATCGTTTGAACGGTCGACGGAATCGCGCGACATAGAGAGACGGGCGCCACGCATCGGCGCCGATCGGAGAGCTCAGCCAAATGTGTGGAATCGTCGGTTACGTGGGGCCCGAAGACAGCGCCCCCATCCTCCTCGATGGCCTTCGTCGCCTCGAGTACCGGGGCTACGACTCGGCTGGGCTCGCCGTCCACGGCAACGGAACCATCGACGTCCGTCGCGCGGTCGGGAAGCTGAGGAACCTCGAAGGGGCCCTTCGCGAGCGTCCGCTCGAGGGCAAGGTGGGCATCGGCCACACGCGCTGGGCGACCCATGGCCGTCCCTCGGAGGTCAACGCCCACCCGCACGTCGCTGGCGGCATCGCGGTGGTCCACAACGGGATCATCGAGAACCACCTGGCGGTTCGGCGGCAGCTCCTCGACAGGGGCTGCGAGATCCTCTCGGACACGGACACCGAGCTGGTGGCCCACCTGGTGCACCTCGAGGTGGGTCAGGGCAAGGACATCGAGAGCGCCGTTCGGGCGGTGCTCAACACCATCGAGGGCGCCTACGCGATCGCGGTGCTGAGCGCGGATGAGCCCGAGCGCATCGTGGTCGCCAAGAGCGCGTCGCCGCTGGTGATCGGGCTCGCCGAGGGCGAGACCTACTGCGCGAGCGACGTCCCGGCGCTGCTGCCCTACACCCGCCGGATGATCTTCCTCGAGGACGAGGAGATGGCGGTGCTGGAAGCGGGCGGCGCGCGCATCACCACGCTGAAGGGCGAGCCGGTCGAGCGGGCCGAGACGCAGATCGATTGGTCTCCGGTGATGGCCGAGAAGGCCGGCTACAAGCACTTCATGCTCAAGGAGATCTTCGAGCAGCCGCGCGCGCTCGAAGACACGCTCCGGGGGCGACTGGATCGGCAGAACGGCGCCATCCGCGGAGAAGAGATCGGCCTCGCAACCGAAGAGGCCAAGGCCATCGAGCGGGTCGTGCTCCTCGCGTGCGGCACCAGCCACCACGCCGCCATGACCGGCCGCTACTTCATCGAGACCATGGCGCGGATCCCCACCGTGGTGGAGCTCGCCAGCGAGTTCCGCGGCCGAGGCGCGGTGATCGGCGAAGGCGACCTGGTGATCGCGGTCAGCCAGTCCGGCGAGACCCTGGACACGCTGATGGCCGCCAAGGAAGCGAAGGCCGGGGGCGCCAAGGTGCTGGCGATCGCGAACGTGATCGGCAGCGCGATCCCCCGGATGGCCGACGCGGTCTTCTACACCCACGCCGGTCCGGAGATCGGCGTGGCCTCCACCAAGTGTTTCACCGCGCAGGTGGTGAACCTGCTCATGGTCGCGGCCTGGCTCGGTCACCAGCGCGGTGAGATGAGCGACGAGGCGCTCGCCGAGCTCGTCGAAGATCTCGCGCGCATGCCGCAGCTGGTCAGCGACACGCTCAAGGGCACGCGCCAGCTCGTGGCCAACCTCGCTCGCCGCTACGTCGACGCCCGTGATGTGCTCTTCCTCGGGCGCGGGCTCAGCTTCCCCATCGCCCTCGAGGGCGCGCTGAAGCTCAAGGAGATCAGCTACGTGCACGCCGAGGGCTACGCTGCCGGCGAGATGAAGCATGGGCCGATCGCCCTCATCGATTCATCGGTCCCGGTGGTCGTCCTCGCGCCCAAGGACAGCAGCTACGAGCGCAGCATCGGCAACCTCGAGGAGGCCAGGGCACGCGAGGCGATGGTGATCGCGGTCGCGACCGAAGGCGACGAGCGAGCCCGCGAGGTCAGCCACGATCTCATCGAGGTCCCGGAGGTCCGCGAGGCGCTGACCCCCTTCCTCACGGTCCTGCCGCTGCAGCTCTATGCCTACTACGTCGCCGACTTCAAGGGCACCGATGTGGACCAGCCGCGGAATCTGGCGAAGACCGTGACCGTCGAGTAGACCGCCGCAGTGCATCGGGGACAAGAGATCGCCGTCGTGGTGCCCGCCTACCGAGAGGCGGAGCGCATCGGTCAGGTGCTGGCGCGGATCCCGGCGATGGTCGACTCCGTCTTCGTCATCGACGACGGGAGCGACGACGCGACGGCCCGCGTCGCCGAGCGCCACCCCGATGGCCGAGTGCGCGTCGTTCGTCACGAGTGCAACCGTGGCGTCGGTGCCGCGATCGCGACCGGCTACCGGCTGGCCTTCGAGGCCGGCGCCGACGTGGCAGTGGTGATGGCGGGCGACGACCAGATGGACCCACGGGACTTGGTCGCGTTGCTCACCCCGGTCTGTGACGAGGGCGTCGCCTACGCGAAGGGCAACCGATTGGCGTGGCCTGGGGCGCGGCGACGGATGCCGGCCCTTCGCTTCGTCGGCAACCACGTGCTCTCCTGGCTCACGCGAGTCGTCACGGGCCTCCGGGTCCAGGACTCGCAGTGCGGCTACACCGCTCTCAGTGCCCGCGCGGCCCATGCAATGAACCTCGAAGCGCTCTGGCCCCGCTACGGCTACCCGAACGACCTGCTCGGGGCGCTCGCCGCCCGACGGCTCGAGGTGCGCGATGTCCCGGTCCGGCCGGTCTACGCCGGCGAGCCAAGCGGCATCGGCTGGCGCCACGCGCTCCTGGTCATCCCCTTCGTTCTCGCGCGGGTGCTCGGTCGGCGGCTCTCGCCGAGGCCCTCCGCCGCGCGGGCACACGCGAGCGACTGATGCGCATCGGGGTGCTCACGACGAGCTACCCCCGCTTCGCCGGTGACGTCGGCGGGAGCTTCGTCGAGGGCTTCGCCCGAGCGCTGGCCGAACGCGGACACGCCATCGAGGTCCTCGCCCCGGAGCCGCGGGAGCCGGCCGGCCCACAGCCGATCGAGCCTACCTGGCTTCGCTACCTTCCCCGAAGGATGGAGCGCACCTTTCACGGGGCAGGCGTCCCGGACAACGTCCGGCGCTTCCCCTCGGCCTGGCTCGGGCTCGCGACGTTCCCCCTCCTGATGGCTCGCGCAGCCGGTCGCTGCGTTCACCGGTGGGACGCGGTCGTCAGCCACTTCGGGGTCCCCTGCGGCGCGATCGGAGAACGGGTCGCCGGCGGCCGACCGCATCTGTGCGTCTGGCACTCGGCGGACGTGGCGCTCGCCGCGCGGCTGCCGCGGCCCGCACTCCGCTGGACGCGACGGCGCGGCCTGCGCCACTGGACCGTGACCGAGCGCACCGCCGAGCGGCTGCGGCTGCCCGACCCGATCGTCTCGCCGATGGGTGCTTGGGAGCCTTCGCCGATGGAGCGTGGTCGAGCGCGGCGGCAGCTCGGCGTCGATGGCTTCGTCGTGGGTGCGCTCGCCCGGCTGGTGCCCATCAAGGGGCTCGAGCGAGCCATCGACGCTTGTGCCGGGACCGGGATGACGCTGCTGATCGGCGGCGACGGGCCCGAGCGGCAGCGCCTCGAGGCCCGCGCCCGTTCCCGATCGGTCCGGGCGGTCTTCCTCGGTGCCGTCCGGGCCGAGCGCAAGGCGGCACTCTTGAGCGCGGCGGATGTCTTCGTCTTCCCTTCGCGGCCGGTCGGTGGCCGGCAGGAGGGTGCGCCGGTGGCGTTGACCGAGGCGCGGCTCGCCAGGCGGCCGGTCGTGGCGAGTCCGAGCGGTGGGCTGAGCGAGCGGATCACCGACGGCGTCGACGGTCTCTTGGCGAGCGGCTCGGCGGAGCTCCGCGATGCTCTCCAGCGGCTGCGCGATGACCGAGCGCTCGGCTTCGAGCTCGCGCGCCAGGGACGGGTCCGAGACCGCGAGCTCGCCTGGCCGACGTTGATCGCCCGGGCCGAAACCGCGCTCGCTCAGGGCTGAACGCGGCGCGTGCCGGCCGGCGGCCGGTAGCGGAAGCGGGAGTCCGGGATGTCGCCCGGGAAGCGCATGTTGCGGAAGTCGAAGCGGTTGCGGTTGCCCGACGAGTCGATGATCAACACCCGCTGGATGACGCCGGCGCGTCGGCCGCCGCGTTCGACGATGCGGACGAAGAAGAGCACCCGCTCGTATTGCGGGGTGGGCTCGCGCGGCCGGAGCTCGAGCACGTAGCCGTTGCGGAAGCCCTCGCGCTGAGCGTTGAGCAGCCGGAAACGAAAGTCGCGGTCGAGCCGGCCGGTGCCGGTCAGGAAACTGAAGGCCTGGGGGAGCTGGTGCTCGCCCATCGCCCGCTCGATGAGCTGGCCGTGCCGTTCCCCTTCGTCGGGCGGCTGGTAGACGAGGAGCGTCTCGCCATCGCTCACGAAGACCTGGCCGTTCGGTGCCGCATAGTCCCAGCGCATCTTGCCGGGCTTCTCGAAGACGACCCGGCCGCTCGCCCGCTCGGTGCGGTCGTGCACCTTGGTGTACTGCTGCTGCTGGAACTCGGCCTGGAAGCTGGTGGACTGGTCGTAGAAGGACTGGACCAGCGCAGCGACCTGCCGAGCGTTGAGCCGCTCCTGCGCCAACGCAGGCGCGAGCGCCAGCACGCAGAAGGCGGCCGAGAGGCTGGTCAGGACGAGGGTGCGGCGAAGCTTCATGAAGGGTCGGTCCGGGCGTACAACGTTCGGAGGCGAGAGCCTATTCACTCGGGGCGCGCCGGGCCAGCCGAAGTCGCGCTGCCGGAAGCCGCTCTTCGCCGGGGTCCGTTGATCTCGCCTGCGACCTCCCCTAGCATGGCCGGTGCTCCAGCGGCCGTCCGACGAGGCGGGAGGAGCAGCTTTCCTTGGCCTGAGTGACAATCAGATTGCGGAGGAGCCCACGAGAGGGCTCCGAGAGGAGATGCTCAATGAGCCGAAAGCGTCGTACGTCCAGCCCCGAATTTCTCATGGACCGGCTCGCTAAGAAACACGCGGACCTGGAGGACAAGCTCGAACAGCTATCGGGTCACACGTACCTAACGCCTCAGGAGATCCGCCTGGAGAAACGGTTGAAGAAGGAAAAGCTGGCCGCCAAGGACGAGATGATGAAAGTACGCGACCAGACCGCCTAGCCCCAAACCAAGCGCTGCGCGCTCGGTCTGGGCCTGTCTCTACCTCCAGGGTCCCTTCAAAAAGGACCCTCGCCGCTCGGAGTGAATCCGAG
>JGI12210J13797_10563570_pt1 | contig 11294 bp, 6 predicted proteins | sample ElkSlonscriptome_3_FD_13797 | JGI IMG/M metagenome (IMG submission 13797) | reverse complement strand
GTGGAGCGCGCCGGCGGCGGCTTCGATGTCGTGCTCTTGCACGAGCACGAGGTCGGCGGCGGGGCCGAGGGGCACGAAGGTGTCCTGGGCGGCGATACGTTTGATCGGGCCGCGGAAATCGCGCTCGACGAGGCCGGTGATGATGGCCTCCGAGACGCCGCCGCTGCGACGGGTCTCGTCGACGACGAGGACCTTGCCCACCTCGTGGGCGTGCTCGGCGATCTGGTCGTGAGGCATGGGGGCGAGCCATCGCATGTCGAGGATCCGGCATCGCACGCCGCGCTGCTCGAGACGTCGCGCGGCGCGTAGACTCATCCAAAGACCATTGGCCCAGGTCACGATGAGCACGTCCTTCGCCTCTGGGTGGTAGACGCGCGGCTCGCCGACCGGCACGTGCTCGGGGGTGGGGTCGTAGGGGGTGCACCAACCCGCATCACCGGGCTCGTGGAGGTCGCGCACCGGGTAGAGCGCGATGGGCTCGAGGAAGGCGCAGACCGCGCCGTCGGTGTGGGCGGCGGCGACACAGGTTTGCAGCATGGCCGTAGCGTCGTCGCCGCGGGCGGGGGAGGCGATGATGAGCCCCGGGATATCGCGCAGGACGGCGATGGCGTTGTCGTTGTGGAAGTGGCCGCCGAACCCCTTTTGGTAGGCGTAGGCCGCAATGCGTACGACCATGGGGTTCTTGTATTGACCGCTGGAGAAGAACTGAAGGCTCGCCGCCTCGCCGCGGAGCTGGTCCTCCGCGTTGTGAAGGTACGCGAGGTACTGGATCTCGGGCATGGGGAGCATGCCGAGCTGGCCCGAGCCAATGGCGATCCCGAGGATGGTCTGCTCGTCGAGGAGGGTGTCGAAGACCCGCCCGCGTTTGCTGCGTCGCAACAGGCCGCGGGTCACGCCGTAGACGCCGCCCTTGGGTCCGACGTCCTCTCCGAAGCAGATGAGCTGCGGGTACTTCACGAAGAGGTCGCCGATGGTGCGGTTGAGGGTGAGGCTCAGTGGCCCCGGGCGATCGTTCTCCGGGAGCTTTTCGCCCCAATAGGCGACGCGGTCATTCGGCTCGGTAGAGCGTGAGACCTCTTTGGCGACGGCATCAGCGCGGCGCGGAGCAAGGGGGGCGATGACCTGGGCTGCGTCGTTGAGCTTGGGGGCTTCGGCTGCCTCGACACCGAGACGCCGCACGCGCTCCCGGGTCTCTTCGTAGGCGGCGATGAGCTCCTCAGGGGTCGCCACCCCGGCGTTGACCAGCAGGCGTGCCGACTGGATGAGCGGGTCCCGCGCTTCGGTCCCCTCGATGGACTCGATCGAGCGGTAGACGGTCTCCACGTCGGAGCCCGCATGACCGAGCAGCCGTACCATGCGGAGATGGAGGAAGGCCGGCTTGCGCTCCTTGCGTACGTAGCGCGCCGCCTCGGACGCCACCGTGTAGGCCTCGGACAGGTCGGTGCCGTCGGCATCGAAGTAGCGCAGCCCTGGCCGCTGGACGTAGCTGTCGCGGATCCAGTTCTTGGGCGTAGGGACGCTGATCCCGAGGCCGTTGTCTTCGCAGACGAACAAGAGTGGCACGCGCGAGCCTTGATAGGCGGCCCAGCAGGCGGCGTTGATGGCGCCCACCGAGGTGCTGTGGTTCACCGATGCGTCCCCGAAGGTGCAGATGATGACGGCGTCGCCCGGGCAGCTGATGGGCAGCTCGAGCCGGCGCGCCCGGTCGAGCCCGAAGGCCATCCCCACCGCCTTGGGCAGGTGCGAGCCGATGGTCGAGGTCTGCGGCGGGATGTTCAGCTCGTGGCTACCGATGACCTTGTGACGCCCCCCGCTGATGGGGTCATCCGACGAGGCGGTGACGCCGAGCATGACGTTGCGCAGGGTCTCGTCGGGGTTGAGCTTCACCTGCCGGGCGCGCTGTAGAAAGAAGGCGCCCGAGCGGTAGTGGAGCAGCGCCGGGTCGGTAGGCTGGGTGGCGGCGGCCACGGCGCAGTTCCCCTCGTGGCCGGACGAGCCGATCGTGTAGAAAGACTGCCCCTGCTGCTTGAGCCACCGCGCACAGAGGTCGACGTGTCGGCTCTCGAGCTGGCTCGAGAAGAGGACGCGAGCCTTCCGGCACGACAGCGCGCTCCCCTCGCGCAGCGGCGCTTCGAGGTCGTGCCGACGAGGGCGCGGCTCGAAGGCGGCGACAGTTTCGAGGAAACGGCGATCGACGAAGGGGACCCGGTCGATGGCGTTCGCGTCCGCGCGGCGGCTCATGGGGCGCAGCCTTGCACAGAGGGCGCCCTGGCCCCAGGTTGAAGGGCCCGAATGTGGGGCGTATGCTCCCGCGCCATGTCCTCGCATCCGCTGTTGGAGAAGCTGAAGATCGCAGACCGGGCCGGCTTTGGCGCCGCATGGGGTGAGTGGGTCGAAACCTCGGGAGAGCGGATCGACACCCACAACCCGACCCACGGCCAGGTGCTCGCCTCGGTGGCGTCGGCCCGGGTCCCGGAGGCCGAGCTCATTCTCGCCAAAGCGGCCGAGCGCTTCGAGACCTGGCGCATGCGACCGGCCCCGGCTCGCGGTGAGGTGGTGCGGGTGCTCGGCCAGCATCTCCGCAAGCACAAGGAGGACCTCGGCGAGATGATCAGCGTCGAGGTCGGCAAGACCCGGTCCGAGGGCCAGGGCGAGGTCCAGGAGATGATCGACATCTGCGACTTTGCGGTCGGGCTGAGCCGTCAGCTCTACGGCTCGACGATGCACTCGGAGCGCTCTCGCCATCGCATGTACGAGCAGTGGCATCCGCTGGGCCCGGTGGGGGTGATCTCCGCCTTCAACTTCCCGATGGCCGTGTGGTCGTGGAACGCGGCCATCGCCTCGGTGTGTGGCGACGTCGTGGTCTGGAAGCCATCGCCCTGGGCGCCGCTATGCGCGCAGGCCGTGCAGCAGATCTGCCACGACGTCATGGCCGAGACCGACTCTGCCGGCCTGTTCAACCTCGTCTGTGGCGGCGCCAAGATGGGGGGCTGGATCGCCAAGTCCAAGGGTCTCCCCCTCGTCTCGTTCACCGGTAGCAGCGCGATCGGCAAGCAGGTCGCCTCGCAGGTCGGCCAGCGCCTCGGGCGCAGCATCCTCGAGCTTGGCGGCAACAACGGGATCATCGTCATGGACGACGCCGATCTCGACCTGTCGGTGCGGGCCATCGCCTTCGGCGCCGTGGGCACGGCCGGTCAGCGCTGCACCACGACCCGGCGCATCTTTGCGCAGAAGGGCATCGCCCCGAAGCTTTCGGCGGCCCTGGTGAAGGCCTACGGGACGGTGAAGATGGGCGATCCCCTCGAGGACGGCACGCTCCTCGGGCCGCTCATCTCGCAGCCGGCGGTCGAGGCCTACGAGAAGGCCATCGCGGCGGCCAAGGAGCAGGGCGGTGAGATCCTCTGCGGCGGCAAGGTCGTCGACCGCGATGGTTTCTTCGTGGAGCCAACCATCGTCAAGGCGCCCAACCAGGAGAGCTTCCCCATCGCGTGGGACGAGACCTTCGCCCCCATCCTCTACCTCTTCGAGGTCGAGGATCTCGACGACGCCCTCCGCCAGCACAACGCGGTGGCGCAGGGGCTGTCGAGCGCCATCTTCACCGACAGCCTCTCCTCGGCCGAGCGCTTCCTCTCGCACCGCGGCTCGGACTGCGGCATCGCCAACGTGAACATCGGCACCTCGGGGGCTGAGATCGGCGGCGCCTTTGGAGGCGAGAAGGACACGGGCGGCGGCCGCGAGGCCGGCTCGGACGCCTGGAAGGCCTACATGCGTCGCCAGACCTGCACCATCAACTGGGGCGGAGATCTCCCCCTCGCGCAGGGCGTCGAGTTCGACGTGGGCTGAGCTCAAAGATCCTGAAGCGGGGATCAGTCGGGCTGGAATCCTGCAGGCAGGCTGAGAAATGATGCACCGTGTCGGTGCGTCATTTGGGGAGATCGGCCCTCAAACGCCCCATCGGGCACACAATGGCTTGACAGAGGCCACCTCGATCCCGCCTTTATCTACGGATGAGGCGATACGGGGTGGTGCTTGCTGCAGTTGCGGCTTCTTCTTTGTTTGGGATGCTCGGGGGCTGCTCCGCGAGCTCCAACACCGACGACGATGGGTTCAGCGGATCTGGCGCCGGTGACAGCAGTGGCAGCGCCGGCGGCGACAGCGTGGGCAGCTTCTCCGGGGGCGTCGGCGGCGCCACGGGGAGCGGCGGCATGGACGCTTGCGCATCCGAGGTCTTCGACGGCGTTCAGGTGCCCCTCGACATGTACGTCATGCTCGACAAGTCGAGCTCGATGGACAGCAACGGCAAGTGGCAGAACGTCACCAACGCGCTGAGCACCTTCTTCTCCGACGCGGGCTCGGCGGGCATCGGCGTAGGTCTCCAGTTCTTCCCGCTGCAGAGCGCCAACCCTCCCCCGTCCTCGTGCATGACCGACCAGGACTGCGGGCAGTACGGCCCGTGCTTCCCGATGCTCAACATCTGTCTGGGCGCGGCCAACGCCGACTCGTGCGAGCCCATGGACTACGCCAACCCGGCCGAAGCCATCGCGACGCTGCCCATGGCGGCCTCGGCGCTTCAGTCGCGGATGAACGGCGAGAGCCCCGATGGCGCGAGCACGCCGACCGGCACCGCGCTCGCCGGGGCGCGTGAGTACGCGACGCAGTGGGCCGCGGCGAACCCGACGCACCTCACGTACATCCTCTTCGCCACCGACGGCGATCCCACTGGCTGCTCGGGTGACGCGCAAGCGGAGGCGGCAGCCGCGGCGGCGGCCAACCCTTCGGTGAAGACCTTCGTCATCGGCGTCGGACCCGAGCTCGGCTTCCTCAACGGGGTGGCTCAGGCGGGCGGTACGGGGCAGGCGTTCCTCGTCGACGCGGGTCCCAACACGACCCAGCAGTTCCTCGATGCGCTGGCCGACATTCGCAACACCGGCGCCTGCAGCCTGCAGATCCCGGCGCCGACCGACGGGGTTCCAAACTACGACCTCGTCAACGTGACCCTGGTCGATTCGAACGATCCGAACAGCCGGGAGACGATCGGTCGTGTCGCCGGGGTTTCGGCCTGCGGTCCGCAGGGCGGCTGGTACTACAATGACCCGCAGAACCCGACCATCATCGAGCTCTGCCCGGCCACCTGCGACCGCGTGCGGTCGCAGGGGCTGGACGTCGAGGTGGTGCTCGGCTGCGAGACCATCGTTCAGTAGTGGGCCTCGCGCCGAGCGGCGCTCACTCCACCGCGTTGTCGCAGGTGATGAACGACACGCTGTTGACCACGGGCTCCCCTTCGCCGACGAAGCGAATGGCGCGCTTCTGACCCGAAGGGCAGTGGTCGACGAGGCCGCTGTTGTCGCCCACGGTGGGGAAGGTCGAGTGGTCGATGTAGCACCAGCCGTCGACCTGGCTTCCGTCCACCGAGAAGAGGGACTCCTCTTCCTCGGTGCAGGCTTGACGCGCTTCGCCGCGCAGCTGCTCGATCTGGCAGAAGCAATCGAGACCCTGGGTCTGTGCTGCGTCCGTGGCCCGGGCGTCCTTCTCCGCGCTGGCTAGCTCCGGCGACACGACGTTGCGGCCGGGGGCATGATCGCAATCGCAGGTGTCGCCCTCATTCAGCTTGCGTCCCTCGAGCACCACGCATTGCACCTGCTCGTTGGCGTCGGTCGACAGGCTGCGCGTGAAGCACGGTCCCTTCAGTGCGTTCTTGAGCCGGTCGATGATGGCGGCCACGGCGGGCTTGTAGCCGTAGTCGGCCGCCGTATCCGCCTCGAGCTGGGCCGGGCAGATGGAGCCGACGATGGCCTGGTTGCCGATCCCCTTGAGCACTTCGAGCTGGCGCAGGCTCGGGTAGGCCTTGGCGCGGTACTGAACGTTGCCGTAGCTGCCGTCGGGGGCCTGACAGAGCGGGTTGTTTTGGTAGTTCTTCGGGTCGGGGCAGTCACAGGAGCTACCTTCACAGGTCGTGGGGGCGATGGGGAAGGTGCAGGCGTACTGGAGGTCCCCGATGGGATGGCTCTGACCCTCCTGCGCCGAGAGGAACACCTCGTAGTCGTGGCCGTGCCACGGGTCGGCTCCGAAGGATGCATCCGGTCCCGGTAGGCCCTCGCGGGGGTGCGTCGACTCGACCATGTGCGGGTCCTGGGGTGCGACGCCTTGCTTGCTGTTGCCGACGATGGCGTCCCACCGTCCGGCCGCCGCGAGCTCGGCCGGCGTCATGAGCCCTTCGGCCAGGTCGCCCTCGTCGCGGGCGACGAGCTGCCAGGGCACGCCGACGATCCCGGCGAGAAAGATGTTGTTCGCCCCGCGGAGCGTGCCGTCGGCGCCGACCAAGAGTGGATTCGGGGCTTCGTTCTCGTTGCGATCCAGGACGGTGGCCGAGGTGAGTCCATCGACGTAGCGCTGGATGTCGAAGAGGAAGTCGTAGCCGAACCGACGCTTCATCTCGAAGCAGCTCAGGTTCGATAGGCGGCGGTCGTGGTCGGCCGGTGCGGGCCCCTCGCAGCTCGGGTCGGTGGGGCACTGATCGGGAGCGGCGCCGCACGGTGCGCAGCAGGGGTCGTTGATGTCGTCTGCGCATTCGCTGCGAGACCGGAGCTGGTAGAGCGCATTGGGATCGGTCACACGCCATCCCGGCCCGGCCGGGTTGAACGAGCAGTCGTTCTCATCGCTGAGCATCACGATGGCGACCAGCGAGTCGGGACGGAGAAAGTCGGCGCGCTGCTGGAGCAGGGCCTCATCGGTGCCCACGAGACGGTTGTTGTTCCCGTCGCGCTCGACCGCCAGGTAGGGATCGGGATCGACGAGGAAGCGGTACCAGCTCTCGAGGCTGGCCTCGTATCCACAGCCCTGCTGGTCGACGCCCTCCACGAGTCGTCCGATGTCGGCGGTCAGGGCCGCGGCGTCGTCGTAGCGGCCGGGGACACCCGCGTCTGCCTCGGGGCGCCAGGCGAGGAAACCCTTGCTCTCGAAGGTGTCGACGGTCCCGCCGCCGAGCGTCTCGTCGAGAAGCCGGGCGCCATCGTCTCCATTCGGGTCGTCGCAGTTGACGCCGCCGCGGGCGCCGAGGCTGGTGGAGATGACGCCGATGTGCACGTCGACGACGGGCTCGAATTCACGCGCGGAGCCGGAAGGACACGCCGAGAGCGGACCGTCGGGCTGGCTGGAAAAACGGCCGTCGGCGTCTAGGCAGGGCGGGTTGACCAGCGTACCGACCAGGTCGGGAACGGCCTCGGCCAAGATGGCCTGCTTGTCGGCCATCGAGGCGGAGTCGTCGATGGTGAGCAGGATGTCGATCTTGTCGACCCGCGACTGGGGCAACGCGGTGGTGAGGCGTGTGGTCGTGCGGGGCTTGATCGGTTCGAGGGGGCGATTGAGGCATCCAGGGCCGGAGGTCGCGAGGCCGATGAGGGCGATGGCGGCCGTGCCGAGGCCGAGGGCGGGGTGGTGTCGTCGAGGCATGCAGGTCTCCCAGTGAGGTCGTGTGGACGGAGAGATGACAAGACTCGGGCCAAAGGGAATGTCTCATTGGTTCCCATGGTTTACGGAGACGGGCGAGCTCGGCACGGCGGGTGTCGCATGGGACGCGTCACAGCGAGAGCGTGGCCACGCGCGCTCAGCCTGCCAAGATGGGGGTCGTGATCGACTTCATCCTCACTTTCGGCGTCGGCGCGACCGCGGTCATGCTCGTCGATCGCATCGAGGGCGCCTTCGGTCTGCGCTGGGTCTACGGCCTCGTCGCGGCCCTCGAGGTGGGCCTGGTCCTCGTGGCCACGGTCCTCTGGCAGCGCTCGCGCACACGTCTCCCGCGCGTGGCCAACGCCTGAGGATCAGTCCCAGTTCACGGCCTTGGGCGGCGCTTTGCTACCCCAGGTCACCTTGTCGCTCAGGTGGCGGCTCACCTCGGCCGTCACGCCCGGCTCGCGGGCACGGATCCCGGAGGTCTCGTCGTCCTGGCGTTGCGGGGTGGCCTTGCGCATCTGGGGGACCGTGGTCTTGTCGCGGATGGATGGCGTGTCCTCCCAGCTGAGGGTCTGGGCGTCGAGACGGCGCGCCACCTCGTCGGCGTCACCCACCGGCAGCGTGGCTGCGATGCGTCGCTCTTTCTTGGCGGGCTTGCTCGAGGGGGGGGTACGGGGCGGCTTGTTGGAGGACGGCGTGGCCGAGCTGTAGGCGCCGTCGCTCCCCACCTCGATGCGCTCGGTCATGAGCTCCTCGGGAAGGTTGCCGAGGGCCTTGCGCATGGCGCGAATCGACGATTCGTCGGGCGTGGTCGCGCGCTTCTTCGGCGTGGGTCGCGCGCGCTTCATCTTCGGCACCGTGGGGGTGCACTGACTGCTGCGGCTCGATACGGTGCGCGAACGCTCGCGTGCCTCGGCGACCATGTTGGTGTTGACCCGGCGCTCGGGCGCGGGGGGCTCGCCGGCCTCCTTGTTCATGGTCGGCACGGTGTCGCGCCCCTTGCCGCGACGGAGGGCGGCCACGGTGCCGTTGACCGTGATGGGACCGACGTTGATGTCGAGCTCGTAGGGAGACTTCGGCGCGGTCGGAATCTTGGGCGCGGTGTCCTTGGTCTTGCGCTGACGACGGCCGGGCGTGGGGTTGGAGGCGATGGGCTCGTCGGGGACGCGGTGGGGGGGCCACGTGACGCGCTTGGGGGGGAAAGCCGGTCGGGCAAAGAGGTAGCCCTGCGCGTACTGCACCCCGGTGAGCCGGACCGCGTCGAACTCCTCTTCCGTCTCCACGCCCTCGGCGATGACCTCGGCGCCGAGTTTGTTGCAGAGCTCGACGACGGCCGAGACCAGCTGTCGCTGTCGCTTGGAGTGCTGCAGCCCCTGCACGAGCTGCCGGTCGAGCTTCACCATGGTGGGCTCGAGATCGGCGATGCGCATCAGGTTGGAGTAGCCGGCGCCCAAGTCGTCCACGACCAGGTGCACGCCCGCGCGCGCACCGATCTCCGACAGGACGCCCATGCAGACGTCGCGGTGACTCAGCGGAACCGACTCGGTGATCTCGATGTAGACGTCGTGGTGGTGCTCGTAGATCGGGTCGTCGGGGCGGACGAGCCAGCTCTCCTTGAGCTCGTCGGGGTGCACGTTGATGAAGAGCGGCCCGTCGCACAGGGGCACGCCTATCTCGCGGATCATCCGCCCGAGGCGACCGGTGCACCGGCGGGCGACGGCCTTGTCGAAGAGGTCGAGCGGGTTCTTGTAGGCCTCGAGGTCGCAGCGTACGAGCGCTTCGTGGGCGAAGGTCTCGCCGCTCGACAGATCGACGATGGGCTGCAGGACCACCGACAGGTTCTCGGGCGACACGAACGACCGAAGCGCGGCCAGTGAGTCGGCCGACTCATCGGGCGGTGGGATGGTCCCCGGTCGCGCCGAGGGCGCCATCGAGAGTCGGTTCTTTCGCACGGGCGCGCCGTGAATGTCCTCGCTGTACATCGCCTGTTTCCTCCAGGCTCGACGTTAACCGTATGCATGGATAGGACAATCACCTGGGTAAGCCCGCGGCTCACCCTCAAAGGGGGGGGAGCCTGACTCAGGGGCGAAAAACCGAGGAAGGGAGATGTGAGGCGGTGGTGGTCAGCCGTCGTTGCACCAGGTTCCCTTGACCTCGCAGCCGCCGAGCGTGGTGACCTTCGAGGAGCACGCCTGGGTCGCGGCGGACTCGGCGGCGTTCGCGTCGCCCCCCTTGCCCCAGACCACCATCGGGGGCGGCCCGTGCACGACCGACAGGCACTCGCCCGCGCCGAAGGTCTCGGCGACCTGGCAGTCGCTGTGCGAACAGCCTTCGAGCGCTGACTTGCTGGCGTCGGTGGTGCTCGTCTTGCGGTGGGCGAGGCGCCAGGCGGCGGCGCTCTTCGAGTAGGCGAGGGCTCCGAACGCGAGGGGACCGCCGTTTCTGCTGTCGTCGGCCTGGGGCTGAGCGTCGTTGGTTCCGCCGTTTTCGGGCGGCGTGGGGGCCGCAGGCGGCGCTGCGCCCGGGATGGGGTTTCCCGCGCCCGAGCGCTGGATGCACTTCTTGACCCCGTCGAGGATGTATTTGCGGAGGTTGCGCGGGGCCTTCTCGTGCTTGCGTGGATCGCGGTCCTTGCGGCTCTGGTAAAGCCCGAGCTGCTGGCCCTGGTGGAAGTAGGCCCACTCCTCGAAGGGCTCGTCGCGGTCGCGGTCGTGCCGGTACCAGAGGATGGCGTGGCCGTTCTGCGCGAAGGCCAGCTCCTCGGTGGCGCGGTAGCGTCGGCTCGCGAGCATGGCCCGTCGGATCATGTTGCGATCGTCGGTGAAGACGAGGCAGACGCGGCCGTCGCCGGTGCTCACCGTGCGTCCCTTCAGATCGCCGTCCTTGGCCATCTGGAGCACGTTGTAGGCCTCCTGGCCGATCCATCCCGGAGAGAAGTTCGTCGGCTCGACGGGGCTGTGGTCGACCGCGCCGAAGGTGGTGGTGGAGAAGTCGTCGAAGTGGTGGCCAAAGGATGCGTCCTTGGACAGGGCGTCGAGATCGGGCAGCTGCCCTTTCTCCTCTGCCTTCTCGTCCTTCTGCGCCCCGTCATCATCGTCGTCGGCCTTCTTCTCCTTGGGGGGCTTCTCGTCACCCTTGCAACCCGTGAGAGTGACCCCTCCGAGCACGAGTCCCATCGAACAGCCCAGCACCAGCCAATGTCGCTTCATCGCTACCCCTTCCTCACGACGAACGGTCGCGAGGTTTCCGAACTTAACGAACCTTCGTCGCGCCGAACACCGGGCGCGCAGGATGTCGACGTGATGGGGGCCGCAGACGGTGGTCGTTACGCTAGCCGCGGCAGATCGCGCGAGTTTCGCTATGCTCACGATCTTGCTGTCCTCGTTCCAACAAGCGCTGCGGGATTGCCTCGACCCCGCACAGATCTCCCTCGAGCCCGACGACCTCGACACCTACGGTCGCGACTGGACCCGGGTGCACACCCCTGCGCCGTCTGCGGTCGCATTTCCGCGGACCGCGGAGGAGGTGGGCGCGGTTCTGCGACTCTGCGCCGAACACGACGTGGCGGTGGTGCCCTCGGGGGGCCGCACGGGATTGGCCGGCGGCGCGGTGGCCAAGGACGGCGAGCTGGTGCTGTCGCTCGAGCGCATGCGCAGCCTGGGTGAGGTCGATGAGCTGGGGGCCACGGTGCGGGTCGGCGCCGGCGCCATCACCGAGGCGGTTCACCACCACTGCGAAGAGAAGGGGCTGACCTGGCCCGTCGACTTCGCTTCGAAAGGGAGCAGCCAGGTGGGCGGCAACATCGCGACCAACGCGGGCGGCGTGCGAGTGATCCGCTACGGCCT
>JGI12210J13797_10194153_pt1 | contig 11294 bp, 8 predicted proteins | sample ElkSlonscriptome_3_FD_13797 | JGI IMG/M metagenome (IMG submission 13797) | reverse complement strand
CAAGAGACGAGTTTCACGAAATTATCGTTCAACCCGAGACCTGAGCCCGCATCAAAGATCGAGCTAAGTTCACAATGAATGAAATCAGAGCTCACGACTTCATCGTCGGTGTAGCCGAGGATGCCTTTCAGGCTGCCTTCGGAGGCTTCCTTCATCTTCGCGCAGATCTCGGAGTAGCTGGCGGCTTTCTCAGTGCGAACCACCAAATCAACGACCGAAACCGTTGGGGTGGGGACGCGGAACGCCATGCCAGTCAATTTCCCCTGAACTTCGGGAAGCACGAGGCCAACGGCTTTGGCGGCACCCGTGGTTGACGGGATAATGTTGATCGCCGCACTACGGCCACCCTTCCAATCCTTGCGGCTTGGGCCGTCTACCGTCTTCTGAGTCGCGGTGTAGCTGTGAACCGTGGTCATCAAGCCTTCTACGATGCCATAGTTGTCGAGGACAACTTTGGTGATCGGAGCCAAGCAGTTGGTGGTGCAGCTCGCGTTGGAGATGATGTTATCCGAAGCTTCGAGGGATTCGCAGTTCACGCCCAAGACGACGGTTTTGACCCCATCGCCCTTACCGGGAGCCGAGATAATGACCTTCTTCGCGCCAGCATCAATGTGGCCCTGCGCGGCAGTGTCTTGAGTGAAGAGTCCCGTCGACTCGATGACGATGTCAACGCCCAGCTCGCCCCATGGGAGTGCCTTCGGGCCTTCTTTGACGGAGAGGGACTTGATGGTCATCCCGTTTACAACGAGAGTATCTTCATCCGGTGCCTCTACGGTGCCGTTGAAACGACCTTGAATAGAGTCGTATTTAAGTAGATAGGCCAGATTGTCTGCGGGGACGAGGTCGTTGATCGCGACCACTTCCACATCGCTGCCAAGCAGCCCTTTGTCTACGATAGCCCGAAATACGAGCCTTCCGATTCGGCCGAAGCCGTTGATTCCGATTTTTGTCGGCATGTTGTTTCCTGTTTTAGTATTAGAGAAATTAATTCATCGAGTTCTGTTTTATCAGAGAAACGAACCTACGATGAAAAGAGACCTAGCGCGCATGGCAAGAGAATAACTTGATGATTTAAGAGGTTCGCTGATTTTCTTCTTAAAATCTGGCCGATTGTTTCAAGATTTCCACAGGCCGCAGGACATGGCGGGAAGATGGATTTGGTCTTCTGAAATCCGGTGAAGAGCGCCTTCGAGCCCCCCTCGGGCGACACGCTCGTGGTCTGCGATCTGAATCCATCGTATCTTTTGGGCGCCCTCGGGAACCGGAAGCGTCGCGGGTTCGGCATGGGGATTGATGGCGAAAAGTAGTTTCGCATCGCCGTCTTGGCCATCCGCATTGAAGACGCAAGCGATTGCGGACAATCCGTCCTGCACGGAGAACGAAAGATATCCGTCGCGATGGCGACCGGGGCGCAGGAGATGGCCGGTGGGCGAGAGGCGGAGTCGAACCCACTGGGCGAAGTAATTCGCGGTGCCGGAGTAGTAGCAGCGTCTCTCGTAGTCGATCGCGTTTAAATCCCCTCGCTGGTAGGTGTTGTGGATGCCGCGTTTTGTGCGGAGCGCATCCTGGCCAGCTGATATCATGGGGATTCCCAGCGAGGAGAAAAGAAATGCGACCATGAGATGCGTGCGCCGGCGATCCGCTGGGGTGGGATTCCAGGCGTCGTGACCGGGATTTTCGGTAATGCGGTCCAACCAGCAGTAGTCATCGTGAGACTCGGAATAATTTACCGTTTGCGCGGGCCACTCGGTCCGGCTGTGCGGGGAGCCAGCCAGGAAGTAGCGGGCGGCGTCCTGGTTGCTTTGGCCTCGAACGTATTCGGCCAAGAAGTCTCTGTATCCGTCGTTCCACGACGCCCAGCCGGTGTCCTTAAGTTCATCGGCGAGGTGTCCACGAAAGCTCCAGGGTTCGGAAATTAGGACCAGATGGGGGTAGCGGGACTTCAGTTCTTTCTCGATAGCCTGAAGGGTCGGCTTGCCGACGAGGTCAGCTAGATCGAAGCGGAAGCCGTCGACTCCATATTGCTCTACGAGGTGAATCAGGCTCTCTATGATGATACGCCTGACCATTGGAGCATCTGTTCTCACGTCATTCCCGCACCCGCTCCAGTTCATGAGGTAGTGGTGCGTGTCGAGATGGAAGTAATAATACTTATCCAAAAAGAGCAGGTTATTCGGCTCGCCGATGTGGTTGTAGACCACGTCGAGGATCACGGTAAATTCCTGCTCATGCATCGCGCGCACCAAGTCTCGGAACTCAGCGACTTGGGTCGCTTTGGCTGGGTTGAGAGCGTAGGTGCTTTCTGGCGAAAAGTAGTTCACGGGCATGTAGCCCCAGTGGTATTCGTCTTTGCTCTGGCTATCGAATTCCTGGATCGGTTGAAGCTCGATGGTGTTGACGCCCAGCTCGTGAAGGTAGGAGCGCCCGGAACGTATCCACTTCGCAAGTCCAGTGAACCCGAGACGATCCTGATCCTTCATCGCGACCGGAACCTTTGCGATCAGGTCGCGGACGTGGCACTCGCAGATGACCAGATCATCCCATGCAGGAGGGATGAACCCGGAGTTTATCCCTCCTTCCGGGAAAAAAGACTTCCCGAGAATGATTCCGGGTCCGGCGTTTGAGAATGAGGCTTTCGCGTATGGATCGAGAATCGGAACATTAGGATTGAATTGTGAGGAAGCATCCGGGCTCGTCCCAAAGACCCGATATTGATAGAACCACCTCTCTAGATTTTCCGGAATGACGACCGACCAAACGCCGTTCTCGGGTTCGTCCAAGTCGAAGGCGCGCAGATTGGTCATCGCTGGATCGGACGATACCTCGAGGACTACTTTCTCGGCGCGGGGCGCGAAAAGTCTGAAAGTAGTCTTTCTCTCGGTGGGCACGGCCCCCATTTTTAGATCGGATTCCAACTCCAAAAAGGCCTTCGTCGGAGGGAGGTGCCGAATCTCTTCTCCCTCACCCGATGCCCAAATGATTTGCTCCTGACCATCGGTCTCGTAGTCCTCTGAGACGGAGAAAGAGTAAAGGTGTAGCCCGGTCCGCTCGGGATGGAATTCAAAATTGCAGCTCCCCGTGTCGTCAAATACCGCATTCGGTGCGCTGCGCGAGACGTCGAGCCAGGCGCCGTCGCCTTTTTGAAATTTGAAGGGGAACTTCTGCTTCGAATCGATCTCATTCGATTCGACGGGGAGAGCTGCAAATTCGATACCCTTCAGTCTGGTGCGCTGGAGCCTCCACCGGGTCCCGTGGTCGAGTGGTTTCCAGTCGTTGAAGGGGCCAGCTACGTAGATCCCCTTCTCTGCCAACTCGGAACGCTCCCGTTCCGGGATTTCATAGGTGAACAAAGTTTTCCCGCGGAATCGAAGATAACCGGCCATCTGCCCGTAGAGGAGCGCGGAAGTCCGCTGCAGATTTTCGAAGGGCCGCAGAGGTGGGCCGAAGAAAAGAGGAGGCTTCTCTTTGCGGCTTACCCAGTCGCGCGCGAGAACGACGAGGCCCGTAGAGGAGGATTCCCAGTATGCTTGAAGTATCTTTTGTTCGCCGCTCACGTCGCCAAAGCAACCGCGGGACCCCGCAATGTCAATCGGACAAGCTGGCGAATCAGCCAGTTCGCGGCAGATCTGTTACTCGGTCAGGATTTCCTTAGCGGATTTCCCTTGAGGAATCATCGGAAGAACGTGCTCGGTATAGGGGACGACGACATCGAGTAGGTAAGGGCCGTCGTGCGCCAGCATCTCCTGGATCGCCTCCCGTAGCTCTTCTTTCTTGATGACCCGGCGACCCTTCACTCCAAAGCCCTCTGCGATTTTCACGAAGTCCGGGTAGAGACCACCGACGTTTTCGGGACTTCCGATATTCTCGGGATCGCCGAGGATGGTCTGACCGCGACAGCCTTTGTAGAAGCGATCTTCCCACTGAACGACCATGCCGAGGTGCTGGTTGTTGAGCAGGAGGCATTTTGCATTGATCCCCTCAATTTTCGCGGTGGCGAGTTCCTGAACGTTCATAATGAACGATCCGTCTCCGTCGATATCGATGACTTCTTTGTCGGGGAAAGCCGTCTTGGCTCCGACCGCTGCCGGGTAACCAAATCCCATCGTGCCGAGGCCCAGAGAACTCAAATAAGTGCGTGGTTCTTTGAATCGGTAGAATTGAGCGGCCCACATCTGGTGCTGCCCGACTCCGGTCGTGATAATGGCATCGCCGTTGGTCTCCTCGTAGAGAGTTTCGATTGCTTCCTGCGGAAGGATGTGTGGGCTCTCCTTGTAGGTAAACGGATGCTCAACCTTCCATCCATCGAGTTTGGTGGTCCACTCGCTCAAGTCGGGTTTCTCAAAATCGGTCGTTTCGACCAGTTTGTTCAGACGATCCAGTGCATCCTTGATTTCCCCGTAGATTGGGTAGTGCGCCTTCTTATTCTTGTGGTGTTCAGAGCGGTCGAGGTCGAAGTGGACGATTTTTGCGTCGGGAGCAAACTTCTCAACCTTGCCCGTGATCCGATCATCAAATCGAGCACCCGCACAGATCAACAGATCACTTTCGCAGACTGCCCAATTTCCGGCGACTGTGCCGTGCATCCCAAACCAGTAAAGAGAAAGCGGATGATCCGGGTCCATCGAGCCGATCCCCATCAAAGTGGAGGCCACCGGGACCCCGGTCTTTTCCGCAAACTCTCTCAACGCTTGGGTCGCGTGACTGCTGATGATTCCCCCACCGGCGTAAAGGACGGGCCTTTCTGCTTTCTGGATCAGCCCGAGAACCTCAAGAAGTTCCTCGTCTGATGCGGTCGGAGGCTCCGGGTAGCCGGGTAGGTTGAGCTCCAGGGGGAACTTTGGTTTAAAAAGGGTCTGTTGAACGTCCTTCGGAATATCGATCAAGACAGGGCCGGGTCGACCCGATTGGGCGATATGAAAGGCTTCCTTGATGATGGTCGGAAGCTCCTCGGGCGTGAGCACCATGTAGCTGTGCTTCACTACTGGCATCGAAATTCCAAGAACGTCGGTTTCTTGGAATGCGCTTTTCCCGATGAGACTTTGATAGACTTGGCCCGTGATCGCGATCAGCGGAATGCTGTCCATGTATGCATCTGCGATGCAGGTAATCAAATTGGTCGCTCCCGGTCCACTGGTCGCCATGCAGACAGAGGCTTTCCCGGTCGCCCGGGCATAACCGTGTGCCATAAATCCACCGCCTTGTTCGTGCCGGGGGAGGATGGTGCGGATTTTCTCGGAGCGAACGAGTGCCTGGTGGAGTTCCAGAGAGGCGCCGCCCGGATAGGCGAAAACCGTATCGATTCCCTCGCGCTCCAAGCTGGCCACCACGACATCAGCACCCATCATTTCGGGTCCTTCCTCAAATTGAGGCTGGAACGGAAGAAGTGTTTCCGGCGAAGGCTTTGCTGATTTTGTGGACATGACTTTTATTAGAAGGGGTGAAGGAAACTGATGAACCCGCCGCGACGCAAGCATTTCGTCCTTTCCTTTGACGGTTGGGAATGAGTCAATGCGGGGATGCCAAGAATTTTGTTTTTAGGGGACGTGGTCGGCCGTCCGGGGCGCCAGATCTTGCACCAGCGACTCCGGGAAATCCGACAAACTCGCCAGATCGACCTCGTTGTTGTCAACGGAGAGAATGCTGCCGCGGGTTCGGGCATTACCGCGAAGCTCGCCCGGGAGATCCTCGATACGGGCGCGGATGCGATCACGCTCGGCGATCACGTGTGGGACCAAAAGGGCTTCGGTAATGAAATTGGTTCGCTCGATCGGGTTTGCCGGCCTGCGAATCTCGATAGCAGCTGTCCGGGGAAACGATATCTCATTCTGAATGGAAAAGGATTTCGGCTCGGGGTGTTTACGGTCCTTGGTCGAGAGTTTATGAAGGTGAAGGCTGGATGCCCTTTCCGCGCCGCAGAGGAACTCGTGGCCGAATTGGAGCCGCAGGTGGATGCGCTGCTCGTAGAAATCCACGCGGAGACCACCTCGGAGAAGATCGCGATGGGCTGGATGCTTGATGGAGTGGCGACGGCCGTGGTCGGCACTCACACGCACACCCCCACCGCCGATTTCCGCGTTCTTCCGAGAGGGACGGCATTCATCACCGATGTTGGAATGACCGGACCCTACCGCTCGGTTCTCGGTCGGGAAATCGAGCCCGTGCTTCAGCGATTTCTGACTGGGATGCCGCAAAAGTTTGCCGTGGCACAAGAGGATGTTTGGATGAAAGGAGTGGTTGTCGACTTCAACTCCAAGGATGGGTGCGCGACATCAATCGAGCCTCTATCGGTCACCCACACCGCCGCCGAACTCGGGTTCTGACCCGTCCTCACTTCTGCTCTAAGTGCCTACAAGATAACACCTTGTAGTGGCTTTCGGATTGGCGGGATTAATGGTGTCAATAAAAACTAACCAGAGAACTTAAGAAAAGGGCATCTTGGATGGGACGGCTCTGGCGTTGAAGAAACGGGCCGCACGGTGTCAACCAATTGTTGCCAGACTTATTAAGGCCACGGCGGCTCGTAGGATGGATCGGAGCGTTAGCGGGGTTTGGAGGAGAGGGTGCGGACGGCTAGGTCGCGGAAGATGGTTTCGTGCTCGTTGGGGCGGTTGACCATTTCGCGGAAGGTTTCGACGAAGGCGGACTGGAGGTCGAAGAGTTTACGGAGGGGGATTCGGCGGGCGGCTTCGGCGAGGTTGCCGAGATAGAAGGGGTTTTGGGCGAAGACGTTGACGGGGCTTTTCTTAGAGGTCTCGCCATACCACGGTTCCGCCCACGCAGCGGCTTCTTTGAGGGCGGCGGAATCGACCCGGATTCCGCTGGATTTGAGCAACTTGGCATCCGAGAGGACTCGGGCCTGGATCATTAACCGATTTCGGTTCATGAGGTTTGCGAGGAGTGGGCGGCCTTCTTTCTGATTGAAGAAGTGTTTGCGGATGGCTTCGAGGGCCGTGGGTAAGTTTCCCCGAAAAAATTTATCCGCCGCTTCGAAAAATTCAGGCTCTCCAAATTCCGGGACCTCCTCGATGACCTGGGTTTCGCTGATTTGCTTCTGATCGTCGGGAAGGGCGGTGATCAGTTTGCGGGTTTCCTCGACGGCCATTCGAATTTCACCGTTTAATTTGCCTCGAAGAATTTCGATGGCAGCGCGCGAGATCTTCACACCTGCGGACTCGCACTCGGACTCGACCACATCGGAAAACGCCGCCGCTCCGGCCTTTTTCGCATCAATCCCGACAAATCCTTTTTGGGCGGCGGCCCATTTGTAGAAGGCACGGCGGCGGTCGACGGGTGATCCCGACACGAGGATCTTTGACTCACCGCCCGTGAGTCCTTCGAGCAGCTCTTTCAATCGCTCAACTTCCTGCTTCCCGCCGGCACTCTGGCCGAGTCTCCCTTCTCCGAGGAAACTCAAATTCCGCAACCACACGGATTTCGCACCGCCGCCGAAGAGGGAGTCGGTCTGAGCGGCCTCTGCGAAACGGCTGATGGCCGTGGTCGCTTCATCGACGGTTTGGGCGCGGCCATCAATCACTTCGACGGAATACGGATCGGCCGCTTCTGCTTTCCACGGAGCAAAAATTTCGGCCGCTTTTCGGTCGACGAGAAACTCGTCATCGCCGAGGACCATCCGCAGTGCTTCAGACATTTTCTTGAGAAAAAACTTCTTGGGCAGCTTGGACGATTTCCTCGACGGGAGCGAGGCGTCCTTTGCCCTCGTAGCCACAGGCGAGAAGTCCCTCTGCCGGATCGATAAATTGATGGCCTCGGCTCCGCAGGATTTCGAAATTTTGCGCGGTGGCCGGATGGGTCAGCATCTTGCCATTCATGGCTGGTGCGAGAAGGACGGGAGCGCGGGTGGCCAGATAAATCGAGGTCAGCAGGTCAGGGGCGAGACCTTGTGCGAAGCAGGCAAGCGTGTGCGCCGTGGCCGGGGCGACGAGAAAGAGGTCGGCACTGTCGGCTAGGTCGATGTGGCCCGGTTGCCAGCCTTCCTCCTCTTTCCAGAGGTCCCAGGCGACGGGATTTCTCGCCAAGGTTTTCAGAGTGAGGGGAGCGATGAGTTTTGTGGCCTCCTCGGTCATGACTGGAAAAACAGAAGCACCCTTTTTCGTGAGTTGGCTTGTGATGTCGGCCGCCCGGTAGGCAGCGATGCTTCCGCATACGCCAAGGACGACCGTTTTCCCGGCGAGTGGAGAAGGGGGAATGTTTTCAGTTGTGGTCACGCAACTCGAAGTAATGGGTGCTGAGAGAAAGATCGCAATCGAGAAAATCGACCTCGCCCGCTAGAAATCGACAGAATTTTTACGGATTATTGCCAGAGGAAACCCCTCGTGAAGGTTGCCAGATGAGGGAATTTTCGATTGTTTTTAATGTATGACTACTCCGGTATTGGATAAGGCAACGGTCGCGAGCGTTCGCGGGAAATTGGATCGACTGGCCGAAAATATCGGATCGGTGATCCGCGGGAAGGAATCGGTCATTGAGCAGGTGCTGGTCTGCGTGGTGGCTGGGGGCCATCTTCTGGTCGAGGATCGACCCGGAGTCGGCAAGACCACCTTGGCTTACTGTCTCGCGAGGTCGATGGATTCCAGTTTCTCGCGCATCCAATTTACGAGCGACCTCCTGCCATCCGATGTGCTGGGTGTTTCGGTGTTTGACGAGAAGACGCGCGAGTTTGTTTTTCGGAAAGGGCCGATCTTCGCGAATATCGTGCTCGCGGATGAGATTAACCGAACGACTCCGAAAACGCAGTCGAGCCTCCTTGAGGTGATGGACCGCTCTCGAGTTTCGATTGACGGGGAGACTCACGATGTGGGGACGCCCTTTATGGTTTTTGCCACGCAGAATCCGGTCGATTTTGAGGGCACTTTCCCTCTGCCTGAGAGTCAGATGGACCGGTTCCTCATGCGGATTTCGATGGGTTACGCCGAGTATGATGCCGAATTGAAAATCCTGCGGGATCCCAATCTTGCATACGATAACCTTGGGATCGGCCCGGTGCTGACGACGGAGGAGCTTCGTGAAATCCAGGGGATGACGGCACAGGTCTTCTTGGAAGAGTCGATCGAGCATTACTTACTGCGGATTGTGCAATCGACGCGAACGGAGGCCGAGTTTCGCTCAGGGGTCAGCACGCGGGGGCTTCTGGCTCTCAAGCGGGCGACGCAAGCGCGGGCAATCTGCCAAGGCCGGGATTTTGTGATTCCGGAAGATGTATTTGCGACGGCTTTGCCGGTATTGGTCCACCGACTCGTTCCGAAAAAGGCGACGGCGGACGCTATTGAAGAGCGAAAGATGGTGCAGCAGATTTTGCGGAGTATCATCGAAGAAATTCCGGCACCCTAAGAAAACGGGGATCCGGCACGGCTCGATACCAAAATCGTTTAGGAATGCCGCAAAAGAAAAATCAAGAAGACGAGGCGCGGGCTGGATCCTTTGCGGAGCTTGAGCGGTCAACCCCCCGCGGGGCTTCGCAGGCTTGGTGGCGACGCCTAATCTATCTGGTCGTCCCGCCTCGTCGACAGCGGAATCGCCCGACCGTTGCGGGGTGGCTTCTCATACTGATAGCGATCTCGATCGGGGTGGTTGCCTATAATACTGCCAGCAACATCTTGTTTCTTGTGCTTTCGTTTGTCTTTGCGCTGTTGATCGTAAACGGGGTGCTGTCGGTTCTCAATTTCCAGAAACTGGACTGGGATTTGAGCCTGCCGACCGAATCCCGTGCCCGTGAAACCATTACGGCGTCACTCCGACTGAAAAACTGTAAGAGATTTTACTCGACGAGGGCGGTTTGGTTTGTGGTGAAGGTGGGCAAGCAGGAGTCGAAGAGGGTCTATTTGAAAAATCGGATTCCGGCTGGCGGATCGGAGTCGGTCTATTTCACTTTCTCTTGCGAGAAGCGCGGCCGGGAGAAAATTCGGGTGGAGGGCCCTGAGTCTACCTTCCCTTTCGGATTTTTGAAAAAGCAGACGGGAGCGTTCGTGGCGAAGGAGATCCTAGTCTGGCCAGCTGCGGACCCGCGCCCGACGAGGATTCCGGATCCACGCCGCACGACGAGGATGGGAGGTGTCCACAGGCGGGTCGGATCTGGCACGGATTTGCTCCATCTGCGCGGCTACGAGAAGGGAGATCCTCTACGGCAGATTCACTGGAAGGCGACGGCTCGCACGGGAAATCTCATGATTCGCCAGATGGCAGATGAGGGCAGTGGTTCCTTTATCCTTCATGTCGATTGCGCCGAGTCGATTTGGCCCGACAAGGATATTTTCGAGCTGCTCTTGAGTCGGGCCTCCACTCTGGCATCGCGGCTTTTTACGCAGAATCGACTCGATGGGTATGTCTTCAACCAAGAGGGTTTTCGGAAGGTGCGCCATGTCTCCGAGCTCAATGAATTCAACGACAAGCTCGCGCTGGCTGAGCAGATACCCGGTAGGTCGAGAGTCTCGGTGCCGGGGGCAAACTTGGTTCGATTTACTCCTTCGGATTCAGGTGGGGTGGGGCTGGAGCTGGGCGGATGATGGATAGCGTTGTCCAACTCGTTCGCCTAAAATGGCTTCTCGGTCAGATCCTGGCCTTACTCTCCCTGTGGACGGTGGCTGCGCTTGATCTGGCTCGGGGCCCGGTATGGTTCGGGGTGCTCGCGCTGGTCATCGTGGTGACCCTGTTTCCCTCGCTCCCCGGAAAGATTTCAAAAACTTCGAGGAAGTGGTTGGCACCGATCCTCATTCTCTTCTTCGTCGGTGATCTTGTCATGAGCGGTAGGGATTTCGTCCCTCCGTTGGTGCGTGTGCTCTTGATTTTGCTAGCCGTCCGTGCCGTCGCGGTCCGGCGGACCCGGGAAGACTTGCAGCTGGTTTTGCTCACAATGTTTTTAGCGGTCGTATCGGGTGTGTTTACGCTTTCGATGTTGTTTGCCGTGCAGGCGTTGCTCTTCTCCTTGATAACAATCGGGCTTCTTTTTGTGGCGAACCTCTTGGAGTCCTCTGGTGAGGCGGACTCGGCGGATGGAGAATGGGANCAGTTCCGGTGGGGGCGATTTTTTGGGGTGATCCGCGACTCAATGAGCTTGCGTATGTTTCGGTCCATGGTGCTGCTGTTCGGGCTTTTGGTGGCGACGACGGGAGTCCTCTTTGTTTCGATTCCACGGGTCCACTTGGATCAAGCGATCCCTTTCTTGAGCCTCCCGCAGCAGGGATTGAGTGGCTTTAGGGATAACGTGCGGCTCGGTGATGTGACGAGCATCCAAGAGGATGACTCGGTGGCGCTTCGGGTGGATGTGCCGGGGATCGAAG
>JGI12210J13797_10353057_pt1 | contig 11295 bp, 6 predicted proteins | sample ElkSlonscriptome_3_FD_13797 | JGI IMG/M metagenome (IMG submission 13797) | reverse complement strand
GGTGGGCGGGCTGATGATCGGCCTGTTCGAGCCGGTGTGCGCCCCCTGGAACGTGGGCGGCGTGCCCTCCGACTTCTCGTTCGGCGAGATCCAGCCCGACTGGGACCGCATGATGCCCTACGTGGAGCGGGCCATGAGCCGGGTGCCCCGCGCGGTGGACACCGGGGTGAAGAAATTCTTCTGCGGCCCCGAGAGCTTCACCCCTGATCTCGCCCCCATCGTGGGCGAGGCCCCCGAGCTGCGCGGCTACTTCGTGATCGCGGGGCTCAACTCGATCGGCATCCTCACCGGTCCGGGGCTGGGCAAGGTGGTGGCCCACTGGATCGCCCACGGCCGCCCCGAGGTGGACGTGAGCGGCATGAACATCGACCGCCTGCACCCCTACCAGGCCAACCCCGAGTACCGCCGCACCCGCACGGTGGAATCGCTGGGCATGGTCTACCAGTGCCACTACCCCACCCGCGCCATGCAGACCGCCCGCGGGTGCAAGACCTCGCCCGTGCACGAGCGCCTCGCCGCGCGCGGGGCCTACTTCCGCGACGTGAGCGGCTGGGAGGGCGCCGACTGGTACGCCCCCGAGGGCCTGCCCCCCGACCCGGGCCCGCTGTCCTGGGGCCGCCCCGCGTGGTTCGCCCAGTGGCAGGCCGAGCACCAGGCCGCCCGCGAGGGCGTGATCGTGATGGACATGTCGTTCATGGCCAAGTTCCTGGTGCAGGGCCGCGACGCCGGCCGGGTGCTCGAGCGGATCAGCGCCAACCGAGTCGACGGTGAGCCCGGGGTCATCACCTACACCCAGTGGCTGAACGAGGGCGGCACGATCGAGGCCGATCTCACCGTGACCAAGCTCGACGACGAGCGCTTCTGGGTGGTCGCCTCCGACACCGCCCACCGCCACGCGCTGGCGTGGCTGCGCCGGCACGTGCCCGACGACGCCCACGCGTTCGCCACCGACGTCACCTCGGGCTACGGGCAGCTCAACGTGCAGGGGCCCCGCAGCCGCGAGCTGCTGCAATCGCTGACCGAGACCGATCTCTCCAACGAGGCGTTCCCGTTCCGCACCGCCCGCGAGATCGCCATCGGCTTCGCGCGGCTGCTGTGCGTGCGGATCACCTACCTCGGCGAGCTGGGCTACGAGCTGTACGTGCCCGCCGAGCAGGCCCCCCACGTGTACGACCGGATCGTGGCCGCCGGCGAGGCGCTGGGCTTGCGCCACGCCGGGCTCAAGGCGCTGGCCAGCCTGCGCATGGAAAAGGCCTACCGCGACTACGGCCACGACATCGACAACACCGACTCGCCCTACGAGGCGGGGCTGGGCTTCGCGGTGGCGCTCGACAAGCCGGGGGGCTTCATCGGCCGCGACGCCGCGGCCGCGGCTCGAGCCCGGCGCCCCTACACCCGGCGGCTGCTGCAGGTGCTGCTGACCGACCCCGAGGCGATGATGCACCACGCCGAGATCGTCTACCGCGACGGCCAGCCGGTGGGCTACGTGCGCGCCGCATCCTATGGCCACACCCTGGGCGGCGCGGTGGGCCTGGCCATGATCGACGCGGGCCAGCCCGTCGACCAGGCCTACGTGGACGGCGGGAGATGGGAGGTCGACGTGGCCGCGCGCCGCGTGCCCGCCCGCGTGTCCATTCGGCCGCTGTACGACCCGAAGATGCGGCGGATCAAGAGCTGATGCACGAGCGAGGACGCACGAGCGAGGAATTCACAGCTACTCCTCGACCAGGTCGATGGCTTCCTGCTCAGCAAGCGATTCCTCGTCTCCCCCCGCCCCCGTCAGCGCCTCCACCCTTCCCACGATCCGCTCGATCTCCCGCTGCGGATCCCGCCACCAGTCGCGGCTCCAGATCCGCTCGAACGTCCACCCTCGCCCCTCCAACAACTGCTGTCGCGCCACATCGCGCTCTCGCACGCTGCGGCCGCTGTGGTACGTCGCGCCGTCGCACTCGATCGCCAGGCAGTAGCGCGTCCGATCCCGCGGATCCACCACCGCCAGATCGATCCGATACCCTCCGGACCCCACCTGCGTGTCGAGCTCCAGACCCCGGCGGCGCAACGCGTCGTGCACACCTTCCTCGAACGCGCTGTCGAACTGCAGCGACTTCCCATTGGCCGACGCCCTGCGCTCGACATCCAGCCCCATGTCCGCCACCAGCGATCTCGCGAGCTCTTCCCGCCCCTCGCTCACCGCTCGGGCGTACTGCAGGTAGCTCATCAGCACCTTGGGACCGCGGTTCTTCGACCCTTCCACCGGCACCTCCGCCGGGTCGAACGAGCACAGTACGTGCATCTCGCTGCGCGCCCGGGTGAACGCCACGTTCAGTCGATTCTCGCCCCCGGCCTGGCCGATCGCGCCGAAGTTTCGTCGCACCGTCCGATCCCCGGGCGGCCGGGCATACCCGGTGGAGAAGATGATCACGTCGCGCTCGTCGCCCTGAATGTTCTCGATGTTCTTGATGATCAGCGCGTCGTCGCGCGACCCCGACGCGGGATACCGCAGCTCGTGCAGCAGCTCCGCGAGTTCGGGCCGCGCTTCTTCCTCCTGGCGCAGCGCGTCGTCGATCGCCTGCTGCTGCTTCATGTTGACCGTCACCACCCCGATCGACTTGGGCTTTGCTTCGTTCGCCCGCGCGATCTCCTCGATCAGTGACACGCAGCGCTTCGCCTCCGCGAAGTTCGTCTGGTTCTCCCAGACCCCGTCCACTGCGTGAAACGTGATCGGCGTCGCCGCGCCCTTGCGACGCGGCGGCGGCGTGATGTGCAGGCCGCCATCGTAGAACGCCTGGTTGCTGAACTCGATCAGCTCGCCGAACTCGCTTCGGTAGTGCCAGCCTAGGTAGCGGAAGCCGTAGATCTTCTTGGCCTGCTCCAGCAGGCTGAGCGCCGCCCGGGCGTCCTCGATGACCTCGCCCTCTTCGTCCAACTCCTCGTCGTCGAGCCCGCGCTCGAAGAAACGACTCGGCGGCATTTGCTGCTCGTCCCCGGCGACGACGATGCGCTTGCATCGATACAGCACCGGGAGCGCCCGCTCCAACGGAAGCTGCGAGGCTTCGTCGAAGATCGCCACGTCGAAGCAGCCGCGCTCGAGCGGCAGGATCTCGGCCGCGACCTCGGGCGACAGTAGCCATGCGCGGGCCAAGTGGCGCAGCGGCCACTCGAACTCGCGCAAGGTCTTGCGCAGCGGCCACAGGCGACGCTGCTTGCCTAGCTCGTGCTCCAACTTGTTCCAGATCGTCTCCGGCCTGGCGCGGCTGCCCTCCATCTCGGGCGGGTGTTCGCGGCGGCAGCTGCGCTCGTGCACCGCTCGCACGACCGCGTGCGTGGTGAACTCGGCCTGCTGCTCCAGCAGAGCCACCAGTTGGGCCCGCAGCCGCCGATACTCCACGAACGGCTCACCCCGCAGCGCCGGGTGCTGTCGCTCGATCTGCTCGATCCAGTGCAGGATCACGTTGCGCCGCACCGCCTGCGCCCACAGGCTCGGCGCCGACGAGGCGGGGTCCAACCCAGCCGCGGCGTTCAGCCCCGAGTCCTCGCGGGCGAGAAGCTGCTGCGTCCATGGCTCGAGCTTCGACAGCCGCCCGTCCAGGCCCACGATCCGGTCGAAGTCGCGGCCGACGATCGAGCGAACGTCGTCGAGCTGCCCAGGCACGCCGCTTCGAAGCGCGCGCTCGACCTCGTCCACCCACGCGGGCGCGAAGAATCGGCGCAGCGCGGCCAGGCTGTCCTGGAGCGACGCCGCCATATCCAGCGGCGCGTCCCAGTGCTCGGGTGGCCGATTGCCGAGCTCCCCCACCGCTCGACCGACCGACGTCTTCGTGCGCCACCACCGTGGTGACAGAAACCTCCACCAGCGTCCCACCAACTCCCGATAGCTTGCCAGCACGGCTCGCAGCCCCTCGATCCTCTCCCGAGGCACCAACACCAGGCTGGTCGACTGCCCCGCCGCCAGCTCGACGATGCGGTCCACGGCCTCGAGGATCGATCTGGCCTCGGCCTGCCCGAATCCCGCCCAGCTCTTGCGCATCCGCGTGGCCGCGCCCTCGCCCGAGAACGCCACCGCGGCCTCGCGAAGCGACTGGATCTCGCCCAAGATGCGCTGTAGGTCGTCCCAGCCGAGCGCCACCAGCTCGGGAGGAAGATCAGCGGGGAGCGACTTCGACTGCGGGGCGTGGCGATACCAGTGCGACAGCGGCCGACCGTGGGTGGAGGCCTTGAGCGGATCGACGATCGCCCGCAGCTCGGCCATCGTTCGATCGATCATCGTCGACACGTTGGCCAGCGACGTACTCGCGTCCGGCCCCGCCGGATGGCGGGAGCGCTCGATCCCCTGACGGAGCTGCACATAGACCTCCCCGCGATCAGCGGTCGCGTCGTGCACCACGTACGTCCACGGCGTGAGCCCGGTGTCCCGAAGCCGCGCCTGCACCACGTCGAGCGCCGCCCGCTTCTGACACACCACGAGCACCCGCTCCCCGCGGCTGAGCGAGTCGACCACCAGGTTGGCGATGACCTGCGACTTCCCCGTGCCCGGAGGGCCTCGCACGACGGTGCACTCGGCCCACTGCGCTTCGCACAGGATCGCGTACTGGCTGGGGTCGCAGGGCAGGGCCACGTGCACACTTGCGGCAGGGACCTGATCCAGATCCACGCTGCTCTCGAAGCTGGGGCTGTCGTCGATCGGCGTCGAGTCGGGATCCCCGGGCGTCTCGAGCAGGTTGTCGATGATGCCCTGATCGACCTCGCCCGCGTCGGCCCGCGCGGCGAGTTCCTCGTAGTCGCTGTACAGCGCCGTGCTGCTCTGCGGAAACACGCCGACCACCGCGAACCCCCGCAGTCGCAGGCTAGGCGTGGCGCTCTCCTCCGCCATCGCCTCGGCCTTGGTGAGCGCCTCCAGGGTCCGAGGCCCATCGTCGAACTCCTTCAGCGGGAGCTCGGCGCCCTCGAGGACCTCTGCGACGACCTGCATCAGGGCCTCCGCACTCTTCTCCTTGCGCTCTGCCAGTTCCTCGACCTTCGCTACCAGAGCCACTTGGGCCTCCTCCGGAAAGGTCCACCGCAGCCCCTTCGCCAGCGCTCCGAGCAGCGCCTGGTTGACCTGGAGCTCGCCGTCCTTGGGGATCTCCAGCGTCCACCCCGACTTCGCACCACGCACCCGCAGCAACGTCGCCGTCCGCAGCAGCAGCGGCGCCCGCACGTACGTCCGAGCGTCTACTCGGCCCTCGATCCACGCCGTGGCCACCCGCAGTTCCTCGAGCCCGGTCTCTTCCTCTCGGTCCGCGGCCGTCTTGGCGAGCTGCCGAAGATGCTCGCGCTGGGCCATCGCCTCCTTGTCGGTTTTGGCCTCACCGAGCAGCCGCTGCCGCCCTCCGCCCGTGATCACGTGCGCGAAGGCCTTCTCTGCCTTCTTCTCGTCGAGCTTGCACAGATCGAAGTTGCGCTTCTTGACGATCTTCCCCGTGAAGACCGACGGGTTCCGAGCATCGACCTGCAGCAGTCGTTGCTGAAACGCCCGAAGCTGCGCGGTGAAGGGGTGGAGGTCGTGGGTCTCGGAGCTGGCGAGTCCTTCGGCCATCGTGCGGGGCATGGTAGCGGCTAGGAAGCACGAGCGAGGTATTCACAGTGGCGTCGATGTACCCAACCCCTGCACGCTGACCCCGATGCTCGGCCCGCCGGAGGTCAGTGCTCCGTTCGGGAAGCCTGCCGCACCTCGAGGCGAGCGTCTCCGTCCCCCGTTGGACCTGCGCGGTCCACAGCTCGATGGTTCTCGTGGTCATCGGCGAAACGACACCTCCACTGGGTGGGCATCTGCGCAGTGATGCGATCCCGACCAGTGGCTCGAGTGCTCGCGGCTGGCCCTGCACGCGGCCCGGGTGGTCGAGCGGATCCGTCGACCCCGGCGCTGCTACATCGCGAGCACCGGCAGCAGCGCGGGCGAGATGCTCCAGACCTCCCGCCACCTGCACGTGATCCCGCTCTACCAGCCCGACGACGAGCTCTCCGACATCTTCAGCTGGCCCCACGGGCGGGTCTACATGGACCCCCAAGCGGCGGAGCCGGGCGGGGAGCTGCTGCAGGCGCCGATCGTCTCGCCGGCGGAGGCCCGGCGGAGGCCCGGCGGCGCTACGGGCGGGGGTAGGACACCGGCCCGACGCGCCGGCCCGGGCCCGGCCGGCCCGCTCGCTGCGCTACCCTCGGGTGGTTGACCACCGCGCTCGCTCTGGTCCTCGCCGCCTACCTGCTCGGCCTGCTCGTGGTCGCGCTGCGCGTCAACGAGCGGGTCGAGACCGAGACCGACTACATCGTGGCCGGGCGCCGGCTGCCCATCGGGCTGGCCACCGCCACCCTGCTGGCCACCTGGTTCGGCGCGGGCACCCTGCTCACCGCCACCGACGAGATCGCCGCCAGCGGCCTGCGAGCCACCGCGCTCGAGCCCTACGGCGCGGGCCTGTGCCTGCTGCTGGCCGGGGCCCTCTTCGCCCGCCGGCTGTGGTCGATGGAGCTGCTGACGGTCAGCGACGTGTTCCGGCTGCGCTTCGGCCCCCATGCGGAGCGACTGTCGGTGCTGCTCACCGTGCCCGTGTACGTGGGGTGGGTGGCGGTGCAGCTGGTGGCGCTCGCCGGCGTGCTCGAGGCCACCCTGCACGTGCCCCCGGTGGTCGGGATCCTGGCCGTGGCCGCCGTCTCGCTGCTCTACACCCTGCTGGGCGGGATGTGGTCGGTGACCATCACCGACGCGGTCCAGATGGTGCTCATCGTGGTGGGCGTGTTGTGGCTGGGCTACGCCACGCTGGACCGCCTGGGCGACGGGGACTGGTCGCAGGGGCTGCCCGCCCTGCTCGAGCGGGCGCCGGCCGAGTCGCTGGTGCTGGTGCCCCGCGAATCCCTGCCCGAGCTGGTCGGCTGGGTGGGCGTGCTGCTGGTGTCGGCCCTCGGCAACCTGCCCGGCCAGGAGCTGGCCCAGCGGATCATGGCCTCGCGCTCGGCCGCCACCGCCCAGCGGGCGTGTCTGCTGGCCGGCGCGCTGTACATGGGGCTGGGCACCGTGCCCGCCCTCATGGGCGTGGCCGCGCCCCTGGTGCTGCCCGAGGCCACCACCGAGTCCGTGCTGCAGGCCCTGGCCCTCGAGCTGCTGTCGCCGGTGATGGTGGTGCTGTTCGTGGTGTCGATCGTGTCGGTGGTGCTGTCCACCCTCACCAGCGGCCTGCTCGCCCCCGCCACCGCCCTGGCCCACAACCTGGTGCGGCACCACGTGCCGCCCTCGGTCTCGTCGCTGCGGCTGTGCCGGCTGTGCGTGGGGCTGGTGCTCGCGCTCAGCGTGATCACGGCGCTGGTGGGCGAGGACGCCTACGCCATCCTGGAGGCCTCCTACGCGGTGGGCCTGGTGGGAATGGCCGTGCCCTTCGCGGCGGGAGTGTACGGGGTCTCGGCCAGCGACCGGGCCGCGGTGGCGGCCATGGCCGCGGGCCTGGGCGTGTGGGCGCTCGAGCTGGTGATGGAGTCACCCGTGCCGATGAGCCTGCCCGCCGTGGCCGCCTGCGCCGTGGTGCTCGCGGTGATGCGCTGGTTCGACCGCGACGCGGTCCCCTCGACCCCACATCGATAGAGTTCGAACGCACGGTCCAGTGTGCGCCCATTCGAATGTGCACACATGAGAACCAAGACTATGACCGAGAGAGCCCACGAGAAGTGGTCTCTCTCGGTCATGCACCACACGAACCGAGCCAACCTCGATGGGAAGGGCAGTCCTCGCCCTCACACGCAGTCCTTCGCTCCTAGTCGTTCCCGTTGGTTCGACCGAGCCCAGGCCAACGATTACGAAGTGGCCTGCAACTATTTTTGAATGCCCTCGGAACAGCGATTCGACCGCGTATTCTGGTGTTCCTGAGGTTTCGCCGTCGCCCGCGCCACGCGATGCACGGAGCGCGGCCGCGCGATCGGTCGCGATCGGCGGCGAGGTCGGAGCCGGGTCGAGCCGCGCGATCGGTCGCGGTCGGCAGCGAGACTGGAACCGAATCGCACGCCACACTTCGTCGCAAAAGAGCTTGAGTCGACCATGACGAGCTTGTACCTTCGCGACTCTCGGGGGGTTGGTCCTCGGGGAAGGGGTAGATGATGCTGAAGAAGACATTTGGAGTCTTTGCGATCCTTGCGGCCGGTTGCTTCGTCGGAGTGGAGAGTGACGAATTCGAGCAGCAGGGGCTCGACGACACCACGCTGGAGATCGTGAAGAACCTCGAGGACGCCGGGTTCCCCGAGGAGGAGATCGGGGTCCTCGAGGACGGCACCGTATACGTGGGGATGGACGCGGTGGTCACCCTCGAGGCCTCGCGCGAGCTGGCCGGCATGACCGGTGAGCCCGGTGAGCCCGGGGCCGATGCGTTCCGCCAGTACCGCACCAACAACACGGTGTCCGCGTCGATCGGCACGATCTGCATCGACGGCGGCGCCTTCAACGGGGCCATCAGCGACGCCCTGAACGCCTCCATCGCCAACTACAACGCCGAGGGCCTGTCGTTCACGATGGTCCGCAACGACTCCCCCGGGGCCGGCTGCGACGCCGTCATCACGGGCAACCAGCAGGGCGGCTCGGGCGGCTCGGCCGGGTTCCCCTCGGGCGGGCTGCCCTACGACACCATCAACATCGGCACGGGCATCGCCAACTATGGCCAGGCCGTGCTCACCCACGTCATCACCCACGAGCTGGGCCACTGCGTGGGCTTCCGCCACACCGACTACTTCAACCGCTCGATCAGCTGCGGGGGCTCGCCCTCCGACGAGGGCAGCGGCGGGATCGGGGCCGTGCACATCCCGGGCACGCCCACCGGCGCGCAGCTCAACGGCTCGGTCATGAACTCCTGCTACAACCTCGACAGCACGGGGAGCTGGACCAACAGCGACCAGACCGCGCTGGCCGAGATGTACGGCGGCGGCGGCGGTGGTGGTGACGGCGGCGGCGGCCCGGTCTGTGGCGATGGCGTGTGCGAGGGCGGCGAGACCTGCGGCAGCTGCGAGGACGACTGCGGCGCCTGTCCCGTGTGCGAGCCCAAGGGCGCGTCGTGCTCGAGCGACGCCGAGTGCTGCTCGAACCGGTGCCGCGGCGGCGGCAGCAAGACCTGCAAGTAGCTCGACCCCTTCGGGGTCATCGCGGGCGCGATCCTCCTCGAGGGTCGCGCCCGTCGTCGTCGGGGCCGGCGGCCGGGACCGTGTCCATGTCGAACAGCACGCCCTCGTGATCGATCGGCACCCGCAAGACGGCCCCGGAGGCCGACCGCAGGATCCCCTTGGCCCCTCGGTCGCCGCGCAGCGCCGCGAGCTCCCCGAAGTAGCGCCGCGGCCAGAGCACCGGGTTGCCGAGCCGCCGCTGCTGTCCCCGACCCGCCTCGGGGGCGATGATGAGGTGCCGGGTGCTCGCCGCGTGGGCGAGCAGGAGGCGCTCGAGGTCCTCGGCGCGGACCCGCGGCATGTCCCCCAGCACGATGAACGCCGCGTCGACCTCCTCGGTGGCCATCGCCGCGATCCCTCGGGCGATCGACGTGCCCATGCCCTCGTCGAACGACGCGTTGACCACGAACGCGACGGGCAGGTCCCGCAGCACGCCCCGCACCCGATCGGCCTCGTGCCCCAGCACCACGATGCAGGGCCCCGTGCCCGCGTCGAGCACGGTACGGACCACGCGCCGGATCATGGGCTCCCCCTCTACGTCGTGGAGGAGCTTGTTGAGCGCGCCCGCGCGGCGTGACGTGCCGGCCGCGAGCACGATGGCGCCGGCCCGCCCCTCCCGATCGCCCCGGGCGCGGCGCGTGGCGACGATCTCGGCGAGGATCGACAGCGCGATCTCGGCCGCTCCCTTGCCGCCGATCGAGACCCCGGCCGGACCGTGGATCCGACGCAGCGTGGCGTCGTCGAGGCCGCCGCCCCGCAGCCGCTCGAGCCGAGCCTGCTGGGTCTTGCGACTGCCGAGCGCGCCCACGTAGAAGGCGCGACTGGCGAGGGCGACCTTCAGCGCCGGGTCGTCGAGCTTCTCGTCGTGGCTGAGCACCACGACCGCCGCGCGCTCGTCCAGCAGCGGCGCGAGGGCACGCTCGGGGCGCTCGAGCACGAGGCGCGCGAGGGGAAAGCGGCGAGGGCTCGCCAGCGCGGCGCGAGGATCGACGATCACCGGCGAGAACCCGACCTCGGGACCCAGACGGGCGAGCACCTGCGCCACGTGGGTCGCCCCCACCAGCACGAGGCGCGGCGGGGAGCGCAGGGGCTCGATGAACCACGACGCGTCGCTCCCTTCGAACAGCTGCGGCCCGCGGTCGAAGACCTCGAGCGCGCAGCGTCCGAGCGGATCGCAGCGCTCCGCGAGCGCCTCGCGGGGCAGCAGCCGCGGATCCCCGCCGGCGAGGGGGACGAGGCGGACGGCCTCGGCGTGGTGCTCCGCGTGGAGGTAGGCCTCGAGCTGCGCGTCGGTCGGGGCCGGCGCAATGTGAACGCAGATCCGACCGCCGCAGGCCAGCCCGACCTCGCCGGCCTGGCTGTTGGCGATGGCGAAGGTCAGGACCTCGCTCGAGCGGGGATCGTCGGCGTCGAGCAGCGTCAGGGCCGCTCGGACGACGGCCGCCTCGACGCACCCGCCGGAGACCGAGCCCTCGAACTCGCCCGTGCCGCTCACGATCATCCGGCTCCCCACGGGGCTGGGGCTCGAGCCCTCGACCGAGACGAGCGTCGCGAGGGCGACGCGCTCGCCGGCGGCCCGGAGCGACTGGATCGTCCGCCACGGGGACCGCTCCGGCGGCGAGGCCGGGGGAGCAGGCGAGGGGCGCGATGGGGTCGGCGGGGACGGCGGGGTCGGCGGGGTCGGCCGCGGGAGGAGGGCCTGCTCCAGCGCCCTCCACGGGAGGAAGGCACAGGGCGCGCGGCTGGGGAAGCGAGCGAGCACCGTGAAGATGCCCAGATCGGTCCCCGGGGAGGGTGCACCGCGCGCGACGCCCTCGAGGACTTCGAATTGGCGCTCGAACTCGGCGAGGGGCTGGCCCGTGAGCTCCTGGGCCATCACCGAGGCCGAGGCCACACACACCGCGCAGGCATCGGCCCGAAACCCGATGGCCTCGAAGACCCCGTCGGCGACCCGGATCGCCACCTCGATCTCGTCGCCACACAGCGGGTTGGACCGCGAGGCCCTCGCGGTCGGCTCGTCGGGGAGCGCGGCGCTCACGGGGGTGCTCGCATGAGCGAGCAGGCGGTCGCCATACAGCGTGCTCACGTGGGCCTCCGCCCCAGCCGGTGCTGCACCTGCGTGATCGCGGT
>JGI12210J13797_10246668_pt1 | contig 11299 bp, 11 predicted proteins | sample ElkSlonscriptome_3_FD_13797 | JGI IMG/M metagenome (IMG submission 13797) | reverse complement strand
GCCAACTGGGATCGCCCCACCTGGGAGTGCAGCTGGTGGCGCCGCCACTTTCGCCGCTCGTTCCTGTTGTGCCCTCGGGGGATCTTGCGCGAGGACTCGCCGTCGAAGGACGACCCCCGCTTCACGTACGAGAGCGACGACGCGCTCGAAGCCGAACTCGACGCGGGGCTGAAGGCCATGAAGACGCGTTGGGCGGGTCACGTGACCGACGGGCCGATGACCTGGGTCGCGCTGTCGCGCGGGGCCTATCTCGGGGGCTTCATCGCGAGCCGGCGTCCGGGACAGTTTCCGCGGCTCATCCTCGTCGAAGGCGGCCAAGATCCCTGGACGCCCGCCAACGCCAAGGCCTTCGCCGAGGGAGGCGGCCGGAGGGTCCTCTTCATCTGCGGCCAGGGCGCGTGCCGCGTGCAAGCGCGACCCGCGGCCGCCCGGCTCATTCACTTCGGGGCCGAGGCCAAAGTCGAAGAGGTGCCCGGCATGGGACACGGTCTCAACGGCGACGCAGATGCCGTCATCGTGCGCCATCGAGCGTGGCTCTTCGAATGATTCAGCCGGCGTCTTTGCAGCAGCGAATGCCGATGTGGTACCGCCACTGACTGTTGTCGTCGAAGCCGAGGTTGTCTTGTCGGGGCTGCTGGCGCTGCTTGCGGTTGCAATCGTCGTATTGGTAGTCGCCACCCCAGCCGACGCTGCCTCCGCGGGTCACGCAGGTCGCATCGGGCCCGTCGCCATCGCAACGGTCCGTCCATTCGCCCACGTTGCCCACCATGTTGAAGAGGCCCGGGTAGCCCCCCTCACAGCCGGGGTAGCCCTCGGCGAGGCCAGGGGCGTTGTGGTTTTCGCTCGGTCCTTCGCACATGGCGCATGCGCTGGTGTCGGGGTTGCACGGCTCCCAATGCCGGGGGAAGTGACAGCTGCAGATGTCGTCCTGATCGGGGCTACCCGAGGGGAGGTAGGGCACGATACGTCGCCCGCCCTCGCTGCAGGCGTACTCCCACTCGTCGGTCTGACTGCCGGGGAACTGCCCGGCGGGCATCACGACGGGGCCCCCATTGCCGAGCGCCCCGCAAAGCCGCTTACCCTCGTAGGCGCAGTAGGCGTAGGCGTCGCACCAGTCGACACAATTGACGGCCAGGTCGGGGCCATTGAGGTTGTTGGGACAAAAGCTCCCCTCTTGCCGCAGCCTGACGTTGCCGTCGCACTGGGGGCTGGGTTGATCGGGGGTGACGTTGCCCGCCTGGACCTCGAGCAGGAAGATGTCGTGCTCGCGGATCGTCGCCTCGTAGCGATCGATGCAGTAGTCCGCGAGAGGGTTGTCGGGATCGGTGACGTGGACCATATCGGACGGACAGGGCCCGGGGTCGCCCCCATTTCCGCCGCTGCCCGGTGCCGCTCCGGCGCTGCCCGTGGTGGTCCCGGCCCCCGCGCCGGTGGTCGTGGTGGCGCCGCCTCGTCCTCCGGCGCCGGTCGAGCGCAGATCGCGGATCTCGACGAGGCAGGCCTGCGCCGAGATGCCCGTCACCGCGAGACCGAGCACCACCGCCAAACGCCAAGAAGCCATCACCATGAAGGTTAGCGGTCCCGGGCTAGCTTGCCCAGCGCGTGAACCGATAGCCCACGTCACCCTCGACCTGTCGCTCGCCACGCTCGACGCAGGCGAAGGTCTCGGGAAGCGGGGGCAGGAACGTGTCGCAGCCGAAGCGCCCCTCCACCTCGGTGAGGTGCACGACGCCGCACTGGGGATGGGCGAGGGCCAGGCGGTAGATCTCGGCCCCGCCGATGACGAAGCTTCGTGCACACCCCTGCGCGGCCGCGACCGCCCCCTCGAGGTCGGTCGCGGTGATGACGTCGTCGCCGAAGCGACGGGTACCATCGCGGGTGAGCACGATGTTGCGGCGCCTCTTGAGGGGACGGAAGCGCGACGGAATGGAGTCCCAGGTCTTGCGGCCCATGACCACGGCGTTGTCGCCTTCGCCGGTGGTGAGACGCCGAAAGAAGGCCATGTCGCCGGGCAGCTTCCAGGGCAGGCCGCCGTCCTTGCCGATGCCGCGTGCCTCGTCGGCGGCCACCACGAGCTCGAGCATCATCACACCGCGATCGGAAACTTGATGAAGGGGTGGTGCTCGTAGCCTTCGAGGGTGATGTCTTCGAAGGTGAGCTCGTCGAGCGGCTTGCGGGCAACGGTGACCTTGGGCAGCTTCTTGGGCTCGCGCTCGAGCTGCTTGGTCAGGCCCTCGATGTGGTTCGAGTAGATGTGGGCGTCGCCAAAGGTGTGTACCAGCACGCCAGGGGTCAGGTCGCAGTGCTGAGCCACCATGATGAGCAGCAGGGCGTAGCTGGCGATGTTGAACGGCACGCCGAGGGCGATGTCGGCCGAGCGTTGGTAGAGCTGCACGTCGAGGCGCCGCTCTTTCGTCGAGACGTAGAACTGGAACATCATGTGGCAGGGCGGGAGGGCCATCTGGTCGAGGGCCGAGACGTTCCAGGCGTTGACGATGATCCGGCGCGAGTGGGGGGACTCACGGATCATCTGGATGGCTCGCTCGATCTGGTCGATGCCGGGCTCGCCGTCGTGCCCGCCCCAGTTGCGCCACTGGGCGCCGTAGATGGGACCGAGGTCGCCGTCATCGTCGGCCCAAGCGTTCCAGATGGGGGTGTGCTCGGCCAGATCGTCGTGGATGTTGGTGGACCCCCGCAGGAACCAGAGCAGCTCGCGGACCACGGCGCTGAAGAGGACTTTCTTGGTGGTCAGGAGCGGGAAGCCCTCGCGCAGGTCGTAGCGACACTGGAGGCCGAAGCAGCTGAGGGTTCCGGTGCCTGTGCGGTCCCCCCGCTCTTCACCGTGCTCGAGGACGTGTCGGACCAGATCCAAGTACTGCTTCATCGAAGCCCTGGCGTAGCGTCATCGCCCGGTCGTCTCAAGGCTGCCGCGGGAGCTATGGTCTAGGGGACGACAGCCACCTATACTGGAGCGATGGTGGACCAGGGCGGCAACATGCCCCACGACGAGCTCATCTTCGACTGGAACGAGTTCGGTCGTAAGGGCCGGATCATCCCTCAGAATTTCGAGTTCTTCGACGAGACCCTGCGCGATGGGCTTCAGAACCCGTCGGTCGACGATCCGAGCATCGATCAGAAGCTCGAGCTGCTCCACCTGATGAACGACATCGGGATCCACGTGGCCGACATCGGGCTGCCCGGCTCCTCCGAGCGAGCGTTCAACGACGTGCTCCGCATGTGCAAAGAGATCAGCGATCACAAGCTGAACATCCGCGTCGCCTGTGCGGGCCGTACCGTGGTGGGCGACATCACCCCGATGATCGAGATCTCGCAGAAGGCGGGCATGCCGGTCGAGATCTACACGTTCATCGGATCGAGCCCCATTCGGCAGTACGCCGAGAACTGGGACGTCGAGACGATCGTGAAGCGAAGCGCGGAGGCCATCGACGTGGGCGTGAAGGCCGGTCTTCCGGTCGCCTACGTCACCGAAGACACCACCCGGTCGCGGCCCGAGGTGCTCGCTACCCTGTTCAAGATGGCCATCGACCACGGCGCCTCACGGCTGTGCCTGTGCGACACCGTCGGCCACGCCACGCCAGATGGCGTCAGGAATCTGGTCGAGTTCACCAAGAGCGTGGTGGTGGGGGCGGGGGCCGATGTCGGCATCGATTGGCACGGCCACAACGACCGTGGCTTGGCGCTCGAGAACGCCCTGTGGGCGCTCGAGCACGGGGCTGACCGCGTGCACGGCTGCGCTCTAGGGATCGGCGAGCGCGTGGGCAACGCGCCGATGGAGCTCATCTTGCTCAACCTCAAGCTGCTGGGCTATCTCGAGGGCCAGGACCTGTCCAAGTTGCTCAAGTACTGCACCGTGGCGGCCAAGGGCACCGGCTGGGACATCCCCATCAACTACCCGCTGGTGGGTCGCGACGCTTTCCGCACGGCCACCGGCGTGCACGCCTCGGCCATCATCAAGGCGAAGAAGAAGGACGACAACTGGCTCGCCGACCGGGTGTATTCGGGGGTGCCGGCGGGCATGTTCGGGCGCGAGCAGGAGATCTGCGTCGGCTACATGTCGGGCGCCTCCAACGTGAACTACTGGCTGCGCGAGAAGGGCATCGAGCCGAGTGAGAGCCTCGTGAAGGCGATCCTCGAGCGGGCCAAGGGCGAGAAGCACATCCTCTCCGAAGAGGAGATTCGCGCCGTCATCGACGGCGCGTGAACACGCTCCCCTGGGCTCGCTGCACGTCGACTCGCCCCTGGACGGGGCGAGGACGAGTCGACGTTCCGCGAGGCGAACCGTGGTCGCTTCATCAACCATCAACACGCTCCCCTGGGCTCGCTGCACGTCGACTCGCCCCTGGACGGGGCGAGGACGAGTCGACGTGACAGGGCTGCCCCCATGACACCGCTGATGCGGGCCATCGTGACGGTGGCGGCCTTGGTGTGTCTGCTCTTCTGCGTCACGCTGCGAGACACCTCCGACCGCGCTCTCTTTGCGCCGGATCTGTCGCCCGGAGGCGCGCCGCTGCCGCCGGACCTCGAGCGGAACGCTAGCCTGCTCGCGCGGGTCGTCGACGGTGATGGGCAGCCCGTGGTGGGGGCGCGGGTCCAGGTCTACACCCTGGTGGGCGGCCGCGCGATCCCGGCCGGCAACGCCTATACGGACGGCAATGGGGTGGCCAAGGTGGAGCCTTTGGCCGAGGGGGAGACCTGGGTACTGGTCGAGAAAGACGGCCAGTCGCGCTCGAGCAGCCACATGGTGCTCGCGCCGGGCGAGCGACGGTTGGAGGTGCAGCTCTCGCCGGCGGCCGCCTTCGAAGTGGTGGTGGTCGATCCGCTGCAGCGGCCCATCAAGGGGATCGGGGTGACGCTGTACAGCCGAGATCCGCTGCCGTTCGTGACCAAGACCGACGGCACCGGGCTGGCGCGGTTCGGGGGCCTGCCGGAGCGTGGACCCTACGCGGTGGAGGTGACGGCGCCGGGATACGACCGCGCCTTCTTCGATGAGCTCTACGCGGAGGACTCGCCGCTGTTCGTCAAGCTGCTGCGACTCGGCGGGCTCGAGGTTCAGGTCCTCGAGCCGCTGGGCGGACCGGCGGCGAACGCCACGGTGGTGGTGGCCGGCTCGGGTCTGTGGCCGGCGCGCAAGGCGACCACCGATCGGCAGGGCATGGTGGTGATCAGCGGGCTGCCCCGCGGCTTCTACGACGTGCGCGCCGAGCGCGGCGACTTGGTGAGCGACACCGAGACCGGCGTGATGCTCGAGCAGGGGGAGCGCAAGGCGGTGACGGTGGCCCTGCAGCAGGGGAGCTGGGTCACCGTGCACGTGACCGACGGCGATGGCGACGACGCCAAGGGGATCGCCGATGCCGACGTGGCCCTGGTGGAGGATGGGATCTCGTCGTTCCCCCGCTACGGGCGCACCGACACGAGCGGCCACGTGATCCTGGGCCCGACCCTGGGCGACGGCGCGACCATCTCGGCCCGGGCCGACGGCTACGTGGCGCGGAGCGCAGTGCCCCTCGAGCCGGGGCAGTCGGAGGCGACCATCGCCCTGCAGCGCGGCGGACGGCTGTTCGGACGCACGGTCGACGAGGATGGCTTTCCGGTCGAAGGCGTCTCGCTCGAGGTGGTCGGGGTGGATACGGCCGGCATGCCCATCGTCGATTCGAGCCAGCTGTCGTCCTTCCGCGACGACCACTTCGCCTCCGCGCTGCCCGGGCCCTCGCCGCTGATCCCGGCCGGCGAGCTGGGGGTGATGCCCATCGTGCCCGACATCCCTATGGGTCCGGGGCCGGTGGTGGTCACGCGGACCGAGCGCACCGACGGCACCTGGATGAGCGACGGCAAGGGCGAGTTCTCGCTGACGCCGGTCACGCCGGGCAAAGTTCGTATCGTGGCGCGCCACCCGAGCTACGTCATGACGGTCACCGATGCGGTCGACCTCGCCTCGGGAGGCGAGGCGGAGATCGAGGTCGTCATGCGCAAGGGTGGCATCCTCGAGGGGCGCGTGGTGGAAGAGGATGGCAGCCCGGTACCGGGGGCGCGCGTCGAGGTCGACTCGGCGACGCACTCGCTCGGCCGGGTGACGTTCACTTCCGACGACGGCACCTTCGCCTTCGCGGCTCTGCCCGCGCGGGTGACGGTGTCGGTGGCGCGGATGGAGGCCATCGAGCACGTGGTGGCCCGTGAGACCTTCGAGGTGTCGGCCGACGAGCGCCGTGAGGTGGAGATCGTGCTCGGAGAGCCGCGGGAAGGGGTCACGGTGAGGGTCGTGGACGATCGCGGGTTCGCCATCGAGGACGCGGAGATCCACGTTTCGTCGCTGGAGGCCAAGGAGGTTCTGGTCAAGACGCTCTTCGCCGACGAGCGGGGGGAGGCGGTGCTCGACGGGGCCCGGGGCTTGCCCTTGCGGGTGGTGGCGCGGCGTCGCGGGTGGGCTCCGCTGGTGGAGGAGGTCGACGGCGCGCCGGCGATCCTGGAGCTGTCGATGCGCCCCGGCATGACGGTGGTGGGGGTGGTCGAGACCAAGCGCGGCTACGTGGACGACGCCGAGGTCACGTTGTTGACGGCGACGGGCGATAGGGGCGCGCGCACCGACGCCGAGGGCAATTTCCGCATCGAAGACCTCGCACCGGGGCCGGCGCGGCTGCTCGTGACCAAGAGCGGGCTCGTGCCCCAGGAGACCCTGGTCGGGGTCGAGGGCGACGGCCGGCGCGACATAGACCTGGGGCGGATCGAGATGACCGAGGGGGGCTCGGTGAGCGGCGTGGTGCGCGATCTCGATGGCGAGCCGATCCAGGGCGCGCGCGTGTCGCCGGGGCGGGTGCCGACCTTCTTGCCTTTGGGCCGGCTGCCCCTCGGCGTGGTGGAGACCGACGGGCAGGGGCGGTTCCTGCTGCCGGACCTCGAGCCGGGCCGCATCGAGATCCAGTCCTACAAGGTGGGGTACGGCCGCAACGGGGTCACGGTCAGCATCACCGCGGGACGGGAGCTGAAGGGGGTGCCGATCGAGCTCGAGGAAGATCCCGACGTCGACGTCACGCGGGTACGCAGCCAGGCGAGTCTAGCCGTGACGCTGGCCTCCGAGGTGGTGGCCGGCGGGCGCCACGTCGTCTTCGAGCATGTGCCCTACGGCGGGGAGGCGCAGCGGGCCGGGGTCATGCCGGGCGACCGTTTCCTGTCGGCCGACGGAGCGCCGGTGAGGACCCTCGAGGAGGCGCGGCGCAGGCTGAGTGGCCCCCTCGGGTCGGACGTGGTGCTGGAACTCGGCCGCCCCCCCGACTACCGCTGGCGGGTGCGGGTGCGTCGCGAGCGCCTGCGCCGTTGAGGGAAACCGTGGACTTGATCGAGACCATCGTCGCGTGCGCGCTGGATCATCGTCGAGGCCGACGCATGGCCGCCTCCGAGCAGCTCGTGGCCGTCATCGACGCCTTGCGTAAGGTCATCGTGCTCGAGCCGGACCCCGCCCGCCGGGACCAGCTCGGTGCCGTGGCCGAGACCATCAGCGCCGCCCAGCTGCGCGGCGACGTCATCGCCATCGCCGACGCCCTCGAGTACGAGCTCGCCCCCATACTGGGCTAGAGCGGGTCTGTGCCCTAGCCGTACGCTTCCACGGCCCGCAAGAGCGTGGCGAGGCGGTGGCTCATGGTGTGGTGGGCTTCGACGTGCTGGCGGGCCGCCTCGCCGATGATTTCGCCGAGGGTGGGATCGTCGCGGAGGCGGAGGACCTGGGCACGAAGAGAGGCGTCGTCGGCGTAGGTGAGGAGATGGGCGTCGTCGAAGAGCGACCTCAGCGCCGGGCTCTCCTCGGCCAGGACCACGCCGCGACAGCGCATGACGTCGAACACGCGCATGGTCACGATGTCCCGCTGGTAGATCCGCGGCACGTCGAGGTTGGCGCTGCTCGCGGTGTAGATGGTGGTCAGCTCGTCACCGTGGTGCGCGCGGCCGCGGTAGCGCTCGCCGATCGGCTCCCAGCCATCGTCGCCGTAGACATCGATCTTCAGGTCGGCGACGAGCTCGACGCGGCGCATGCGGAGGCGATGGGACAGGGCACCGTTCGCGCGGTCGGCCAGCTCCACCGGATCGGCGTCGGGCAGCGCCGAGCGCCAGAATTCGGGCAGCGCGTCGGGGCCGATCCCCTCGAACGAAAGCTCGCGGCCTCGGGCTTCGAAGAGCTGGTCGAGCCAGGCCTTCACTCGGGGCCACAGCGCGGTCGGCGCCCCCAAGTCCTCGAGCCGCTGCATGAGCGACCGCTCCTCGACCACGAGAGAGCTGCCGACGAAGCTGACCGCGCAGCGGAAGGGCTCGAGGCCCTGCTTGGCCGGTCGACGTGAGGGCGCGGCGGCCAGCGGCAAGAAGGCGCAGCGCTGGAGACCGGCCGCCTGCAGCGCCTCGACGATGGCGTGGCGGTGGGCGAAGGCGACGCATCGCTTGGGGTCGGTCCCCGGCAGCAGGCGTAGGCGCGACGGCGGGAGGGGATCGATGGTCCACGACAGGTAGGTCAGGCCGCGTCTCGTCGACAGGAACGCCAGCTCGGGGCTGAAGTTGACGGTGAAAAGGAAGCGCGGGTTCGTCTCCTCGACCAGGGCGTCGAAGCGAGCCACGTCGAGCCCGGCGGGCTTGGCGATGCGGACCGCCCATCCCTGCGCCTCCAGCAGCTCGGCCAGATCGCCCACGAACAGCTTGCCGTGCATCATCAACACCGTGCCGCGCGCGCCAACGCGGCGGGCCTCGAACCGAGCACGACGGGCGCGGTCTTCGTAGAGGTCGGCGAGCGCGGGGTGGACGAATCGCTGGGGCGGGAGCGGCGTGAGCACCCCGTGGTCTTGGCGCTCGTCGTGGCAGATTCGAAGCCGACCGGAGGCGAGGGGGTCCTCGAAGTCGAACAGGGCGAGCGCCGTCTTGAGGAGGGAGAGATCCGGTTCGGTGACGAGCAGCCCCGGTACCTCGCGCTCGAGCAGAGCGTCCGCCAGGTACCCGAGGCCCAGTCCGACCAACCATACCGAGCGGCTGGGGTCGAGGGTTTCGAGCTGCGCTTGGGCCTCGAGGCCCGGAGCGTAGGCGGAGTGGAGCCGCCGCTCGCGGGGCACGTCCAGCGCGGCGGTGGGCTCGCCCGTCTTGGCCACCGTCGTCGCGGCGAAGGGCGCAGGTCGCAGGCGCTCGACGAGGCGCGCTTGGCGCGTCGCGAGAGCCGCGAGGTTGCGCTCGAGACACATGGGGTCGGGGGCCGAGGCGACCCGCGATCGACGCGTGAGTTCGGTCACGCTGCGAGTGTAGCTCGGGCCGGGCGACCCGTTGACCCCGCGGGCCTCGATCGGAGGTAGGCTGAAGCCGATGGAGCTCTCCGAACGGCAGAAGATCTGCGAGCTGGTGGCCGGCGTCCTGTACGCCGACGGTGTCATGCGCGACGAGGAGCGGATCTTCCTCGACCGCATCTACACGCGGTTCAACCTGCCCCCGGAGGCGCGCCACGACCTGAAGCCCATCGCCGACGCTGGCCAGGCCTCCGCGTCGCTCCGGGCCCTCCCCGACGAGCTCAAGCGGCGCGTCATGGCCCTCCTCATCGAGGCGGCCGTGGTCGACACCATCGTTCATCCCGCCGAGCGCACTTTTCTCCTCATCGCCGCCGCGGCGCTCGGCGTGGACGCCGACGTGGTGGAGACGCGGATCACCAAGCGGCTCGCGGCCCTCCCGCAGATGGGGCCGCAATCCAACCCGGCGGGCTGAGGGGCGAGATGACGGAGGTCGCCGATCGACTGGCCGCGGTGCAACGCCGCATCGAAGAAGCGGCGCGCCGCGCCCATCGCGACCCGAGCGAAGTCACGCTCGTCGCCGTGTCCAAGCGCAAGCCGGCGACCGACGTGGTGGCGGCCCATGGGGCCGGGGCCCGCGTCTTCGGCGAGAATTATGTCCAGGAGCTGGTCGACAAGGTCCCGGAGGTGGGTCCACGAGCCGATCTGAAGTGGCACTACATCGGGCACCTCCAGCGCAACAAGGCCAACGCCTTGCTCGGGGTGGAGGGCCTGGATCTGGTGCACGGGGTCGACCGGGCCAAGCTGCTGCGCGCCCTCGACAAGCGCACATCGTCCCGCCTCGGCGTGCTCATTCAGGTGAACGTGTCGGGAGAGGCCAGCAAGAGTGGATGCGCCCCGGATGCGCTCGGTGAACTCGTGGCCGAAGCCCGCGCGTGCGCCCACCTCGAGCTTCGCGGCCTCATGACGATGCCGCCTCCGGTCGACGACCCCGAAGAGGTGCGCGGCTACTTTCGAATGCTGCGCGAGCTCCGGGACCGCCACGACGCCGGACCCGAGCTCTCGATGGGGATGTCGGCCGACTATCCGGTGGCGATCGAGGAGGGGGCCACCATGGTGCGGGTGGGCTCGGCCATCTTCGGTCCCCGGACCTGATCCGCCTCGAGGATCAGGGAATCGTGCCAGCCTGTGCCAGTCGCCGACCCCAGTCGCGTCAAATCCGACCTGACATCAGGCACCTAGGCTGGCATGGCGCATGCTATTCTTTGGTAGCGCCATGAAGTATCTCCTCGTTGTCTGCGTGCTCTCGAGTCTCGCTCTCGGAAGTTACGCGTGCGGATTCAATCCGCAGCCCGAGCCGCCCGCGCTGAACGCTGGAGCCGGGGGCGACGAGAACCAGGGCAGCTCCGGGAGCGCTACGTCGGGGTCCGGTGGCGGCACGGGACAGCCCGTCGGCGCCGGTGGATCAAACCCCGGTGGCATGGGCGGCGCCGGAGGCCTGGGCATGGGTGGCGCCGGTGGCATGGGCGGCGCTGGTGGTGACGGGGGCATGGGCATGGGCGGCGCCGGGGGTGCCGGCGGCGCGGGCGGCAGCGGGGGAAGCAACGAATGAGCAAGCAGACTTGGATCGTGCTCACGGGGCTGGTCGTCGGCACGACGCTGGCGTTCGGATGCGGATTCAACCCCCAGCCTGAGCCCCCCGCCGACCGGGCCACTTCCGGTTCGGGCGCCAACGGCAGCGGCGGAGGTTTCGGCGCCACCACCTCTGCGACGGGCGCGACCTCGGGTGGCTTTGCGGGTGCGGGCGGCAGCATGGGTGGCATGGGCGGCGCCGGTGGCATGGGCGGCAGCATGGGCGGCGCCGGTGGCATGGGCGGCAGCGTGGGCGGCGCCGGTGGCATGGGTATGGGTGGCGCGGGCGGAGCCGGGGGCCATTGATGGGCGTGCGACTACGTGTCTTCGTGCTGGCAACCGCCCTCGTCGGTGGTTGGACGTACGGTTGCGGCTTCAACCCCCAGCCTGAGCCTCCCGCCGGTACC
>JGI12210J13797_11437977_pt1 | contig 11302 bp, 9 predicted proteins | sample ElkSlonscriptome_3_FD_13797 | JGI IMG/M metagenome (IMG submission 13797) | reverse complement strand
ACCGTCTGCACTGTTCACCAGCCAAGGGCTGTCCGTTCTGTGTCAGGGTAGCAGGCCGCCGCCATGAAAACAATTTCAGCTATGCATCAACTATACCAATTTGCTCGTCTCGGCGCTGCCCTTAATCCCCGCCTTTGGCATCCCCCGCCTTTGGCATCCAATTAAGGGCGCACCTCGTCTCGCTCGCTTACATCCCGACGCTGATGCTGCGCATACAGCGCAGGGCTTTCACGAATTAGCTAAACTAAAGGCGTTGCGTCGCTGGGTCTATGGCTAACCTCAAACTTACCTACCCTCAATCCAAAACAGTCGAGCAAGCGGACGACTATCACGGTACCTCCGTCGCCGACCCCTATCGCTGGCTCGAAGACCCCGATTCGCCAGAGAGCCGAGCCTGGATTGAAGCCCAAAACCGCCTCACCTTTGACTATCTGACAAAAATTCCTCAGCGGCAGCATATCAGAGAGCGGCTCACTGAGCTGTGGAACTATGAGAAGTTCAGGACGCCGTTTCGCCGTGGCGATCGCCTCTTTATCTTCAAAAACGACGGGCTGCAAAACCAAGATGTGCTCTACGTGATGCCGTCTCTCGACGGTGAGCCTGAGGTGTTGCTAGATCCCAATACCCTGTCAGAGGACGGCACGGTGGCCTTATCTGGGCTTGCCATCAGCGAAGATGCCCAATACATTGCCTATGGCCTATCGACATCGGGATCCGACTGGCAAGAGTGGAAGGTGCGGCGGATCGAAACGGGGGAAGACCTCGATGACCATCTCCAGTGGGTAAAGTTTTCTGGGGCGTCCTGGACCCACGATGGCGATGGGTTCTACTACAGCCGCTACGATGAGCCTAGCGAGAAGACGCAGTTCGAAGACGTCAATTACTATCAAAAGCTGTACTACCATCGTCTAGGCACACCCCAGTCTGAAGACCGGCTGGTGTACCAGCGCCCTGACGAAAAAGAATGGGGCTTTGGAGGTCGCGTCACCCAGGACGGGCGGTACCTAGTAATCAGCGTTTGGCGAGGGACAGAGCGCAAGAACCTGCTGTTCTATCAAGATCTCAGCCAGCCCAGTAGCCCAATCGTAGAGCTGATCAGCACCTTTGAGGCCAGCTACAGCTTTGTGGACAACGACGGCCCCCTCTTTTGGATTGAGACCGATCGTGATGCCCCCCGAGGTCGCGTCATTGCCATTGACGTCACTACTGCCTCAGAGGGGGAATCGCACCAGTGGCAAGATGTAATACCTGAAGCAGAAGAAACCCTGCAAAGCGTTGGCACCTTGAACAATCAGTTTGTGGTCAAGTACCTCAAAGACGCCTATTCAACCGTCAAAATATTTGGGCTGGACGGCACCCCCGTGCGGCAGGTGGAGCTACCTGGCATTGGCTCTGTGGGCGGCTTTGGCGGCAGGCGGAGCGACACCGACACTTTCTACAGCTTCACCGGCTTTACAACGCCAGCCACTGTTTACCGCTACGACATGACCACAGGGGAGAGCAGCTTGTTTCGGCAGCCTGATGTGGCCTTTGATCCGTCCCAATATGTCACTACCCAGGTGTTTTACCCCAGCAGGGACGGCACCCAAGTGCCCATGTTCATCACCCACAAAGCCGGACTAAACCTAGACGGAACAAATCCCACCTTACTCTACGGCTATGGTGGGTTTAATGTTTCCCTTACCCCTGCTTTCTCGGTGAGCAACTTGGTGTGGATGGAGCTTGGCGGCCTGTATGCGGTGCCGAACCTGCGGGGCGGCGGCGAATATGGGGAAGTCTGGCATCAAGCGGGCATGACCCAACAGAAGCAAAATGTGTTTGACGACTTTGTCGCAGCAGCAGAGTGGCTGGTGGAGCATCAGTACACCACCCCCCAGAAGCTAGCCATCTCCGGCGGCAGCAACGGTGGACTTTTGGTGGGAGCCTGCATGATTCAGCGCCCGGATCTGTTTGCCGCTGCCCTGCCTGCCGTGGGGGTGATGGATATGCTGCGGTTTCATAAGTTCACCATTGGCTGGGCCTGGATGTCGGAATATGGATCTCCAGAAGAGAACCCCGACGAGTTCAAAGCCCTCTATGCCTACTCGCCTTATCACAACCTGAAAGCCCAAACAGCATACCCCGCCACGCTCATCACCACTGCTGACCACGACGATCGCGTGGTGCCGGCCCACAGCTTCAAGTTTGCGGCTGCGCTGCAGGCTGCCCATGGGGGAGAGAGCCCGGTGCTGATCCGAATTGAGACCAAGGCGGGTCACGGGGCCGGCAAGCCGACAGCAAAGCTGATTGAGGAGATTGCCGATAAGTTTGGCTTTTTGGTGCGGGTGCTAGATATGGACGTTTGATCGATGCTTAACCCTTGCCCCAAATCGCGCTCCTCTCTCGGTGATTCAATGCCACAGACGGCCTAACTATGCTACGCCTCAACGAAATCAAGCTGCCTCTAGACCATCCAGAACCGGCACTTCAAGATGCCATTCTCAAAAAGCTGCGCATCACGGCGACGGAGCTGATAGACTACACCATTTTTAAGCGCAGTTATGACGCCCGCAAGAAGGGAAACATCATTCTGGTGTATGTCGTTGACGTTAAGGTGACCCAGGAAAAGGCGCTGCTGAAGCGCTTTAGTAAAGACGCCCATGTGGTCTCTGCCCCCGATATGATCTACCGTGCGGTGGCCCAGACCAATGACTATGCCGGTGTGCGGCCCATCGTCATTGGCACTGGACCTTGCGGCATGTTTACTGGACTCCTGCTGGCGCAAATGGGGCTGCGTCCAATCATGCTAGAGCGGGGAAAATCGGTCCGCGATCGCAGCGTGGATACCTTTGGGTTCTGGCTCAAAAAGCGGCTCAACCCTGAGTCCAATGCTCAGTTCGGCGAAGGCGGCGCAGGGACGTTTTCTGATGGCAAGCTATATAGCCAAGTCAGAGACCCTAAGCACTATGGCCGCAAGGTGTTAACTGAGCTGGTCGATGCGGGGGCAGCCCCAGAGATTTTGTACATCAACAAGCCCCACATCGGCACCTACCGCCTTGTCAAAATTGTTCAGAACTTGAGGGCCAAAATCGAGGCCTTGGGGGGGGAGATTCGGTTTCAATGCCGCGTTGAGGACATTGATATTGAACAGGGCCAGGTGCGCGGCGTGGTGCTGGAAACAGGGGAATATATTGCCAGCGATCATGTGGTGCTGGCCGTGGGCCACAGCGCCCGAGATACCTTTCAAATGCTTTGGGAACGCGGCGTGTATATTGAACCCAAGCCGTTCTCCATTGGCTTTCGCATTGAGCATCCCCAGTCTTTGATCGATCGCTGCCGGTTCCGCAACCAGGCTGGCCATGAGCGCCTAGGGGCCGCAGATTACAAGCTGGTACATCATTGCGAGAATGGCCGCTCGGTCTATAGCTTTTGCATGTGTCCTGGGGGCAAAGTTGTCGCTGCGGCGTCGGAGCCAGGACGGCTAGTGACCAACGGCATGAGCGAATATGCCCGCAACGAATCGAACGCCAACAGCGCCATCGTGGTGGGTATCACCCCCGAAGACTACCCCGAGGGGCCTCTGGCCGGGATAGCCCTGCAGCGACAGCTGGAAGCCCAGGCGTTTGCCTTGGGGGGCAGCAGCTATGAGGCTCCGGGGCAGCTAGTGGGGGATTTTCTCGCCGATCGTCCCTCGACGGCATTTGGTGAAGTGCAGCCCTCCTATAAGCCTGGGGTCGCTCTAGGGGACCTCAGCACGAGCTTGCCGGACTATGCGATCGCAGCGATTCGAGAGGCCATTCCCGCCTTCGATCGAAAGATCCATGGGTTTGCGATGAATGATGCGGTGCTGACGGGCATTGAGACAAGGACGTCGTCGCCAATTCGCATCACCCGAAATGAAACCTACCAGAGCTTGAACATAACAGGGCTTTACCCAGCCGGGGAAGGTGCTGGCTATGCCGGAGGAATTTTATCCGCTGGGATTGATGGAATTAAGGTGGCGGAGGCAGTCGCGCTGAGTCTTTCGGCAACTTAGACTTGAGTAGGATTGGGGTCATTCTTAGGGATACTTTAGGGATGACCAAAAACCAAAGTTCTGGCTAATTTGGGTTCGCTGTGGCGCTTTTGGGAATGCTGACATTGACCAATTGGCCGGTTCGTTTCCCCCGCTCTTGATTTAGCATGTTGAGTCCTTCTTCTCGTCGCACTGGTTCAAGCAACCGCCCCCAGCCCCGCCGTACAGTTGTCGCTACGGTTTTAGCGCTGATTGGCGTCAGCGCTGTGGCGATCGCTCTGCTTCTGGTGTGGCGACGTTCTAACGCGTCTGACTCCCCGCCGCTTCAGCCCGCGTTGCCCCAAGATAGCGCGATTCAAGCTTACTTCAACCATGCTGAGTCTTCCCGCTATAGCCACCCCTATCGAGGGCAGCAGCGGCCAGGAGACAACCTAGAGCAGGTGATTATTGACGCGATCGCCGCAGCTCAGAGTTCGGTGGATATGGCGATTCAGGAGGTCAATTTGCCCCTCATTGCCAGGGCTCTGGCCGACCGGCAGCGGGCCGGAGTGCGAGTGCGGGTTATTCTCGAGAATCAGTACCACCGCCCTTGGAGCGCGCTATCGGCGACGCAGGTCGCGGCCCTATCCCAGCGCGATCGCCGCAAATACGGCGAGTTTCTGCTGCTTGCAGACGCCAATGGCGATGGCGACACCTCCCCCCAGGAAATGCGTCAGCACGACGCGCTGACAATTCTCGCCGCTGCCGGTATTCCCATCATCGACGATACGGCTGATGGGTCTCGGGGCAGTGGCCTGATGCATCACAAATTTTTGGTTGTCGATGGGCAAACCGTGGTCACTGGGTCCGCTAACTTTACCCTGAGCGGCCTACATGGCGACATGGACTCTGAGACCAGCTTGGGCAATGCCAACCACCTGCTGCAGCTCACCAGCCTTGACCTAGCCCAGCGGTTTACCCAAGAATTCAACCTCATGTGGGGCGATGGCCCTGGTGGAAAGGCCGACAGCCGCTTCGGTCTGCAAAAGCCTTACCGTCCCGCTGAGACCCTTCGCATCGGGTCTACCCGCATCGATATCCAATTTTCCCCTGCCTCTCCCACCCGGCCCTGGCCGGACAGCGCCAATGGTCTTGTGGGTCGCTGGCTTCTCCGGGCCAATCGATCCATCGACCTAGCGCTGTTCGTCTTTTCTGACCAGCAAATCAGCGCCGTACTCCAGACGCCCCATCGGGCTGGGGTGCCGATTCGGGCCTTGATCGAGCCGAGCTTTGCCTACCGCCCCTATAGCGAGGCTTTGGACATGCTAGGTATCGCGTTAGTCAATGCCCAATGCCGCTATGACGCGGGGAACAGTCCATGGCTGCCATCGTTGTCAACCGTGGGTGTCCCTTCGCTGCCCGAGGGGGATGTGCTGCATCACAAATTTGCGGTGGTCGATGACCAGCAGGTGCTCACTGGATCGCAGAATTGGAGCGAGGCCGCAAATTACACCAACGACGAAGTGCTGTTGGCGATCGCTAACCCCACAGTGACCGCTCACTTCCAGCGAGAGTTTGATCGCCTCTATGACCGCGCCAGCATTGGGGTCCCCACCTGGCTATCTGAGCGAATCGACCAGCGCCGGGACCAATGCTTCTAGTCCTTAGAGCGTCAGCGGACTCAAAGACGAAGACATTGCCATGGGAATGGCGCGTTGCCGCTCCATCTCGCTAGTGCGAAAAGATGGCCCCTTTGAAGCATGCTGTCCCGATGGCTTGTCCGATAAGCTGTAGGCAAGTCTATATACATGAAGAATTTAAGAGCCTAGACAATAAAGCGTTCAAGAAGTCTATAGATGACGTAGCAATCTTTACAGAAGTTAATTTTCTGATCGGCAAAATGAACGGGACGGTCTATTGCTCAGACCTTTTTGTGACGTGACTCTGAGGAGAACCCAACAATGGAAATGTCTAAGAGCGGTCAAATGCTTTGGAAGCTAGAGAATGATGATCGGGTTTTGCACCTGCGGCACAGCGATCTAGAACCCTGGCAGTATTACGAAGACTTTCCTCAATATGCTTTGCCTGACCCACAGGGGTTCTCCAAAGGTATTGCTACGTTTCTGGCTTTGCTGAAGCAGGGTTGGACCGTAACTAAGTCTTGATCTGTGGAGAAAATATCCTGGACACCACCCGCCTCACAACGGTGTCCAACAGAATTGACTGAAATGCCATAAACCTTGATAAACCTCTACTTGATGGGCTTCTGTAGGCCATCCCTCGAGTGCGGCAGGCCGCTATCTCAGCCGCCGCGCTCCGCAATCCATTGTCATGTTTAACTATTCGTAATGAACAACGATTCAACGACATAGTATAAACAAAGGTGTTGGAGTACTTGCATGCAGAGTAGATGCGGTTTGCTCAATACCCTATGTGAGTCGAGCCACCAGATGTTTAAGAAATACAAACTTTTCTGAGCTTCTGTGCTGGAAAACCGGGAGAATTCTATTAGGATATATACCTAAATGAGTTTATCTACTTCTCGCTAGCCCTGGCCAGCCTTGCTTAACTTAAACTGGCTTGGCTCCAAATCTGACACCATACTCGATTACATCAATTTAAGGAGAACAACGTTTATGTTCGACGCATTTGCAAAGGTGGTTTCCCAAGCCGACTCTCGGGGTGAATATCTCAGCGAATCTCAGCTGAGCGCTCTAGAGGCAATGGTTGCTGACAGCAACAAGCGCATGGATACCGTAAATCGGATCACCAGCAACGCATCCGCAATTGTGGCTGACGCAGCCCGCGAGCTTTTTGCAGAGCAGCCTGCGCTGATCACTCCAGGCGGAAACGCCTACACAAGCCGCCGTATGGCAGCCTGCTTGCGTGACATGGAAATCATTCTGCGCTATATCACATACGCTATTTTCTCCGGTGATACCAGTGTATTGGATGACCGTTGCCTCAACGGTCTACGCGAGACTTACCTGGCATTGGGAACTCCCGGCTCTTCCGTTGCTGTTGGTGTTCAGAAGATGAAGGACGCTGCGCTGAAAATCGTAGGCGATCGCGACGGCATCACCTCTGGTGACTGCTCCAGCATCATGAGCGAAGTGGCTAGCTACTTCGACAAAGCTGCGGCTTCAGTCAGCTAGTTTGCGATTAATTCGCGACCAGTCGCCTTCGGCAGTAATTACGCTATGTAAGACCTGCGTTGGTAACCCTTATTTTCTTGAATAAAACAGTATTTGGAGATCATTTCTACAATGAAAACCCCACTAACCGAAGCAGTTTCTGCTGCTGATTCCCAAGGCCGTTTCTTAAGCTCTAGCGAGATCCAGTCTGCGTTTGGCCGCTTCAACCAAGCCAGCGCCGGTCTACAGGCTGCTAAGGGTCTGAGCTCTAATGCATCTAGCTTGGCAGAAGGTGCAGCTAAAGCGGTGTACAACAAGTTCCCTTACACCACCTCTATGCAAGGGCCAGCTTATGCCGCCGATCAGCGCGGTAAAGACAAGTGTGTTCGTGACATTGGCTACTACATCCGCATGGTGACCTACTGCTGTGTTGTTGGCGGCACTGGCCCAATGGATGACTATCTAGTGAGCGGAATTGCTGAAATCAACCGTACCTTTGAGCTTTCCCCCAGCTGGTATGTTGAGGCGCTGAAGCATGTCAAGTCAAACCATGGCCTGTCTGGTGATGCAGCTGTAGAAGCGAACTCCTATCTCGACTATGCCATCAATGTTCTAAGCTAGTCCGTCAGGGCAGGCTCTCTTTGCCCGGAAGAGCATTCAATAGCTAGCTCTTAGGTTGGTTGTTGTATGGTCTTCCGGGCATTTTTTGTCGGTGCGGTATTGGTCTTCAAATTCATTCCGCCACGCTGATTTACCATGGACAACTACGATAGCCAAAGTGCCAGATAGCCAAAGTAATGGATAGCTAAAGTGATGGACAGCCAAAGTGATGATCAAAGCGGTGGTTCTCTGACCAAAGAGCAGGCCGTCATCAACCTCCAGGGTGAAGACTTGGGTCTGCGAGTTTATGCCGCCTGGTGGCTAGGGCGCTTTCGAGTAGATGCCCCTGAAGTCATTGATGCTCTGATTGAAGCGCTAAAGGATGAAGCCGACCGGACATTGTCTGGCGGATATCCTCTGAGGCGAAATGCCGCTAGAGCGCTGGGCAAGCTCGGCTGTCGTCGCGCTGTTCCAGCCTTGCTTCAGGCTCTGAGGTGCTCAGATTTTTATGTTCGGGAAGCGGCAGCCCAGTCTTTAGAGTCATTAGGAGATCCATCCTCCATTCCTCACCTTTTAGAGCTGATGGACAATCAGGTGCCGGGCACGCGCCCTGCGCCAGATCCGCCCCAGCTTTCGCAGCCTTTCGACGCGATTATAGAAGCCCTCGGGACATTAGGGGCTGTAGAGACGGTGCCTAAGATCGAGCCATTTCTCGACCATGCTGTGCCTCGAATTCGATATTCAGCGGCGCGGGCCATGCATCAGCTTGCTCCCGATGCTCAACAGGCGAAGTACTATGGCGATCGCTTAACTGAGGGGCTATTTCAAAACGACCTGCCCCTTCGGCGAGTCGTGCTCTCGGATTTGGGAGCGATTGGCTATTTGCCAGCGGCTGAGGCGATCGCCGAAACGTTAGCAGAAAATAGTCTCAAGCTTATTTCTCTTAAAGGACTACTGGAAAAGCAGCTGCGGCAGAGTCCACCACCAGCGCTATCCAAAGGTGCTGTCGCCGTGATGGCTCTTATGGATGACCTGCTGTAGTAAACGCGAGATAATACCTGTAGATGATGCAGACTCTAGATATTTGGTAAGGCCATCTGCCGAGACTGCGTCGTTTGAATAGATTGTCCTCTCCTTCCCCACACCATGGCTGATCTTCTGTCTGATTTAATCAATGCTGTAGATGCTGCGGACTCTTCTAGCCTGCTGCTGGAGTCGGTAGAGGATTTAGCCGCAGCTCGTTTGACGGGCGCTATCCCCACCCTGATTTCGGTATTGGGCTACAACAATCCGGGAGCAGCAGTAGCTGCAGTAGAAGGGTTAGTTCAGCTTGGGGAACCTGCCATACCGGCATTGCTAGAACAGCTTGACCAACATAACTATACGGCTCGCTCCTGGGCCGTTCGGGCATTGGCAGGCATCGGAGATCCGAGGGGGTTGATGACGCTGTTAGGAGTGGCTACGGCTGACTTTTCTGCCAGCGTCCGCCGCGCAGCAGCCAGAGGCCTTGGCGCTATGAAATGGCACTGGTTTCCAGATGATCTCTTGGAGATGGCTCAAGAAGAAGCCTTAGAGGCACTGAGCTTTGTGGCGCAATACGATGAGGAATGGGTGGTGCGCTATTCCGCCATCGTAGGATTGCAGTCCCTTCACGAGGCTATGCCGCCAGAGTGCGATTGGCGATCGCAAATTCAGGCCCAGCTCGAGCAGACTGCCGCCAACGATGCCGTCTGGGCCGTACGCGCTCGGGCCTGCTTGGCTCAGCAGCAGCTCCAAGATGCAACAGCAACGGCAGCCCCTCAAGCCGACAACCAACCGTCGCCACTATCTGAGAACGACTGGCAGGGAATCTTGACGACTCTGTACAACCGCAAACAGCATGAGCGGTCGGTTTTGGCCGAAGGTGACCCGCGCCGCTACCGCGACCTCGCCCTGTCAATTGCCCATCCCCAAGAAACAGCGACCTAACCAAAAAATTGACAAGGCTCGGCCATAGTCCTAGCGGGCATCTCCAGGCGTCAGCATGATAATCTGCTGCTGCTGTAGCGATCGCACGTCGTCGAGACTGGCTTTCGTGGCGGAAAGCATTTGTTCGACGGTCGTCCCAGCCTCTGGGTTCTCGCTGCAGCCCAACAAAACCTGCCATTCTGCATCCCCTAGCTCCACAATCTGATAGTCGGGGTTGAAAAAGCGCTGGCTGTCTCGCCACCCCTGAATACAGGGGCTGGGCTCGGGTATGGCATTTCGCAATGCGTCATCTGAGGCCCAATCTTCTCGGTAGAGCGGCGGTCGCCCCAGAAAAAACTCGTAGTGCGTAACAGCCGACGGATCGAGCAGCTCTATGAGTCGGTACCGTTGGCGATCGCTGAGGGAAGCAGCACGCTCCACCAGATCTGGGGCGCTGCCGATGAGGCGCTTGACGTCCCACATGTGGGGATTGGAAAGCCCGACAAATTCTAGCCCTGATGCGTCAATCAGGTCGAACACCGAGTTGATATTGTAGTCAATTTCTTGGGGATGCACGTACATATCGGCAAAGCATTCGTCCCGCTGGTTTTCCCAAGACCAGCGCTCCTGCTCTCGCTGGCGCAGAGGGTTGCCCTCTGGCAAGGTAGCGAACAGCTGCCGCCCCACGGCAACGCCATCTTTGTAGTCTCCCCGGTTATCCCCCTGCAGTAGAGCGATCGCTTCTTGCATCAGGTTGATTTCCCAACGGCCTAACTCACCATAGACAAAGACATGCAGTAGCCCACCGGGAGCGAGTTTAGAGGCTAGGGCTTGGATGCCCCGAATGGGATCTGGCGTGTGGTGCAAGACCCCAACGCAGTTGACCAGATCAAATTCACCAGAAAGCTGCGCCACGTCGAACAGGCTCAGATGCTGAAACGTTGCTCCACTTGCTCCGGATGTCTCACATCGCTTCGCGGCGATCGCCAATGCCTCGGCGCTAAGGTCAATTCCCAAAACCGCTGCCGCCGGATTGAGATGAGCCAGGTATTCTGTGCTTACCCCTGTGCCGCACCCGGCATCTAAAATGCGGATATCTTCTCGAGAGGGCTTTCGCCCCGTGCAAAAGCTGTGGGCTGCTAGCCAATTCCAGCGCCAGTTGTATCCCGGTGGTGGTTCATCCAAAATTGGATCAGGCGGAAAGGGGTAAGTGTTGTAGAGCTTGGCAACAGCGGCGCTGACGGATTGAAAATCTGACATAGAATCTACTTCCCCCTCTGTTGAACCTGGGCCGCTGCGCCTAATCGCGATGGGACAATGGCAGCAGACCTTGACTCCAAGTGTATCAGCGGCAGGTCAAAGCCGTACTCATTTTCATCGCTCATGCCTATGCCTCGCCAAAAGTCGGTTTAACCGGTACTCTGCTGCTCGGAACAACAGGTTTGTCTCAACATAGGGCGCTTGAGATCACCGAAAAAAGCGCCTCCCACATGGGAGGCGCTTTTGTAGCTCAGAAGAGCGCTAGCTGAAAGGCAGAGTCCTAGCCGTTGATGGCAGGAGCCTCAGCAGCAGCCAAGTCGAGAGGGAAGTTGTGAGCATTCCGCTCATGCATCACTTCCATACCCAGGTTGGCGCGGTTGATGATGTC
>JGI12210J13797_11069146_pt1 | contig 11308 bp, 7 predicted proteins | sample ElkSlonscriptome_3_FD_13797 | JGI IMG/M metagenome (IMG submission 13797) | reverse complement strand
GGAATGGCGGGAGTGACGGGACTCGAACCCGCGACCTCTGGCGTGACAGGCCAGCGCTCTAACCAACTGAGCTACACCCCCGGAGAAACCACGGCCCGCCGGGTCGCGATCATGTAAACCGGGCCCCGGCGAGTGTCAAGACGCCAACCGGGCCCGCAGTCGATAACCCCACGATATTCTTGATCTTTTTGGGGTCTTTATTTTTGACTGTCGATCGCCTTTGCCTTGGAAGTAGATTTCCTTGGCGGTCAAAGGTTTACTATCGGATCATTTCAACCGGGAGGTCGATGCAAACCGCAGTGAACCAATCACCATGTTCAGAGTGTACCCGCCAACCCTTTAATCATGGTTAATTGCGGAGCGTCTAGGAACGGGACTTCTTGAACCGCAAAGCGATGCAATTATCCACGGGTAGAGGGCCGGCCGCGCCAGACCGGCCACGCTGTCGTTAAGCGTCGACAAGTTGGGTCGCGCGGATTTCCGCATAAAGCCGATCCACATCCTCCTTGTGACACAAATCGGTCCCCGGCCGCATCACCGAGGCCGCGCCCGCCGCCACCGCCAGCGTGAACGCATCCTGTGGCGTCCGCCCCTCCGACAACCCGTATGTGATCGCGCCCACGAACGTATCGCCCGCGCCAACCGCGCTCCTGACATTCACCTTGGGGCTCGCCAGACGGAGTGACCCGCCTTTCCACGCCAACAGTGCGCCGTCTTCGCCGAGCGTTAGCGCCACGAATTCCGCTTTCCCGGCGTCGATAATCTCGCGGGCGAGGTCCTCCTGTTGCTCCTCCGTGTAGGCCCGGTGGCCGAGCAGTTTTTCCAACTCGCTCTGGCTTGGCTTGACCAAATAAACGCCTTCGTTCAACGCTTCTTTCAGGGCCTCACCGGAGGTATCCAGGATCATTTTGGCATCCCGGTCCTTCGCAGCCGCGGCGACCCTGGCGTAGAAATCCACGGGAACCCCGCGGGCCAAGCTCCCGGTCCCGACCACATATTCGGTCCGCATTTCGCCAACCAGATCCAGACAGGCTTGCCATTCCTTTTCTTGAAGCTTCGGTCCCGGTGGGGTCACGCGATATTCCTGTCCGGCCGACCGCTCGTAAACGATACCGCTCAACCGGGTATGTCCGGCGATCTTGACCACGCGCCGGCTCACGCCAATCTCATCCAGCATCTCGGTCAGCATGGTTCCGGTAAGTCCGCCGCGCGTGATCAACGCCCAGCTCTCGCCACCAAGCTCCGTGATACAACGCGAGACGTTGATGCCGCCGCCGCCCGGAAAAAGAACCCCACGGGACGACCGAAGCTTACGATTGGGAGCCATTTCCTCGACTTCCCAAACGATATCGACCGACGGGTTGATCGTTAGCGTCATAATTTGCCGCATGCTGTCCTCACAAATCTCAAAACGGGGGAACTCTGGTCGCGGATTTTTTTCTGCCGAAGTGTGCTCGCGAATCGCTGCGCGATATCACGCACTCGCGCGCTCGGATTCCACTAGTTCTTCATAAAGCCGATCCGCGTCCGCCCGCCGGACCATCTCCGTACCCGGTGTTATCAGTGCCGCGGCGCCACAAGCAACAGCCAACAACAGCCCATCCTCCAACGATCGTCCTTCGGACAACGCGAAAACCAATCCGGCGACGAAACTGCTACCGGCACCCACAGCGCTCTTCTTTTCGACATCCGGACTCGGCACCCGCCTCATGCCATCTTTCCAGACCAGCAGAGCACCCTGCGGACCCAGCGTCAAAGCGACGACCTCCGCCCGGCCCTCGTCCACAATCTGGCGGGCGATCTGCTCCTGCAGCTCGGGCGTCGGCGCTTTGCGCCCCACCAAATGCTCCAGTTCCCGGAGGTTCGGCTTGACCAAATAGACACCCTCCTTAAGCGCCTCGATCAACGGCCGCCCGGAGGCGTCGAGTATGACCTTGGTGCCGTTTGCCTTCGCGGTAGCGGTGATCCGCGCATAGATGTCATTGGGGGCACCCTCGGGCACGCTGCCCGAACACACTAGGTAATCACACTCAGTCTCCGCGACCGCGCCGACAAACGCTTGCCATTCGTTTTCGGTGAGCTTCGGTCCAGGCGGCGTCACCCGGTATTCATCCTCCGTCGAGCACTCGTAGACCGTAGCGCTCAGCCGTGTCGTTCCGCTCACACCGATAACCCGCCGGTCGATGGCATAGTCATCAAGCAACTCCGCTAGGAGCGTGCCGACAATTCCCGCCCGAGTGAAAATCGCCTTGCTTTCGCCGCCGAGCACCGAGATCACGTGCGACACATTGATACCGCCTCCGCCGGGATAGACCACTCCGCCGCTCGAGCGCAGCTTGCGCGTCGGCACGACATCCTGGACTTCCCAACTGATGTCAACGGCCGGATTCATCGTGAGCGTTACGATTTTCGGCATTCTTACCTCTCCTGCATGACACCGATCTTTCGCGCCGGTGTCTTTTGCCCAAGTTCCAGCGTCCGCCGGTAATTTGCCCGGCACTCTAGTCCCAAAGCCGGACCGTTTGAATGAGTTTTTTCATTAAATTCTTTATAAAGAATTTGCGATCCGTCGAGGACCGAATCTATCGGAAATCACAGCCCGCCAACACCCTGACCGCGCCTCAAACGATCACCGGCGCCGCGTCATCGATCAGCAGCTGCGTCGTGGTCCGGCCGCGCCACGTTTTCCGCTGCACCCGGCCGGCGAAATGGAACGACGCTCCACCATGATCGCGCAGGGTTTGTCCCATCGGCGTGTCGGCGCATCTGAAGGCAATGGCCTCCAGCCGAACGCCGCTGCCGTCGGTCAGCGAGCACTTGAGATGATTCTTTCCAACCACGCTTACATATGACAGCCGCGCGCTTGTGATTACGAAACGCGGCTCGGGATTGGCCATACCGAATGGTCCAACCCGCGCCAGAGTCTCCGATAGCCCGGACGACGCGCCCGCCACCGAAAGCGCTCCATCCACACAAAGTACGGGCCGATCGTCCGCCGCCGGCCGTTTCATGCGTTCGGCCATGAAGCGTTGAAAATCAACGAGCTTTTCTCTCTCGACGGTGAAGCCGGCCGCCATCGCGTGTCCACCGGCCTTTACCAACAGACCTTTCTGGCGAGCGGTATTGACGGCGGCCCCCATATCGAACCCGGCGACCGATCGGGCCGAGCCGGTCCCAAAATCGCCGTTGAGTGCGAGGACGCACGCCGGCCGATGGAACCGCTCCACGAGGCGGCTGGCGACGATGCCCACCACCCCCGGATGCCAACCTTCGCCGGCAACCACGATCAACGGCGGATCCCCGTGCTCGGAGGCCTGCGCCAATGCCTGTTCCAAAACTTCGCCTTCGATCCGCTGGCGGTCGCGATTAAACTGATCCAACTGCTGCGCCAACCGCGCTGCCTCGGCGGCGTCGTCCGTCGCCAGAAGGCGCGCACCGAGGTCCGATTCGCCGACCCGGCCGCCCGCATTGATCCGCGGCCCGAACACGAAACCGGCGTGATAGGCCTCCGGCGGCTGGTCCTGGCCGGTAAGATCGGCAAGCGCCCGAATACCGGGGTTGGACCGCTGCGCCATCACTTTCAGCCCCTGCACCACGAATGCGCGATTGATCCCCTTGAGCGGAACCAGATCGCAAATGGTACCGAGCGCGACGAGATCCAGCCATTGGCGCAAATCGGGCTCCGGCCGGGATTCGTACCATCCGGCGCCTCTAAGCGCGCGATTGACTGCCACCGCCAGTAAGAAAGCCACGCCTACCGCCGCCATATGTCCGAACGTGGGGGGCTCGTCGAGCCGGTTGGGATTGATCACCGCCGCCGCGATGGGAAGGTGGCTGTCCGCCGCATGGTGGTCGACCACGACCACCTCAAGCCCTGCGGCGTCAGCCGCTTCCAGCGGCGCGTGCGCATTAATCCCGCAATCCACGGTAATGACGACCGACACGCCCTCGTCTTTCAGACGGAGGAGCGCTTCAGCGTTGGGCCCGTAGCCCTCCTTCATTCGATCGGGCACATAGATCCGCACGCCCGAGCCGACGGCGGCAAAGAACCGGCTCAACAAGGCGGCGGAGGTGGCGCCATCCACATCGTAATCTCCGAACACGGCTATTCGATCGCCCGACATCACCGCGCGTGCCAGCCGGCCGGCGCCGGCGTCCATATCCTTGAACTGGCTGGGGTCCGGCATGCATTGGCGCAGTTTTGGATCGAGAAAAAACTCCGCTTGATCGAGCTCGACGCCGCGCCCGGCAAGCACCCGACCGACGATTTCCGGCAGTTGCATCCGCTGCGCCAGGGTCTCGGCCGTACGCTCGTCCACGGGCTGCAATTGCCAGCGCTTGCCCTTGAGCGATTGATCGACGCCCAAGAAACCGGATACGCCGCCCCCCTCGGATGCGCCATGGTCCAGGTTCACAATCGCGGTTTCGGCCAGCATCTGTCTGCCCGATCCGGTCAAAACGGCTCGATACGGATCATTCTTGGCGGCTCCACGCAGGTACCGAGCGCGGTGATCGCATCCAGAGAGCGCAGCATGGCCGCTTCCTCGGTCTCATGGGTGGTCATCACCACCGGTACCGGCTCTCCCGGCGCGCGTGCCCTCTGCAACACCGACTCCATGGAAATGCGGTTATCGCGGAAGATCGTCGCTACGTCGGCGAACACGCCGGGCTCGTCCAGAACCATGAGGCGCACGTAATAAGCACCACGATGCGCACTCATCGGCGCTGCAGGCAGACTTTCCAGCTCACCAGCCGGAACGCCGAAGGTGGCGCTTCTCTGGCCACGGGCGATATCCACGATATCGCCGACCACCGCAGACGCGGTCGGCCGCTCTCCCGCGCCGCGCCCCTCCTGAACCACCGTGTCGACGAAATCGCCGTGGGTAACCACGGCATTGAAAACGCCTTCCACATGAGCGATCGGCGCGTCGGCGGGCACCATGCACGGATGCACCCGCCGCTCGACGCCGCCATCGGTAAGCGCGGCGATTCCCAGCAACTTGATGCGAAAGCCCAGCTCCTCCGCGAATGAAATGTCGGCGGACGAAACGTGACGAATGCCCTCCATATGAACCGAGCCGAATTCCAGTGTACACCCGAACGCCACGGTGGCGAGGATCGCCAGTTTGTGAGCCGTATCGACGCCATCCACATCGAACGACGGGTCCGCTTCGGCGTAACCCAGTGCCTGCGCTTCCGCCAGCACGTCGTCGAACTCCCTGCCGGTGGTACGCATGGCACTCAGGATATAGTTACAGGTGCCGTTAAGGATCCCATAGACTCGGTTGTGCGCGTTCGCCACCAATCCCTCCTTGAGGGATTTGATAATGGGAATGCCGCCAGCCACCGCCGCCTCGTAGGCGAGAATCGCGCCTGTGGATTCGGCGGTTGCGGCCAGTGCCGAACCGTGGTGGGCGATTAATGCCTTGTTCGCGGTCACCACATGCCGGCCGCGCCCCAGCGCGCCCTCGCACACGCGTTTTGCAACGCCTTCCGATCCGCCGATCAACTCGACGATTACGTCGGCATCGGTCTGCTCTGCCATAGCCACGCCGTCGTCGAACCACTGATAGCCGTCTATGGAAAAATCGTAATTGCGGCGGTGGCGATCGGCAAGCGCCGTGATCACCACCGGCCGCCCGGCGCGGCGTTCAATCAAATCGGCGTTGGCTTGGAGCAGCTTGACGGTTCCGCTGCCGACGGTTCCGAGTCCGGCAACCGCAACCTTGAAGGGGACACTCATCGATAATCAATTCCCTGATCTTGATAGCCGCGGAGATTGCAAGCGGGCGGCCTGCTTTTCACCGCCATTACCCTGAGGCGGATACTTTGTCTGACGCAGGCATGGCGTTTTCGGCATTCTCGACCACATTGTGATAGCGGCTGAGGAAGCCTCTGATATTGCGCATCGCCTGACGGGTACGTTGGGTGTTTTCCACCAGCGCGAACCGGACATGGCCGTCACCGTGCTCGCCGAAACCGATACCGGGAGACACCGCCACCTTGGCCTCGGTCAACACCAGCTTGGAAAACTCCAACGACCGCAGGTGAGCGAAGGCCGGCGGTATCGGTGCCCACGCGAACATGGTCGCCGGCGGAGCCGGAACATGCCAACCGGCGCCGGCCAATCCGCTGATCAGCACATCACGGCGCCCCTTGTAGCGTTCTCGAGTTTCCGCCACGCACTCCTGCGGGCCGTTCAACGCCGCCGCCGCCGCCACCTGGATGGGCGTGAACGCGCCGTAGTCGAGATAGGATTTCACCCGGGCGAGCGCGGCAATCAGCTTGGCATTGCCGCACGCGAACCCGATCCGCCACCCCGGCATGGAATAGGTCTTGCTCATGGAGCTGAATTCAACGGCAATATCCCGCGCGCCCGGCACCTGGAGGATCGAAGGCGGCGGATTGTCGTCGAAATAGATCTCGGCATAGGCCACATCGGACATGATGTAGATGCCGTGATGGCGGCAAAAATCCACCACCTGCCCGTAGAATTCCAGGGTCGCCAGTTCCGAGGTAGGGTTGTTGGGATAGTTAAGCACCAACGCCGTCGGCTTCGGTACGCTGTGCTGCACCGCGCGTTCCAGCGCGGCGAGGAATTTCTCGTCAAGCGTCACCGGAATGTTGCGGACTGCCGCGCCGGCAATGACAAACCCGAATTGATGGATCGGATAGCTCGGATTGGGAACCAGAATGACGTCGCCGGGACTTGTAATGGCGGATGCCAGGTTGGCCAGTCCTTCTTTCGATCCGAGCGATACCACGGCTTCGGTTTCCGGGTCGATATCCACCCCGAAACGGCGCTCGTAATATGCTGAAATTGCGCGCCGTAACCCCTTGATTCCACGTGATTCCGAATACCGGTGGGTGCGCGAATCGTGGACCACTTCAACCAGTTTCTCCACGATGTGCGGCGGCGTCGGAAAATCCGGATTCCCCATGCCGAAATCAATGATGTCTTCGCCGGCGGCTCGCGCCCGCGCCTTCATCGCATTCACTCCGGCAAAAACATAGGGAGGCAAGCGCCTGATCGCGTGAAACTCGTTTTCCATAACATCCACCTGAAGGGTAACCCGGCCCTGCCGGGTCGATTTCGCATTACGCCGAGTGAAACGTCCCGTTCCGATCGGTCCAAGGGTTCGCCGATGTCGGCGGGTTGATCGAGGTCGAGCGCGCCGAGCTAGTCGAGATAGATTTCAGTTCGCCGATTGCCGGCTTCTCCCGACGGCATGACCTCGTAGTACATGGGCATGTCGTCTGCCGCGGCGACCACCGTGATCTGTTCGCTGGGCACACCCAGCCTTTGCAGTTCCGTAGCGACCGCGTTGGCGCGCTCGGCCGAAATGCCGAAATTCACCATGCGGTGGCGGACCGGGTCCATATTCCGCGTGCGGCTGCTCGAATGGCCGACGACCCGGACTTTTCGCCCGCTCGCAAGATAGCGCTCGTAGACCTGGCGGACAATCTCTCTCTCACGGTCGCGCAAGCTGGACGATCCGTCGGCGAATAAAATGGTGGCCACCTTGACGGAACTGCCGGGGACCGCCTTGCGCGCCAACGACCCTCGGGGGCCGCCGACGGCGGCGGCCGGAACCGGCTCGCGTTCGAGCACTGGAACGTTGACCGGCAGCTCTTCGAAGGTCGCGACACCGGTGGACGACACCACCACGGTTGTCAGCGGCTCGCCTCCGTCCAATTCATCACCGGATGGCAGCGTCCCCATGGGCCCGCCGGGCAGCGGATCTTGAAGCCGCGCCTCGAACACGTCCTGCACGCCGGCTGGCGGCGCGGAAGCCGGTGCGGCCGGCGGCGGCGCATAGGCCCCCGCCGCCGACGGCGGTGTGTAACCTGTTGGCGCCGATGACGGCGTGGCGGCCGCTGTTGCCGACGGCGGCGTATACGGAGTCGGTGACGCCGGCGGCGCGGAAGCCGTTGGCGCCGAGGACGGCGCGTAGGTAGAGGTGACCGCGGTCGGTCTTGTCCCCGCCGCGGGACCTGGCAACTGCGTCGGCGCGTAACTTCCGGGCGTGGCACCCGTAGTACCGGAAAATGGCGGCGGCGCCGGTTGCAGGTTGTCCATTTGCGCCCGATTGAGATCGGTGGTTGAAACGTCGCCCGCTGTCACGGTCGGGGTGCTGGGCACCGCGCCCGACGCGTCGGGCACAGGCGTGTAGGCCGCCGACGGCGTATAGGGCGGGATGTAGGGTGCGCGCGACGCGGCAGCAGAAGATGCGCTCGGCGCAGCGGTGGCAGGAGGCGGCGGAACCGCTGCCGGCGCGACCGATGGGTTGGCGCCCGAGAACGGCGGCGTGACGGCCCGGGCCATGGGATCGTCCGGCGGCACTGGGATGTTGTTCGGCGCTGATTGCGCCGCCGCCGCCGCTGCTGCGGCGCTCGACGCCGCTGGCGCCGCGGGAGGCGTTGCCGCTATAGGCGCCGGAGCGGGCGTTGCCGCCGCCGGCGAGAGCGACGTCGCAGCCGTTGGCGCGGGAGGCGTCGCGACCGTCGGAGCGGGTGGCGTTGCCGGGACGTCGGACGCTGCCGGGATTTCGGGTGCAGCCGGTGTCGTTGGCGTTGACGGTGCGTCAAAGGTGGACGGCGGCACATCGGTTCCGCCCGAGAACGGCGGAGTCACCGCGTCCGGCATGGTTACCTCGCCCAGAGTGGTACCCTCAGGGCCACCGGCGCTGGTCTCCATTGGCGCCGGGAGCGGTTCGGCGGGATCGGACTGGAAACCGATCACCTCTTCGGAGTACTCGCGGCCCTCGCTATCGGCCACCAACCCCTGCTCCAGGCTGGCGCGCTCCTCCTCGGTCATCGCCGTCGGACGTTCCGGAATGTCGCCGAGGTTGGGATAGGACTGATCTGCACCCGACGCAGAGGCGCCCTCGTCGCCGCCCGACGCGCACCCCGCCAGCAGCGCGCCACCCATGACGAGCGCCATGACAGTCGCCAGACTCCTGATCGATTGGCTGTGTCGACCCTCGCTACGCATTGACTTTCCTTGCTCCTTGGCACCCGACTGCCGGCATGTACCCATTTGTGACTTCAAGATTGCCCGAACTTGGTTAAGGGGCTATAAACATTTCGATGGACCAGCGCGCGGGTCCTTTCACTTATCACACAAATCAATGTCGGCGCGGGACGTTTTTCTCGCGAAACCTGACGTTGCCCTGAGGGATCATAAAGGATTGAGTTATGGCCGATCAACAAGGCACACAACTGCAGATGCCTGACCCGGCGGAACTTTCGAAGTCTTTTGCGGAAATCGCCGAGCGAACTCAAAGTCTGCTGCAGGACTGGATGCAGAAAAACGGCACCACTATGCCGTCCATGGGTATGGAAGACCCGCTGAGTGTTGGCAACACTTTCATGGAATTGACGGCCAAGATGATGGCCGACCCCAACCAAGTCGTACAGTCGCAAATGACGCTGTGGCAAGACTACATGGCGCTTTGGCAGAACACGGCAAGCCGGATGATGGGTCAGGAAACCGAGCCTTTCATTAAGCCGGAAAAGGACGACAAGCGCTTCAAGGATCCAGCCTGGGAAGAGAACGACGTTTTCAATTACATCAAGCAATCTTATCTGCTTGCCTCGCGTTGGATGCAACAGGGCGTCAATGACGTCGAAGGCGTGGACGAAAAAACCAGGGAACGGGCCGATTTCTACACGCGCCAGTTCGTCAGCGCGCTGTCGCCCACCAACTTCGCCCTCACGAATCCCGAGGTGATTCGCGCAACCATCGAGTCGCGCGGCGAGAATTTGGTCAACGGTCTGAAGAACATGTTGAAGGATCTGGAGCGCGGCAAGGGCTCGCTCAGGATCGCTCAGACCGACTACGATAAGTTTGTTATGGGCGAAAACATCGCCACCACGCCCGGCAAGGTCATCTTCCGCAACGAGATGATGGAGTTGATTCAGTACACGCCCAGCACCGAGACCGTCGTAAAGCGGCCGTTGCTGTTCGTACCGGCGTGGATCAACAAGTTCTACATCGTCGACCTGCGCGCCAAGAACTCGTGGATCAAGTGGGCCGTGGACCAGGGTCACACCGTGTTCCTGATCTCGTGGGTCAATCCCACCGCGGAACTGGCAGAGAAGTCCTTCGACAGCTACGTCACCGAGGGCGTGGTCAAGGCGGTCGACGCCATCGAACAGACCACCGGCGAAAAAGAAGTCAACGCGGTCGGCTACTGCATCGGCGGTACGCTTCTCGCGGCCACCATGGCCTATATGGCCGGCAAAGGCGACGATCGCATCAAGAGCGGGACCTTCTTCACCACCATGCTCGACTTTTCGGAGCCCGGCGAGCTTGGCGTGTTCATCGACGAGAGCACCATCTCCTATCTCGAGCAGAAGATGGCCGAACGCGGGTATCTCGACGGTGCCGAAATGGCGGGCACGTTTAACATGCTCCGCGAAAACGACCTGATCTGGTCGTTCGTCATCAACAACTACCTGCTCGGCAACGATCCGTTCCCGTTCGATCTGTTGTACTGGAACTCGGACTCGACCCGCATGCCGTACGCCATGCATAGCTTCTATCTGCGTAACTTCTACCAGAACAACAAGCTGGTGCAGCCGGGCGGCATTACCCTTGCCGACGTGCCCATCGACCTCTCCAAGGTCAAGGCGCCGACCTACTTCCTGTCCGCTCGCGAGGACCACATCGCGCCGTGGAAGTCCAACTACAAGGGCACTCAGATCCTGGGCGGCAAGAACAGCTTTACGCTGGCCGCGTCGGGGCACATCGCCGGCGTGATCAATCCGCCGGCCGGCAACAAGTACTGCTTCTGGACCAACGCCAAGAATCCGGCGGACCCGGACGAATGGCTGGCCGATTCCAAGGCAACCGACGGCTCGTGGTGGCCGCACTGGGACGCCTGGACGAAGAAGCTTTCCGGCAAGGACATGGTCCCGGCCCGCGACCCCAGCAAAGGCAAACTGAAAGTGCTGTGCGACGCGCCCGGAACCTATGTGACCGCGAAAGCGTAACCAGGCGCTCGCTTTCCCCCAGGGGAAAACGACAAGACATGACCGGCGGTTTTGCCCCAGGGCGAAGCCGCCGGTTTTCTTTTGGGTGAGGCCCAACCCAGTACCACCAATCCGTAGCCTGGATGCAGCGCAGCGAAATCCGGGAAGATCTCTGTCATCGCGAGCGAAGCGCGGCGATCCAGAACCGCCGCCGGACGGGCCCCCAGACCGGACTGGTTTGCCGCGCCGCTGCGCGCCTCGCAAAGACGGCATGGGGTGGACCGGCACCCAAACACCCCGGATTACGCTTTCGCTCCATCCAGGCTACGAC
>JGI12210J13797_10586135_pt1 | contig 11310 bp, 8 predicted proteins | sample ElkSlonscriptome_3_FD_13797 | JGI IMG/M metagenome (IMG submission 13797) | reverse complement strand
AAGAAATAGAAAGCATCCCTGCCCCCTAAAACCGATGGGTTCATCTACCAGTACATTTTTCAGAACCGTACTTTCGCTTTTTACGCTGGTTTTGACGCAAAAACCACCCTGCTTCGAATGACCGATGTCTAACCGAAAAAATGGTTTATTGTCGTAAAACAGGCATTAATCTAGCGATGAAATCTATTTAATTTCTGGGGAAGAAGCGACGAGAGATGACTAAACTAATATAGTACAGCAAAGCACCTAACGGAAGGGCTACGAGCAGCCAAGCGGCAATACCGGCCAAATTGGTTACCCAGATTTGTTGAAAAAGTCCCCAACCTGTGGTTTTCAGCATGGCCATAATCTCAGAAGGAGCAAACGGCAGCGGAGGTAGTTGAAACAGTAACTCACCCATTCGCAGAAAAGGCACGAAGAGCAACAATTGTAGCGGGAGTGCCAAGTAGAGAAGTGCCAACACTAATGGTACATTCAGCTTCCAGCGTAGCGCAAGAACGGTTGCCAACGGAGTAACAAACCCGATCAGTGGCACAATACCCATGGGAACCGATAGCGCAATCGCCAGCGAAAGCTCGCGGGGAGTAGCGGCTCCTTGCCGGAAGATGGCCCGCATCTGGCGGATGGGTTTGTTGGAAATAAACTGGTTCAAAGAAGCTAAAGATTTTACAGAGAAGATAATCGCAAATCTTGTACCAGTATCAACGAATTACCCTACCATTAGTTCTTCTTCCGGCAACTTATAATTTTGGGAGATGACCCGGGTGCTTAGGGCAATAGCAAAAGTTAGCGTACCAACCCGGCCCAGGAACATAGTGATAATAATCACTATCTTGCCCACGTCCGATAGTGAGGCGGTTATACCCCGACTTAACCCTACCGTTCCGAACGCAGAAACCTGCTCAAAGGTAATATCCATTATTGGTAAATGAGGTTCGCTGATGCTTAGGATAAACACTCCGATTAGGTTGATGGCGATGCCGTAGAAAAAGATAGAGAGTGCTTTAAATACCACCTCACTAGAAATGTGCCGGTTACCGATTTTTATGTGGGAACTGCCCCGGCTGGTAGAAACCACCGAAGCCACCAGTAAGAAGAACGTAGAAGTTTTAATACCTCCCGCCGTTGAGCCAGAAGAGCCACCGATAAACATCAGAAACATAAGCAGCACCATTGCCGGAACCGTAATCTGACTAATGTCTACCGTATTGAACCCCGCCGTGCGGGCGGTTGCCGACTGAAAAAAACTGCTGATTAATGACTCGGTAAGGTTCATTTCGGCCAAAGTGTTGGATCGTTCTAGCCAGTAGAAGCCGACAGTTCCTACTATCAAAAGTATCAAGGCAGTGTTGACCGCAATCTTGGTGCTGAGGTGCCAGTCAATCCAGGGCTTCTCTAGACGGTGCCGAAGTTGCCGGGGTGAGAAGATGTTATTCAGGGGAGCAAACCCTAGTGACCCTAGTACAATCGCTACGGCAGTAATAGCATGAAGTACGTACATCTGGCGAATGACTGGTTCGTAGAAACTCTCACTAAAGAGCGTAAATCCGGCATTGCAGAAAGCCGAAACTGCGTGGAAAGCGGAAAAAAATATCCGCTCCCCCCAGCCCTGAAAAGGGTAATTCCCCCATAGATACATTATCGCCAGAAATGTCCCCGCTTCAATTAAAATGGTGAGCAGAACAATTCGTTGGAGTAGCGGACGGGCGTTTCCCAAGGTTTCGCCATCCAGGTAATCAGGAATCATCTTGGCCTGGCGAATTCCGATATTAGCGTTTAAGAAGGAAGTGAAAAAGGTAGCAAAGGCTAATATTCCCAAGCCTCCTATCTGAAACAAAACTAAAAGTACCAGTTGACCCCGGAAGGTTAGATCGGTAGCAGTATTTACCACCGACAATCCGGTAACACAACTGGCACTAGTCGCCATAAACAGCGCATCAATCGCGGATAGTCCGCCGGGCAGGGTAGTCATGGTAGGCAGCATCAGTAGCCCGGTTCCAACAGCAATAAGCAGTAAAAAGCTGATAATAAACGCCGCCGACGGACGAATCTTTACTTCGGCTATTTGAAATAACGCCCGGGAGCTTTCGAAAAATACTAGCAGTAGTAGCGAAATACTCACTAGTAGCTCTGAGTATAATTGAATCTGCTCCGAACTAAAAGTAGGGAAGATAAGGGGAAAAACGCTGTCCCGAAATAAGCTCAGAAGTACACTTAGTACCGCTAGTATAAGTAGAATGATTTCCCATCTGGTATTGGTTGCAAAAGAACGAGGTTCTGGGGAGAGAATCCAACGAACCACGTAACCAAAAACAAACGTAATCAGAACCGCAATGGAACCCCGGAACAGCCGACTTTGGATTGAATCAGTATGGTTGAAGCCGTAGATATAAATAATCAAACCTATCCCAATAATAGCGGCAACCTGTACAATTACGGTGTTTACGTTCAGCAGTTGTTTGCGGAAGCGGGCTGATCGATTACGAAAAAGGTTAATTCCCATCAATAATCAGATGTTCAGTAGCCTCCTGAAGCAAACGCGAGACTGCAATGGAAACTACTCCGGTATACTCACAGACAATGCCGCCGCCCAAATTGGCTAATGAAGCTATAAGCGGAAGGGGTAATTGTAGTGCTAAACACAAAGCCGCGATGCTAATAACGGTATCACCCGCTCCCGATACATCCGAGATTTCGCGCACGTGCGCCGGAATAAAGGCAGCTTCCTGATCATTATCAGCAAACACTCCTCGTTCTGATAAGGTGATCAGGGTGATCTGATGGTGCAGCCGCTGCCGCAGTACCGTAGCGGCCTCCCGGATAGTCGGTTCTAGCTCGGAATCTTCCCGGTGTAGCGCAATAGCTTCCTGCAGCAGTCCTTCTTTCAGTTCCTTCAAATTCGGCTTAAACAAGGTAGCATTACGGTAGTGCAAAAAGTTACGTCGCTTAGGATCAACTGCGGTAGGAATAGCATATTGCTTAGCCTGCTGCTGTACCCATTGAATAAGGGATTCGCTTAGCACTCCTTTATCATAATCCTGAAAGATAATTACATCGGCCTGGGGTAGTAAGGGTTGAATAGTCTTTTGTAGTGTTGCCTGCTCCGCGTCAGATAATACTTGATCGTGTTCAGCATCAATTCGTAGCATCTGCTGGCCCCCGCCAATAATTCGTTCCTTTACCGTGGTAGGGCGGGATTGACTACGCACAATACCGTCAGTGGAGATTTGATGGTTTACGAGCAGGTCAGTAAATAAGTTACCGGAAGTGTCTTCACCAATTACAGTGCATAGTACGGGAGTGGCTCCCAGAGACTGTACGTTCAGCGCCACATTAGCCGCTCCGCCCAAACGGTTTTCCCGCTTCTTCACGTTAAGAATTGGTACTGGAGCTTCCGGAGAGATACGGTGAACATTGCCCCACACGTAAGCATCCAGCATGACGTCACCGATAATTAGCACTTTCAGACGGTGAAAATCCTCAAACAACTCAGTGAACGATGCGTAATATGACATCTGTGTGCAGGAGAAAGGAAAACGGAGTACGGAGAACGGATCAGGTGTTTGTATTGACCATTCTCCTTTTTCCCTTGGGGCGGCCCCCCGCCTCCGTACTCCGTATCAGTTAATTAAGTTGAGATAATGCTTCTTTAATTCGTCCGATTGCTTCTTTTAGTTGCTCATCTGAAGCAGCGAACGACATCCGTAGGCAGTTGGGAGCTCCAAAGGCTTCGCCCGTTACCAGCGATACATGCGCTTCGTTTAGGATGTACATGCAAAGGTCACTGGCATCTTCAATCGTAGTTTCCCCGTTAGATTTGCCGAAGTAAGCACTAATGTCGGGGAAAAGGTAGAATGCTCCGGTAGGTACGTAGGTTTCTACTCCGGGTACATCTTTCAGTAGTTCCAAGACTAAATCGCGACGACGGCGGTAGGCGGTTTTCATCTTGTGGGTTGCGGACATATCTCCGCTTAATGCAGCAATAGCGGCCCGTTGGGTAATACTGTTGGGCCCCGAAGTAAACTGACCCTGAATTTTTCCGCAGGCTTTGGCAATCCATTCGGGAGCAGCAATGTAGCCCAGTCGCCAGCCAGTCATCGCGTAGCCTTTAGAAAACCCGTTGATAGTCACCGTATTATCGTACATACCCGGCAGCGCAGCCATACTTACGTGTTCATCCTGAAAGTTGATAAACTCATAAATCTCATCGGCCACTACGTAGATATTAGTGTGCTGGCGCAGTACCTCTGCCATTGCTTCCATCTCTTCCCGCGTAAATACTGAGCCGGTAGGGTTGCTGGGCGAAGAAAAAATAACCGCCTTGGTACGCGGGGTAATAGCTTCTTTAAGCTGATCGGCCGTGGCTTTAAAATTATTCTCTAGCGTTCCCATAATCGGAACCGGAACCCCCTCCGCTACTTTGATAATTTCGGCGTAGCTTACCCAGTAGGGAGTGTATACAATCACCTCGTCGCCCGGATTGAGCAGGCACATGAATACGTTCGCAATGGATTGCTTGGCCCCGGTAGAAACTACAATCTGGTTCGGAGTATACGTCAGATTATTGTCCCGCTGAAGTTTATCGGCAATGGCCTGGCGCAAGTCCAGGTAGCCCGGCACCGGTGAGTAGCCAAAGTATTTCCCCTCATCAATGGCTGCTTTCGCAGCGTCCTGAATATGCTGAGGAGTTTTGAAGTCGGGCTCGCCCAAACTTAAGCTAATTACGTCAATGCCTTTGGCTTTGTATTCCCGGGCTTTTTGCGCCATGGCAATGGTAGCCGATTCGGCTAACTTCTGAATACGGTCGGATAATGGTGGTGCTACGGCCTGTTCCATAATAAATTGATTGCTTCTTTAATAAACGGGGGCAAAAGTACTGATTCTTAGAATAAGTTACTAACCGCTGGCTGCGAATGCTTTCTTTGGGAATACTACAATAGATTTTTATCTTACTCAAATTCTATTCAAGATCGTAGTATGAAGCTAGCATCTCGGTTTTTCTTATTGATAGTTTTGATTCTAACGTTAGCCACTGAACTTAAAGCTCAACGCCCCAACATCATTCTTATCGTTGCGGATGATCAGGGCTACCACGATCTGGGAGCTTACGGAAGCGAGGATGTTTACACTCCTCACCTGGATCAGTTAGCCTCGGAAGGGGTGCGACTGACCAACTTCTACGTGACCAGTTCTATTTGCACTCCGTCTCGGAGTGGCTTACTAACGGGTCGCTACCCGCAGCGCAACGGTACCTTTGAGCTCTTCCGCAACGACCGGGTGGACGATGGCCATGAGTATACCGCGCAGGAATATAGCATTTCGCCCGAACGGATACTGGGTACCGATCTGCGGGAAGTATTTCTTTCCGAACTACTTCAGCAGGCCGGTTACACCAACGGTATTTTCGGGAAGTGGGATTTGGGGCAGTTAAAGCGCTACCTGCCACTACAACAGGGCTTTGATGACTTCTACGGCTTCACCAACACCGGTATTGACTACTATACGCACGAACGCTACGGTGTACCGTCTATGTTTTCGGGCAACGAACCTACGACGGCCGACAGCGGTACCTACAGTACCTACTTGTTTGAGCGGGAAGCTTTGGAGTTTCTGGATGAAAATAAAGGACGATCGTTTTTTCTCTATCTACCCTTCAATGCGCCCCATAGCGCGTCTAACCTCGACCCCGAAATTCGCGGTTCGGTGCAGGCCCCGCCGGAATATTTGAACCGCTATCCAGCAGCAAACACTCGGCAGGAAGCCCGGCAGCGAGGTTACCGGGCTGCCGTCACCTGTATGGATGCCAGCATCGGTAAGGTACTGGCTCGCATTGAAGAATATGGATTGGAAGAGAATACGATCATCGTTTTTCTGTCGGACAACGGGGGCGGGTTAGGAGCCGATAATTCACCGTTTCGAGGGAAGAAGGGGCAATTTTACGAAGGTGGTATCCGGGTGCCCTGTATCATCAAATGGCCGGGTACGGTGGAGACCGGTTCGGTTAATAACGATTTTCTGTCTTCATTAGAGATCATGCCTACTCTGCTAGCCGCTGCCAACGTATCCGTTCCCAATTCTATTATATTAGACGGCTTCAACATGGCTTCGGTACTGCAAGGGGAGAACGAATCTAGCCGACAGGAAATGTACTGGGAGCTACGGGGCGACAAGGCAGCTCGGGTGGGCGATTGGAAGTGGCTAAAAAATGAAGAAGGGGAAAGCTTGTTTAACCTACAGGAAGATATGGGGGAAGAAAACGACCTAAGCACCGCCCACCCTGAGGTATTGAAGATGATGCGAGAGAAGTTTGTCAACTGGCAGCAACAAATGGCAGAGGCCGAACCGCGGGGACCATTCAAGGATTTTTAACCAAAATAATAATTACATTTGACCGAATCCTTAAATCAACTGAATTGAAAAAAGACGACTTAAAATGGATGAACCTGCTGGTAGGGTGCTCCCTATTCTTGGGGCAATGCACATCCCAGCCTACGGCAACAACCGAATCAGAAAGTGAACCAGCTTCCCCGCCAAATATTATCTATATTTTAGCGGATGATTTGGGCTACGGCGACCTGAGCTGCTACGGACAAACGAAGTTTTCCACTCCGCACATTGACCGTTTGGCTAGCCAGGGAATACAATTCACCCAACACTATTCCGGTAATACGGTCTGTGCCCCCTCTCGGTCCGCGCTAATGACGGGTTTGCACACTGGGCACACGCCTATCCGGGGGAATAAAGAGGTTATGCCGGAAGGCCAGCATCCTTTGCCGGATAGTATTTTTACACTGGCCGAGATGTTTCAGGAAGCGGGTTATACTACCGGAGCCTTCGGCAAGTGGGGCTTGGGCTATCCGGGTTCGGAAGGTGATCCCAATCAGCAGGGCTTCGATGAGTTCTACGGGTACAACTGTCAGCGCTACGGCCACCATTATTATCCGCGCCACCTGTGGCATAATCAGGATTCTATTCCCTTGGAAGTGAATCAGGGTAAAAACAAGGTTGCTTATGCTCCTTCGCTGATTCATGAGAAAGTCTTAGATTTTATCAAGCAAAATCAGAGCGAACCATTCTTTCTTTACGTACCCAGTGTGATTCCTCACGCCGAGCTGGTGGCACCTCCCGAATTGATGGCGCAGTACCAAGGAAAGTATCCGCCGGAGACACCCTACGAGGGGGTAGATGACGGAGAAAACTACCGGACGGGCCCTTATGAATCGCAGCAAGAACCGCACGCCGCTTTTGTAGCGATGGTTTCACTGTTAGATCAGCAAGTAGGAGAGATTGTAGCAATGGTTGATTCACTAGGATTGGCGGATAATACCTTGATTGTTTTCACCTCCGACAACGGCCCCCACCAGGAGGGAGGGGCTGACCCGGACTACTTTGATAGCAACGGACCACTGAGGGGCTATAAGCGCGACTTGTACGAAGGCGGCATTCGCGTACCGATGATTGCCCGCTGGCCGGGTAAAATTGCCCCCGGCAGTGAGAGCGATCATGTATCCGCTTTTTGGGATGTGTACCCTACCGTAGCCGAGTTAGTTAATAGCGAAGCTCCCGAAGGCGACGGTGTTTCGTTTGCTCCTACCTTGACAGGAGAAAGCAATCAGCCTGAACACGAGTATCTCTACTGGGAATTTCATGAAAGAGGCGGACGACTGGCCGCACGGCAAGGTAAGTGGAAAGCAGTGCGCTACGATGTATTAGAAGACCCAGATGGTCCGTTAGAACTGTACAATTTATCTGAAGACATAGGGGAAGAAAACAACGTAGCGGCTGAGCATCCGGAGGTGGTAGCCGAGATGGAAGAGATTCTGCGGAACGCCCGCACCCCTTCGGAGGTCTTTGCTTTCGGTCAGGGCACGTACCTTGACGCTCAATGATAACCTACTGGAATACTTCAGCTTTTCGCCGTTGTTCGAAAGCATGATCGTAATCTGGATTCTGGGGAAATGTTGGTTCAGCCTGATGGTCTTCTAACCAATCTACCAGTAGCTGGTGTAACTTATTTTTAACCTTGGGATAGCGCTCCGCTACATTAAGGGTCTCACCCAGGTCTTCTCGGAGATTATACAGTTCAATAGAGTCGTCTTCGTAGTAGTGGTGCAACTTCCAGTCGCCTAATCGGACTACGGAACCAGGACGGGTTCGAAATAGCGGGTCGCGTCCTCCGTCTTCTTTCGAATTGTACGCCTGGAGGTAAATTGGAAAATGCCAATACAACGGCCGTTCGGCTATCTCATCCCCAGTCAATAATGGGATAATGCTTACTCCATCCGGCGGTTGTTGGTGCTTTAATTGAATGTTTAGAATACCTTGAAAGGTAGGGTAAAAATCGAGGTTGCTGACCGGAGTGTCACACGTGGTGCGCGGTTCAACTTCTCCGGGCCACCGAATAACTAGTGGTACGCGGATACCTCCTTCGTAGTACGAACCTTTTCCGGCCCGCAGTGGGTCTTGGTACGATACATCGCGAATCCCCCCGTTATCGGAAGTAAACACAATGATTGTATTTTCACGGAGTTGCAGACGATCAATCTCAGTTAGCAAGCGGCCAACATTTTCGTCTAATGAAGCCACCATAGCCGCGTATACCGGATTATCCTGACCGAAACTGGCTTCCTTAATTTCAAATCGCTTAATTAAATCCTCCTTCCCAATAAGAGGAGTATGAACCGTATAGTAGGGCAGATACAGAAAAAATGGTTTTTCTTGATTTGCCTGCAAAAAGTTAATCGCTTCGGTGGTAAGCCGATCGGTTAGGTACTCACCTTCCGGGCCATCCGGTAGATGGTTAACATTGTAGGGGCTAAAGTAACCGTTCTTCCCCGGATTGCCCCGCTGACTACCCGCTACATTCACCTCAAAACCTTGGGTAGTAGGATCATCTCCCAAGTGCCACTTGCCGAAAGTTCCGGTAGCGTAGCCTTGATTTTGGAACATCTCGGCTAAAGTATATACCGAGTCCGCTAGTACGGTCTGGTTGCTCGTCGGAATAATTTTTCTGGTTCGGGTCTCCCCTCGGTCAGAGTTTGCAACGGTGTAGATTCCGTGACGAGGAGTATTCATTCCCGACAGCAGGCAGGCTCGGCTCGGCGCGCAGTTGGCGGCTCCGGCGTAGGCCTGCGTGAATATCCTACCTTCCGCCGCCAGTTGATCAAGATTAGGTGTTTCGTAGTACGCGCTTCCCATAAATCCCAAGTCACGGTAGCCCAAATCGTCTACATTGATGTATACCACATTGGGAAACTGGGCTGACGCGATGTGCAGAGAGAAACAGGATAGAATAACAAATACAGCTCTCATCATCTTGAGTTGCCTTAACCGAAAAAAGAAGCCGAGCAAAAAATTATCTGCCCGGCTCCAGTTCAATTTTGTGTGTTTAGCGATAGCCGTTATTCGTGGGGTCTGACTCCAATAATGCCGGGTTCAGTCGTAGCTCTTCTACCGGAATGGGCAAAAGTACATGCTTGGGTTGAATGTTATCGGCAGGATCGTACACCCGATACTCAGTGTTCTTCACGACATCCATCAGAATGTCCCAGCGAATCAAATCCATTCGGCGATGACCTTCACCGGCTAGTTCCCACTTGCGTTCGTCGTAAATGGCCTCCCGAAATTCTTGCTGGGATAAGCCAGCGTAAGGCTGATCGGGCTCGAATGCTCGCTCTCGTACGGCATTGATGTACTGAAAAGCATTTCCGGGGCCATTCAATTCATTCTCAGCTTCCGCCGCCATCAGATAAACATCAGCGAGACGAAAGATAATCTTGTTATCGCCGTGGTTGCCCCGGGGTGAGTTGATCTGATCCAGGTTCCACATTTTCGGCATGTAGGGAAAGTTAAGCTCAAAACCTAGATAGGACGTAACCACATTGGAGGGTCTCCGCAAATCATCCATCGGAAAATTATTAACCAGATCGGGTAGAGGGACGGCTAAACCAAAACCGGTAAATCCTTCGTTTCTGTCCCCCAGCGCAGCGCTCAGGACTGGTCGGTCATCCGTGTTTTTGGGTTCATCCCTGATTCGGGGAGTAAATTGATCTACCCAGTTGTCCGAATTAATGTCTTTTACGAAATCGAGTGACCAGATAGTTTCGTCGTGGTATTCATTATCCGGAGCGAACACTGCGGCGTAATCATCCAGCAGTCGGTGAGGAGATTCGTTGATGATCTGCACCGCCTTATCGCGGGCTTCCTGCCAATTTTGCTGGATCAGGTATATTTTAGTCATGACCGTCGCTGCGGTCCACTTGTTTACCCGACCTAGTTCACTTTCCGGATAGGTGTCAGGAAGTAGATCCTGCGCTTGCTGGAGGTCGGACAAAATATCGGCACGAATTTGCGTTTTATCGGTACGACCCAAGCTTCTGATCTCTTCAATCGGCAGCACTTCCCGGTAGTAGGGAACGTCGCCCCATAAATTGGTAAGGTGGTAGTAGGAATACGACCGCATGAATAAAGCTTCACCCGTAAACTGGTTTTTATTCCCTTCCTGAATAGCGGGGTTATCCTCCAGGTTTGCTAAAATGATGTTTGCGTTTTGAATTACCTGATACAGGTCCTGCCAAGTGAGCGGCGCACCGCTACCCTGGGATATGGCACTGATATTACCTTCATCTAAGGTATAACTCTGAATGGCTTCTACCTGCCCAAACTCCCGGTTGGGTCCAATGACATCCGCCCCGTTCTCATAGTATCGAGTTAATCCAATGTTTCCGTGAAGAGAAGCATTATGGTAGAGGTCGTACAGGCCGTTAACGGCGGATTTCACCTCGGCGGCCGAATTAAAGAAATTGGAAGGCGAGACTATATCGCGCGGCTCTTCCGTGAGGAAGGTTTCGCAGCCGAAAGAAACGAAAAGGAGTAAAATGAATATGAATGATGTATATCGAAAATTTTTCATGATTCTCTCTTAGTAATGATTATCAAAAATTGGTGATTAGAGCGTAATGTTAAAGCCGAAGGATACCGTTCGGGCACTGGGGTATTCCCCTTCGGAAAAACCTAGGGCTACGTTGCGAGCTAAGTCATTGCCGCTTTGGCCGAATAAACTGGTTTCAGGATCTACCAGCCGGAAGTTGGATAGTACAAATAAGTTGTTTCCGGCAAAGTATACATTAATTCCTCTAATGGTTTTCCAGCCCCATCGGTCGGTCGGCAAATTGTAGGATAATCGCACCGTTTTTAGCCGTAGGTGGGAGCCATCCTCTACCATTTCAGAATTACTCTTAATCTCGGATAAGGCAGCAATCGCTCCGGCCCGAGGAATATCGGAGGTAGGGTTATCGGGCGTCCAGCGGT
>JGI12210J13797_10475040_pt1 | contig 11310 bp, 8 predicted proteins | sample ElkSlonscriptome_3_FD_13797 | JGI IMG/M metagenome (IMG submission 13797) | reverse complement strand
AAGCATGATGGCTGTAATGGTCTTTTCTACAGCCAACTTTAATTCTCCCAGCGTTCCAATATTTGGAACCACCCGATCGGCCCGCCGCTCTTTTTCGGACAGCAGCATCTGAGAGTTCATTCGTTTTTCAGCTTCCTCAGGACTCAAGCCCCGTTTTTCCAATCGTTGGAAAACGTCCGCCTCCGGGCTGGAAATGCAGAGAATCGCATCCCAATCCAGATGGTCCATCCCGCTTTCAAAAAGCAACGGAAGCAGAATGGCCGAAGGTTGATCGGCCAGCCTCTGTTTTCTGATCCATTGCTCAAGCTCAAGTCGAACAGCCGGATGAACCAATCCATTCAATTGTTCGAGCTTCTGGGGATCATCGAAAACAAGTTTTCCAAGCATTGGACGCGAGATGGCTCCGTCATCTTTCAGGATCTCAACACCGAAATGTTCAACCACCTGATGATAGACCGGACACCCTTTGTCCATCAGTTGATGTGCCACGCGGTCTGCATCGCACACAGCAAAACCCATCTCTTCGAGAATCCGTCCTGTCTCTGATTTACCACATGCAATTCCGCCGGTAATACCTAAAACAATGGTCTTGCGATTTAAACCCGACATGAACGTTGGAATGGAGTGCAGATTGGAATCCCGAGATAGAGAAGTCGTTTCACCCTGAAACTTCTTATGTTCTAGGCGTTCTGATAAATAAAGTCAACCCTCCTCGCGAGGAATCCCCCAAGCAAAATCGGGGTTTTCTTTTTGCTTTTTAAGCCTGCTGACCCTAGCGTGGATGATTGAATTTATTGAGGAAGATCCTTTGGCAGCTGAAGACCAGTACAAAACCCGCGCCACCCTGATTCAGCGCGTACAGAACCAGCAGGACGAGCAGTCTTGGGAGGAATTTGTACGTGTTTATCGCCGTTATATTTACGCAATTATCCGCAGCATGAATATCTCCGAACACGATACCGAAGATATTCTTCAGCAGGTCCTGATTAATCTATGGAACAGCCTGCCGAAAATGGATTATGAAAAAATCAACCGCTTTCGCAGCTGGCTCAGCACCGTGACCAAAAACTGCGTTACGGACTTTATTCGCAAACGCACCCGCGAGGCCAACCGCCTTGAAAAAGCCGGCAAGGATACGACCCTCACCTATCTTAAAGCCATTCGCCTTCCGGAGATCGACAACATTGCCGAGCGCGAGTGGGAAATTCACCTCACCAACCTGGCCCTCGAAAATATTGAACCGCTGTTTTCCGGAAAAGCCGTGGACGCCTTCCGCCTCACCCTTCAGGGCAAAGGCGTTAATGAAATCGCCCAGAAATTGGATCTGAAAGAGAATTCGGTATATCGGCTCAAGAACCGTGTAAAGGAACGTCTGATTCAGGAAATCAAGCACCTGCGCGAAGAACTGGAATAAAATCCGGCCTAGCTCGCGTCGTTGCTCTCCGTCTTTGACGAATCCGATTTTTCTGATCCTTTTTTTACCGGAGCACCCTTTTTTTTCTGAGCATCCTGTTCCGCCTTTTGTTTGGCTTGTTCTTCCAAGGCTTTGAGCCGGGAAAGCTCCTCTTCCAATTGTTTCTTTTCAGCCTCGGCCTTCAGGCGGGCCTCCTCGGCCTTCCGCGCATTTTCTTCCGCCTTACGCCGGGCTTCGGTCTCCGCTTTTTTACGGGCCTCATCCTGTTGCCGTTGTTTTTCGGCCAATGCTTTCAGGCGTTTTTCCTCGGCCCTGCGCTTCGCCTCTTCTTCGGCTTTTCGACGTGCTTCTTCTGCCTTCCGTTTTTTGACCGCTTCCGCTTTTTTGCGAGCCTCTTCCTTGCGCTTACGCTCCAGCGCTTCTTTGCGTTTTTTCTCCTCCTCGGCTTTTTTACGAGCCTCGGCTTTTTTCTTCGCGTCGGCGTCTACGACATCCATTTTTTTCCTGAGCTCGGCCAGTGTATTCTGTGGAAAGTCATCGGTATTAATCACGAGTCGTTTGAGTCGCAACGGATTCACCTGTTTCATAAAGTTATTCTTCGACCGATTCGCGATCTGCACATTCGCGAGTTTCAGCTCATCAAGCTTCAACCCTCTGATTTCATAGAGGTGCTCGATCCCCGTATTGCTTAGATCCAGCGATTTAAGCTGGAGAGGAGCCAGAATATTTCGGCGATAGACCCCAATGATATTCATCGACAAAACCGTGTAGGGCGAACCGGACAAGTCCAGTGCATTGCCCTCTTCTGCCAGGGTAACCTTCAGCCCATTTTTTCGCGCATAGCTACTGTAGTTCAACTTATCGAGCACCGCCGCCGCCAGCGGCACATAGTCCTTCGCCTTGGCCTTCGAAGGCCGGCGGCGCATGTGATGATAATACACATAAAATAGCGTCATCTGATTGGCCGTCCGGGCCTCATTAAACAGATCTGCCAGCTGTTGATCGGTGAGCTGACGTTTATCCACGGGCTTGATCTTCGCATACTTTTCACTCAGTTCTCTGAGCTGACCAATACGCCGGGATTCGCCCGCCATCGAAAAACTTTCATTCGCGGCATTAAATTCCTGAAGAACAAAATGAAGAATACCCTTCTGCTCAAACAGATTCTGCCGCTTCACCGTATCCACGTTTTGATTCAAACCGGTTTCCAACAGCTGAATCATCGTGGCCGCGTTCACAAAGTCGCGGCTTCGCACGGTATACGAAACCGCGTCACCCAGATTCTCTCCCAGTTGCTGCCGCTCCCGTTGCTCTTTGATGAACAACTGAAAATTGGCTTCCGCATTTTTACGCTGAGCAATGGCCTCCGCTTTTTCCTGACTAATCGCCACGAGGTTCCCGGAAATCACAAAAGCCAGGAGTACCAGAAAGAAAATCAGCAGAAAGGCAATACGGCTATGTCGCTGCAGCAGCAACGATGTTCTCGTGATCGGTCCTGCACGTTCCGCCCGGGTTGGGTGCCCCGTTAAAAAAAGCTGAATTTCACGCCGCAACTCCAGGACACTCGCATAGCGTTCCTGAGGATCCAGCGCCAACGCTTTCATAATGACGGCAACGAGACCTTTGGGAACCCGGCGGTCATGACGCCGACGTCGGGGCGAAATAATTTTTCCGGCGCGCGTATTCTGTACCACTTCATTTGCAGACTGGCCTTCAACCGGAAGCTCATACGTCAGCAGGTTGTAGAGCAGTGCCCCCAGAGCATAAATGTCGGTTTTCTCCGTTTTTTCTCCATAGGCCTGCGTCTGCTCCGGCGCCATAAATCCGGGCGTACCCTTCATCGTGCCGGACAGCGTCATATCATTGAGAACATCACCGTCCAGATCCGTTGAATCATCCCCAACATCTTCTTCGGCTACATACTGAACCCGCGCCAACCCCCAATCGCACACCAGCACCTCGCCGAATTCCCCCACCCGGATATTGTCCGGTTTAATATCGAGATGCAGCACATTCCGTGAATGGGCATAGGCGATGGCATCGCAAATCTTAAGGAAAATATTGAGCAGTGTTTCAATGGGATACCTCGAGCGATAATCGCCCTCATCCTGCTGCAGCTTTCGGATGATCGATTTAAGGCTGTCCCCAGGAATCAGCTCCATTGAAAAGAAAGGTTCCCCATCTTCATCCAGCCCCATGTTATAGACGGGCATAATATTCGGGTGTGCTAGGTTTGCGGTCAGCCGGGCTTCCCGCAGAAACTGCTCCAGATCCTGCGGTGATTTATTCCGAACCGCCCGCGCCATGGCAATGCGCCGATCCAGACGATGGTCATGCGCCAGCGTGATTTTTTTCTCCCCGCCCTCCGCGATTTTTTCGAGCTCCCGGTAGCGGATATCATCTTTTTTCAGGGAGTTCAGAATCGGAGTGAGCGATGCGATCTCGTCCTCGGACAGGGAAAGATCTTCGGTATGGTAAAAACTCGCGAGCGTATCAATCCGATCGCTGAATTCCTTTTCCAGTTCCTTGCTGTCCCCGTCGTCCATAATATTTCCAGTGGTTGGAAGAATCCACTATATCCAGTTTCCAATCATTGGAAACGGTTAAACCGCAGGAAAAATGGACAGCAGCTCGGCGGGATCATCCACCAGAAAATCGGGATTCGCCTTCTCCAGGGCCTGACGGGTATTGAGCCCCCAGGATACCGCCACCGTCTGGGCACCGGCATGCCGGGCACTCTCCACATCAACCGTGGTATCCCCAATATAAAAAAGATCGTCGGGGTTCAGCCCTTTTTGGCGGATATATTTTTCCACCCGCTTTTTTTTGCTCAAAATCGCCCGCGTGGATTCCACCTCGTCAAACCAGTTGATCCGATGCTGGGAAAGAAACCGCAATACGTTTTTCCGGCGATTGGACGTCAGAATATCCATAAAATACAGCCCGCTGGTATGGATCTGCGTCAATACATCGACTAATCCTTTCGGCGGCAGAATCTGGTCCATGGAGGCATGCATCTTGCGCCGGGCGTGGATGGCAATAATCGGCACTTTCCAGATCGGGATATCCACAAAATCAATAAATTCGCGAATACTCAGGTGCCGCGCGGTCTCGATTTCCTCCGCCGGCAGGTGGCGATAGCCATACACCGACGAAAGCCCATTGAACACCTCATGAATCAACATCATGGTTTCGGCCAGCGTTCCGTCAAAATCGAAAAGGATAGTCTTCTTTGGCTCACTCATCTAACGACTAAAACTACTATGGCCCGACGACCAAAACCAGTAGATTCAGACGGTCTTATTCCACTTATAGGAGCCCATGAAAAACCTGTACTTTTCCGCCCTGAACTCGTTAAATGTGGCGATTATGACTTTATTCAAAAAATTTAGCTTTTCACTCTGCGCACTACTGATCTCAGCAACCACGGCATCCGCCCTGGATTTTACCGATCAGGGCGAATATCTCGGCTCATCCGACTGTCTGGCCTGCCATGAACGTTTTTATGAACTCTGGAGCACCTCCCACCACGGCAAAGCCATGGAGGCCTTCAGCGCCAGTCTTGTAAAAACGCTCAAACCGATGAAGGAACCCATGAAAATCGGTAATGACGAATTTATGGTTGTGTTCGATGACCAAGGCGGCATCCTGAAAGGAACACTTGAAGACGGGACAAAAAAAGAGTGGCGGATCCGTCATTCATTCGGCGGACGTAATGTCCGTTATTTTCTGATTCCAATGGAAAAAGGCAAACTGCAGGTGGCCCCGCTGGCCTATTATGTTCACAGCGGCGAATGGTACGATTCCACCGGCAGTATGGTCCGCGATTTCCAGGACGGCGGTCCGGAAGATTCCGCTGTGCACTGGACCGACCGCTCACTCACCTTTAACACCTCCTGCCATGACTGCCACGTGAGCCAGCTCGAAAAAAACTATAATCCTGAAGACGATTCCTACGACACCACCTGGAAGGAGCCCGGCATTAACTGCGAAACCTGCCACGGCCCGGCCGAAGCACACGTGAAAGCTGCGGAAGAAGCCGCCGCCAAAGGGGAAGAGCTTACGGATCTGAAACTCATTCGCTTTCATGAAGATCTGACGCTGGAACAACGTGATGCCACCTGCGGTCCCTGCCATGCCAAAGGACAGGTTCTGACTCGCGACTTCACCCCCGGCGAACTGTTTTTCGATCACTACGACCTGCACTCATACGAAGACCGCGATTTCTGGCCCGACGGCCGCGATCTCGGCGAAAACTATACCCAGACCGCCTGGATGGCCAACCCCTGTTCCATTCAGGGCCAGCTGGAATGCATCCACTGCCACACTTCCAGTGGCCGGTTCCGCTTCAAGGACAATCCAAACCAGTCCTGCCTTCCCTGCCATGAGGAACGAGTGGACGACATTCTGGAGCATTCGCACCACAGTGCCGAAGCGGGCGTCACTTGCGTGGACTGCCATATGCCCACCACAGCACAAGCCTTTATGTCGCGCTCCGACCACACCTTCCGCCCCCCCTCGCCCCAGGCTACGCTGGAATTCGGCTCACCGAATGCCTGCAACCTCTGCCACCACAATCCGGAAGCCGTTATGGGCAACTATGAAGGGCATAAAAAAGAAGATGTCGAGTGGGCCGCAGAATATGTCAAAAAATGGCATGGCGAAAAATCAGGCGAACCCGTGCTTAAGCAGGGCCGCATGATCACCCTGTGCCGCGAGGGCAGCTGGGAACGACTGCCGGAAATTCTCGCCTTCTTTGATGCCCCGGAGTGCGACCCTGCCGTACGCGTGGCTATGCTGCGCCTTTTGATCAACTGTCCCTATCCGGAAAAATGGCCAACGATGCGAGAGCAGCTGAACCATGAGCTTGAATGGGTACGGGCCGCGGCGGCGGAATCCTTGCAATATGATCAATCTCAAGAAACAACGGCAGCCTTGCTTAAGGCGACCCAGGACCGATTCCGTACCGTGCGCATCCGCGCCGCGCAGTCCCTGCTGGCCCGAAACCTCGCCGGCTATTCTAAGACTGAGCAGGAAGCCTACGAAAAGGCCCATGCGGAATATTGGAATTCGCTGATCATCTGGCCCGACCGTTGGGGTACGCACTATAATCAGGGCATCTACTATGACCGCGTCGGCGACAGCGAAAAGGCCCTCGCGGCCTATGAAAAATCCATGGAACTCCGCGACGACATCATCCAACCGCTCATTAATGCCTCCATGGTTCATGCCCGCGCCGGCAACAGCACCAATGCCTATGAGATGCTCAATCGGGCCCTTAAAATTGAACCCGACAGCCCGATGGTCAACTTCAACATCGCCCTCCTCGATGCCGAATTCGGCAACATGGCCGATGCAGAAAAACATCTAAAAACCGCTCTAAAGGCCAACCCAGAAATGCCGCAGGCCGCCTACAACCTCGGCATTCTGCTCGCTCGCAAAAACGACCCGGCCGGTTTCCAATGGTTGGAAACTGCCGCGAAACTGGTGCCCGAGAACTGGAATTACTGCTCGACCTATCTGTACTTCCTACAGCAGGCCGGACGGGCCCAAGAGTCCGAACCCTTCCTCAAAACCATCATCGAAACCGGCCGCGCCGCGCCGGAGGCTTACTTCACCCTGGCGGGCAGCATGGAGCGTGAAGGTCGAATTTCCGACGCGATTGCAATCTACAACAAAGCGAAGCTCGCTCAGCAGATGCCCATGGAAGCCAAACGTTACGCCGCCAATCAGGAGCAACGACTCCGCGCGGCTCAATAATTTTCCAACCCTTGGAAGCCATTGCTTCCCTGGGTTGGACATGCTACATAATCGGCATGTGGAAATTCATGAAAATGTTGATCGGCATTTGCCTGCTACCCTTATGCTGGGCCGTATCGACGGCGGTCTATAATCTTTTTCAGGATTCCATCAACACGGCGGCAACCCATAATCTCGAGGGATGGGCCCTGCCGATCGGCTTTGTGCTCTGGGTGGCCATCTTCTTTCTGCTTCCCCGCCCCGTCCGCACCTATGTGCTGGGACATGAACTGACCCATGCTCTGTGGGCGCTGATGATGGGTGGCCGTATTGGAAAAATGAAAGTTGGAAAAGATGGCGGTCATGTCGAACTCTCAAAAACCAATTTTCTGATTACACTGGCGCCCTACTTTTTTCCGTTTTACACGGCCATTGTGATTGCGGTTTATTATCTGCTTTCACTGTCCCTCGATGTAGAGCCCTACCGGATCTGGTGGCTGGCCGCCGTGGGATTTACCTGGGCGTTCCATATTACCTTCACCATCAGCATGCTGGCCGAGCGACAGCCCGATGTTCAGGAACATGGCCGCATTTTTTCGTATGCGATAATTTATATGGCCAATGTGTTGGCGATCGGGCTTTGGATGGTTCTCATCGGCGCGCCGAAAATCGGGATTCTTTGGATCATGCTGAAGCAGGATACAATGTATACCTATGTGTTCACCTGGCACTATGCACGGATGGGATGGCAGCAGATTCAGACACTGATGGAAATGATTTCCAGCGGTGCCGCCTAAATTCCAATCATTGGAACTATTCGGAAATCTCAAGCACTTCGGGCGCGATCTGCTTGATCATATCATGACAAAGCTGATCCACCCGTTCGGCAGACGTTGACCCCAACGCTTTCTGCGCGAGTTCGACCGCACTCGAATAATAGAGCTTTCGAATGACATCCTTAATCACCGGAGCCTGAGACGGGCTTACGGAAAGTTCATCGACCCCGAGCCCGATCAGCAAGGGAACCAGCTGCGGTGTTGCAGCCATCTGTCCGCAAACACAAGTCCAAAGCCCATTCTTATGGCTTACCTTGACCACATGATCGATCAGCCGCAGTACCGCCATATGCGTTGGGTTATACAGGTGCGCGACATTTTCATTTCCTCGGTCCACCGCCATGGTGTACTGAATGAGATCATTGGTGCCCAAGCTGAAAAAGCTGACGTGCGGCGCAATAATATCGGCAATCAGCGCCGCAGAAGGCACCTCGATCATCGTACCAATTTGCACATCCTGATTGAATGGAATGCCCTCCGCGCTCAGCTCCATCATACATTGGCGTAAAATGGTATTGGCATCCTGCACTTCCTGCACGCAGGACACCATCGGATACATGATGCGGATGTTTTCATGAACACTGGCACGAAGAATGGCGCGCAACTGCGTTTTAAACAGTTCCGGCCGGGACAGACATAGACGAATGGCACGGTCCCCCAGGAATGGATTCATCTCATCATGCATCTCAAAACCTGCTGGCAGTTTATCCGCTCCAAGATCCAGGGTCCGGATAACCACCGGAGAAGGATGCTGACTCTTCGCTGCGCGAACATAGGCCTCAGTCTGCTCTTCTTCGCCGGGCAGCGATTCAGCGCCCAGAAATAAAAACTCTGTCCGAAACAGACCAATCCCTTTAGCTCCACGATCGTCTACACCATCCAGCTCTTCAAGCAGCTCGATATTCGCGGTGATCGGAACCAGGTAACCATCGATGGTTTCGGGCGGCTTGTCCCGCAGGGTGGCCAGCTCGTTACGGATCAGTTTTTGATCTTCATCGCGTTTGCGGTACTCTTCAAGCCGCTCTTCAGTGGGATTAACAAAGACCAGCCCTTTGGCTCCATCAATCAGCAGCGTATCTCCAGCGGCTACAACTGCTGTGATATTATGAAGACCGACCACGGCCGGAACTTCCAGAGCTTTAGCCATGATGGCGGTATGGGATGTGGAACTTCCAAGGTCGGTAACAAATGCTTTAACCAACTTTTTATCGATGCTCGCCGTATCGGAAGGCGATAAATCATGAGCCACGACAATGCATTCCGCATCCAGATGTTTCATCTGGTCCAGCGTCTCGCCCACTAGGTTGGCCATAATGCGTTTGGTCACATCGCGGATGTCGGCGGCTCGTTCAGAAAGGTAGGAATCCTTGACCTTGGAAAGCATATCGGCATAGCGATTCGCTACCGATTGAAGGACCGGCTCCACATTGGTCAATTCATGTTTTATTTTACGAATGACATCTTCAATAAACGTGCGGTCATCCACCACGAGAATATGTGCATCGAAAATACTGGCATGTTCATCGCCGAGAACTTCAGCGACCTGTTTCTGGATATGTTTGATTTGATCGTGCGTTGCAATCAGGGCGTCTTCAAAGCGGGCAATTTCGCCCGGAATCTCATCCGCGGAAATGGATCGTTCCACCACTTTATCGGTATTAGGGGTCAGCAGACGAGCGGTGTATACCGCAATCCCCGGGGATACGCCGATCCCTTTCAAAGCAATTTCGCTCTTGGCCTGCCGATCCACCACGAAACTAGTCCTCCCCGAACTTGTTCACGAACAACTCCTCTATCTCATCCATTGCTTCCTGCGCATCCACGCCGGATGTAGTCACCTTCATCACGCTGCCCGGGAACCCTTCAATGGTCATCAGGCCCATGATGCTCTTGCATGAAACTTTGTTGCCATCTTTCTCCATGAAAATGTCACAGTCATATTTGCCTGCTGCTTTAACAAGCAGAGCGGCCGGGCGCGCATGAATGCCGTATTCATTCATCACTTTCATATCCTTAACGTATGTATCGTCAGCCATGCTTCACCCGCCCTCTGGTCAGCCGGGAAATAATTTTATCATCCAGTTCTTTGGCCGCGTCATGGCCCAGTTCTTTAAGTTTCTGATTCAGCGCAGCCACTTCAACAATATTGGCCATATCGCGACCCGACCGAACCGGCAAGGTAATGCACGTGACCTCAACGCCCATAAACTCAACCGTTGCCGGTTGTACACCGGTGCGATCTTCGTCGCCGGTTGGATGTTTCAAATCGATTACGAGATCAAGCTCCGTCTGGCGCCGAATCGCCGCCACACCGAAGAGACTCGGAACATGGATAATGCCGAGCCCACGAATTTCCATATGGTATCTCGTAACCTCATTGGCCCAGCACACAAGCTTCCCGCGCGTCGTGCGGCGAATTTCGGTTACATCGTCAGACACCAGGCTGTATCCCCGTTCAATCAGCGACAGTGCCGTTTCACTTTTTCCAATGCCCGGATCGCCGCGCAAAAGAACTCCAATGCCCATCAGTTCCATGCAGGTGCCCTGGATACGCTTTTGAGGGGCCGTCAGTTTTTCGAGAATCACCGTACACTCATTGATGAAATTCATAGTCACCATCGGTGTGCGGAAAACCGGAACCTTGTGTTGTTCCGCCAGCTCTAGCATTTCCTCCGTCGGTTTCCGGTTGCGCGTAATCACAATGCCGGGGATCTGCTGATCGAACAAATCCTTCATGCGGTTGAGCTTTTCTTTCTGCGGCAGACTTTTCAGATACGTAAATTCAGCCAGACCGAAAATCTGCAGGCGCTGATTTGCGAAATACTGGAAAAATCCGGTCAGGGCGAGCCCCGGACGGTTCATGGTGGTTTCAGGCAACTTACGGTCAAGATACTGCTCACCGGCAATAATACTCAGTTGCAGTGTTTCGGCACCTTCGTCCCAAAGTGTTTTAACAGATATAGCCACACAAAATCTCCATTCTGGATTTAAGACATCAGGATGAAGCATTTACCATAAAAGGCAACCTTTTCATTCTGAATTCTTCAATAGTCTTTACTTGTGATGATCCTGCACCTTATCGCGATGTTTACGCATCTGGCGCTCCGCGTGCTCAATCGAACGATCGATGGCATCATACAGATTTTCCGATTTTTCTGTGGCCGTGATGCGGATATGGTTCGACCCTTGGATGATCACTTCAGAAACCTGATCGCGATTTTCTGTATCAATCACAACCCGGATACTTTCGATTCGAGGGAACACGCCCAGACACCGCTCCAGTTTATCTTCCACATGGGCTTTAACGTTGTCAGTTACTTT
>JGI12210J13797_10372012_pt1 | contig 11310 bp, 7 predicted proteins | sample ElkSlonscriptome_3_FD_13797 | JGI IMG/M metagenome (IMG submission 13797) | reverse complement strand
GGCCCCCACGTTGTTGTGATAGAGCCCGCGCAGGCGGGGCTCGGCCTCCACCCGCTCGAGCAAGCCCTCGCCGATCTCCACGTCGTCGGCCGCTCGCTCGGGGGTGCGCATGCGCTCTGCCCGAACGAAGATCCGGCGGGCCACCGCCTCGGCGGCCGCCTCGTCGTGCGCCGACGCCAGGGCGTGGGTGAGGGCCTCGGTCAGCAGGGTATCGGCGTCGGCGGGGGATCCGTGCTCCATGGTGAGGCTGCCCAGTCGAACCATGGCCTCGGCGCGGAGCGGTCGGTACCCGAGGGCCTCGGCCCGCTCCTCCACCCGGTGGGCGAGGGCGAGGGCCGGCGCGTACTGACCGAGGGCTTCGTGCTCGCCGACGCGGGCGAGCCGGTGGCGCTCGGTCTCCACCTCGCGGGCCACAGCCGGGGTGTCGGGCGGAGGCACCGACGCGAGCAGGGCCTGGGGATCGGCGCAGGGCTCCACGCTCGGGAGCGTGGCCGAGGCGGGCAGGGCTCGCTCGGCGGCGCTGCGATCGGCGCTCGTGAGCAGCTCGACCAGCACCTCGAAGGCGACCCGACGGCGCTCCAGGCAGACCACCTGTCGATCGTAGAGCATCGAGCTGTGGGCCCCGTCTCGGTGGGCTCGGCAGGCCTCGTCGCGCGCGTCGGCCCAGCGCTCGGCGTAGGCATCGAGGCGTGGCGCGGCCCGCTCCCAGGTCTCGCCGGCGAACGGCAGCCCCGAGGCCAGCAGGCCTCGCTCCACCTCGGCCCGCTCGGGCGAGCCCCAGGCGTCGTCCATGGCCTGCTGGCCCTGCATGCACCGCGTGGGCGCCGAGGGGCCCAGCTCGATCGCCGCGAGGGCACCTGCGCCGGCCACTGCCGCGGTGAACCCCGCAAGCCATAGCCACCGCCGCCGGCGGGCCACGGGATCACGACCGAGGGCGCTCAGGGCTGCGCTCATCGAAGGGAAGCGCTGCGCGGGATCGGGGTGCAGGCCCACGAGTAGCCGCCGATGCAGCCAGCGCGGCACGCCGGAGTCGGGCGGTGGTGGTCGAACTCGCCCTTCCTCTGCCGACAGTGCCAGCGCCTCGAGCGAACTGGCCGCGAACGGGAGCTGCCGGTACAGCGCGTGGTGGAGCGACGCGAAGAAGCCGAACTGATCGCTGCGCTCATCGGCGGGGGCCCCCTTCCACTGCTCCGGCGCCATGTAGGCGGGGGTCCCCACCAAGCCCTCGGTGCGGGGCGGACGGGTCGTGTCCCGCCGAGCATCCGGCCGTGGTTCGGTGGACTCCGCGCCTCGAGCATCGCCGGCGGGTTCGACCATCCGGGCCAGCCCGAAGTCGAGCACCTTCGGCACCCCGTCCTCGTCGAGGATCACGTTGTAGGGCTTGAAGTCGCGGTGAACGATGCCGGCCCGGTGGGCCGCGGCGAGACCCCGCCCCGCGGCGACGAACACCTCCACCACCTCGCGCCAGGGGCGTGCCCGCCCCGCCGGGGGACCCTCCAGCCATCGGTCGAGGCTCTGGCCGCGGATGTACTCCATGGCCACGAACACGTCGCCCTCGTGCACGCCCACCTCGTGCACCGTCACGATGTTTGGGTGGGAGAGCCGGGCCATGGTCCGGGCCTCGTGCAGCAGCCGATCGTGGTCTTCAGAGGGCCCTTCCGCGGCCCACGGGCGCAGCACCTTCACCGCGACCTTGCGATCGAGGCGATCGTCGTAGGCCGCGTACACCACCCCCATTCCGCCCTCCCCGAGGCGGTCGAGCAGGGTGAACCGGCCGATCCGCTGGGGCTCGATCTCGTCTTCGAATAGTCGCGACAGCACGATCCCCTTCATTCGAGGATCGCGGCGCTCCCGGGCAACCTGCTCCATCAGCGCGCGAGTCGGCGCCGCTGGAGGCGACTGGAGCGGCAGCGGTGCGCTCGCCGGGGGGTCGGGGGCCGAGCCGTCGTCCTCGACCTTGCCCCCACCACGATGGGAGCCCATGGCGACGTCAGGGACTCCAGCATGGCCGCTAAAGATCTGCAATCGTGTCGGGACGCTGCGGCGAGCGCTAGGATTTCACGAGAGGCTTTCGTCGGGCACGACGAAAGGGCCGCTCGAAGCCGATTGCTTCCAGCGGCCCCTGATCGAGGCGGCAGAGAACGAGCGCCCTACGCGTCGGCCGACGCGGCGTTGATCGCCAGGTTCAGCCGGGAGATGTAGCGATCGGCGGTGTTGCGGTGGACCACGCCCTTCGACGCGGCGCGACCGATCGCGGTCACGGCCTGGGGAAGGGCCTGCTTGGCCTCCTCGACCTCACCGTTGGCCAGCGCCCGACGCACGCGCTTCATGTAGGTCCGCATGGTCGACAGGTGCCGCAGGTTGCGAGCCCTTCGCTTGATGCGCTGACGGTTCCGCTTCTCGGCCTGCTTGTGATTCGCCACGTGTTCGCCTCTCTTTCCTGCCTCGGGGAGCGCTCCCCGGGGTGGAGCGCGAGTTTTTGGCCCACCCCGCGGGGCTTGTCAAGCGGCACCAGGCCAGCCACGGTAGGCCCCGTGAGCGCAACCTTCGAGCGGTCGGCCCTGCGGTGGGCTCTGGCGGTCGGTGTGACCCTGGCGCCGAGCCTGGCCTGCACCTTCATCCCGCCTCCGCCCCTGCCGGAGGAACTCGTCGCCCAGGAGGCCGAGGAAGCCGAGCGCCGCCAGGCCGTGCGCAGCGAGGGCGAGGATCCCCAGGTCGGCGGGTGGAACGAGGGCGCGGGCGCGGGCGAGGGCCAGGCCGCAGGCGAGGGCGAGGGCGAGGCCGGCGGCGGCGATGGTGAGAATCCTTGGGGTTATCGCCGCGGTGATCTGGCCGATCTCGAGATGACGCCCGAGCAGATGCAGGCCTACGCGCGGGTGCAGGGCGATCCGCGGGAGGGGCAGTTCCCGCTCGCCGAGGCGATCGACGGGATCGAGGGCACGGGCGCGCTGTGGGTGGAGATGACCACCACCCAGGGGCCGATCACCTGCCGGCTGTTCGAGGACGAGACCCCGATCACGGTGGCCAACTTCGTGGGGCTCGCCCGCGGGCTGCGGCCGGCCCTCGACGACGCCCAGCAGGCCTGGGTGACCCGCCCGTACTACGACGGCGTGGCCTTCCACCGCGTGATCCCCGGGTTCGTGATCCAGGGGGGCGATCCCACCGGCACGGGGCGCGGGCGCACCGGCTACGTCATCCAAGACGAGTTCGTGGCCGGCCTGCTGCACGACGAGCCGGGCAAGCTGAGCATGGCCAACCGCGGGCCGGGCACCGGGGCGGGGCAGTTCTTCGTCACGCTGGCGCCGCTGCCCCACCTCGACGGCAAGCACACCGTGTTCGGCGAGTGCGAGGAGGCCGGGATCCAGGTGGCCGAGAAGATCGCGGCCATGCGCGGGCCCAGCGATCGGCCGCGCTCGCCCCAGGTCATCGAGAGCGTGCGCGTGTTCCGACGCTGAGGCGGGCGACAGCCCCGGCTGCACTCGCGGGGCCTCGGGCAGGTACTTGGGCCCCAATCAACCCTTCGAGGACGACGGGGAGCCGTGTCCGTGGCGACGGGGCGATGACTCGCGTGGCGACGGAACCGAGAAGATGTTCTCGGTGGAGAAGGCGCGGCGCATCCACTGCGGCCACTGCTCGAGCTGCTTCTCGTTGCGCTCGAGGCTCTCGCGAAGCAGCTGTTGCGGGCTCTTGTCGGCCATGGAACTCCCTGCGCCGCTCGCCTAGATCCAGTCTCGATCTCGGAGGGCCTTCAACAAGCTACCGCATAGCTGTTGCTCCGCCAACAGCCATGCACGGCTCAGCGGACGGATGCGGGGGCGCGCGCGCTCGGGGATCCAGTCGGTAGCGTAGCCGTGGGCATCCTTACGGCGACCGAAGCCAAAGAAATCGAGATATCGACGCGGCGCCACGCCCGTAAATGGATCGAATGGGATCCCGGGGGCATCGGCCGAGAGCTTGATCGCTTCCGGGTAGAGACGAGCGGCGAGGCTCTTGGGATATGGCTCGATGTAGACCACGCGGGCGATCCCAGCGCCGATGATGTGCCGTGCACAGCCGTGGCAGGGAAACGTGGTGCAGTAGAGCACGCGGTCTCGCACGGCAAGCCCCTGTCGAGCCGCGTGCAGCAGGGCGTTCATCTCCGCGTGGACGACCCGTCCGAACTCGATCAAGTTGCCCACTCGAGCGCGCTCGAAGAGATCTCGTCGACGTGCATCCTCGACGAGGGCATCGGCGTCCTTGTTCGCGATCGACTCGGACAACCAACCTGCCCCCTTGAGCTGGCTGAAGATCTCTTGAAGGACCTCACGACCGATGATCGCGTTGGGGTCGGATCCTTCGTGGAAGTCCCGGTGGTCCGGTGCTTCGCCCGACCAATAGACGCCGCCGGTGGGCTTGGGGACCTCGTTGCAGCCCGTCGCCACCGGCTCGCCATCTTCATCGATGATCACGGCCCCAACCTGTCGGGACATGTCCGCGGAGCGGAGCGCCGCGGCATGAGCCATGAACATCGCGTACTCACCACGGTTCGGGCTCATGTGGGGGTGGTTGAACAGGATGTGGATCAGCCGCGAGACCTGCGGCCTCAGCTCTCCACTGCTCGCGTCGAGGAAGAAGTCGGCGAGCGGAAACGTCTTGCGGACGTTCTGGCCATACTCGGGGTCGCGCGGGTCGGCTTGGTCCCTCCCCATGAGAGCGAGCGCAGAGTCCTGGGGCGACGTCGAGCTCCACGTAGACGCCTCTCCCCGGGCGAGGTGCTCGTCGCGGGAGCGCTTGATTCGATTCTCGAGGCGTTGCCTTCGTTCGGCCTCCGAGTCATAGACGGAGATGACCAAGAGGGACGAGCCGTAGATCCCGCGCAGCAGATCGACTTCCTTGGGGTGCTTGAGGGAGCGGAAGACGTACGCGGTCGCATGACCTTCCGGCTCGCTCTCTCGCAGACGCTTCAGCTCGTTGACCGCCAATGCAGCGAGCGCGCCGCCATGCTCCATCGAGCGTCGCACCTCGTCGCCTGTATCCATGGCGGTAGAGATGCGAAGGTCTTCGGCAACCTGCTGCTCGGCACGATCTTGATAGCCTTCCAGGCCGTGCACGAGGTGGCTGAGGCGGATGCGACGAAGCCGTCGGTATCCTACGGTCCCCAGCTCGGCCTCCAGGGCACGGGTGACCGCTTCGAGGTCCGTGCCGGTTGCGGCGACCAGCGCGAAGAAGAGCTCCGGTTGATCGGTGGGTGTGGGGGGGACGAATGGAGTCGTCATGGCAGGTCGGGTCGAACGACGGGCTCAGGCTCGTGCGGGGGCCTTCATCGCAGCTTGCCGAGCCGGTCGCGGGCCCCTCGTGGCGGCACGGCCACGCCCACCACCGTCTCCCCGCGCGAGCTGATGGCGTGCTCGCCCATCTCGATGATGTCGCGGAGATCGAGGCTCTGGGTGGCCTCGGGGGGCGGGGGAGGGGGCCCGTCGCGTCGCGCCGGCGGGGCCGCGGGCGGCTGCGTCTGCCCGTAGTGCAGCGACTGCGTGGTCTCGGGATCCTCCGGCAGCCGCTCCACCCGGCTGAGGTCCGAAAGCCGCAGCACGACCGAGTCCTCGTGGTCGACCAGCTCGACCAGCTCGGTGGCATCGAACACGCCGCTGTCCTCGCGCACCGCAGGGCTGGGCGTGGCCCCCCGGGTGAGCTCGGCCAGGTCGAGCACCACCGTGCCCTCGGTGGTCGTCGGCCGAGCGTCGTCGTCCACCACGATCGGCTGGGAGGGCTGCATCAGCCGCAACGCCACCACCGAGCAGCTGTACTCGAGATCGGCGGGCCTCCAGCTCCACGCCCGCTCGATGATCGCCTCGGCCTCCGCGCGCCGCCCCGCGGCGGCCAGCGTCTGCGTGAGCTGCTCGAGCACCGTCAGCGAGACCTCGGTCCGCCCGCTGAGGGCAAAGGCGTGCGCGAGCGTCTCGTAGCCGACCACGTCGCCCGGGTTGGCCCGCAGCAGCGTCGCCAGCTCGACCACCGCCCGCTGGTGCTCGCCCATGCACAGCAGCGCTCGAGGCAGCTGCCGCAGCGTCTCGAGGTCACGAGGATCGAGGGTCAGCACGGCGCGGGCGAACTCGACGTAGCGGGCGTGGTTGCCCTCCTCCAGCAGCCGACGACCCGCAAGGCGGAGGGCCTGCGCCGCTTCGGCCGGCATCTCGTGGTTGAGGTAGATCTGCGCCAGCTCCGACCAGGCCCCGGTGTCGGAGGGATCGAGCTGGGCACGAAGCCGCAGGAACTCGGCCGCCTCGTCGTCTCGACCCGCCGCATGGTGCGCTCGGGCTGCACATCGAGCCAGCGCGTTACCCGCTGGGCCGGTGGCTTGCAGGATGTCCGCCAGCGCGGCGTGCTCGAAGCACGTCGGATCCAGCTGCAGGATCCGATGGGCGATCGCCAGAGCCTCCTGGGGCCGACCCGTCGCCGCGTAGTCCCGGGCGATCTTCACGTACTCGGCGGCCGCGGGGCTGGGCTGTCCGCAGCTCACCAGGCTCGCGGCCAGCTGCATCCGCGTCCGAGAATCGCCGGGATCGAGATCGAGGGCCTTGGCATAGAAGTGGGCCGCGTTGTCCGGCCGGCCGGCCGCAGCCCACCGCGACGCTTCCTCCACACAGCGGGCCGTCGCTCCCGTTCGCTTGCTCCCCGTCACCGCACTCCCCCTCCTCGTGAACCCCACGAGTGTAAAGGATCTCCTTACCGGACGAGAAGCCGGCCGGAGGGGGCGAAATCGAGCGGAAACCGGACCCTCGACTACGGTCTCGGGCGTCGGCGAAGGCGGGCGAGCATCAGCAGGGCCAGCATCCATGCCGCCCGACCGGGGGCGGGGGCCGCGGCATGCACCCGGCAGCCTCCCTCGCCATCCGTCTGCGAGGGGCCGTCGCCCGTCTCGCCGGCGCTCGATCCCGAGCCCGCCTCGCCGGCCGAGTCATCGTCGTCTTCGGGATCGATCTCGTCGATCTCGCCGTCGCAGTCGTCGTCGATCCCGTTGGGCAGCTCGGGCGCGCCGGGGTAGATGGTGGGGTCCTCGGGCTCGCAGTCCCCCACCTCCGACGCATACCCGGGCGTGTTGGCGCAGGTGAACTCCGGCGAGTTCAGGTCCTCCGCGTAGCCGTCCCCGTCGATATCGGGGTAGTAGATGCCGGGCTCGAGGCCTTCGTCGTTCTCGCCGTCGCAGTCGTCGTCGACGGAGTTGCACTGCTCCGTGGCCGAGGGGTTGATGTCCCCGTTGGCGTCGTTGCAATCGCCCGCTTGCTCGATCCGGTCGGGGATCGGCTCGCACGACAGCTGGGCCGAGTCGGGGTCGCCGAAGCCGTCGCCGTCCTCGTCGAGGTGGTAGTAGGTGCCCTCGCAGCCATGGGCCAGCGCGAACTCGCGGGTGGCATGGTGGTCGTCGGACGAGTCCCCGTTGCTGTTACCGGTGATCGACCACACCGTGAACTCGGTCACCCCGACCAGGTCCGGCGCGGTCCACTGGAACTGGAACTGGGCCTGTCCCGCCGCGTCGAGATCCCGGGCCTCGGAGTGCAGCACCGCGGTCGCGACCCCGTCCTCGGCGAAGCGCGTGGTCTCCGGCTCGACGAGCATGAACTGCCCCTGATCGGTGATGATGTACACCCCCGTGCGGATGGCCTCCTCGTTGACCGCCTGGAGATCGACCGTGAGCAAGACGGTCTCGTTGGGACCTGGCGCGTCGTTGTCGAACCCCAGGTCGATCATCGGACCCTCGGTGTCGTAGTGGCAGTTCGAGCACTCCTGGGGCTCACCAGTCGGCCGGGCCGACGCGCTCGACGAGGTCACGAAGGCGAGTGCGGCAGCGAGGGGCACGGTTCGGATGACGCGCTGTCTCATGGATGACCACGACTCTAGCGAGATTCGACGAACATGGTTCGGCTATTGATGTGAGCTACGATGCGCTGATCGGGCGCGTCGATGCAGGGCGCGCTCCGGCGCGGTTTCGCCTCCGGTGGCGTGCGCTCGGCCGACGACGTCACGTCTCGGCACGCGAGCCGCCGGCCAGGGCGCGGGCGAACAGCTCGGTGACGCGTTGGGCGAGAAGCTCGGGATCGGGGCGCACCCGGCCCGCGAGGTGCTTGGAGAACCACAGCATGGCCAAGCCGTGCACCAACGACCAAGCGGTGACGCTGACATCCTCGATCTCGCCGGCCTGGATCCAGCCCTCGTGCACACCGCGCTCGAGGGCCCGGCGCAGGGGCTCGAAGCTCTCGCGACATGCGCCCACGTACTCCGGATCGCGGGGCAGCAGGCGATCGGTGCGGAACATGATCTGGAAGCGCAGGGGCTGCTCGACCGCGAATTCCACGTAGGCCTGCCCGGTGGCGGCCAGCGCCTCTCGCCCGTCGGCCGCCGCCCGCTCGGCCTGGTCCATGCGCTGGCCCAGCACGCGGAAGCTCTCGGCCGCGTAGGCGGTGAGCATGGCCGCTCGGCCCCCGAACAGCACCCCGGGCGCGGCGTGGGACAGGCCGGCCTGGGCGGCCACCTTGCGCAGCGACAGGCCCTCGAGGCCCTCCGCGGCCAGCACCATGCCCACCGCGTCGAGCAGGGCCCGCCGCGAGGTCGCGGTCCCGCCGCGGGCTACCGTCGTTCGAGAAGAGTCCATGGGACGCCTTGGCTTGACATCGTCAATCGAAGGGATGACACTGTCAACCAAGGCGATGCATTCGCTGTGGACACCGCCGTCCCTGCGGTGTCGTTCTCATCCCCCTCGAGAGCCCTCCGGAGCGCCCCCCTTCTGCTCCGGAGGGCTCTCGTGCTCTCGAGAGCCCACGGAGGCGGGGCGAGGCTTCAGCGTCCCCCAGCGCCGCGCAGGAGAGCGGGAGGCTCACCGGGCGCGCTGCGGGCGCGCTGCGGACGCGAGCGGAGGATCACCGCGCCGCGGGAGCGAGCGGAGTGGCGCGCCGCGGGAGCGAGCGGAGGCGCGCTGCGGACGCGAGCGGAGGATCACCGGCGCGCGGTGGCGCGCGGGCGATCGGCCAGGCGACGATCCCTGCGCTCGGAGCGCTTGGCCTGCCGCTGGGTGCGTCGCATGGCGCGGCGCTGCTGTCGTTGGGCCCGACGCGCGGTGGTCCCCTCGACGCTGCCCTTCGCCGAGACCGGCCCGCGCGGGATCCGAGCCCCGAAGATCGCGGTGTAGCGCTCTCCTGCCTCTTGGCCGCCGCCGAACAGCCCGAACAGCACCCGCCAGTGCAGGTCGCCCTCGGTCACGCCGCGGCCGCGCGTCCACCAGCCCAGCCCCGGGCCCACCACCTTGATGTCGCGCTCGGGGGTGGCCCAGCGGGTGAACGCCACCGGCACCATCTGCAGCATCTTCTGCTTCTTGGTGCGGATGTCCCACCACACGAACGCGCCGAAGGTGCCTTGGCTGTCGCCGCGCTCGATGTGCCACAGCAGGGGGAACTGCACGAAGTCGAGGTTCTCGCCGTTGCGGCGCTGCACGTACAGCGCCGGGCCGATGGCGGTCCACGCCTCGTCCTTGGCCCAGTTGTCGTCGCGCAGGAACAGCGGCGCCACCCAGGTCAGCCGGCGCTCGGCGTAGGCGTGGCTGTGGAAGAACAGCGGGGGGACGACCGCGGTGGCCACCTTGTGCGGCTGGCGGAACTGCCACACCAGCAGGCCGGCCTCGAAGAAGCGGCGGTCCTTGTTGCGGCGGGCGATGAACAGCGGCGGCGCGGCCAGGGTGACGCTGCGCTGCTCGATCCGGTGCGAGCGCCGGTACCACAGCGGGATGGCGAACGAGCGCCGCCAGGTGTTGGTGGTGCGCAGGCCCACCGGGCCCGCGTACCAGCCCAGGGTCTTGCCCGGCTCGTTGGTCACGCCGAACAGCGGGGTGTACAGCCGCCAGCCCTCGGGGCGGCGATCCCAGTAGTAGAGCAGCGAGCCGTGGGTGCGCCGGCCCTGGCCGTCGCGACCGTAGACGAACAGGGGCGCCGAGCCCCACATCGTGTAGCGGCAGCGGTCGTCGTCCTCGTCGCGGAACCCACACTTCTGGAACCGGAACAGCAGCGGCACCACGCCGGTGAAGCGGGTGTTGCGGCGCAGCCGGAACACGTCGATGAAGCCCGGGGGGGCCAGCGAGAACCGCACGAAGCTGCCCGCCCGCCGGGCCCCGAACGCGAACGGGAACGCGCCCCAGGTGCGGCGGCCGTTGGCCTGCTTGCGGTCGAACCAGAACGGCACGGAGATCGTGGTGTGATCGTCGTGCTCCTTGTCCTCGATGTGCACCGTGAAGGGCAGGGCGAGCAGGCGCCGCTTGGCCTTGGAGTCCATCCACCAGTAGATGGGCGCCACGCCGGTGTGCAGCTTCTCGCGGCTGAGCCGGTGGAACGCCGGGCCGGCGATCAGGGTGTGGGTGTGTCGCTCCCGGTCGCGCGACCACAGGAAGCCCAGGCCCGCGTCCACGTCGACCCCGCCCGGCTGGCGCTGCCGGAAGTAGAACGGCACCACCGCCAGCCCGCGACGCGGCCGCTCGCCGCGGACGTCGGAGCGCCACACCAGCGGGCTCCACATGTCGAGATCGTCGGTGGGGGTGCGCCGGCGCAGGACCAGCGGCGCGGCCACCACGTGGCGGGCCTCGCCGCCCTCGACCTCGCGCCGGTCCACCCACAGCAGCGGCAGCACCCCGCGGGTGTCGTGCTGGGGCCGGCGGCGGCGCACGTACGGGCCCCACACGGTGGTCACGTCGTCGCCCAGCGCCCGGCGCCCGCCCAGCGGGGTGAGGGTGAGGGCGCGGTCACCCATGCGGCGGCGGTAGTAGAGGGGGAACAGCACGCTGTGGCGCTCGGTGTCGCCGCGCTTCACGTCCCAGCCCAGCAGGCCCACGCCCAGCGTGCGGTGGTCGGGGGCCCGGCTGCGCACGAACAGCGGCGACAGGGTGAGCTGCCGATCCTCGCGCACGTCGTGGACGTGGGCGGTGAGCAGGAACGGGACCGCGCCGTAGCGGTAGCGATCGCCCGCCCCGTAGAACAGCAGCGGCGCGAGCCCTCCGTCGAGCTGGCCGCCGCGCTTGCGGTGGTAGAAGGGGCCCGCCACCAGCGTGTCGCCGGGGTGGGCCGGATCGGTGTCGCGCACGTGCCACAACAGCGGCGTGATCACCTGGTAGCGCCGGGTGCCGCCCCACTTGAAGAAGCTCAGGGCCGGCACCAGGCCCGCCCGGCCGCCCTGGGCCTCGCGGCTGACGTAGCCCAGCGGGCCCATCACCCAGTCGTCGCGTCCGCGCTCGCCGCCCGCGTCGGGCTGGCGCACGTGCCAGAACAGCCCGCCCACGCCCTGGTAGCGCACGCC
>JGI12210J13797_10942258_pt1 | contig 11311 bp, 9 predicted proteins | sample ElkSlonscriptome_3_FD_13797 | JGI IMG/M metagenome (IMG submission 13797) | reverse complement strand
AACGACACAGCTCTGCGCAAAAAGATCAAGCTAGCACGATTGGTTTTATGAAACATTGGGGTTTACCAGCCCGCCCCCACACAACGCGAGCATTCCCCTAGTCAAGCCTCAGTGATCGGGTCAACGCTGATCGACAGGAGCCCATTTCTTACCGACTTCCGGTCCGACATACTCACTCAGCGGGCGGTAAAGCCGATTATCGCGGAGTTGCTCAAGAATGTGAGCGGTCCAGCCGCTGGTGCGCGCAATGGCAAAGATCGGCGTGAAGAGATCGGTCGGAATTCCGAGGCTGTAGTAAACCGTGGCGGAATAGAAATCGACGTTCGCATTGAGCCCTTTCTGTTCTTTCATCAAGGCGGCAATCCGTTCGCTCATTTGAATCCATTTCGGTTCGCCGAGTTCTTCGGAAAGTTTAATGGCCATTTCGCGCAAATGCGGTGCGCGTGGGTCGAGTGTCTTATAAACACGATGGCCGATGCCCATGATCTTTTTCTTTTGGGCCAAGGCGTCTTCGATGTAAGGGTCCACATTTTCTATCGAACCGATATCTTGCAGCATGTGGATCACCCCTTCGTTGGCTCCGCCGTGGAGCGGACCTTTCAAGGTGCCGATCGCACTGGTGACTGCGGAATAAATGTCGCTAAGAGTCGCAATCGTGACGCGGGCACTGAAGGTGGAGGCATTCATCCCGTGGTCGGCGTGCAAGACATAAGCGACGTCGAGCGTGTTGACGGCTTGTTCGGCCGGAACTTCGCCATTGATCAGGTAAAGAAAATGAGCGGCTTCACCGAGATCCTTGCGAATGGGGGGAAGGTCGAGTCCCTGGCGAGCGCGATGATAGTAACCGACGATGACGCCGACCTTCGCCACCAGATCCAGGGCGCGCGCATACATGTAATCGCCTTTTTCTTCCTCATCCGCTGTCGCTGAATCGTAAAGGCCAAGCATCGAAACCGCTGTCCGGAGGACATCCATCGGGGCGGCTTTTTTGGGCGCCTTCTTGATGAATTCCAGAACGCCATCCGGCAAATCCCGGTGCGCCCGCAGTTTTTCGGTCATTTCATCGAGTTCCCGACGGTTCGGCAAGCGGTCGTGGTAAAGCAGATAAATGATCTCTTCGTAACTCGCTTTGTTGGCGAGTTCGTTGATGTCGTATCCGCCATACACCAGCTGACCGGTGGCGCCCCGAACATCACTGATGCGGGTTTCGTTGGCGATGACTCCTTCTAATCCTTTGGATGTAACGGGCATGATGGTCGATGGGTGAGGGGTTAACTAACGTTTGATAGCGGTGATTAGGGTTTCGGCCATGGTGGCCGGTGTGCGGGCAACGGCGATGCCCGCGGCTTCGAGCGCGGCGATTTTTCCTTCGGCGGTGCCTTTTCCGCCCGAGACGATCGCGCCAGCATGCCCCATACGTCTGCCTGGAGGAGCCGTGGCCCCTGCAATGAACGCGGCGACCGGTTTTTCAAAATGATCTTTGATCCAGGCGGCTGCTTCTTCCTCGGCATCGCCCCCGATTTCTCCGATCAGAATCAATCCTTCGGTGTTCGGATCTTCATTGAATAATTGGACCGCCTCCAAATGGGACGTGCCATTGATCGGGTCACCCCCGATGCCGATGCAAGTCGATTGGCCGTATCCCCGCGAAGTCAATTGCCAAACAGCTTCGTAAGTCAATGTGCCGGATCGGGAGATGACCCCGATGCTACCCGGCTTATGAATGTAACCCGGCATAATCCCGATTTTGCAGGCGCCGGGAGTAATAATGCCGGGACAATTCGGCCCGATCAAACGGGAGGAACTGCCAGCCATCCGCGCTTTGACTTTCATCATGTCGGCAACCGGAATGCCTTCCGTAATGCAGATAACGAGCTCGATCCCGGCATCAACCGCTTCCAGTATGCCATCAGCGGCGAACGGGGCGGGAACGAAAATCATGGTGGCGTTGCACCCTGTTTGTTCCCGGGCTTCCGAAACGGTATTGAAGACAGGGACGGTGCTTTCGAACGTTTCCCCGCCGCGACCGGGGGTGACTCCGGCAACGACGTTGGTGCCGTATTCCATACAGCTTTTAGCGTGAAAGGCGCCGGATTTTCCGGTGATGCCCTGGACGAGGAGGCGAGTGCGACTATCGACGAGAATGGCCATGGTAAAAAAGAGAGAAGTAAGCGATAAAGGGCGTGGGGAAAGGACGGTTAAGCGTTGGTGCTTTGCGCGGCATTGACAACTTTCTCAGCCGCATCGGTGAGGTTATCGGCGGTGATAACGGGGAGACCGGATTCCTGAATGAGTTTTTTGCCTTGATCGACATTCGTGCCCTCCAACCGGACCACGAGCGGCACCGGCAGTTGCACGGCTTTCACGGCATTGATGATGCCGGTGGCGATGATGTCGCATTTCATGATGCCGCCGAAAATATTCACCAGGATGGCTTTCACATTGCTGTCGGACACGAGGATCTTAAAGGCTTCCGTGACCTGTTCCTCCGTGGCGCCGCCGCCGACATCGAGGAAGTTGGCTGGGTTGCCGCCATGATATTTGATGATATCCATGGTGGCCATCGCGAGGCCGGCGCCGTTTACGAGACAGGCGATGTTGCCGTCGAGCCCGATGTAATTGAGATGATGTTCGGACGCCTGGACTTCGCGCGGATCTTCTTCTTCCAAATCGCGCATCTCGACGATGTCGGGATGGCGGAACAGGGCGTTATCGTCAAAATTGAATTTGGCATCGAGCGCGAGCACTCGGCCATCCTTGGTCACGACGAGCGGATTGACTTCGACCATCGAGCAGTCGCGCTCCATGAAAAGGTTGAAGAGGCGGCCGAGCAGCGAGCCGAATTGTTTGAACTGATCGCCAACGAATCCGAGGCGGGCTGCCATTTTTCGGCATTGAAAGGATTGAAGTCCAAGCAGGGGATGGACCGATTCACGAAAGATACGGTCCGGCGTTTTCTCCGCCACAGCTTCGATTTCGACACCGCCTTCGGTGCTGGCGATGATGATCGGAGCTCCGGTGGCGCGGTCCATGAGGATGGCGAGGTAATATTCTTTCTCGATATCGACCGCTTCAGCGACGAGGACCTTACGGACGACTTTGCCATCGGGACCGGTCTGGTGAGTGACGAGGGTTTCGCCCAGCATTTTGCCGGCGTATTCCTCGGCTTCCTGATCGCTTTGGCAGAGTTGGACGCCGCCTTGAAAGCCATTGGTAAAGGTGCCTTTGCCGCGGCCGCCGGCGTGGATCTGGGCTTTCACCACCAGATCGCGGCCGCCCAGTTCCTGAGCGATTTGAGCTGCTTCGGAGGCGGATGTGGCGACGCGGCCTTTGGGGGTCGGGACGCGGAAGGATTCGAAAAGTGTTTTGGCCTGATATTCGTGGATATTCATGCTGGAAAAGGACGGGAAATGGCGGCACCCAACGTGCAGCAAATCAAACCTAGGGAAGCCAGTCTGAAACCGTCAAGGGCTAAGCCGTCACGATCCAAAACAGCTCGCGAAGAACCCAGCCAATCTTCGTTGTTGCCACGTTCCGTTCTTTCGATACGCTCCCGCCTCCATGGAAACGACCCTTTTATTGTTAAAACCTGATTGTGTGAAAAAAGGCCTCTGCGGCGATGTGTTGAACCGTTTCGAAAAGGCCGGTTTCAAAATCGGCGGCTGCAAGATGTTCAAGATTTCCGATGAAGTCGTCAAAGAACATTACGCCCACCTGCTCGACAAACCGTTCTTCGGCGAATTGAAAGATTTCATGCAGTCGAGTCCAGTGATTGCTTTGGCCTTGCAAGCCGAAAATGCGGTTGACCGCGCCCGCGATCTGATGGGACCGACCGACTCGAAAAAAGCAGCTCCCGGCACCGTTCGCGGTGATCTAGGAGAAGATGTGATGTTCAACATCGTTCACGGCTCGGATTCGCAGGAAAATGCTCAGATCGAACTGAAACGCTTCTTCAACGACGACGAGCTATTCTTCTCAGCCTCATAAACAGCGGGTCGGATCGAAAGTGGGTGCGAGCTAACCAGCCATCCTGCTCGAAGCCGCCGTCGTCCCGCGAATTGGCGATAGAAGGTTCGCGGGGCGTAGGCGGAACGTGTTTCTGCCGCGGATAACCGGTCCGTGGCACGCTCGATTCTCAAGACATCACGCCGGGGACCTGGCTTCCAAACGGCCGCTCAGCCGGTTGGAAGCTCCAGGATCGCCGCGGCGCCTTGCGGTTCTCGTGATTCCAACCGCACCGAGCCGCCATGCAGTTCGATCGCTTCAGCCACAAAACAGAGCCCCAGACCCGAACTTCGTTTCCCCGTCCGCGGGCGTGGCAGCGAATAAAAGCGCTCGAAAATTCGTTCCCGCGCGTAATCCGGGATACCAGGCCCCTCGTCTTCAATCGTGATCCGGCATTTATCCGATCGTCGCTCGGCCGTGATCCGCACCGTGCCGCCCGCTGGAGAAAATTCGATCGCGTTCTGCAATAAATTCGAAATCGCCATTCCCAAAAGAAAGGGATCTCCTTGAACGATCAGGCCCGGAGCGAGCTGTTTATCCAACGAGGTTTCCTGTGTTTCCAGGAACGAACGTTGTTCCTCACCGATCCGGTCGATCAAGGTGGCTAAAGCGATTGGTTCCCGGCGCTCCAGCTGATTGCGGCTTTCTACCGAAGACAACGCTAGCAACCGGTCGCTCAACCGTTCCAATCGGCCGGTTTCCGTCCGGATATTCGCAAGAAATTTCCGGCGCTGTTCCTCCGGCATCGCTTCCTCCAATAACTCCGCGGCGCCGCGAATGCCGGCCACCGGACTCTTCATCTCGTGCGTCAATGTCTGAACATAATTTTCCACATACTGCCGGCCATCGAGCGCGGCCCGCATCGACTCCATTGATCGACCTAGAACTTTCAATTGTCGGCCCGGTAAGTGGGGTAATGATGGGTGGGCGCCCTGCGCGACCGCTGCGGCATAATCGGTCAGCCGACGAATCGGCGCCGCCACCCATCGACTCAGGAGGAAGCCGGAAAGCAGCGCCGCCGCTGTGGTCCAAAGACCCAGCCGAAGCAGGGTGCCGCGCGTTTCTTCGATAAACCCAAACATCACTTTCTGAGGTTGCGACACCGTGGCCACGCCGATGCGGTTGCCTTCTCGATCAAAGATGGGTGCTGCGACATACATCACGGACGATTCCGGATCCTCCTCGTTGTCTCGCGACGATCGTGCACCGTAATTGCCTTGCAGAGTTTCGGCCACATCGAGCCGGGCACGATAGTCGGCGCCCACATCACTCGGTGTGCGGCTGTCGAACAGGACAATGCCATTCGCATCGGTAATATAGAGGTCAAATTCGACGCCAGTTTTTGTGTGATTATAGATCCGGGCCTTGAATCGCCGGTCCAGCACCGCTTCGAATGGTCCCGTCATCGGCTCGAAATCCGGTTCCGCCGATGTTAAAACGGGCGCCGCGAATTCCGCGAGAATATGCGCGGTATCGACCATCGGGACTTCGGCCGCTTCGAGATACTGACGTTCCACCCGGTCCAAGATCGGATCGAGTAATAGATAAAAACTTACGACACTGATCAGGGCGACCCCCAGTAGAATGCGCGACGTGATACTCATGAAGTCGGCTCCATTAGGGAATATCCAACCCCGCGATGGGTCCGGATCGGGTCCTCTTCTGGCGCGGCGTCACGAAGTTTGGCCCGGATACTTTTAATATGACTATCGACCGTCCGCTCAAATGAAGCGTCGGGTTCGTCCCAAGCGGCGGTCATCAATTGGTCCCGCGTAAAAACCCGCCCGGGATGTCGCGCCAGACATTCGATCAATCGATATTCCGTCCGCGAAAGGGGCAGCAATCGGTCGTGGTAACGGATCTCCAACCGTTCACGGTCGATTTGGAACATCGCAGAATTCATCGGGCCGTGAGCGCTCTCACCATGGCCGGTCCGTCTAAGAACCGCCCGCACACGTGCTGTCAGCTCCCGTGGGCTGAACGGTTTGACTACATAATCGTCCCCGCCCATTTCTAACCCAACGACCCGATCGATTTCTTCAGACCGAGCCGTCAGGAAGATGACCGGGATCGTTCGTTGCGCAAGCAACCGTCGGCAGACTTCGAATCCACTCATGTCAGGCAACCCGATGTCGAGCAAGACCAGCGAGACAACCGCTTTTTCCAGGCAATCGAGTGCTTCCGCCCCGGTCGAACAACTCGTGGTGGTAAAGCCTTCCGACTCGAGCGAGTAAACGACGTTATCCCGAATGGAGACTTCATCTTCGACAATAAGGATGTGTGCTGACATGAGTGATCTCTGGATCATGGGCATCTTCCAAATAATGACAAGAATTCCTCACCGGCGGCGTTCAGGTTCTCGGGATTGGTGGCGGGGCCTGCTGCAAAGTCCGGGACCAGTCAATCCGGGCCGTGAAGGTCATTAACAAGGCCAAAGTAATGATGGCACCGATGGTAATCACCAGCCCGGTCAATCCATCGAAAAAGAAACTATAGCTGAACAGGACCATGTAAGCGATCTGGGCTGGGATCACCAATGCCGTCAATCGGCCCCGACTCACTGCGTGAGTGTAAGCGACCACGAGCACGAGCGAGGTCGTGGCCGCGATGACGAAACTCAGATGTAATGGCGCGTGATCTACGAGGTAAGCAAACAAGAGCGGAAATGCAAAGAACCCGGTCGCCACGAAGAAGTAATGCATCGGATGTAACACCACGCCTTTCCGCATCCCGAGCAGCAGTAAGACCGCGAAGAAGAAAAGCAAGGAGACCGGCGCGTAAAAAGCGATTCGCGAAGCGACCGGCCCGGGATTCAAGGCTTTTGGCATTGCCATCCCGATGGCCTGCGCGTCGAGCACGTCCGGATAGAACCATTCCAGCTGCCAGCCGCGATCCTCCCTCGCGCGGGCCGTTGGCGATCCAGTGCCCGCCGGGAAGTCAATCGTTTCGAAGTCGGTCTGCATCATGAGCCGGAATTGTTGAACGCGCCCGGTGTCTCCGAAGGCATACCGCCATTGATCGGTCCCACGCGCTTGGTAAGTAACTTTCAACGGAGTGGTGGCCCCGGCCGGAAGGACCACCGCTTCGGTGAGGACGCCATTTTCCGGCGCTTTACCCGATGGATCGCCTTCGCCGAGTTGATAAGAAAAATTGTAAAAACTGGTCTCGGTTGATGGTAGATGAAATTCAACGAACAACGTTTGGGTGACCGGGGTTGGATTACTAACGACGTAATCGCCAACAAACTCCACCAGGTAAGTGCGGTGCCAGAGCAATCCCTTACGTTTGGGGTCATAGGCCATTCGGACCGTCACATCACTGCGAGCCGGTTGCAGCTTTCTGCGACCGTCTCGAGCGGTGGGAGAACGGTAGGAAATGATCGGGTGCATCTGACGCATCGGCGGTCCCCAACCTGCTTCCACCTGTTGCGAGGAGATATCCGAGCGCGCATTTGAGCGGCGATCGATCGAGCCACCCAACAGAAACCAGGCAGCGGTGGAACAGGTGAAGATGAGAAAGATGGCGATGAGATTGGTCGTTTTCATGGGTGTCAGAGAGGCAGGTTAGAGGGGATTAATCTTCGAGGTCGGCCTGACGGTAATAAAGTTCGGCCACGACGGGTTCGCCCCGGTTTAAACGTTTCTGCACGCGTGCCTGGTGATGACTGGCTTTTGCCGCCGGTGGCATGACCCTGGCATTGCTTTCGATGGAATCGATGGTGTAGACTTCAGGCAGCTCCAAATCCCATTCGATTTCCCGGGCGAAGAGGTCGGAGACAGGCAACGCTAATCGCAAGCTGCCGCTGACTGGGTCGAGCGAATCGCCTGTGTCGGTATAAACGATCTGAATTTCACTCCGCTGTTCTTTCGACAGCGGTAGATGAAATTCCAGAGCGTTTCCTGGAGTCTGAACGGGTTGCGCGGACTTCGAATCGACTTGGCACTCCAGCAACTCACTTCCTGCCGGTAACCGGATTTGCCATCGGAACGGTGCTTCATGTTGGATATGGTAAATTGCTCGTGTCAGGCGAGTGCCATCCTGCACCACCTGCATGCTGTGTTCCGCCATGGCGATCACCGCTGGAGCAGTTTGCACTCGGGGTAGCCATCGGACGTTAATGGTGGTCGTGGGGCCGCTCGAGATGGCGAACGGCGTCGAACCTAATTCCTCCCGAACCCAGGAAGGAAGTCGCGCCGCATCCGCCTCCAGAAAGAGACCTTCTCCCTCCAGGTCAGCGGCTTCCGGGATGCGGAGAATGTAAGTGGCTTCCGTCTCCGCATGCCGGGTGGCAAACGTGGCGAGTGGCCATTCCTCGGCAAGCGGCGGTTGTACCAGTCGAAAGGTGACCTGAAATTGTCGATCGATGAGGTCCCGTGTCTTCCATCTCAAGAACACGGTGGCTTGGTCGTTTCCTTCCCGAACCAGCCGCCAGTCGGCCAGGTCTGGACCTTCGATCCGAATATCGGTGGCCTGCGCAGGAAGCATCAGCTCGGCTTCCATCGCTGATCCCGTCAGGGCATTCAAAAAGAAGTGGCCGATGTAAGTGAGAAAACTTTCCTCTTGAGAGACGAGGACTTCCGCTCTTGAACGCCATCGGCTCGGTTGATGTGGGCGGGGCTTGGAAAAGCTGATGCGAACGGGCTCGGCTTTGTTCGGAATCTGATAAACCATGCGGCCGGCATCTTCGCTCGTCAGGATGGCGCCGTTGACTTCGATGCTCAGGGGGGCTTTGCCTGGAATGATCGTGAGCAAGGAGCGAGGCGCCAGGACGGGATTGAGCTGTAGAGAAACACCTGGGTTCAACAGATTCGGGATTGGTGCGGTCAGTTCCAATTCCCGGGCTTCACCCGCCTGCAACATCACTTGCAACTCATTCTCCCGACGCACGAGCGGGGCAGCATTTTCGCCCGTGGATTGAAATGCCAAGCCATCGCCCGCAATCGAGACAAGCGCCCATTCATCGCTGAAATTGCGGACCGATGCCTGTAGGGTCAGTCGTGGCGAATCCCCGCTGGTATCCAATTCATATGCGGCTGAAAGCAGCGCGGCTGGGACAGGCGGCGGTGCGGATTTTTTCTTGGAATTCTCTGTGCTGGAGGCGGCACCAAGCAGCTCGCGCAAGGTCATAGTGACCAGAGGACTCGGCTCCAGCGAAGGTGTCGGCTCAGCCGCGTTCAGAGGGGGAAGGAGACCGGCGATTGTTGCGAGGCAGAGGACGGAGAGAGACGCATTCATGAATCGAAGACTGAACCGGCTCGATGAAGATCCGATGAAACCACTGTGAAATGTCTGTGAAATTTCGATCCCTGCCCGCTTCATCCCCGCGCTCAGCATACGAACGATCATCGATTATCCTGATGATCCAGTCACTGCTCTGGCTAACCCCCACTGTTTCATGAAACCAGTCGTGCTAGCTTGATCTTTTTGCGTCGTGCTGTTCTTCAGCGGTGAGCGCTCGGGGGCGAACCGGTCCAAGCCCGATACGCGCGGCTAAAAGTGGCGCCGGAGGAACAACCACAGGCTTCCGCAATGGACTCCATTGAGAGCGAGGTGGTCCGCAGTAGGAGACGGGCTTTTTCCATCCTCAATTCCATCAATTGATCTCGCACCGATTTATTCAGTTTATCCCGAAATCGCAGCTCAAGACTGCGGCGGGATGAGCCGGCTGCGCGGGCGATTTCATCCACCTGGGGCGCCCGTTGGGTGTTATCGCGCATGTAAGCGATCGCCCGCGCGATGACGCTGTCGGAGGAGGCTGTGGGATCGGATGAATCTCGAACATGAAGCTCCTCGGGCGGCACACGGTGAACTGCTTTCTCCGGTTTCTCGCCCTCTAGCCATCGGTGCAACAAACGGGCGGCCGTGGTGCCGATGGCTGCGCCGGGAAAGACGACACTGGAAATCCCCGATCCAGCCAGCTCACTTAACAACGGGTCATCGCCGCAACTTAACAAGGCAATATCTTCCGGGACCGAGAGACCACGCTCCTCACATTCCTCAAGCACCTTTTCCGCAATCCGATCTTCGTAACAAAGCAGGCAGGCCGGTTTCTTTATTTGTTGGAGCAACTGGTCGAACCGTTGGCGCGCTTGTTTGGCCTGAGCGAGATCAAGCGAGGCAGAAACGAAAATACCAGGCTGGTCTGTCGTCCTGGCTTCAAACGCCGCCATCCGTTCCATGGATCCGAGGTTATTTTCTCGTCCGCAATAGGCAAACTGATCCCGCTGGAGCAGTTGAAAATGCGAATAAGCCATGTCGGCAAGCCGGTTCTCGTCCATGAATACCTGCGGCCATCGAGTCGGAATTTTCCGGGAGGCCTCCACGATCGGTTTGCGAACGGATGCCAACGCGGCATGGAATCCGGTTTCCGGATCGATATTACAAAGAAACAAACCGGCACAACGCCGATCTTTCACCATGGCCGTGGCGCGTTCTGATTGTTCGAAGAAACGAATAGGGAGTCCGAACGAGCGGGTTTCGCGAGCGAACGCCTCGAGGCGTTGCCGGACCGAGTAATGACTCAGATTCGCGACAATCGCAATATAAGCTGGGGAGGAAACCATTGGGATTCGATGAAAGGTGGTTTTGCGCAAAATGCAAAGAAATTTGCGCGTCACGCTATTCCGCTAGCAGCAAAGCGTCAGTAACGTCATGGCAATTGCAACCAACCCCCTGATCCATATGAAACCAATCCTGACCTCCATCTTATTCTGTGCGTTCGCTGCCGCGGGAACGCTCCACGCCCAAACCGTTCTGATCTCGGAAGATTTCAGCGGTTCGGATGCCACCAATCTCAACGGCAAAACGCCGACCACCCTCGATAGTGCTTTCAGTGGCGAAACCTGGCAAGCGCCGACTGGAACGGCTCCATTCGCCTTCGAGCAGAATGGAGATATCGCAGGCAGTAATGAGACCGCGTTTGTCGATATCGGTTCTTATATTAATGACGCGAAGGGGAACTCGAATGGCATTTTCACGATTTCCGCTAGCTTTGAAGGCAGGCCTACCGGTGGGAGCTGGTTTGCGTTTGGCTTCCTCAGTGGGATAAGTGTCGGCCAAAGTCCAGCTCAAGCCACCAATGAAGCCGTTACCCTTTTCCGCAATGACGGTGATCTTGAGGGCTATTATGACGGCAGCATCGAAGCTGGCGATTTTGCAACTGGCATTACCACCGAAACGATGACCGTCGAGTTGGACCTAAGTGCTTGGGATGACACGAGCGGTTCCGAGAATTTCGGCACTATTACGTGGGCGGCCGGTATTAATTCCGGAACTTTCGATCTGACGGCAGATATTTCCTGGGAAG
>JGI12210J13797_10783506_pt1 | contig 11316 bp, 11 predicted proteins | sample ElkSlonscriptome_3_FD_13797 | JGI IMG/M metagenome (IMG submission 13797) | reverse complement strand
GCGCTCGGGCCTCGCTCGCTTCGCATCGCTTTGTTGAGGGTAGCCCGCTCGGCCCTCGCTCGCTTCGCATCGCTTTGAGGGTAGCCCGCTCGGCCCTCGCTCGCTTCGCATCGCTTGGTTGCGGGCAGCCGGCTCGGCCCTCGCTCGCTTCGCTTCGCTATGAGGGCGCTTTCTCAACGTGCCGCTTTCGCCGCCGGGGCGGGGCGCGGTATAGGCGGTCGATGGCAGAGATGCGAAACGGTCTGGTCCGCTACGAGGTGCTGGAAGGCGGCGTGGCGCGGCTCACGCTCAACAACCCTCCGGCGAACGCCTATAGCCACGAGATGATGCGCGACCTCGACGACGCGATCCTCGAGGCGCGCTTCGATGACGACGTTCAGGTCATCGTGCTGTCGGGGGAGGGCGAGAAGTTCTTCTGCGCGGGCGCCGACATCGCGATGCTCGACGAGGTCACTCCGGGCTTCAAGTACAACTTCTGTCTCCACGCCAACGAGACGCTGCTTCGGCTGGAGCACACGTCGAAGCTCGTGATCGCGGCCATCGAGGGGCACTGCGTCGGTGGCGGGCTCGAGGTGGCGATGGCTGCCGATCTGCGCGTGGCGGCTGCGGGCAAGGGGAAGCTCGGGTTGCCGGAGGTCGGGCTCGGGGTGCTCCCGGGGACCGGCGGGACCCAGCGGCTCGCGCGTTTGCTCGGGCGGAGCAAGGCGATGCAGCTGATGGTCACCGGGGAGATGATGGACGTCGAAGGCGCCAAGGCGCTCGGGCTGGTGCACGAGGTCTGGGAAGCGGAGGGCTTCATGGACCGGGTGCTCGAGTACGCGCGCGGTTTCTGTGCGCCCGCCAAGGCGAGTCTCGCGGTCGGACTGATCAAGCGCGCGGTGCAGACCGGGACCGATCTGCCGCTCGAGCAGGGGCTCGCCCTCGAGCGTGAGCTGCAGCAGCGCCTCTTCGCCAGCGCCGACGCCGCCGAGGGCATCGGCGCTCACGTCGGCAAGCGCAAGCCCGAATTCTCCGGTAAGTGAGACGACATGAGCCTCCCCGACAAGAGCCCTGACGACGTCGTCGTCATCGACGCCCTCCGCACCCCGATCGGCAAGGCCCGCGGGGCCCTCGCCCGTGTTCGCCCGGACGACATGGCCGCTCACGTGCTGCGAGCGATCCTCGAGCGCAACGGCGCCGCCAAGGACGCGGTCAGCGAAGTGATCCTCGGCGCCACGAACCAGGCGGGCGAGGACAACCGCAACATCGCGCGGATGGCGGCGCTGCTCGCGGACCTGCCCTACGAGGTCACCGGCGTCACCGTGAACCGTCTCTGCGGCTCCGGTCTCGAAGCGGTCATCCAGTGCGCTCGCGCGCTCGCCTTCGGGGACCACGAGGTGATGGTGGCCGGTGGCGTGGAGTCGATGACCCGCGCTCCCTACGCCTACCCGAAGGCCGACGAGGCCTTCCCCCGCAAACCGCCGACGGTCTATGACACCAGCCTGGGCTGGCGTTTTCAGAACCCGAAGATGGCCGAGCGCTTCCCGCTCATCGGCATGGGCATGACCGCCGAGAACGTCGCCGCCGAGTACGGCGTGTCCCGCGAGGATCAGGACGCCTTCGCGGTCTCGAGCCACCAGAAAGCCGCCGCCGCTTGGGAGGCGAAGGCCTTCGCCGAGGAGGTCGTGCCCATCACCGCGCCTCCGGCGCACCGCAAGGCCAAGGCGACCGAGGTCTCCGCCGACGAGAGCATTCGCCCCGACTCGAGCGTGGAGGCGCTCGCGAAGCTCCGCACGGTCTTCAAGGAGGACGGCACCGTTACCGCGGGCAACGCCTCGCCGCTCAACGACGGCGCGGCCGTCGTGCTCCTGACCAGCCGCCGCTGGGCCGAGCAGAATGGCTGCACGCCCATCGCTCGCTTCCTCGGCTCCGCCTCCGCGGGCGTGCACCCGAACGTGATGGGTATCGGGCCGATCCCCTCGACCAGGAAGGTGCTGAAGCGCCTCGGCCTGACCGCCGGCGACCTCGACGTCATCGAGCTCAACGAGGCCTTCGCCTCGCAGAGCCTCGCCTGCGTCCGCGAGATCGGACTCGACCAGGACAGGGTCAACGTGCTCGGTGGCGCCATCGCGCTCGGTCATCCGATCGGATGCAGCGGCGCCCGGATCGTCGGCACGTTGATGACGGCGATGAAGCGGCAGGACGCGACCCTCGGGCTCGCGACCCTCTGCATCGGCGTGGGCCAAGGGCTCGCGGCGGTCTTCGAGCGCGAAGCCTGATGGCCGGCTCGGAAGGCACCGGGTTGGCGGTCATCGGCTCCGGCAGCTGGGGCCGCAACCACGTGCGCAGCCTGGCGACCATGGCGGGAGCCGAGCTGCGATGGGTGTGCGAGAAGGACGAGGCGGCCGCTCAGGCCGTGCGCGCGAACCACCCGGGGGTCCAGGTCACGGCCGACCTCGATCAGGTGCTCGCCGACGACGCGGTGACGGGCGTGGTCATCGCGACCCACGCGCCCTCCCACGCCGCGATCGGCCGGGCGGCGCTCGAAGCCGGCAAGGATGCGTTGATCGAGAAGCCGCTCGCGCTCGACCCCGAGGATGCATCGGAGCTGGTCCGACTCGCGGACGAGAGCGGCCGGATTCTGATGGTCGGCCACCTGCTGCTCCACCACCCGGCGGTCGAGGCGCTCAAGGCGCTCGTCGACTCCGGTGAGCTCGGTGACATCCTCTATGTCGTCTGTCGCCGGCTCAACCTCGGCGTGGTTCGGCAGAACGAGAACGCCTGGTGGTCGCTGGCCCCGCATGATCTCTCGATCGCGCGCTACCTCCTCGGCGCCGAGCCGGTGGCCGTGAGCGCGACCGGCGGTGCGTTCCTGCAGCAGGAGGCGGGCATCGAGGACGTGGTCTTCGCGACCGTCCGCTTCGCCGGCGACCGGCTGGCCCACGTGCACGTCAGCTGGCTCGACCCGCACAAGACCCGGATGCTCACCGTGGTGGGCTCCAAGAAGATGGCGGTCTTCGACGACACCTCCGGCGACCAGAAGCTCAAGATCTACGACAAGGGCGTCGAGCCGCCCGCGACCCTCACCTACGCCCAGGGCGTGCGCGTCCGCACCGGCGACATCCGCATCCCGGCCATCCGCATGAGCGAGCCGCTCCGCCGCGAGCACGAGGCCTTCGTCTACGCGATCGAGAGCCGCGAGCCGCCGCTCGGCGACGGGCGCTCCGGCCTGGCCGTCGTCCGCGCGCTCGAAGCCGGCAGCCGCTCCTTGGCCGCCGGCGGCACCGAGATGAAGGTCCAGTCTTGAGCGAGGGCGCCGTCCACCGGAGCGCCTTCGTCCACCCGAGCGCCATCGTCGACGAGGGCGCCGTCCTCGGTGCCGACACCAAGGTCTGGCACTTCGTCCACGTCTGCAGCGGCGCCACCGTCGGCGAGCGCTGCGTCTTCGGTCAGAACGTCTTCGTCGGCCCCGGTGTCACCGTCGGCAACGGCGTGAAGGTCCAGAACAACGTCAGCCTCTACGCCGGCGTCGAGCTCGAGGACGACGTCTTCCTCGGCCCGAGCTGCGTGCTCACCAACGTCATGCATCCGCGCGCCCACGTGGAGCGCAAGAGCGAGTTTCTGCCTACCCGCATCCGCCGCGGGGCGAGCGTCGGCGCGAACGCCACCATCGTCTGCGGCTCCGAGGTCGGGGCCTACGCCTTCATCGGCGCCGGCGCGGTGGTCACCCGCGACGTCGTGGCCCACGCGTTGGTCTTCGGTACGCCCGCGCGCCGCCATGGCTGGGCCTGCCGCTGCGGGGAGAAGCTGCCCGAGGGGAGCTCGCCGACTTGCGCTCGCTGCGGCGACCGCTACCGCATCGAGGGCGAGCGCTGCACTCTCGACGGCGGCGCCAACGAAGACGCATGACCGACCCGATCCCCCTCCTCGATCTCGCTGCCCAACATCAGACCCTCGAAGGTCAGCTCCGCGCCGCCTTCGACCGCGTGCTCGGCCACGGCGGCTTCATTCTCGGCAAGGAGGTCGCCGCCTTCGAAGCGGCGGTCGCCGCCCACCTCGGCGTCGACCACGCGATCGGTGTCTCGAGCGGCACCGACGCGCTCCTCGTCGCGCTCATGGCCCTCGACATCGGCCCCGGCGACGAGGTCGTCACGACGCCCTTCAGCTTCTTCGCGACCGCGGGGGTCATCAGCCGCCTCGGCGCGACGCCGGTCTTCGCGGACATCGATCCGGAGACCTTCAACCTCCGCCCGGAAGCGGTCGCCGCTGCGCGCACCGCCAAGACCAAGGCGGTCATCGGCGTGGATCTCTTCGGCCAGCCCTGCGACATCGAGGCGCTGCGCGACGCGGCCGGCCCCGCCACCTTCGTCGAGGACGCGGCCCAGTCCTTCGGCGCGAGCTACCGCAGCGAGCGCCTCGGCGGTCACGCGCCCCTGGTCTGCTTCTCCTTCTTCCCCGCGAAGAACCTCGGAGGTCTCGGTGACGGCGGCATGGTCACCACCCCCGACGAAGAGCTCGCCACCAAGATTCGCCGGCTCCGTCTCCACGGCTCGCACCCGAAGTACTTCCACGCGATGATCGGCGGGAATTTCCGCCTCGACGCCCTGCAGGCGGCCTTCCTGAACGTGAAGCTCCCGCACCTCGAGGGCTGGATCGCCGCGCGCCGCGCCAACGCCGACTACTACGACGGCCGCTTCGCCGACGCGGGCCTGCCGCCCGAGCGGCTGCGGACCCCGCCTCGGCGCCACGAAGGCCACAGCTACAACCAGTACGTGATCCGAACGGACCGGCGCGATGAGCTGCGCGACGCCCTCAGCGAAGCGGGCATCAGCACGGCCATCTACTACCCGCGCCCGCTCCATATGCAGGAGTGCTTCGCCGACCTCGGCTACTCCGAGGGTGACCTGCCGGTGGCCGAGAAGGCCTGCGACGAGGTCCTCGCGATCCCCGTCGGCCCGAACCTCACCGAAGCCAACCGCGCCCGCGTCGCCAGCACGATCATCACCGCGCTAGAGCGCTGACCAGCGCAGCGACGCTCGGAAAGCGCGGCGCCTCGTCGTAGTCGCGGTAGTGGTCGAGCGGGTCGATGAGCGCCGCATGGAGCCCCGCAGCCCTGGCGCCGACCACGTCGACGTCCGGGAGGTCGCCGGCGTACCAGCTCCCCGCGGCGCCACAGTCGAGCGCGTCGAGCGCCATCGCAAAAATCGCCGGGTCCGGCTTGCGGATCCCCACGATGGCCGAGTCGACGATCACCTCGAAGGCGCCTTCGAGCCCGACCCGCGCGAAGAGCTCTTCGAGCTTGCCCTCCGAGTTGGAGACGACGCCGATGCGGAAACCGACTCCGCGCGCCCGTTCGAGCGCGCCGGGCAAGTCCTCGGGGACGCGCCGCCAGAGGTTGAAACGCCCGTGCTCGGCCCAGAGCGCGTCGACCGCGGCCTCCGCGTCGCCTGCGAAGCCGGCGGCGAGCGCGAGCTCTCGCGCGAAGATCCGCCAGCCGTCGTCGTGGCTCCCGCCCTCGCGAAGGGCCGCCTCGTAGCGGCGTTTGGCGACCGGCTCGGCGGCGGCAACCAACTCGGGCTCCAGCGCCAGCACTCCGGCGACGGCGTCGTGATCGAGGAACACCACCGTGTTGCCGGCATCGAGGAGCAGCGCGCGTTCGGTCATCGACGCCGAGGGTAGCCCGTCTCGGCGCGGTGACGATTGCTGCCGCGCTCTGGCGCCAGGGCCCGCGGGCTGTCATCCCAGCGGGCGATGGGCACGGTCGCGCTACCAGCTCCGCAGGACGGGATCCGCGACGCCGTGCGCGCCGACTCCCGGGTCTACCTGGCGAGCTGGGACCGCCTGCGGATCATTGCCGCCCTCGACACGGTCGCCGTTCACCTCACCGGCTACCACGTCTTCTTCGGCTTCGGCCTCCCGCTCTTCCTCATCCTCTCGGTGGCGCTCGGGGTCTCCAAGCGTGAGGCACCCACCACCCGCCGTTTCCTGGCGCGCCGAAGCGAGCGCATCGTCGCCCCCTGGCTCTTCTGGTCGGTGGTCCTCGCCGTCTGGATGGTGCTCCGCGCCTACGCCCGGGAGCAGCCGCTGCTGGGCTGGGCGGAGCCGCGGATGCTGCTCTACGGACCGCGCATCCACCTCTGGTTCCTCCCCTTCATCGTGGTGGCGGGCCTCGTGGCGCACTGGGCGCACCGCCACCTGCCGAAGGCGGGTCGGGTCTCCATCATCGCCGCCATCGTGCTGGCCGGTGGGCTGCTCTGGCTGCCGCCGCAGCAGACCCTCGGTTGGCCCTTCGACCAGTGGACCTTCGCGCTGCCGACGCTGCCGCTCGGTTACGCGCTCGGGCGGAGCCTCGCGCTCGCCGGCGACCTGCGCCAATTCCGCCTCTGGGCGACCGGCTCTTGGGTGCTCTTCTGCGCCGTCGGGCTCGCCGTCGTCGCGCTCGAGCCCCGCGCGGGCGGCTTCCTCTTCCGCTACGCGGGCGGCTGTGGGCTTCTGGTGGGCGGCGCTTGGCTCCCCGCTCGCGGTGACTCTCTCACCCGTCGTCTCGCGCCCTTGATGCTCGGCGTCTACGTCCTGCACCCGGCGCTCTACAGCTGGACCCTCAAGCCTCTCTTCCTGGTCCTCGGGCTCCACCCCTTCCTCTGGCTGCGGGTGGCCGTGACCTTCCCTTTCGCGATGGGTGTGACCGCCTTGCTCCGGCAGACGCCCCTGCGGCGCGTACTCTGAGCGCGCGCTCGGTTCAGGGGCTGACGAGGAAGTCGGCGGCCACCGGCTGGTGGTCGCTCGCCGTGTCCACGTCGCCGCCGTGGAGGATGATCACGTCGCTGGTGGAAGCCGCCATCTGTGGCGACGCCAGGATGTAGTCGAATTGCCGCCGTATTCGGTCGAAGGTGAAGGTCCAGCGATCGTCCTCCGGCACAGCGAGAGTCAGGTCGACGAGGGAGCCGGCGAGGATCGCCCGCAGCGGCGGCGAGTCGGGGATGTCGTTGAGGTCGCCAACCACCAGGATGTTCGAGAGCCCGGAGTCGATCCGCGCCTCGGCGATCTGGGCGGTGTACGCGGCCTCCGCCTCCCGGATGTCGCCGCCCCCATCGCGCATCGAGCGGAAGTGCACGATGATCACCCCCACCCGCGCTTCGCCGACGTCGACGAAGACCTCGAGAGCGTCGCGGGTGTAGAAGATATCGTCCGAGCCGTCGGGCAGCGGGAAGCGCTCGCCGAGGTGGCTGGTGACCATCGGCGACGAGGAGAGCGGCAGCCGGGTCATGTAGGCGACGTCGATGCCCCGGCCGTCGAAGGCGTCGACCAGCCCGTAGTTGTCGTAGCCGAGGTCGCTCATCTGCCCGGCCAGCCGCGCGAGGATCGTCTCGTTCTCGACCTCCTGGAGCGCCACGAAGTCCGCGTTCAAGGGCCGCAGCACCGCCTCGAGGTCGTTGAGCTTGCGGACCACGTCCGCGTCGCTCGGAGGCGGCAACGGATCGAAGGTGTCCGGGTCGTCTTCGGTGTCGAAGAGGTTCTCGACGTTCCACGTCACCACGCGCATCGGGATGGCGGCCGCCTCGGCGTCGCCGCCGGCGTCGGAACCCGGGTCGTCCCCGCTGTCATCGCCGCAGCCAGCGGCCAGGAGCGCGATGAACGCGACCGCGGGGGCGAGACCAAGCGAAGAACGCATTATCCATCCGTGACACATGGGTGGGGGCTCCGCACCCGCTCTGCGGGCTTCCGGGCGCCCGAGCGCTCTGATACTCTCCGACGCCGAGGAGACGAGATGCAGCCCCACGAAGAAGCCATCCTGAAATCCCTGGTCGCCGTAGCCTGGGCCGACGGTCGCGTGGACGGCGACGAGACCGAGGTGATCGACGCGCTGCTGGAGGCCTTCGCGGTCGACGGCGAAGCCGCCGATGGGCTCCGGGAGTTCGCCAAGGAAGAGCGCTCCATCGACGATATCCCGCTCACCGAGCTGAGCGCGACCGACCGCCGGATGCTCCTGCAGCACGCGGTCATCGTCACCTGGGTCGATGGCGAGCAGCACGATAAGGAGCTCGAGGTCCTCGACAAGCTCGTCGCGCGGCTCAACCTGCCCGCAGACGAAGCCAAGACGCTCCGCGAAGCCGCGAGCGAGCGCGCGAAGCGCATGCTCGAGCTGAGTTGACGTATCGGGGTCTCTTTCAAGAGACCCCCGCTCGTCGCGAGTGAATCGCTCCTCGCGTCCCCAAGAACCTGAAGGTCTCGCGCTTCGCGCTCGGTGCGTCCTCGCGCGTTGCGCTCGTCCTCCGGTCGTCGCCCGGTGGGAACGAGACCCCCGCTCGTCGCGAGTGAATCGCTCCTTCCGCCCCTCCTTCTCTGCGACCTCTGCGACCTCGGCGTCTCTGCGAGAGGCCCCTGCGCAAGAGGCCCGACGCGACACGCCCTAGCGCGATAGGCCCGAGGGGCCCGGCTCGTCACCGCCTGCAAGAGCCTTCCCACCGAGGGTTTGCTTCGGACGGCAACGGGTCTAACCTCCGCGGTTCCTATGCCAAGCCGATACCAGGCCCCCTTCGGCCCCGAAGGTCCGGCCCCGATCGATCGCGAGATCGCCCGCAAACTCCTGACCGTTGCCCTCGAGAAGGGGGGCGACTACGCCGACCTCTTCTTCGAGTACTCGGTCAGCGGCAGCTACTCCTATGACGACGGCATCCTCAAGTCGGTCGGCCGGTACGTGTCGATGGGCCTCGGGGTCCGCGTCATGAAGGGCGACGCGACCGGCTATGCCTACGTCGAGGACCTCGACATGGCCGCCATGCGCCACGCGGCGCGAACCGCCGCGCAGATCGCCGCGAGCGGCACTCACCCGCCCGCCGAGCTGGCCGCGACGAGCGTGCCCTCGCGCTATGGGATCGCCCAGCTCAGCCTCGAGGTCCCCGGCGAAGAGAAGAAGGCGCTCCTCGAGCGCGCCGACGCCGCGGCTCGGAAGGCCGATCCGCGGATCGTCCGGGTGACCGGCTCCATCAGCGAGGAGCTCCGGGAGATCCTCATCGCCAGCAGCACCGGTCGCTTCGTGCGGGACCGGCAGCCGCTGATCCGCTTCGGCATCCGGGCGATCGCCGAGGAAGACGGCAAGCGCCAGTCCGGTTCGTCCGGCGGTGGCGGTCGCATGGGGATGGACTACTTCGACCAGCACTCGCCGGAGGACCACGCGGCCGAGGCGGTGCGGCAGGCGCTGCAGATGCTCGACGCCCGTGAAGCTCCCGCCGGTGAGATGGAGGTCGTCCTCGCGCCCGGCGACAGCGGCATCCTCCTCCACGAGGCCGTCGGCCACGGTCTCGAGGCCGACTTCAATCGCAAGAAGACCAGCAACTACTCCGACAAGATCGGCGAGCTGGTCGCCAGCGAGCTCTGCACGGTCGTCGACGACGCGACGCTGCCCTTCGGCCGCGGCACCATCAACGTCGACGACGAGGGCCTGCTCCCGGAGAAGGCGACGCTGATCGAGAACGGCGTGCTCCGCGGCTACATGCAGGACCGCCACAGCGCTGATGTCATGGACGCGACGCCGACCGGCAACGGCCGCCGTGAGTCGTTCAAGAGCCACCCGATGCCGCGCATGACCAACACGATGTTGCTCGAGGGCAAGGACGACCCCGATGACATCCTCAAGAGCGTCAAGAAGGGCGTCTACGCCCGGAAGTTCGGCGGCGGCCAGGTCGACATCTCGAACGGCGACTTCGTCTTCTCGCTGACCGAGGGCTACCTGATCGAAGACGGCAAACTGACCGCACCGCTCAAGGGCGTGAACCTGATCGGCAACGGCCCGGACGTGATGCGGAAGGTCGTGATGCTCGGCAACGACCTCGAGGTCTCCGACGGCATCTGGACCTGCGGCAAGGACGGTCAGTCGGTCCCGGTCGGCGTCGGCTGTCCCACCATCAAAATCTCGGCCGTCACGGTCGGCGGCACCCAGCTCGGATGAAGCGATGAGCAGCGAAGAGACCCTCGAATCCCTCCTCGAGATCGGTGACCAGGTCGTCGCCGAGGCCCTGGCCAAGGGCGCGAGCGTGGCCGAAGCCACCATCCGCCAGGGTTCGCACCTGAGCACCAAGGTCCGCAAGGGCGAGCCCGAGCTGGTCGAAGAGGCCGGCTCCCGGGCGCTGGGCATGCGGGTGATGATCGGCAAGCAGGTGGCGGTGACCTACACCTCCGACCTGGGCGCTCAGGGGCGCGCGCAGCTGGTCGCGGACGCGATCGAGCTCGCCCAGCTGAGCCAGGAAGACGAGTTCGCGGGGCCGCCGGACCCCTCGCTTCTCTCGGACGCGGCCGACCATGTCGACCTCGACACCTACGACCCGACGATGGATGCCACGGGCGCGGAGACGGCGCTCCGCTACGCCCTCGACGGGGAAGCGGCCGCCTTCGCCGCCGACGAGCGGATCACCAACAGCGAGGGCGCGACCTTCACCCGCGCCAGCGGCGGTTCGGCGTTGGTCACCAGCGGCGGCTTCCGAGGCACCGCTCGCGGCACCTACGCCTCGCTGGTCGTGAGCCCGGTCGCGGACGACGCGGACGGGAAGAAGCGCAGCGGCTACCACTGGACCGCCAAGCGCCACCTGGCCGCGCTCGAGGACGCCGCGGCGGTCGGCAAGGAGGCCGCGCGCCGGACCCTTCGCAAGCTCGGCGCCAGCAAGATCGATTCGCAGGAGATGCCGGTCATCTTCGACCCGGATGCCGCTCGAGCGATCCTCGGGCTGCTCGCTGGCTGCGTGAACGGCGGCGCCATCTGGCGCCGGAGCAGCTATCTGCTCGACCGCCTCGACACGCAGGTCGCGTCCGAGCTGGTGACGATCGTCGACGACCCGCTCATCCCCCAGGCCCCCGGCTCGCGGCCCTTCGACGGCGAGGGGCTCCTCTCTCGGAAGAACGAAGTGGTGTCGGCCGGGAAGCTCCAGACCTACCTGCTCGACAGCTACGCCGCTCGAAAGCTCGACATGGAGAGCACCGCCAGCGCGTCCCGAGGGGCCAGCGGTGGGGTCGGTGCGTCGACCTCGAACTTCGTGCTCCAGCCCGGCGAGCTCAGCCCCGAGGAGGTCCGTGACGTCCCGAAGGGCCTCTACGTGACCGAGATGATGGGCTTCGGCTTCAACGCCGTCACCGGCGACTTCAGCCGTGGCGCCGCTGGGTTCCTCATCGAGAAGGGTGAGCTCACCCAGCCGGTGGCCGAGGTCACCATCAGCCTGAACCTCGACGAATTGCTCAAGCGCATCGACGCGGTCGGCGACGATCTCGATCTGAGGACGAGCACCGCCGCGCCGACCTTCCGCGTCAGCTCGATGACCGTCGCCGGTCGCTGAGCTTCCCGCCCTT
>JGI12210J13797_10796231_pt1 | contig 11318 bp, 9 predicted proteins | sample ElkSlonscriptome_3_FD_13797 | JGI IMG/M metagenome (IMG submission 13797) | reverse complement strand
TCGGGAGAGGAAACCTGTCTGGCCGGGGTTGTCCGGGGAAGCGTCATCGGCTCCGGAGGTTTCTTCTTCCTCCAGCCAGTCGTCCGGAATCTCGCTTGCGAAAAAGTCATCTGCGTCACTGAGTTGTTCTTCGTCGGACGCATCCGGTGCGAAGTCAAAGTCTGAGCCGAGAAAAGCGGTGTCGTCTACCACTAACGATTGGGCGGCCTCGCGCCGATAATCTAATTCATCGACCATAAACTCGTCGTCGGGCGGGGTCTCCCCACTGACAAGTTCCAGAGCACGGTAGGGATTGACCTGTTCCATGCTTACCACATGGGGGGTGGCATCGGCTGGGCGGTCTTCTTCTAGCCAGAGCATGGTCATAATCAAGTTGGCGTCGAAGCAGTCCGGCAGTTGTTCCAACACCTCCAGGGCCACCTCTGCGGCGTCTACCCGACGCTCCGCCTCCCAGTAAACCTGGGCCAACAATAGACGTAGGTCTACACGGTTGGTCGCTTGAACGAGTGCATCTTCGAGGGTGTTTATGGCCTGGGGAAAAAGGCGGCTGGCCCGGAACTGGCGGGCGGCTGCGCCATAGGTAAGCGGTATTTTCTTTAAGTCAAGGCCGCGATGTTCGCGGTACATCTGGCGAAGCTTATCTATAAGTTCATTATTTTCAGGTTGAAGCTCAAAAGCACGTTCCAGGTGCCATAGGGCGGCGTCATGCTCGTTCAGCCGTTCGTAAGCCTGATGAAGGCTGATATGTGCATCGTAGTCGTCTGGGTAAACACCAAGGATACGCCGGAAGACTTTGCTTGCCTGGAGCCAGTTGCTGGTCATGAGCAAAGCTTGGCCCAAATAGTGATAGGTGTCTACATTGCGCGGGTAGTGCTGCAAGATGTGACGACTGTTGGCAATCACTCGATCGGTGCTGTTCTTGCGCAACCAGTTTTCGAGTTGATCGTGATAGTCTTTGAGGCTGATTTTTGCCACTGTGGCACCTGCCCGGTCGTTTGCTATCATGTTCATGCTTACGTGTAGCTAGTATAGCACATGGTGCGATTTGTCCCACACAAGTAGGGGCTGTACGGTGCATAAATTTAGAAATCTCAACATGATCGTCACATTTTTCGTTCTTTCTGTGGTCGCAGGTGGGGCAACGGGAGCGCAATCTGCCCCGCCCACGTTGGCGGACTTCTGGGAGGGGCGGGCTGACTGGGTGCTGACGGATTACGATGTGGGCTTGCCAGTGGGGGAAAGCGACACCCTGTGGCTGGGCGACGATCTGTATCGCTCTTATCTGCATGCCAGTGACCTCTCTGCCGGGGTAGTAGACCAGTGCGGGGCACCCGTCAGTTTTCCAGGCTGCACAACAATTTGGGAAAGCACAGATAGCGGAACAACATTCGGGATGCCTGCGCCTACCTGCCTGATGCCCTGTAATAGTTGCCCATGTACTGATGAGCGCGACCATATTACCGCGCAGCAGTATCCTAGGGTGGCGGCGGTGAGGGATGCACAGGGCGCGATAGAGCGTGCCTACATGGTCTATGAGTGGCACGCGCAAACGCGCCTACGTACCTCTGAAGACGGGATCACCTGGACGCCAGGGCGGGCGATGCGCTTCCCAAGTGGAACCTACCCCAGTAGCTATGTCCCCTGTACGCCGACCGAGACCATTAGCGCACATCCGAACATTCAGGGGCAGGCGGATGACTGTTTGGTAGGTGCGCCGCCGGGAATCTACATAGAGGACGACTGGCTGTATGTGTTTGTGGCGGTGGGGAGTTCGCCGGGCGGTATGCGTTGCTATCGAGGTGATCGGTTGGCGGTTGAGCGGGACCCATTGACGCTAGAGCCGTGTGAGCAGGACCCGCTGTTTAGCGGGGCAATGACCTACGGCCCAGAAGATGTCTTCGGCGAAGCGGCCAAAGCCTATTTTGACTTCCGTTATGTTAGCTCTGCGGAGGTATTGAAGGTTGGGGAGCAGTACTACATGGCCTATGAGGGCATTCGGGGGCCAGATGCCCTCAATCGTGGCTGGGATACGCAGTTTGGGCTGGGGTTTGCCCGCTCTATGGAAGGGCGCATTGACGGGTCGTGGGAAAAATGGCCGGGAAACCCGGCGCTAATGCCCTTGTCGCCGAACTTTGGTGTAGGCCACGCGGACTTACTGGTGGTAGATGGCATCACGGTGATGTACACGGCGACATCTATGAGTACACGCGGACGGTATATGTTGGCGTGGAAGACTGACGGAGACAGAAATTGATACCTATTAGTTGGAATGTGTGCTTGTTGACGGATGGGTTTGAGAGGAAGCTTGTGCGAAAAGGGCTGTTTGTGCTGCTGTGTTCGCTGCTGTTCGTTTTGCCGGTGGGGGCGCAGGACGAACCAGCAGGTACTGAGGAGGCTACCGAGACACCGACGTCACCTTCCATCGTGCTTGGGATGTTGCTAGTGGGGCCACAAGACGACCAAGGCTGGAGCCAGTCTCATTACGAGGGCGGTTTGCTGGTGGCTGAGGAGACAAACGCGGAGCTGTTGCTAGAAACCAATGTGCTGGTGGAAGATGTGGCGGGCATCGTGGAGGAGATGGTGCAAGACGGCGCAGAGATTATCTTCTCGACCTCGGAGAGCTTCGAGGAGGAGGCATTGGCCGCCGCCGCAGCCTACCCCGATGTGACATTTATCCAGGTAGCGGGCGATGCCACGCTCACTGGCAACGCGCCTTCTAATTACAGCAATCTGATGGCGCAGATGGAGTGGGGCAAATTCGCGGTGGGTTGTGCCGCCGCTTTGACCACCGAAGACGGGAAGATTGGCTATGTAGGGCCGTTGATTAACAGCGAGACACGGCGGTTGGCTGCCTCTGCCTATTTGGGCGCGCAATACTGTTACGAGAATTACCGGGAGCGAGATGCAGCGGATATTGACTTTCGCGTGGAGTGGGTCGGGTTCTGGTTTTACATCCCAGGTGAGACCCGCAATCCTAGCAGGCTGACGCTTTCGCTGTACGATGATGGTTACGATGTGGTGATCTCAGGCATTGACACGCCAGAGGTACTCGAAGTAGCAAATCAACTGGCCGAAGACGGGCGAGAAGTTTACGCTGCTGCGTACAGCAATCTTGAGCTTTGCCGAGAAAGCACCCAGGTTTGTATTGGGTCGGCTATTTATAGCTGGGGGATGCCATACATAGCGGTTGTGCAAGCGGTGCAGGCCGACGAGTGGGAGCAGACATGGGATTGGATGCCGCCGGAGTGGAACCGTTTTGGCTCGCAGGGTGTGTCGCCGGTTAGCTTTGTGGTGGGGGGCGCGTTCCCGGTAGGGCAGCGTACCCGCTTGAGATCATTTATTTTCTCGTTGCAGGATTACGCTACGAACGAGTTGGTGCCCGCGAGTTTCCCATTGTGGCAGGGAGTTATCCGGCTGCAAGACGGCACGATCTTCGCCAATGAGGACGAGTTGGTGAATTTGCTAGATGTTTGGTATCTGCCGCAATTGCTGGAAGGGATGGAGGGTGAGAGCTTTCCCTTCCAGCTTGAGGGCGAATAGCTTAGCGAGCTTGGGCCGTGGCTGTGGCGAACCCGCGCTCTTCCTGAAGCAGATTTTGGGCGCTCCGCAGACCAGCGTCTGCTGACTGGACGACGTTGTCGTCAACGGCAATGAGGCGGTTGAGTGTGAGCACACGCTCGTACTCCCTGACGGCTTCGCTGTACTGTCCGTTAGCCTCTAGCGCCTGGGCACGGATCAGATGACGTGGGGCCGTCTCCCCGGCGTTGAGGGCACTTTCGATGAAGTTGAGGGCGGTTTCAGTCTGCCCCTGCTCCAAGTATGCCTCTGCCCGTAGCTGATTAGCTAACGGTTGGAGATCGCCGGGGATCGCGGCGAAGTTGTCGTCGATAAGGCGAGCGATCTGGGCGTAGTCGCCCGTGGTGAGTTCCTCACGCTGAGCCAGCAGGCGAGCTTCTACAAAATTGGCCGCACCCTCAGAAAGAACGCCCTCCTCCACAAGCGTATCTGCAAGCTGACGCGCCTCTGACGCGTTTCCGAGTTCGAGCGTGAGATTAAGCTGGCGCTGGAGCAGCTCCGGGTTCTGGCTCGCCTGGGCCGCCGCGGTGACATCCGCCAGCGCGAGGTTGAGCTGGCCGCGTTGCTCATACAGATCGGCGCGCTCCACATAAGCGTTGAGGGCGGGTGGCCGGTCGGTGTTCTCGCTGATGGTGATAGCCTGTGTAAAGGCGGCTAACGCCAAGTTGGTGTTCCCCTCCAAAAGCCGGACACGTCCCAGTGTCTGCCAACCTCTGATCGAAAGCGGATGATAGTAAAGGTACTCTTGGACATAGAGCGAAGCGCTGCTGATGTCGTTTTGCGCGATGGCGACACGGGTACGCAGGTCGTGGGCATCGGCGCTGATGGGGTCCGCATAGTGGGCGACGAAGGCGAGATATTCGGCCTCGTCGAAGTCTTCCTGTAGAAGCGCGACCTCGCCCCGTTGCACGATAAAGCGCACGTCTTGCCGAAGGTCTGTCCGGGTCTGGACTTCATCAATAGTGCTGAGTGCCTGGCTGTACTGGCGCTGTGCAATCTGGCTCCTGACCAGAACCAGATACGGCTCCGGCCAGTCCGGTTGCACGTCAATAGCTTCGCGGGCGTTAGACTGGGCTTGAGCGAAGTTTTGGGCGGCGGCTCCAGTTGCCCCACGCAGTTGTTGCTCGTTACCGATGGCAAAGTAGGCCTGAGCCAGACCCGCGCGAATGGCTGCCAGCGAGGTGACATCTTCTGAACGGGTGAATTCCTGCCGCAACGCTTCGCCAGCTTGTAAAAGTTCTAGTGCGGCTTCGCCGTCGCCTTGGGCGGACAGGGCCAGCGCTTCCGTGTAAAGGCCGAGGGCGCTCTCCTGATTGAAGGTAGTGGCATCTTCCAGGTCGCCCCGCAGGTTCTGAAGTGTGGCGAGCGCGACGGCCTCGTTGCCCTGTTCGATCAAAACGACTCCCTCGCGCACTGCCCGGTTAGCAACACCGCCAGGTAAAAAGACCTCAGTAGATTGAATATTGTTGATGTCTGGGTCTCCCTGCCGGATGAAGCTATCTACCGTAGGGGTTTCGGTAGGGGTGGCAATGGAGGCGACTTGCTCGGTAGGAATGGGAGACGGGGTGCGCGACGGAGTGGGTGTGAAGCCCGGTGTGTTGGTGGGCGTGGTCAGTGGAGTGGGGGTCGGGGTGAGGGTTTGTAGGCCGCTCACACGTTGCTCTTCAGAGATAAGACTTTGGAAGAAGGTTGTATTGTACACAAAAATGCCGAGCAGAATGAGCGGGACACCGATAAAAACAGCTAGGCTAGTCGCTAGAGCTGCCCTAACGATGAGAATCTCGTTTTCGCCAGCGCGGTTACTCTCTTTCTTGACCCAGGTTACACCCGGCGGCGTGGGGGCTGGCTCCAAAAAGTCTAGGGCGATGCGGTCGGCTTCTTCCGTGGCTAGTGCGAGGCGCTCGTCGAACGAGTCGGGGCGTTCGGATACATTAGGTACATCTGCCGCTGGTATAGCTTGAGGCGTATCAGGTGGCTCGTCTGCGGGCGGCTCATCGTCGGGTTCCGGCTGGGGGGGCGCTTGGACAACGGTGGCCTGCTGGTATGTCAGATAATCTGGGGGGTCTTCTTCGTCTGCCTCGTCCGTCTTGTCCGCTGGTGGCTGGGTAGCAACGCCCTGATCGGCAGACGCGGGTTTCTCGGTCAGCTTGGCGGGGTCAATGCCCATAGACTGGGCCATCTTGCGGGCCTGTGCGTTGCCCGGCGAGAGTTCTAAAACCTTCTTGAGGCAGAGGAGTTTTTCGCGCTTGGTGGCGGCAATGCTGGCGAAGACCAACCAGGCGGTAGGATTGGCTGGGTCTTTGCGGATGGAAGCCTGAATGAGCTTGCGCGCAACCGGAAGATTCCCCTGTTTGGTCTGTTTGACCGCTTCGCTAAGTAGCTTTTCTGCGGACGGCTCTGCCACGGCAGCATCCCTCAATTTTTTCGGTGGTTATGATCTGGATTGTAACGATTGTCTGCAATGGTGCAAACAGCCGCAAAAGAGGCGCGGTTTTCCTGCTGCGGAATTCGGCTGTTAGTGGGCTATCGTGTTGGCGCGGGGATGTTGTCTGCGATGATGATTCGCCACAGGCTGACCTGCGAAGCTGGCCTAAAGCTAGACTGCCGGCCAGGGGTAGTTAGGGCCGGGGCCGGGTCGTGGGTAGATGCTGGTGCGAAGTAGCTTATTAACACGCTGCTGGAAGGCGGCGAGTTCGCTACGGTTGAGTAGCTCAGCCATCTGTGTGTAATAAACGCTGGTGTCGTCCTCAAGCGCCTCGCACAGACGCCGAACATCCTCCATCAACTGCTGAGGAACACTCTGGCCGGCAAAGTCCCAGATGACGGTACGTAACTTGTGTTCGGCATTGAAGGTGATCCCGTGGTCGATTCCCCAAACCTGCCCCTCTCCGTCTAGCAAGCAGTGCCCGCCTTTGCGGTCTGCGTTATTGACGAGGGCATCAAAAAGAGCAAGACGGGCGAGTTGCGGTGCAAAGCGCTCATCGAAGGAGAAGTAGTTAATGGCAGGGTCGTGGTCGACGTAAAACTGAACTGAGCCAATGCCGTGTGAGCCGTCGCGCAGGGAAGTGGGCGGCACGATGTCCCAGTCCAATAGGTCTGAGGTGAGGAAGGCGGCCCGCTCCCGGTTGCATAGGGTGCCATCGGGGAAGTCCCACAGCGGGCGCTCCCCGCGTCGCGGCTTGTAGACTGCGGGAATACAGAGGTCGTCCTGGCGCATGGTGACCAGGAAGGTATGGTTGGAGCTATAGCGCAACAGGCCGTGTGTAGTTTCCATTTCCCCGTTGGTAAGCACATCCAGAACCTGTTCGAGGGTGACAATAGTAGGCATATCATCCTCTGATGGGTTTTCTGGCGGCAGGGCCTCACTCATAATTATTGCCTCTGTTTACTGACAGTCACAACAAATCTAAGGAGCTATGTCCAGTAGTAGACCAAGCGTCCGTTTTGCTTGGGATCGGCCCGTCCGGCCTCGACAGTGTCCATCGCGTGCAGGCTCAGGGCGCGCATTTGCCGTCGGCTACACCACATGCGGACAACGCCGGGTTCTTCGCCCTCGTTCGCGGCGGTCATCTCTTGGGCGACCAGCACAATCATGCTGTGTTGGTCATCGTAGCCAATGCCCATCTGCGCGACACGGAACATGGGCCGAATCGGCTCACGTAGATCCATGTCCATCTCACGCATGTTGACATCTTCCATGTTAGGCTCTTTGCGGTCGAGGTCATCCACGAGATCGTTGATGGCCTCGCTGAGTGCCCAGGCTTGTTCCTTCTCGATGATGAGCGAGATGAGTTGATTTTCTTTACCCGCTTGTAGGTGAAAGATACGTTGCCCTTTGGGGCCGATAGTACCAATCGTGACAAAGTCAACGGGATTCAGTTCAATTTCTACACTTGGCATGGTGTTTACCTCTGCGTACCTATTATACGGCGGATCATGCGCTGGATGGGTCCGGTTGAGCTTCCGCCTGCGCTGCTGCTTTTTTTTCGCTCTCTAGCTGCTGCACATGCGCTGTGTCGTTGACGGTGGTGACGAAGGGGCGACTGTGACCGAGCATGATTCCGGTGATGGACGCTGGCGAGATGACAATTCGCTGGAAGACATCCAAGTGCATCCCTAAGTAGTGAGCGACGACCATTTTGATGAGGTCGGCATGGCTAAAGATGGTGATCGTATCGCTAGGGAAAGCCCGGGTAAGGCGCTCGATTTCATTTACAGCGCGCACCTGTACATCGCGCATTGCTTCGCCGTTGGGGAAGTAGGCGCGGGTTGGATACTCCTGGATGACGTCCCACATTTTGCGCCGTCGCAGACTGTTGATTTTCGCGCCTTGCCAGTCGCCATAATCAACTTCGCCGATCTCCTCATTGGTCTGGATTTGCAGGTGAGGATGATGCTGGGCGACAGCCTGGGCTGTTTCCTGGGTGCGGTCTAGCGGGCTGCTGATAATTTGGTGAATTTTGGCATCAGCTAGCCGTCGGCCCAGCGCTTCTGCCTGCGCTTTGCCGTCTTCGTTAAGGTGTACACCGGGGGTGCGCCCCGCGAGTTTTCCCGTCTTTACAAAGTCGTTCACTGCGTGACGAATGAGTAGGATATGCGTCATGATATGTCAATCTGTTTGTGGTGGCGAAAAATGCGAAGTGACAATTTTTACACTATGCTCACATCATATCATAAAGGCAGGGCTATTTCAGCAAAGCTTATAGGATTCTATTCTCTACGAAATATGTCCCCTCCTGCTAAGCACGGAAGCTCCTTCTGAGCCTGTACTCGCAGAAAACCCCTGCATTTCAGGGTCTAGCTGTGACCTCCCACAGTTTACAAATCGTTTACATCCACGTGGCACTTTGATGACAGGTCGGTCGCATACTGGGGTCAAGTCAAACAAAAGGAGCAACAACAAAGTGAACGTAAAAACACTTCTCATCAATGCAGTAGCAGCTACTCTCTTGTTCGGTGGGGTGGCGGGGGCCGCCCAAGCGCAAGAGGCAGCGCCTCAGTCGCAGCCTGCGGTTGCGCAGCACCAGGGCGAGGGACGAGGGCTACGCGGTCTGCTCGGCGGGGACGGTGGGGCTATCCTGGAGACATACACAGGTTTGAGCGGCGCGGAGGTGGCTGAGGCGGTGCGGGATGGCAGCACGATTGCGGAGCTGATTGAGGCGAACGACGAAAGTGTGGATGCTTTCATCAGTGAGGCGACAGAGACGGCACAAGCACGCATCGACCAGGCCGTGGAAGACGGGCGGCTCAGTGAGGAGCGGGCCGCGAGAATGAGCGAGCGGCTAGAGACGGAAATCACTGAGCGCGTCAACAGCACCCGACCGCTCGCACGCGGCGACAAGCAACGCGGGCCGATGAACGGCGAAATGATGTCGCTAGTGGAGGAATACACGGGGCTGAGCCGCATGGAGACGGCTGAGGCGGTGCGAGAAGGCAGTACGATTGCGGAGCTGATTGAGGCAAACGGTGAAAGCGTAGAGGATTTTGTGGATGAGGCTACCGCTCTGTCTACGGATGCCCGCCGTGACCGCATCGAGGCATTTGTAAACGGAGAGGGGCCGCAGCGGGGCTTCCGCAATCGGGGCGAGTCGTAGATCGTTCCGTACTACTCAGCAATTACAGCCAGACAAACTGTAGTGCCCACGCTAGTGTGGGCATTTACGGTTAAATTTTGCGCGTGATGACAATCTGATTGACGCCCTGGCTCAGCGGTACCACCATCGACTGGGTGAGAACCTGCACCAATGCCGGGAGGCCAAAAAGACCAAATTGAGCAGACTTCGGCACCAATGGCAAATATGGCACGTCCCACAGTCCATCCCCGAACTGACGGATAACCTCAAACCCATTTTCTTCGCTCCACAAGCGCCACTGCTGCGGCGGATGCACGTTGATGTGGGTTTTGTCCTTGCCAATTGCGTCTGTGTCATGGTCTTTAAAGCGACGCAGGGTGTACTCCGGTTGTGGGGTGGCGTACAGGAATAGCCCGCCTGGCTTCAGTAAGCTATGGACATCTCGAATAGTTTGTTGCGGGTCTGGCAGGTGTTCTACGAGGTGCAGGGCGACGACGGCGTTAAACTGCTCTGGTGAAAAGGCGTCGGTGATCTCGCCCACATCCATTTGGCGGGCCTGGGCCAGCGGCGCATTCTGCTGGGTCTGCTCGATGCTGTAGTCGATGAGGTCGATGCCTGTGCATTGGAAGTCTTCTTGCAACAATCCTAGCAAATGACCCAATCCGCAGCCTAATTCCAGCAGTTCGCCACCCTCCGGCGCAAAGCGGCGCACCAGGGCCGCATAGTAACGACGAGCGAACCAGTACATGCTGAAGCGGTCTAAGCCTCTGTCTGCGTAATTCCACTTTTTGAAGTAGTCACGGGTGTAATGTGGGTTAGGTGTGGGTGTCATGATGGTTGATATACCATGTTGGCATTGCTGGCTAAGGGGACTGGCGACCGTGCATGATGCCGTGCCGCCAGCAGGAAATCAAGCGGGGTTTAAGTGTAAGACGCCAACTCAACCGGGGATAAGCCCTCGGTAATGTCGAATAAATCGAAGTGCATGTCCGGCAGGGTGAGCACACCGTAAGTTCGAGAGGTGCCGCGCATGGCTTTGGTCGTGTAGAGCGACCCTGGATTCACGACGCAGCCTTGTTCCACGGACAGAAACATAGGAACGTGTGTGTGGCCGGTGATCATCACATCGACTTCCAGTGAGCTAAGCATCATGTTGAGTAGCGTGTCGCTGACGTGCGCCTCGTACAGCCCCCAGATGTTATTGCCGGGTTTGCCGTGGCAGATATAAACCTCTAGGCCAGCGATGGTCGTCTGTAGATCGATGGGTAAATTTTTGAGGAAACGCTTGTTCTCTGGCGAGATGTCGTATCCCCATTCATCATGATTGCCACGAACGGTAGGGATGTTTCGCTGGCGGATGACATCTACAACTGCGTCTGGATGTGGCCCGCGCCCGATGAGGTCCCCAGCACATAAAACATGCTCGGTTTGATGATGGTTTTCCAGACGGTCTAAGACATTTTCTAGTGCTTCATAGTCTCCATGGATGTCTGATATAATCCCAACCTTCATCCTTAGTATTATCCTAGTTTTCACGTAATTGAATTCATTATATGACAAATCGAAGACCTGTTGCTATAGGCTGCCGAATCCTCATTGTCTTCATAGTTCTTACACAATTTGGGTCGATCTCATCTCAGGATGAAGTGTCTTGCGGGCCACAAAATCCGCTTTTTTTGTTCGAGCCGTGGACGGCAGGCCGCTGGTGTGTGGAGCGTGTGCTTGAAGACGCTGAGGTCGGTGGTGTGGGCTATACACACCTGACGACAGACGCTGACGGCGGGCTGTATGCCACGCTGCCAATGCAGGGCCGAGTGGTAAAAATTGTGGACACTAACGCTGACGGCGTACCGGATACGCCTCAGACGCTGGCGGAGGGACTAACACGCCCCGTCGGTATTGATTACCACGACGGGGCGTTGTACGTCGCGGGCAACGGGAATCTGTATCGACACACGCTAGCGACAAGCACGCTAACCGTAGTAGCCAGCGATATTCCCTGGGGATGGACGGGATACCCGACAGCGGGCCTGACAGTACACAACGAGCGAATTTATATAACATCGGGCGGGGACGAAGCTTGTACACCTGAACGGGGCGCGATCTACACCTATGCCCTTAACGGGGGAGACCGACAGCGTTTTGCGAGCGGGCTGGTAGCTCCTTCTG
>JGI12210J13797_10664016_pt1 | contig 11318 bp, 8 predicted proteins | sample ElkSlonscriptome_3_FD_13797 | JGI IMG/M metagenome (IMG submission 13797) | reverse complement strand
AACACAGTCTAAATTTTTAAGAAAAACCCAATATTGCACCCTAATATTAAATCCGATTTGCCAAATCTTGCAGACTACTTTGTTGAGTATTTTGCATCCATTCACCCACAATCGTTAACTCTCCGTTTAAAAATTGCTGACGACAGATTCGACGTTGAATTTTACCACTGGTTGTCTTCGGAAGACTTGCCGTTTTCAATAACACAATCCCATAAACTTCTACAGTATGCTGTTCTGCGATCGCTGTCCGAATTGCTGTAACAATTTCTTCAACATTCAACGACCTCAAATAACGTCGTTCTACCTCATAAGCAATCACCAAACATTCTTCATCATTCACCTCTATTGAAAACGCCGCCCCACAACCTTTTCTTAAAGCCGGATGACTATTTTCAGCCGTTTGTTCAAGATCTTGCGGATAACGATTTCGACCCCAAAGAATCATCATTTCTTTGATGCGACCTGTAATAAAAAGTTCCCCGTTCTGGAGAAATCCCAAATCTCCCGTGCGGAGAAACGGCCCTTTCTCACCGACAAAACCCCGAAACATCTGTTCTGTTTCTTCCGGTTGATGCCAATATCCTAAACCAATTCCAGTACCCTTGACCCAAATTTCACCGACTTCGCTATCCTTACAAACCGTCAATGTTTGAGGATTGACAATCATCACTTGATCACCCAAATTAGGTTGACCACAGCCAACAATCGCCCGTGAATTAGCCTGTTCGGGAGAAACTTCAATCACGCGATTTTCTTCTAATTCTTTGCCATCAACATACTTAATAATCGGCGGTTCACTTCGGCGTCCTCCGGTAATAAATAACGTCGTTTCTGCCATCCCATAACAAGGATAAAACGCTTCCGGGCGAAAACCGCAGGGTGCGAAAATTTTAGAGAATTGTTCTATCGTGTGGGCGCGAACAGGTTCAGCCCCAGAAAAGGCGACTTCCCAGTGACTTAAATCAAGAGTTTCTAACTGTTCAGGTTGAATTTTACGGCACAATAAATCATAGGCAAAATTTGGCCCCCCACTGGTTGTTGCTTGATAACGAGAGATTGCATTTAACCAATTAATTGGCTTTTGAATCAAGGAAACAGGCGACATTAATGTTACCGGAAATCCCCCATAAAGCGGCTGAATAACACCACCAATTAATCCCATATCATGGAATAACGGCAACCACATCACCCCGCGACTTTGGGGAGAATGTTCAAACCCTTGATAAATTAAAGCAGAATTGTGCATAACGTGGCGATGCGTCACCATCACGCCTTTTGGAGTTCCCGTAGAACCGGAAGTGTATTGCAGAAAAGCCAAGTCATCGGGAGTCAGTTGGGGTTCAACCCAGTCAGAAGCGGTTGACGGGGGTAAAGTATCAGTGGTGATGCAGGGAAACTGATCAAAAAGGGGTTCAAATTCTGGGTATTGACGGCTTTGTTGTTTGAGGTGGGATAATAGTCCTTGAGTCGTTAAAACGACAATGGACTCGGAAGACTGGAGACGATCAAAGATTTTGACGAGATCTTTGGCTGAATGAGGAGGGTTATTCGTTACCGCGACAAACCCCGCATAGAGACAACCAAAAAACGCCCCAATAAATTCAAGTCCAGCAGTATAAGGATAAATAACCAGCGCTCGTGATCCGGGTTTTCCGATAGACTGAAGGTAGGATGCGATCGCGCGTGCTTGTTGATCGAGTTGTTGATAGGTGAGGCTTCCAGACTCCGTTTCACCATCTGGCAAGAAGGTATAAGCCGTTTGGTTGGGTAAGTTTTGCGCCCGGTCACGCAGCAGGCTAACGAGTGTTAAATCGTAATTCATCAACTGGGGTAGACCATCCGTCCTAGATTTTCTGCTCAAGTCCGTTTATCCTGAACCGTTAAACTGAACTTTGATTATAAGTTTTCTGTCTGATTAACGCACATTCCCGATAAATTTCCAAATTTTTGAGCGAGTCACAGAGGGTTGGTGTAGAGTTTACTTGGGTTTCTGGCTGAGATTCAACCCATTTAAGCTGAACTGAGGGTTTGTTATCCGGATTAGTTCCCCATTAAGGCGGAATAAATCAGCACCCAAAAGGTCTGAACGTGGAGATTGAGTCTTTCTCTGGAGAGATTTTGCAGGCGATCGCTGCATAAGTGAACTCGTCTCTGTTATATATCACATTAGAATAAGACCGATCTAGGATGCCAAAAAAATCTAAATGAATCAATGAAAATCGCAATTCTTACCTCGGGTTTCCCGCCCGTTTTAGATGGGGTTAGTGTGAGTGGACTGTATCGAGTTCAAAAGCTGAGTCAATGGGGACATGAAGTTTTAGTTTGTTATCCCGATTATAGTCCTCTGGCTGATCTGTATCCAAATTGGAAGGATTATGTCGGTGATATTCTTCCGGGTGTACGAGTGGTGGGGCTAGAAAGTACGCCGATGTTTGGGGTTGATTTTGAACGCAATGTGAGTTGGAAATCTTATCCTACTGTTGTGCGAGAATTAGAAAACTTTCAACCCGATGTGATTCATGTTGATGAACCCGAACGTTTGTTTTTTGGCTTTTTTCGTCTCGCTGGACTGAACTATGCCCAGAAATTCGGGATTCCTTGCGTGAGTTTTTTTAGAACTAATTTTATTGAATATGCCGAAGATTTTTTACCCGTACCGTCTTTGATGATTCCGATGATTCAAGGAATAGTCGGAAAAATATTTGCTTTAATTTATAATGCTTATGATCGGACTTTGGTTTCCAGCCGAATTACGGTTGAAAAGTTAGAGAAAATGGGGATAAAAAATCTGCAATATGCCAATTTATTAGGATTTGATGCGGGTCAATTTAACCCGAATTTGCGTCAAGAGGGTTTTTTTGAACAGCGTTATGGACTCCCAGATGTTGATCGCAAGGTTAAACTGATTTTCTTAGGGCGTCTAACTCCCGATAAAGGATGGATGTTTACGCTCAGAACTTTTGAACGATTAGTTAAAATGTTAGATCCGGATCAATTTGCCGTTTTGATTGCCGGAGATGGGCCGATGCGATCGCAAATTGAACAGCATTTAAGTCCTTTAATCGGCAGTGTACACTTGTTTGGTCGGGTTCCCCCTGCTGAGGTTCCGGCAATACTGGCCAATAGTGATGTCCATGTCACCGCCTCGGAAAAAGAAACAAGAGGGTTAACTATCTTAGAAGCCTTTGCAACCGGGATTCCCGCAATTGCCCCTCGGGCGGGGGGTGTAGTTGAAAATATCCAAACTGGTGAAAATGGGTTCTTATATATGCCTCAAGATTGTGAGGATTTTGCCGAAAAATTAAAGCAGTTAATTGAAAATTCGGATTTAAGAAAACAGATGGGTTTCAAAGGTTTGTGCTGTGTTGCAGACTACAGTTGGGATCAAACCGTGAAGAATTTAGTCAAGATTTGGGAAGCTGAAATCACGAATAAAAAGCAGATTCACCCGAATACATCTTCTCTGAAAATTAATCAAACTTGAGTTTAGTTAGCATTGATACTTTTACTCCGGAGGTGAAACATGAATTAAGATTCAATAACTCCAACCCAGACAAGGGGTTATCGATTGTGATTTAACCCAAAGTTGATCGAACAAGTGCAGAGTATGTGACAGTTTCAGCATCTGCACCCTAAAACTGTAACCCCTCAAACTGTAAAAAGAATTTTCCGGAAACCTTCCCCGTTTAGCAGAAACGACAACACAACAATCAAAAGATAATAAGTTGTTTTTTCACTGTAGACAACTATCAATGGCAAAATAAATAAACATTGATAGCCCTTGTAAAATAGCGGGTCGATTTCTCTTAAGTTCATCTGTAACAGACACAACCGATCGCAGCGTATGCAGACATTTTTTATTATTTGGTTAGGGCAAGTTGTTTCCGTCTTGGGAACCTATATTACAGATTTTGCCCTTGGTGTGTGGGTCTACCAACAAACAGGCTCCATCACCCAATTTGCCATGACTGTTGTGTTCATGCACCTACCAAACTTGATGGTTTCAGCGTTTGCTGGCCTCTTGGTAGATCGCTGGAACCGAAAGTGGGTCATGATCTTCGGCGATGTTACGAAAAGTATCATGGCGATCATTATGATGCTTCTAGCCACCTCAAATCAACTGGAGGTCTGGCACGTCTACATCGCAGTTTCGTTGAGTTCCTTGTGTACCGGATTCCAATGGCCTGCTTACATCGCAGCGATTGCTCAAATTGTTCCCAAACAACATTTGAGTCGAGCCAATGGAATGGTACAAATCTCCCGAGCGGTAGCCCGAATTCTTGGCCCCACGATTGCCGGATTTATGGTACAAAGCATCGGCATTCGGGGTGTTCTGTTGCTCGACTTCTGTACCTACAGCGCGGGAATTATTACCCTACTCGCCATACATTTCCCCGTACTCAAGACGACTACAACTCAAACCGTTGCTCAAAAAACCGCTTCTTTAGCGCAAGTTTGGAATGAGGCGATTTCCGGTTGGAACTACGTCGCTGAACGCGCAGGTTTATTGCGGTTAATCCTATTTACAGGTGTGATTTATTTAACCGAAGGCGTGGTTCAGGTGGTTTTCTGGCCATTGGTTTTAAGTTTCGGTACGAGTTCAGAGTTGGGAATTGTCTTGTCCATTAGTGGCTGCGGGATGTTGTTTGGAAGCATCGCTGTCAGCGCTTGGGGAGGACGACTTGGACGGCGTGTTTACGGAATTTTATTCTTTGTTGGTTTGCAGGGTTTGTGTCTGTGTTTAGGTGGTTTCAAAGCATCTATTTTCGTGGCTGCTATTGGCGGTTTTGGATACTTATTTGCTCAACCGATCATTATCAGTTCTAATCAAACGATTTGGCAATGTAAAATTCCCATTAATTTACAAGGACGGATTTTTGCCCTCCAAAGTTTAATTGAACGTTCTGCAATGATTTCAACTCAACTCACAATTGGGCCGTTGGTTGATCGTTTATTTGAACCGATGATGGCTGAAAATGGTTTGCTTGCTGATAGTTTAGGTAAACTGATTGGTGTTGGGCCAGGACGCGGAATTGCCCTGTTGTTAATTTTATTAGGTATGCTCAATATTGGGGCTTCTATTACGGCCTATCGCACACCTCGTTTGCGTCAAGTGGAAAAAGAACTTCCTGATGCGATCGCTTCAAATGTTGTTTCTGGATAGATGTTCTCGCATAATGTTCTCGATTGAGGACAACAGACTAAAACTCAGAAATACAAACCCGGTTTCTCCTAGAAGCTGGGTTTTGATGTATATTTAAAAATAGTAAAAATAGCTATAGCTAAAAAAAAATTAATCTTAGTTTTCCTGATTTGAGTGATAAAACTGAATAGTTGATAGATAGATAATTCCCATGATAATTATTGTAATCAATAGCTTTAACCTTAAAAAAATGCTCAACAAATTAACGGTCATCTCTCTTGGTTTAATTCTTGCAGTTTTAGGAACTTCTAGCTTGACTTTCAACAGTTTAGCGGCTCCCGTGACTCAAATCTCTCAAACGATTGAGTGTCGGGAAGATGGTTCAATGATTGAGATGAAAAAATGCGCTCAAGATAAATATTCAAAGATTGATCGACAACTCAATCAAACTTATCAAACATTGATGGCGAAGCTCGATGATAATCAACGCAAACAACGCCTAATTTCCGCTCAACGGTCTTGGATTCAGTTTCGAGACAAAAGTTGTAACTATGAAGCCAGCGAAGCATTAGGAGGAAGTTTAGAAGGACTTTTATTAACAAACTGTTTAACGCGAGTTACCGATCAACGAACGTCTGAATTGAAAGAATATGTATCCCGTTTAAATGAACGTTAAACTTGTCCTCGTAATCTTTCTAGTTCTTCCCGAATAGAGAGGGGTTGATAACCTAACTCAAACGCTTTAGAACTCTCTAGAGAAACATCAGGCGGACGAGAAGCAGGCATTTGTACATCTTGTTGTAAACAGGGTTTAATCTTCTCCACCGGGAGTTCAAAAACTTCCGCCATCAGTCGGCAAAAATCATAACGAGACATTCGCTCTTTTCCGCCTAAATGTAAAATTCCTTTGGCTTTTTCTAGGGCTAATAATAATCCTTCTGCCGCAGTGGTTCCACTGACAGAAGTGCGATATTCATCCGTAAACAGTTGAAGTTCTTTTCCGGCTTTTAACGCTTGCACAAATCCTTGAATAAAACTGCCCGCATGAGGTGAAGCTTTCCCAAACATTAACGGCATTCGACAAACAGCAACTTGAGGATTTCGCTCTAACATCCCTTGTTCAGCAGCGACTTTTTGTTCTCCATAAATACTCACCGGAGAAACCGGATCAGTCTCTTTATAAGGCGGATTTAAACCATTAAAAACTAAGTCCGTTGACGTGAAAGCACAAGCAATAGAATAATCAGCACATAATCCCGCTAAATTGATAGATGCTGTTACATTAATCGGATAAGTTTTATCGGGATGAAGTTGGCAATAATTGGGTTTAGATTGGGCGGCGGCGTGAATAATAGCAGTCGGTTGGATGTCCTCAATTAAAGCTTTTAACCCTTGAAAATCAGTGAAGTCGTGTTGAATCATGTTAACACCCGGAATTTTCACCGCCTTTGAACGGTAAGTGCCGTAAACTTCCCATTGAGACGCTGCAATTTGGCAAATATTCCAACCGAGAAAACCACTTGCGCCTGTGACCAATAATTTCTTCATTAAAACTTGAGTAGACTAATCTGAGTTTCTATTTTATCAAAACATTATACCCTACCGTTCATTTGACTATTGGCAGTTAACGAATAGTGCGGGTAGAATTGAAAAAGAATCAACTAAGAGCAAATATAGTGTCTCACTCTCGTTTTTAACGAGGGGTATTTGACCTATAGTATTAAGCCTTTTTAATTGACTCAATTTTATTAAACTTAGACAGTCCGGTGAACGAACTAACCTTAAAATGGATAGAAGCCAACCAACTTCATATCCAAACTTTACAACAGCAACAACCCAGTAAACATCCCGGTACAATTCGCATTGGACGAGATCCCCATCGGTGTGATGTCGTCTTATCTCATCCCACTGTTTCTGGGTTACACGTCGAAATCTTTTTTGATACTACATCCGATCAATTTCGAGTCCGTAGTTTACGAGACACAAACCCACCTCGGATAGATGGTCAACTTTTGTCTTCTCAAGACGCAACCCTCAACCCCGGTAGTCATCTCTGCTTAGGACAAGTTGAACTCGAAGTGGTTTCTATTTTGACCAGAATAGAGAAAATTCCAGTCACGATTTTGCTTCCTCCCAATGAGTCTGTTAACTTACAAAAACCCCCAGCTTCAACTCCCCAATACGGTTTACAATGTCCCAAGTGCGATCGCCAGACACCCTATGAACAGATTGATTTAGGATGTCGTTGGTGTGGAACTTCTCTCGCCGCAGCGATGAGTGTTGTGATGTCTCCTGAATAAAATTGATGAGGAAATGGAGAGAGTGAGGGAAAATATGAGTATTCTAAAATCTAAAGTTTAAATTCCCAATTCCCTCTTTCTCATGCAAATTCGACTGAGTTGGCGAGATCCGACAACAAACGACTGGCGAACCCCTGTATTAAGTCCTCCGATTGCAATTGGACGAGTCTTTGACCGGATGCCAGGTACAATTGATGGAAATCGGGTGTCGCGTATTGTGTTGAAAGGAGATCGGGTTTCTCGCTTTCATACTTTAATAACTTGGGAAAATAGAAATCTCATCCTGACTGATATTGGCAGTCGTAACGGGACTTTTATCAATGGAGTGAATCAAGCCCGAACGGTTTTAAATGATGGTGATACTCTACAAATTGATAGTTATCACATTCTGGTTTCTTTTGTTACCAGTTCTCTCAATTCTAATACTTTACCTGGAAAATCGCAAATCTTTTTTAACCCCCAAACCAATCAACCCGATCCATTAACCGCTACGCCTAAACCGATCACTCCGGCTAATAATAGTTTCCCCCCGACAGAGTTTTTACACGCGGCTTTAGTCTCTCCTTCTACTCTACAAACCACAGGATTACCCGTTGAGGAGATTGATTATCTCACAATTGGAGGAGGGTTGGGAAGTTTTATTTGGGTTAATTTTTTGAGGATTTCTGGAGTCAAAGTCAGTCAAATCATGGCGGTAGGAATGGAAGAAAAACCCTACGCCCGTTATCAACGGTTGTGTCTAAATTCTCAAATTCCTCCTCACGAACGTTTGCGATCCAATTCTGATTCTTGTCCTGATAATATTTGGGGTTGGCCGAGTTATGCGTTGCGAGAAGCTGATCACGAAATGACTCGCGGACGGTTATTAATGGCTTTAAAATTGCTGTGGAAAGTCTTTGCTGAACCTGTTTTAGCAGAAACTTATACCCCAAAATCGCAAAATGTTTTTGATTCGATTGATCGAGAAGCCCAACGGATTAATTGGGGAAAAATTTATCGCTATGGACGAGTTTTAGGGATTCGGAAAACTAATGACGGGCGTTATGCGATCGCGATTTCTCGTTCACGGGCAAATAAACGAGAACGGGCTTTTATTCTAGCACGATATGTTCATTTAGCGACTGGATATCCGGCGATTCAGTTTCTCCCAGATTTACAAACTTATCGTGAAATGACACGAGATTTTAAGACAGTTGTGAATGCTTATGAAGATCATCAACATATTTATCAACAGCTAGAAAAACAAGGCGGAACGGTAATTTTGCGCGGACGAGGAATTGTAGCATCTCGAATTCTTCAACGAATTTATGAGGCGAGAAAGTACAATTCTAAGATTCAAATTCTTCACTTAATGCGATCGCCAAAAGCCATAGGACGTCAATTTGGAAAATCACGACGTCAAGTCGAAAATCATTTTGAATTTCAACCGTTTAATTGGCCGAAAGCTTGTTGGGGTGGAGAACTGCGAGAAAAGCTAGAAACGGCGAATTCTGAACGACGATTACAATTACTAGAAAGCTGGGGCGGAACCACCACTGCGAGTCGTCAAGACTGGCAAGATATTATTAATCAAGGACTCAATCAGGGCTGGTATCGGGTTGTTTTTGGTGTCGTTGAACAGGTGGAAAAGATAACAGATGAACGGACATTAACTACCATTCGAGAACAGGGACTTGAAGCCCAAATTAAATTAGAAGCCGATTTTATTATTGATGCGACGGGTTTAGATGCTCATGTTCAAACCAATCCGTTATTAAATGATTTGGTAACTCATTATAATTTACCCCTAAATTCTCTCGGTCGTTTACAGGTTACAAATGATTTTGAATTAATTGAAATGCGTTCAGTAACTGTTGCTTTAAAAACGCAAAAAACAGCAACCGTTTCTCCCCTTACTTCTATACCAAAAGGTCGAATGTATGCAGCCGGGGCGATTACATTAGGAGGGCCTTATGCACCTGTAGATAGCTTTTTAGGGCTACAATATACGGCGTTGCAGTCTGTGACCAATTTAGCGGCGATTAACGCTCCAAATGTGAAAAAGTTGAGAACATTGAGGTCATTGACCCAGTGGTTAAAATGGGTGATGAATCAATCTCCTTAAATACTGGACGGTTCAAGGTGTGGTTCAGAAAACTCTCAGTGTTTTCACGGAGACTGAACCCAAATCATACATTTAAAACGATATCAAAGATCAGTAATTACCCTGTTTTAAATCTAGAGTTTTCCATATAAGCTGAATGTAGAGACTTAAAAAATTTAACACCCTCTACCTCTAGGAGACACTATGGGCTTGAGCAAAGCACGTTCTAACCGTCTCAACGCTGACAAGACTAGGACTCAGATAGCTTTAGCAGATATTTCATTAACAGTTATTGCTGGTGGTGACGATCTTGCTAACTCTGACTTCAATCTATTAGCTACTTTAATACAGGGTTAAGCAAGATGCAAACGACACTCAAAAAGACTGAAAACGTGACTAACAACTATTCTAACACGATAAATTATCCCTTTTTATTGGTAACGCACATGGTTTGTGCTGACCAACAAATTCACAGCGAAGAATCAAAAGCGCTTCACGAACTCGCAACTCAAATTGAAGCCGGACAAAGCACTCTTGCAGAAATGGAAAAGATTCTCGCCCAAGATGATCATCAATTATCTGTAGAAGAAGTTGCGAGGCGAATACCCAGCACTCAAAAAAATGAGGCAATGTGTCAAATTTTAGCGATTGCTTATGTAGACGGGTTTTGTTCGGTGTTAGAACGGAAGATGGCCGAACGAGTTGCACAGATTTGGAACTGGCCGAAAGCAGAAATACAGCAACAAATTGAAGAAGCCGGAGCCTTTTCTGATACCGGATTTCTTGATGAGTCTAATCAACAAAAACTTTCTGTTAGTGGGCGTTTACTTCAGAAAGCCGATTCTATTTTATCACGCGCTTTGGTTAATAAATTAGCCAATTTAACAGGAGCAGAAGAAAAAGTCGAGCAACTGCGGCAAGAAATTTTGTTATCGGGGCCAGAATATGATGAAGCAATTCGTCAGTGTGCTGTTGTTGCTAAGGAAGATTACCAATTTGCGGAGTTAGCCCTGAAAAGCGCTTATTCGACACTTTACTATTTGGGAAAAAATCTGCGAAAATCGATTTATGAAATTCAGTCAAAAACTAACAGTAAAGGTCAGGCAAACACGGCTAAAGAAGTTGCAAAACAACTCGAATTAACTCAAAAATCGCTCTCGGCTGAAATTATCAAAGAAATTGAGGATGTGCAGGAATCCCTCCGTTCTAAAGAACGCGCTCTTAATCACTTTAGCATTGCCTTTATGGGCAGAACGAAAGCGGGAAAAAGCACACTTCACGCCATTGTTACTAACGATGGATGGGAGGCGATAGGAGTTGGAAAACAGCGAACGACTCGTTACAACCGAGTTTATGAATGGAAAAATATTCGGATTATTGATACGCCTGGGATTGGCGCTCCCGGTGGAAAAAGTGATGAAAAAATTGCAGAAAGTGTAATTGAGGAGTCAGATGTTATCTGTTATGTCGTTACAAACGACAGCGTTCAAGACACAGAATTTAAGTTTTTACATCTGCTCAAAAAGAAAGCAAAACCGCTCATTATTCTTTTGAATGTTAAGAATAATTTGCGCGATTCGCGTCGATTAGAACATTTCCTAAAAGATCCCGATAAAGCCTTTGCAATGGAAGGTCAAAGCGGTTTAAGCGGACATATTGAACGCATTCGCCGCTATGCAAAAGAGCATTATGCAAACGATGAATTTCCCATTATTCCGGTGATGCTTTTGGCGGCTCAACTTTCCCGTGAACCCGAACATGAAAATCGCAAAGAGGAATTATTCAAAGCCAG
>JGI12210J13797_10603311_pt1 | contig 11320 bp, 8 predicted proteins | sample ElkSlonscriptome_3_FD_13797 | JGI IMG/M metagenome (IMG submission 13797) | reverse complement strand
GTAGGCCACGGTGCCGAGGGTGGTTCCGGCATCGGTGACGAGCGTGCCGTGACGACGGCCCACCTTGCCCGGTGTCTTGATGCGAGCGATGCCGAAATCGAGCAGTTTCACCTCCCCCTCGGGGGCGATGAAGACGTTCGAGGGCTTGATGTCGCGGTGGATGACGCCCTCCTCCTGGGCCACCGCAAGCACGTCGAGGAGCTCGGTCGTGATGCGGAGGCCTTCGTCGGGCGAGATCTTGCCCTCCTTGCGGATGCGCCGCGCGAGGCTGCCGCCCTCGAGGAGCTCCATCACCATGAAGGGCTCCAGCTCTCCACGTGCCAAGAGGGCCGTTGTCCTTCCTATCCGCATGCGCACGGGGTCCCTTCCCGGTTGTGTTGCAACTCCGAGATGAGCGCGATCCCGTGCGCTTCAGAAGCTCCTATCGGCTACAACTGCGGGCGATGAGCCCCCGTCTGCCCCGCCGCTCCGAGGCGCGGCCGACCCACTAGACCGTTAGGAGAGGCCTTTTTGGGGGGGCCCGCGAAGTCTCTCTCCTCCGCGCCCCCCCTTTGCGACCACGGCCGCTCGTCCGGTGACGAATCGGTGAGAAGGACCCCCGGCCTTTCCCATCCCGCCCCGACGCCACTATCGTCTGTTGGCGATGCGCGAACTGATGCTCGGAGGACCGCAGGATACGGCGAGGGTGCTCGTGATGGTGCTGGCGGGCGGCGAAGGGCGACGGCTCGGGCCGCTGACCGCCGACCGAGCCAAGCCGGCGGTGCCGTTCGGGGGGCGCTACCGCATCATCGACATCGTCCTGTCGAACTTCGTCAACTCGGGCCTGCACCGCATCAAGGTGCTCACCCAGTACAAGAGCGCTTCCCTCGAGGAGCACATCGCGCGCGCCTGGCGGCTCTCGCCCATGCTCGACAACTACATCGAGACCATCCCCGCCCAGCAGCGCACCGGCAAGAGCTGGTTCAAGGGCTCGGCGGACGCCGTCTTTCAGTGTGCCAACGTGCTGATCGACGAGGACCCCGATCTCGTGTGCATCTTCGGGGGCGACCACGTCTACAAGATGGAGGTCCGCCAGATGCTGGCGCACCACCTCGAGGAGAAGGCCGACTGCACCGTGGCGGCCATTCCCGTTCCTAGGCATGAGGCCCGCGCCTTCGGCGTGATGGAGGTCGACGAAGAGGGGCGCGTCCTCGCGTTCCACGAGAAGGTGGCCGAGCCCCCCGCGATGCCGGGCCGGCCCGACATGGCCCTCGCCTCCATGGGCAACTACGTGTTCAGCACCGACAAGCTGACGAGCTTGCTGGAGGCCGACGCCCAAGACGACGATTCGTCGCACGACTTCGGCCACAACATCCTGCCCCGCATGGTGGAGCAGGGAGATAAGGTCGTCGTCTACGACTTCGACAAGAACATCGTGCCGGGCGAAGACGCGGGCGCGCGCTACTGGCGCGACATCGGGACCGTCGACGCCTACTTCCACGCCCAGATGGACCTGGTGAGCACCGCGCCTCAGTTCAACCTCTACAACACGCGGTGGCCCATCCGTTCGGGCATCAACCACGACCCGCCCGCCAAGTTCGTCTTCCGTGACGAGGCCAACGAGCGCATCGGCATCGCGACCGAGTCGATCGTGAACCTCGGCTGCATCATCTCGGGCGGCCGAATCCACCGCACGGTCCTCGGCAATCGATGCCGCATCAACTCCTTTAGCCACGTGGAGGAGTCGATCCTGATGGACAACGTCGTCATCGGACGTCATGCGCGGATCCGCCGTGCCGTCATCGACAAGGACGTCGAGATCAGCCCCGGAGCCGAGATCGGCTACAACCTCGACCGCGACCGCGAGCGCTTCTTCGTGAGTGAAGGCGGCATCGTGGTCGTGCCGAAGCGGGCCAAGATCGAGTGAGCAACCCCGCCCTGGAATTCACCCTGGAGGGGCCATGAGCGGCCGAAACTCGGACCCACCGCCGCTTTTTCTTGTGTCTGGCACACAGGTTTCACCACACTGTGAGGGGTGAGCGGACGCACCATCATCGTCGGTGACGTGCACGGCTGTGCGCGCGAGCTCGCCAGCTTGCTGGAGACCGTGGCGGTCACCGATGACGATCGGGTGGTCATGGTCGGCGACACCGTCGTGCGGGGGCCCGACCCCGCGGGCGTCCTGCGCATCCTGCGCGAGGTGGGAGCCCGGAGCGTGCGCGGAAACCACGAGAACCGCCTCATCCGCTTCCGCCGTCTGCACCCCACCAAGATCGGTACGTCTCCCGCCGAGCGTCGGCTCCGCGAAAACATCTTTCTCCGTCGGACCGCAGATCGGCTGAGCGACGAGGACTGGGCGTACGTGGAGGCGATGCCGCTCTGGCTCGACCTGCCCGAGCACGAGCTCAGGATCGTGCACGCAGGCGTCATGCCCGGGGTGGAGATCGAGAACCAGACCGAGCGCGTGCTCATGTACCTGCGGCGCCTCGACGAGGCCGGCGGGCCCAGCGAACGCAACGACGGCGGCGAGCTCTGGGCGCAGCAGTACGAGGGCCCACCCCACATCTGCTTCGGGCACAACGCCCTGGTGGGACTTCAGTTCGCGCCCTGGGCAACGGGCCTCGATACCGGCTGCGTCTACGGGCACGAGCTGACCGCACTCGTGCTACCCGAAGGAACCGAGGTCCCGCGCGCATGCGACGAGCGGCGCGATCTCCTCGCGAGCGTTCCGGCCGAGCAGGCCTACTACGACGTCGATGCGCGCCGACGGCTGGCCTGACCTCCCCAGATGGCGGGCTCGCCGCACGTCGACGACGTGCTACGCCTCGGCGTCATGACAGAGCCCAGCGAGCGACCCGAGCGGGTCTCCGCTCACCGCCCGCACCTCGACGCCGAGCTCGAGGGAGCCCTCCTGCGAGAATTGATGCGGACGTGGCACGAGCTGAACCGCGCCCACTTCAAGGGCGGGATGCGCGCCCCGGTGCTGCGGCTCAGCGCAGGCGGGGATGGTGACGCCGGTCAGACGCTCGGCCGCTGGCGTCTGGAGCACCGCACGATCGAGCTGTCGCGTGGCCTCGTGCTGGAGCAACCATGGGGGGCGACCGTGGAGGTGCTCAAGCACGAGATGGCGCACCAATACGTGCACGAGGTGCTCGGCGCCACCGACGAGACCGCTCACGGCCCGGCCTTTCAGCAGGTCTGCGTGCGGCTCGGCATCGACGCGGCCGCGAGCGGTATGCCGGAGGTCGACGACCCGCGACGAGCGCGGCTCCGGCAGCGTGTCGAGGGACTTCTCGCCCTCGCCAACAGCCCCAATCGCCACGAGGCGGAGAACGCCGCCGCGCTCGCCCAGCGGCTCATCCTCAAGCACAACATCGCGCTGTCCGAGCTTCCCGAGCGACGGCGATACGGCTACCGCCACCTCGGACAGCCCAAGGGACGTCACGCCGAAGCCGAGCACATCCTCGCCGCCATCCTCGCCGAGCACTTCTTCGTCGAGGCGATCTGGGTTCCGGCCTACCGGCCCCGTGAGGGCAAGCGGGGCAACGTGCTGGAGATCAGCGGGACCCCCGAGAACCTCGAGATGGCGGCCTACGTTTACGACTTCCTCCTCCAGACCGGCGAATGCCTATGGCGCCGTCACAAGCGCGAGCACGACATTCAGCGCAACCGCGACCGGAGGCGCTTCGTCGCTGGGGTGATGGAGGGCTTCCTAGACCGCCTCGCGACGGAGAAGCGCAAGAACACCGAGAAGGGGTTGGTCTGGGTCGGCGACGCCGACTTGCACCGCTACTATCGTCGTCGTCATCCCCACGTCCGCAGCGTGCGGCTGAGGGGCCACGGCCTCGACCCGACGCGGGCGAGAGGACGCCAGGCGGGTCGCAACATCGTGCTGCGCCGTGGCGTGGGCGAAGGTGAAGCTCAGAACCGAGGACGGGCGCTTCCGGCCGGCCGACGCGGCAAAGGCTGACCGTGGGAAATCTGCCGGCCGCCCTCGACGGGCGGATCCGCGCGCTACACTGATGGAGTGGCCCGCTCTCCTCACTTCCGTCTGCGGCTCACGGCGCCGGTGTCGTTGGGAACGATGGCGCTGCTCGGGGCGACGTCGCTCCTCGGATGCAGCACCCACGCCCCGCCACCCTCCGCGCCCAAAGCCCGCCAGCCGACCCCGGGCACGGTGACCCGCAACAACCCCGCCGGGGATGCCGCGAGTCCGGTCGATGCTGCCCTGACTCGTCTGCTCGAACAGCCCATCGGCCAGAAGGTCGACCGGTTCCGGACCTATCGCGCACTCTTCCCCGACGCCAACAACTGGAAGCGCGTGCGCTTCTGGGGCTACCCGTCACGGGCGGGCTTCCGCTACGGCAAGGACAACTACGCGGTCTCGGTCCTCATCTACGAAGAGGCGGAGAACGACGACCCCAACGCCTGCCTCACCGCCTTCGCCAAACGCGCGCTCAACACCGCACGGCTCTTCGACGTGAAGATCGGCGACATCGAGCGTCTCGAGCGCGACCACCTACGCGGCGTGGAGGCGGTCGACATGGACGCGCTCATCGCAGAGGAGGTTCGTGTCTTCGAGCAGCATCAAGCGCGCCGCGACGAAAGCCGAGACCGGCTCCTCACCCTGATCGAGCGGCGCAAGCGCGCTGACGCTGCCCAAAAGGCTCGCGCGTCAGCCCCCGACGACGCCGCTGACCTGGCTGCCGACGAAGCGGACGACGGCCGGAAGAAGAAGAAGAAGCAGGCCAAGCCCAAACGGAGGACGCGTTTCGGCCTCTCCTGGCTGCGCGACCGACTACGTCACCACGACGCGCGAACCGAGGCCCTCGACGAGCGCAAAGAGAAGAAGCACCCGGTGAACCATCGGGCTGCGTCGCGCGCGGTCAAGGCGGTCGAAGCCCATGGCTACGCGACCATGCCGGTGCTCCTGACCTCGGGCGGCTTCAAGACCCTCAGCAACGACGACCAGTATCTCGCCGCCATCGTGGCCCACCCGTCCTGGCCGGGCTCGTGCCTCGTACAGGGGATCGCGGTCAAGGTCGGGACCGACCGAGCACTGGCCGAGAAGGCGCTGGCACGCTGGGTCGAGAGGGCCGCCCCCAAGAGTCGCTGGCGGTGGCAGCTCCGCGAACGTCCCACCTTCGACACGCGCTGAGCGCGCCCGTCGGGGTTCACGGAAGGTCGCAGCCGCCCCGCGCGCACCACTGCCCCTGACAGGGCCGCTGAACGCCCGATCCGTGCTCAGGCTGCGGCCAGGGCACGCACCAGGGCGTACACCACGACCGCCGCCACCCAGAGGACGGAGGAGACCCGCCACCGCCTCTCCCATGCCCACCAGGGCGCGAGGGGGGGGAGAAAGAGCGCGAGAAGCCCACGATGGCGTGGCGGACCGGCCAAGAAAAGCCGCACCGAGATGGCGACGTGGACCGTGACCCAGGTGGCAAAGGCCAGGAGAAGTACGGCCAAGAGCAGCGTCTCGCGCACGACGCCAAGCTTACACACCGAAGGGGCCAATTGCCCCTAACTGCGCGCCGATTCTGTTGCTAAGGTCTTCGCCGTGACGAAAAAGACGCGTTTTCGCCCCGCGACAATCCCGATGGCGCTCCTCGGTGGTGCGGTGATCGCGGCGGGCGTTGGGTTTGCAGTCGAGACGCCCGCTCAGTCGACCTACATGAGCGTGAAAGAGGTGAAGCCGGGCATGAAGGGCTACGGCCTCACCGTCTTCTCTGGCCACGAGCCGACGAAGTTCGGGGTCGAGGTCATCTCCACGCTCAACAACTTCCAGCCCAACCAAGACCTCTTCATCGTGAAGACCGACCACCCGCGCCTCGACGTGGCGCACACGGTGGCGGGCATGAGCGGCAGCCCCATCTACATCGACGGCAAGATGATCGGGGCCTACGCCTACGGCTGGCTCTTCGGCGTAGAGCCCATCGCGGGTGTCACGCCGATCCAGAACATGCTCGACGATCTCAAGCGGCCAGTGCCGAAAGAGCTCATCCCGGGCCTGAGGTCGAGCCTCTTGCCCAACCCTCAGGGCAAGGGGGCCAAGACGGCTAAGCTCGGCAAGCTGCGCAAGCGCTACGGCAAGAACCTCCCTCGCACGACGAGTCACCGCTTCCGGGGCAAGGATGTCGCCAATTACAGCCTGCGCACCCACGCGGCGCAGGTGGCCAACCACGCCTCGCCATCGCTCCAGGCTCCAACGGGCATGGGGCTGCGCGCCGCGTCGACCGACATCATGGCCGGCGGCCTCAGCCCGCGCGGCCTCAAGCTGGCTCAGGAGCTGCTCGAGCCCTCGGGGATGAACGTGTTGCAGACGGGCGGCGGGGGCCAGACCAAGCCCGAGCTCATGGCCAAGGCGCCCAAAAGCTACGTCGACGGCGGCGCGATCACGGTTCAGCTGGTGCGCGGCGACGTCTCGATGAGCGGCCTCGGCACCGTCACTCACGTGGTGGGCGACAAGCTCGTCGCCTTCGGCCACCCGATGATCAACGGCGGCATCGAGGCCTTGCCCGTGGCTCTCGGCCACGTCCATTGGATCCTCGCCACGGCGAACCGCTCCTTCAAGATCGGCGAGCCGACGCGTCCACTCGGGACATTGGTCAACGACCGGCAGGCTTCGATCGTCATCGACACCAAGATCGAGGCCCCCGTCTTCCCCGTGAGCGTGAAGGTCAACGGCGCGCCCGGCGCCCCCAAGACCGACTGGAAGATGGAGGTCTCTCACGACCCCTTCTTCGCTCCGAGCTTCGTCGCCGTCGGTATGGGTAGCGCCATCGAGACCACCGCCGCCGAGCGCAACGACAAGACCTACCGGGCCAAGAGCAAGGTCACGGTGGAGGGCTACGGCACCATGGAGTTCGAGGACTTCGGTGCCGGCAACCGCGTGCCCATCGGCCCCGGCGACATCGCCCGCTCCCGTATGGTGGGGGCCATCGGTGCGGTGCTGAACAACCCCTGGGAGGTCGGTCGCATCACCAACGTGGAGATGGAGATCGACATCACCGACAAGCGCGAGGTCATGTACCTCAAAGGCGTCCAGGTGCTCGACACCGAGCTCGATCCCGGCGAGCCCGCACGCGTCCGCCTCACCTTCCAACCCTGGTTGGGCGAAGACGAAGTCCAGACCATCGAGATCCCCATCGAGCGCTCGATGGCCGGTCGTACCCTCAGCATCCGGCTCACGCCGGGCTACATGATGCAGCGTATCGTCGCCCCGCCCGAGAACCTGGCCGAACTCATCGACGTGCTGCCCAAGGTCAACTACCCGGGCCAGACGCTCATCGCGAGCTACTCGGTCGAGGGGAACGACGCGGCTTACAAGGGCAAGGTCGCCCACGAGCTGCCGCCTTACGCGCAAGCCTTGCTCACCCCCAGCACCGACTCGCAGGGCCCAGCCATGCGGAGCAGCATGCGCCACCACCTCATGCCGATGAAGCGCTTCGTCATTGGTGCCCAATCGGTCACCGTGAACATCCGCCCTGCCATCAAGTGACCCCATCGCGTGGCTCGAAGGCGATTCGGTAGCTTTCCGCCGCGATCTCGACTCAGAATTCGACGACTCTGGTCCGCTCCCATGCGGGCCCGCACTTGCCCGAACGACCCATGAACAAGATCCTCCTCTCGACCCTCGCCATCGCCACCGCCTCGCTCACCTGGGCGGGTCCAGAGGCCGAAGCCGTCGGCACCCGACGCTTCGTGCTCAACCAGATGTCGAACTTCACCAGCGGCGACCTCGAAGGTGTTTCGGTCGCCTCCGACGGTACGGTGGAGGCCGGATTCACCCTCACCGACGCCCCCATCCCCGACGCGTCCAGCATCTGGAGCAGCCTGGCCCTCAAGGACGGCACCGTCCTGCTCGGTACGGGCACCAAGGGCCGTATCTACAAGGTCAAGGGCGGCAAGGTCTCCGTCGCAGCCGAGACCGATGCCATGGCGGTCACGAGCCTCGTGCTCAACAGCGCCGGGGACATCGTCGCCGGCACCTTCCCCGAGGGTAAGATCTACAAGCTGACCACCGCTCAGCTCGACGGCAAGAAGGTGGAGCCTTGGGTCGTTCTCGAGGACACCGAGCACGTCTGGTCGCTCGCCTACGACAGCACGAAGAAGAGCCTCTACGCGGCCACCGGCCCCGAGGGGAAGCTCTTCAAGATCAGCGACGCGGGCAAGGCGGACGTCTACTTCGACAGCGAGGAGAAGCACCTCGTGAGCGTCGCGCTCGGCCCCGCCGGCACGGTCTACGCGGGGTCCAGCGGTGAAGCCCTTCTCTTCGAGATCAAAGCGCCAGGGCGCGCCACGGTTCTGCACGACTTCGACCGCACCGACGTCAAGGCCATCGCCGTGACGAGCAAGGGTGTCGTCTACGCGGTCGCCAACAACTACAGCGGCGGCAGTAGCAGCAGCCGCAGCAGCTTGCCCATGGGCATGATGCGTCCGGGCATGGGGGGCAGCGCCGGTGGAGGTTCCTCGCGGCCGGGGCGCGGCGAGCTGATGCGCTTCGACGAGAAGGGCGTGGCGGAGCAGATGATGGAGAGCAGCTCCACCCACTTCCCCACCCTCGTGCTCGACGACCAGGAGCGCCCCGTCGTAGGCGGCGCCAGCGAGGGTCGCCTCTACACCGTGACCGACAACCACGTGGAGCGCGTCCTCGTCGACACCGAGGAGAAGATCGTCGCGGCCATCAACCTCGTGGGCGGCAACAAGTACATCGCCACCGGCGACCCGGTGGTCTTTCACACCATCAAGGGCAAGGGCGGCCCCGACGCGGTCTGGACCAGCAAGGTGATGGACGCGGGCCTGCGCGCCAACTGGGGCAAGCTGGAGTGGCGCGCTGAAGGTGCGCTCGAGCTGCAGACCCGCTCGGGCAACACCAAGAAGCCCGACAAGACCTGGAGCGCCTGGGGCAAGAGCCTCGCCGCTCCCGGCGCGATCGACGCCCCCGCGGCGCGCTACCTCCAGATCCGCGCCCGCTGGGCCAAGGATCCGAACGCCAAGCTCTTCGAGGTGAAGGCCGCCTTCATCACCGACAACGCCCGCGCCCTCATCACCGAGATCAAGGCGGGCGAAGACAGCGACAACACCGGTAGCAGCAGCGTGCCCGCATCCGGCACCCACAAGGACAGCGCCGACACGAAGGTCAACGTCAGCTGGAAGGTCGAGAACCCCGACAACGACAAGATGCGCTACCGCATCTTCTACCAGCGCGAAGGGTCTAAGGCGTGGTTCGCCCTGCTGGAGAACGCGGTGCTCCACACGAGCACCAGCTACACGTGGGACACCACGGGCGTGCCCGAGGGGCGCTATCGGATTCGCGTCGACGCCACCGATGAGCTCGTCAACCCGCCGGGCAAAGTCACCAAGCACAGCCTCATCTCGTCGCCGTTCACGGTCGACAACACTGCGCCTGCCTTCACCAACCTCAAGCTCGCCGGGTCCAAGCTCACTGGCACCGCGACCGACCAGGTCGGGCCCATCGCTTTCATCGAGTTCTCGCTCGTAGGCAAGAAGGTCTGGTACCCCGTGCACCCCACCGATGGCGTGTTCGACGAGGCCAGCGAGACCTTTGACGTCGACGTGAGCAACCACGTCCCCAAGGGCCCCCACCTCGTGATGATCCGGGCCTACGACGACAACGGCAACAAGGTCGAAGGCACCGTCGGACGCAACTGACGCCGGGGCGCGCAACCCTGGCACAGCTGCGGTCAAAAACCCGCAAGCATGACACGGCGGTCAGGGCTCCGTTCGGTGCTGCGGGGTTTGGCACGCCCTCAAGTACCCGGAAAGACACTTGGGCGTCGACGGCATGCTTCGTGGATGTGTTGAGGGTGAGCTTTTCGCGAACGTCGGTTTCCGATGCTAGCCTTCTCACGAGTCCCTACCATGCTTCGCCCCACCTTCATGCTCGCCCTCGCCGCCGGCCTCGGCCTGGCGGTGGGTGCGTGCGGCGCGCTCGACACGACCGCCTTCGACGCAGAGCGCAGCGGCACCAGTGGCACGGGGATGGCGGGAAGCGGCAGCGGCGGCGGCGGCGGCGGGATCAACACCAACTTCAACGGCGGCGGCGCCCCCATGCCGCTCAACTACGCCGAGCTGTGTGGCGGCGCCTGCGTGCCCGGCTCCGATGCGGCATGCAGCGCTCCGGGGGCCGGAGGATCCGGAGGGATGGGCATGGGTGGTGCCGGCGGCAGCTCAACGACGGGCGACGGGGCCGACTGCAAGCTCACCTACGATGAGACCAACGCCTCCGTCGGCGGTACCTGCGTCGACGCCGCCGACAAGGTCGAGGACATGCCCTGCCTCACCTCGACCGATTGTGGCCCCGGCCTCGGCTGCGACGCCTCGGGCCTGTGCCGGCGATACTGTTGCGGTGACGTCGAGGCCTGCCCAGACGATACGTACTGCGCGCCGCAGCCCATGGCCGCCATGGACGCGGTGAACGCCTCCGAACCCCCGCTCATCCCCGTCTGCATCCCCGCCGACGAGTGCACGCCCCTGGCCGAGAACGACCTGTGCGATGAGGGATTGACCTGCACCATCGTGCGCCAGGACGGCACCACTGCGTGCGTCGAGCCGGGCGCCGGTCAAACGGGCGACGCCTGCCCCTGCGCCAAAGATCATTTCTGCCAGGTGAGCACCAGCACCTGCATCAAGCTCTGCCGTCTCGGTGAGCCGGACGCGTGCGGGCCGGGATACATCTGCCAGAACAGCAGCAACAACGACGACGTCGGCTTCTGCATCGAGATCTGATCGTTGTATCGTCCTCGACATGGGGACGCTGAACGAGCTGCAGTGTGCGCACGGGCACCTTGCCCCGGCTCGGCTCGAGGGGCTCGCGCGACGGTGTAGGGTCCCCCTGTACCGCCTGAAGGAGCTGATCATCGACGAGGGCTCGGAGGGTCGAGCCGAAGGCGACGAGGTCGTCGTCTACCGCTACGACGGGGCGTCATGAAGCAGCAGCAGTTCTCGGTGGTCACCGACGGCGATGCGGCGCGTGCGGCCCTCGAGGCCGCCTTGCCCGCGGGCTGGGACGACCTCGGCGAGGAGACGGTGATGCTTGGCGATGCGCTCGGTCGGGTCCTCGTCGCCGACGTCTCGAGCACGGTCGACGTGCCGGGCTTCGACCGCGCCAACCTCGACGGCTGGGCGGTGCGTGCCGCCGATACCCACGGGGCCACCGAGGCGGCTCCGGTTCGGCTGCGACGTCATCCGGAGGCGGTGGCCATCGGTCGACCGACGAACGAGGCCCTCGGTCCGGAACAAGCCATGAGGATCCCCACCGGCGGCGCACTCCCGCGGGGGGCCGACGCGGTGTTGATGGTCGAGGACACCGAGGTGG
>JGI12210J13797_10908186_pt1 | contig 11323 bp, 6 predicted proteins | sample ElkSlonscriptome_3_FD_13797 | JGI IMG/M metagenome (IMG submission 13797) | reverse complement strand
TTCAGTAAACGGAAATCGTACCGAATTCCTCTACGCGGTGCGCTCCCAGTCGTAGAGGAACTTGGAACAAGTTTCTGAGTGCGCTACCGCAAACTGGGAACCCTTGGCTCCCAGTTCCCAGTGTTAGAAATAAGAGGAGGCCTGCTTGCGAAACGCGAGCACCCACAACAAATAAGCCCCAATCACGGTTCCAATCGGAACACCAATCAACATGACCGCCCCCAACGCAACCGCGACCGAGCGCGCGCGATTCCTCACGGTCCGATCCCGCGCGGTGTAAAGAACCATTCCCGCAATCAAGGAACTGCCTCCCACCCCCAGCGCAAAAAAGAATACTGCCAGCGCGATGCGCTGAAACGAACGCATCATCACTTCCACGCCGCCGGGGGCGTCCGGGGTGGATTTAGCCGCTTCAGCGAAATCCGCCCGGATCGCTTCCGCCTTTTCCCAGGCGGTCCATCCGTTCAAGCCGCCAACTATCAAAAGAAAAACCCCCGCGGCTATCAGCGTGATGGCCGCAGCACGGATATGACCGTCAGGCGGCCGTTCGGCGCGAGCGAATGATGCTGGGCCGAGTGCTTCCACCAACTCCCGCGCTTCTCCCTCACTTAATTTTCCCTCCGCAAGCATCGTTTCGATCCGCGTCCGCTCCACCGAAGCATCGGGCCGCCGGCCAAACCCGAATAACCACGCAAGAACGAAACCAAGAATGATCAACAGTAGAATAATGATGAAGAGGAACATAAACGAGAGGGGTTGAGGTTAGGGGGCGGCGGTCGATCGGTCGGGAGCCAGATCCGGTGATTGACGCAAGAGCCGGGCAGCTTCTTCTGGCCGAAGCCGGCCCGCTTCGAGATCATCGAGAATTTGCAGTCGAGCCGATCGCGCTTCCTCCCGCATATATTGCAAAGCCTCGATCACCCGATCGAGCCGGTTGCGAACCAGGGGGTAAGAAACGCCGAGCTGCGAGGCGATCGCTTTTAGAGATCCCCCAGCTAAAAGGTATAACTCGGCGAATTCACGAAGATCGGGCTCCAACCGGCAGAGATGGGGCATCGGAATATCGCCTTCGACCCGGGTATCACAATCCCCGCAAGTGAGCGCCCGAATTCGGAGACGCCCCCCACACGCGGGACAAGTTTGTCGAAGTTGCTGACCCATGAATGATGGTGATTCATGAATATTTCGCTCAACATGTCAATAAAATGCATGAAGATATCAATTTAATTAACAAATCGAATGCATTCGCAGCTCGCGATCTTTTCTGTTTTCCCGGTGAATGCCGGGAGACCGCTGGCTGAATCGATCCGGAACAGGGCGATATTGTCCGATTTTTGGTTGGCCACCACCATCCACTCGCCGTCTGGACTGACTCCGAATCCGCGCGGGATTTCCCCTTCGCTCGGGGTGGTGCCGAGAAACTTCAACTGGCCGGTGTCAAGATCCCGCTCGAACGTCGCGATGCTGTTGTGCCCCCGATTCGAGCTGTAAAGAAAGCGGCCGGAAGGATGCAGATGAAGATCAGCTGCCGCCCGGGACCCATCCCAGCCGGCTGGTAAAGCTTCAATGATTTGCCGGAGAATCGCTTGCCCGGTCGCAGGATCGAATTCGAGGAACGCCACGGTCGCTTTCATCTCGTTATTCACGTAGAGATGCCGGCTATCCGGGCTCCACACCGCATGACGTGGACCTGAGGCGGGCGGCATCTGGACGCCCTCGCCAAGCCGCAGCCAGTTCGGGTCGGAGATGGCATAAAGCATCACGCGATCGATTCCAAGATCGCCGACCGCGAAAAACCGGCCGGAAGGATCGATGACGGCGGAATGGGGATGCGAATGTTCCTGGCGGGGGCGTTGTTCGCCCGAGCCTAAATGGCGCGCTTGCCAATCGGCAGGCTGCAGTTTCCCGGCTTCGTCGATGGGGAACCGCATAATGAGGCCCTGGCCGAGAGGTGTCTGGTTGGTGAAGTTTGCAGCGACGAGATATTGGCCGTCCGGGGTGACATTGGCGTAACAAGCCGAGACGCCTTCGGTCGCTTGCTCGGAGATTTTCTCGGCAGCGAGGGTGGTGGGAGAAATTCGGAATGATTGGACGATCCCGGTTTTGCGTCCTTCGCTTTCGCGGTCATGCGCGGTGGCATAGAGCAGCGGACGATGGGGGTCGAGGACCAGCCAGCGCGTGGAATGGGTGGAAACAGAGCTGAAAGATTCCCAGGCACCGGAGTGCTCGTTGAGGGTGGCGTGAAAGAGGCCTTTGCTTGAGGCTAGGTAAAGGGCGGGCATAGGGCGACTATGCCCGCCGCCAAGCAGCTTGTCAGCCTTGACGAGTGAGGAATTTGGGCGCGGGGGTTACCAATGGGCTGCGCCTTCGGGTTGGAGATCGATACGGAGAGCGATGTTCCTTGGCTGGGGTCGCAGGCCGGCCACCCCGGTTACGCTCAGCCTGGCCCGATTTGCATATTATATTGGGTAGCTTCGATTTCCATCTCGTCGCGTGCGGCACGGAATCCTTCTCGGTCCAGCAACGGCAAGATCACCAAGTCCGGGCGGGCTTCCTGTAAACGTTTCAGATCCTCAGGGTCGGGGGCGTTCTTGTCGTTTCGTGGAAACTCAAAATATTTCAGATTCTTCGCCTCCACCAGATGTTCTAACCCGTTCTCCCAGGGCAACGGTAAAGCAGCCCCATGAATCAGACGCAGGCTCTCCAGGTTGGGGTAATCTTTGATCAACGCCAGTGATTGATAACTCCAGCGTTCGCCCGGTTTATTGCCACTTGGTTTAATATCGAGCCGTTTGAGGTTCGGCAGGGCGTCGAGGATCATTTTCACTTGGGCCTCGGAGAGCGTGGTCCGGTGCAGCTTCAGAAATTCTAATTTCGGCGATTTTTGAATGAAGGGATAAAGTTCGTCGAAGTCGTCGGCATGACCCACATCGACGTTGAGATAGCGAAGCTCAGGGAAGCCTTGTAGCTCCTGAAGGACATCTTCTTCATCTTGAAATCCAAAGCTATGGGTGGTGTTCCAATAGCGCAGATTTCGCATACCATCAAGATAGCGGAACAATTCGGGAGAAATCCGATCACGCATCTCCTCCTGCTTATCCTCCGCCCAAGGACCATTTTCCAAATTCGACAGATTAATCGCGACCATGCCGGGGAAAGCTGTGAGAACGGCGTAACCTTTATTCGTGATCCGCTGGAACTGAGTCGCGACTGCTTCCAATTTCGGGAAGTAAAGAATCTTGCCAAAATCTTCATTCGTCAAACCAGGCCGGTCATCGTCGTGCTTGATCTGTTTTTCATTCGGGCCCTTGTTGCGCCCTCCGCGATTCGCGAACCCGACGAAGGTAATATTACCGGCGTCATCGGTTTCATAAACGGAGAACTGACTCTTTTCCGCCATTTCTTTAAAGATTTTCAGTTGTTCTTCCGGCGGTGTCGGAATGGGTTCGTAATCGGGCATTTCTTGCGCCTGAATATGACACGCCAGAAGTAAGGTAGTTATTAGAGTCAGAAGTGAGGGACGATTGAGCATCAGTAATACAGGGGTCAGAGGTTCGTTGGAGGTTGTAGGTCTTAGGCGGTTAAAAAAGGGAGGCAGAGGCATCACGCCTTTGTAGAGACTTCGGCGTGTAAACCTGCCGGTTTGAATGACGCATTGAGGTTAAGTCGGACCAATTTCCATTTTGAATTCAGTGGCATCGACTTCCATGGCGTCACGCTGAGCGTTGCGTTCTTGCCGGTCCTCAATCAGCGGAAGAATTATGAGTTCTGGACGGGCTTCCTGCAGACGCTGGAGAGCTTCCGAAGAGACTTGCTTGCCGTCGGCTTCCATCGGGAAGTCAAAGTATTTCAAGTTCTCGGCTTCGACAAGATGTTCCAATCCATTTTCCCAGGGGAGCGGCAACGCGTCGCCGTGGATCAGGCGAAGACTTTTCAAGTTGGGATAATTCTTGATAAGTGCGAGCGATTGGTAGCTCCAGCGTTCGCCAGGCTCGTTGCCGCTCGGCTTGATGTCGAGCCGCTCAAGTTCCGGTAACGCGTCTAGGATCATTTTGACCTCTTCCTCACGGAAATTGGTCCGGTGCAGCTTGAGAAATTTCAGCTTGGGCGATTTCTGAATGAAAGGGAAGAGTTCCTCGAAATCGTTCGCGTGGCCGACATCGACGTTAAGGTATTCGAGATCAGGATAGCCCGTTAATTCCTGAAGCACCGCAGGTTCTTTCTGATAACCGAAGCTGTGCGTGGTGTTCCAGTATCGCAGGTCGCGCGCCCCTTCCAAGTGTCTGAACACGGCGCTGGTAGGAGGCGCGCCGGCACTTGCTTCATCTTTGAAGCCGGTCTTGAGATTGCTGAGATTGACCGCTTCAAGCTCCGGAAAAGCCCGCAGAACGGCGTAACCATCGTCCGTGATTGTTTGAAATTGCGTCGCGACCGCTCGTAATTGAGGGAAGTGCAAAATTTTTGCAAAATCCGCGTCAGTCAGCCCAGGCAAGTCCTGGCCTTTTTTATCGATCTGTTGTTCGTCTGGATAAGCGCTTCGGCCATGTTTCCCATGACAGAAACCGACAAAGACGATGTTGCGCGATTCATCTAATTTGTAGACGGAAAAATTGGTTTTGGCGGCCATCTCCTTAAAAATCGCCATCTGCTCGCTGGGCGGTGTGGGAATGGTCTGATAGTCAGCGCCAGGACAGAACGGAACCGGGATCAGCAAGAAGCCCAGGGCGAGTAGGGAGGGAAGTGTTGGGATGGACATGAGAAAATTGAAAAACATTGCCACCGCAGTTCGCGGCTTGGCGATATGGTAGAACGATATAGCGCGCTGCGTAAAGAAAAAGTGGGGTGCCGATGGGCGCGGCACCCCACTCTGAAACCTATGCCGTCAGGAAAGCCCTTTCAGCGGGAAGACACTGTTCCCATAAGCTTCCAGGTTGCTCCCCATCCGCTGGGCGGTGGCCAGGTGCAGATTGAGCAGGCGCCGGTTTTCCACCGATTCACCGGTCAAATCGAGTACGCGGCCTCCCTTGATATCGCAATTGCGGCCACCCGCCAGAATGACTGGGAACCGGCTGGAATCATGTTTGTTCCCGTCGAACATGTTACTGCCGAAGGTCACCATGGTGTTGTCGAGCAGGGTGGTGCCGTTGCCTTCTTCCACAGCCGCCATTTTCTCCAGGGAACGGGCGCAGAGACCGACATGATATTCGTTGGTCAACTGATATTGCCGCAACATTTCGGCATCACTCTGGTGATGGGAGATGCCGCCATGAAAGGCGCCGTTGGTCACGCCATCAATGAAGGTGAGACTGATGTTCGAGCTATCATTCTCGAAAATCATGGTCGCAATCCGGGTCTTGTCCATCTGCAAGGCCAGCACAAGAAGGTCGCTCATCAATTCCTGATGTGCCTGGACATCGGTGGGAATGCCTGGCGCGGGGGCGTCGATCCCGGGCTTGTCCATGGCTGGTCGCCAGGCACCCGGTGGCCGTTCGTCATTGATGGCGCGATCGATGCGTTGTTCAATCTCACGGATGCTGGTGAGGAATTGATCCATTTTCTGCCGATCCTGATAAGCCAGCTTGCGGTTCACGTCTTTGGCCTGGTGTTGCACGAGGTCAAGCAGGCTTTTTTCCCGCTCGAGCTTGGCACTATCAAAGAGCGCGTCGAACGCCATGCGCGGTTGGATTTCGGGAACGACCGGCACTTTATTATCCGTCCAACTGATCGTCGACCACATCACCCCGTTCGTCTTTGATTTGGGTGGTTCGATCCCGAGATGCAGGGAGGGCATGACGGTGTTGTGCCCCAAATTTTTTGCCATATGAATGTCAATCGACTGTGGCAACCCTTTGCCCCCGCTCTTGGCATTGACTTCAGCTGAGCCATTCAACCAATTCGTGAAGTTATTGACATGGAACCCTTGCCCATCGTCCTTCACGCGCAGCCCTTCGATCACGAGTAAATCCTGCTTGAACTTTTCGAGCGGCTTCAGGGATTTGGACAACTCCATGGAAGCGCCGCTGCCTTTAGCCCACCAATGATCGGGGTGCACGCCGTTGGTGAAGAGCATGGTCACCCAGCGGCGGGGTGGTTTGGATGGATCGTAATCCCAGCCTTTCGCCCAGGCAAGGCTCGGAAGGAAGGGAAGGGTCAGGGTGGCGCCGAGGCCTTTTAAAATGCCCCGGCGGGAAATACCAGGATGGTAGGTGTCTGTGGTGGGATACATGATAGTCGTTCCTTTAGTTTCGGATTTCGTGACGTTTCGGGATGTTAAAATTGAAGATTAGCCAATGGGATAGGGGCGGGAGTGAAACTTTGATAACGGATCAATGCTTGCCCATCTTTCACCGCTTGCACGGTCACGGTGCTGCCGGCCGGGATGGTCGCTTTGCCAGCTTCACGGCCATTGACGATGACCGGGAATGGCGTCGCCTGTTTCAGCCGGGCACGCGCAGGTAGCCGCGGGACCTGCACGGGGGGAGCGGCCACGGCTGGTGCCGGTGTCGCGGCGGGTTGCGCACTCGCGGGGGTTGATGGAGCAGGTGCCGGTTCCGCCGGGGTGGTGGGCGCCGTCGCCGTGTTTGCGGCGACTTGGGTGCCTGGCAAGTCGCGCCGGTAACGGAACTGCTGGCTGGTGACCAAGGCGTGGATCGCTGCCGGAAACTTGTTGTCATATTGACGCAAGGCGGCAAGCATCGACTCGACCAGAGCGCGATCGCTCGGTTGTATGGCTCGCCCCAAGGCGTAAGCGGCGAACATCTTGCAGAATTGCATGTTGATCTCTTCCTGCCGGGTCGAGAGGTAATCTTTCAAACCTTGCAACCCATCGATCTCACGGCCGTCAGCTGTGCGGTCTTCGGCTTCGACTTCGGTGCCGTCGATGAATTCGCTGCGCCACTCGCCGATGGGATCGAAATTTTCCAGGGCGATGCCGAGCGGATCAATTTTAACATGGCACCCCATGCAGGCCGGATCATCACGATGGACGGCGAGCTGCTCGGCCACGCTGAGGCCAGACGCATTTGTTTCGTCATCAGAGAGCTGAGGGACGTTCGCGGGTGGATCTGGTAAATGTTCACCGAGCACCTGCTCCAGAATCCAAGTGCCGCGCAACACGGCGCTGGTGCGCAACGGGAGCGAGGTGCCGGTCAGCACGGCGCCCAGGGTCAAAATACCGCCTTGCCGGTTTTCGGGCAGACTCACTTTGACGAAGCCGTCTTCAACCTTTTCACCTTTATCAGCATCCAAGCCGTAGTGGCTGGCCAGAGTTTCATTCACGTAAGTTTCCGGAGCGGTAATGAGTTGGTCGAGCGGGCGTTCACCTTTCAAAATGCTTTCGGTGAAGAGCACGGCTTCTTTTTCCATCGCAGCGGCCAGATCCTTATCGAATTGCTTGAAACGATCCGGATCAGGCGCGTCATGATCCCGGAAGCCGGCGAATCCGAGCCATTCCCCAGCGAACCGTTCGGCCAAAGCGCGGCTGCGCGGATCGGCTAACATCCGTTGAGTCTGCGCCGCGAGCACTTGAGGATTCTGGAGGCTACCATCATTGGCGGCGGCGAGCAGTTCTTGATCAGGCAGGGAACCCCACAGCACACCAGCTAACCTATCCGCTAAGCCGTGAGGAGCGATCGGATAGGGCTCGGTGCTACCCTTGGCCACCTGATAACGATAGATAAAGTGGACAGAAAATAGGCTGGCGCGCATGGCCTGCTTGATTGCCGCGTTATAGCTAAGACCCGCCTGACGGCCCTGATGGTAAAACGGCATCATTTGATCGACTTCCTGTTCGGATGGCATGCGGCGCCAGGCTTTGGCGGTAAACCCGGTTAGCTGTTCCCGGGCTTTTTGGGCGAGTTCAGCTTCCTCAGCCGCCACCGCATGAATTAAATTACGCGCTTCCTGCTGGGCGTCTGCTGGCAAGCTAGCTAGTTGTTCGTCCGTCGGCTTGGCGTTCTCGAGGAGCTTGGTGCCATGTTTTTCAAACAAGTTCACAAGCTTTTGCTGGGCAATTTGAGCGCTGGCGATGACTTCCGCCTTCAAAGCATCGAATTCAGCCTGCTCTTCCGGACTTGCATCCTGGTAAATTAATTTTTGCGGAAGTTCATAGGGGCGGAGCGGTCTCAGTTCAGCAACGCCCCCGCGGTCCGTGCCTTCAAAGAACGGTTTCAACTCTTCCAGATGGCCGAGGAGAAACCCATTGTTGAAGACCCGATGACCGCTCAAGACATCGCGGCGGCTATCGACGGCGTTTTTGGCTTTCCGCCCGGCATCGACACCGGCAGTGATTCCGCGCCGGTCGATCCAGTGTTTCGCCGTTCCCTCGGCGCTACGTGGCTGGTCGGGACTGATCCAGGTTTGTACGGTCGCTTCGGGATACCGTTCCGGGTCGACGAAAACTTCGAGTTCCAGACCGTCATAACTTTCCGGCACCGTCATGGTTAAGATTTGAGGCGCTTGCACGCCGATGGCATCCCTTGCGATTTGGACACCGTCAGGATGGCTGCCCCAGGCGACCGGGTTGCCGTTTTCATCACGGATTTCCACGCCAGGTGCCTCATTCCACGGCACGCTCTTTTCCGGCTGCTTTTTCAGGTTTTTACCTTGGAGCAATGCGCCATCGCGAAAGACAATGACATCCCCTTCGGCACCATCGGAGGCGTCCGTGACGAAGAATTTCAGTTCCCGGACAGGTTTCTTGTCCCCTTTATACTGGCTGAAATCAAAACGATAGCGATGCTGGCCTTTATCCGTCCATTCCTTCAACTGGCGCCGGTCCCAAACAACTCTCGATTTTAATTCGATATCCGGTTCGCCGTTGGTGAATCCGGTGTAAATGCGATACCATTCTTCGAGTTGTTTCATCGCATCGCGCGCTTGCGCTTCTCCGGCGGTTGCTGGAATGCTGTTCCAACGGCGGCGCAATTCGTCGATGACCGGATCGGCCTTGTCAGGATGTTCGAAGAAGGTCAGCCAGTTCTGCAGGGCGACTGGGCTGAGATCATGCGGTGAATCCGCGGCGAGGCTGGCAAGGCTGGGGGCTTGTAGCCGCAGGGTGTCGCGATGTTTCCAGCGCCAGGCTTGCAGCCAATACTCGCCATGCCCGAGATTCTCTTTTTTATACCATTGATCCGGGCTATTCACGAGCTGGTGTTGTTGGTCGTTATGCCATTGGCGCCAGTTGTCCATGGCCACCTTGCGCGCCTGCCACGGTTCGTCAGAAGGCACTTGCGGCGGTTTTTCGGCCCATTGCAGCCCGTTCACCGGCGAAGCTGTCAGATAACGCATCGTTTCCGAGGCGGCTTTTAAGTATTTCTCTAACGTGCCCGGTCCAATGCTGTGGGCAGCGCCGACGTTACTGAAGCCTTCGCCGGCCAGGCCTTCCGGCGGCAGAACATTGCCCGGTTCGATTTCCACTCCAGCGATCTGGCTCAGGGCGCGATTGTAAGTGTCGCGGGTCAGACGCGGCATCACCACCACGCCTGGATCATTCGGGATTTCATTGGCCGCTTCTTCGAGCATGCCAACGACCCAGCCGAGCAAGGCTTTCCTCGCCGTCGCAGGCATCTCATGTTTCGCGGTCGGCGGCGGCATCTCATTTTCGGCCACCAGAAACTCCATGTTCTCCAGCAGCTTGAGATTGTTCCGGAAAGCCTGTTCTCCGGTTGCTGGGTCAAGAAACGGGGTGTAATCGAGATCACCTTTCACTTGTTCGCCGCCGTGACAATCGAAGCAGTATTGTTGAATAGCCGGTTGAGCGGTTTTCCAATCGCCTGCGCCAAAAGCAGCAACTGGCAGAAGCGCGAAAACGAGAGCCATCCGGGCGACGTTAAGCGAGAGATTCATCGGAATGGGGGTGGAGGAAAAGAAGTTCATGAGTGAAATAACGATCTATTTCTGGCCCAGAACAAAACGAAGCAACAGTGGAGATTGATGTAATCCGTTACATTAAACGTTCCATTCGGCGTTTCCACACGATCGTATGCCGGTTTCGTGTCCTGCGAAGTCTCGCCATGGAATTGTCGATTTCAAGTTGCGGAAGACAGTGATCGGCTGTGTCGCTGCGCTCCACTCGGCTTGCCTCGGCGTAGCGCCGCGAAGATGGGACCTCTCCGCCGTAGTCCCGTCGATAGAAAAGCCAATGGTCGCGGGACGTAGGAGGAACGTGTTTCTGAGCTCCACACCTCTCCTCCGGCACGCAAACGTCCTCGCCTTCGAAACCTGCCGGTAACGCACCACGAAACCTATTCCAGGTCTCTACGAACTAGACTCCACCACCAATTGGTCGAAGCGGCCAAGCCAATCCCGATTCACCGCTACTCCAAGTCCCGGCGTAGTCGGCAGGGGGAGGTAACCATCGACGATCCTTTTTTCGTAGGGATCCTCGAGCATGTCATACCAGTCGTCGGGTCGAAACGGGAACGTCTCCTGAATCACAAAATTGGGTTGAGCGGCACAGAGTTGATAAGCCGCTGCCGTGTTTAATCCGAGCGCGCTGTTGTGGGGTTGGAAACCGATTTTGTAATGGGCGGCGTGAGCAGCCATTCGGGCGCTAGCGGTGATGCCGCCGCAAACCCCGACGTCTGGTTGTGCCAGTGCCATGGCTTGCCGGTCGCAATAGCTTCGAAATTCCGCCTCGCGCACAATGCGTTCCCCGGTGGCGACAGGAATCGGTTGCTGATCCGCCACGCGCCGCATGACTTCAGGATCGATCGTTTTGATCGGTTCTTCGTAAAAAAGAAAATCATACTCGGCATAACGCCGCCCGATTTCGATGGCGGTGTGCGGGGTGAATTTCCCGTGGGCTTCCAGAATCAAATCGATATCTGGGCCGACGGCTTCGCGCACCGCAGCGACGCGGTCGAGGGCGATCTGCATCCATTTCCGGGTCCGACTTTTTCCGGGGGCGGGATGTTCCTTGAACTCCCCCTCATCGTATCGCCACGGATCGAACTTCATCGCATTGTATCCGGCGGCCACCACGGCGCGGGCGGCTTCCGCATATTCCTCGGGAGTCTCCTTGCGGTAGCACCAGCCGTTGGCGTAAGCGCGTAAATTCTCATGACAAGCGCCTCCGAGAAGGTTGTAAACGGGCTGTCCGAGCAGCTTGCCCTTGAGATCCCACAACGCCACATCACATGCCGACACCGCGCCAAATCCGCAAGCTCCCCCGTGGTAAGCGCCATCGACGCATCCCGCCATCTTTTCCCAGAGCCGGATATTCCGCATGGGATCAGCGCCGAGCAGGACCGCGCTGGCGAGCTTTTCGGCGACCAGCGGAGCGGCGGCAGCGGCTGGGTAATACGTAATGCCGGCTTCGCCG
>JGI12210J13797_11177226_pt1 | contig 11324 bp, 8 predicted proteins | sample ElkSlonscriptome_3_FD_13797 | JGI IMG/M metagenome (IMG submission 13797) | reverse complement strand
TTTGTTGAGCATTGTATTGGTTGTTGCTACTCAAGCCAAAGGGTCGGTTTTGGTGCACCAGAAAATGTTTGAAAGCCGTCTATTCTTCGTGGATAAACTCATCGATATGGGTGCTCAAATCATTCTTTGCGATCCGCATCGGGCGACAGTTATAGGTTTGGATAGGCAGGTGAATTTGAGAGGTATTTCGATGACCTCACCTGACATTCGTGCGGGTGTTTCTCTTCTCATTGCTGCTCTCAGCGCTGATGGTGAAAGCACGATTCACAACATCGAACAAATTGATCGCGGATACCAGAATATAGACACCAGGCTGCAAGCACTAGGTGCAAATATCAAGCGTATTTCGTAATTTGGTACGTCTTTTGACAAAACGGACAAAAAACAATCATCATGAAATTATTGACAATCAGTATAGCAATTGTAGGACTGGCGGTTCTCACGGCATTTAACGTAAGTTCAAGTGACAATGAGAAAACACCACCCGTAGAGCAGACGGGCGAGGTAGGTCTCAACATCGGCGACATCGCTCCCGAGTTGTCTTTTGAAAGCCCCGATGGCAAAACGCTAAGTCTTTCAGACCTGAAAGGGAATGTTGTGCTAATCGATTTTTGGGCTTCTTGGTGTGGCCCTTGTAGAAGGGAAAATCCCAATGTGGTAAGTGCGTATGACAAATACAGCAAGGCGAAATTCAAGGATGCGAAGGGATTCGAAATTTTTAGTGTAAGCCTTGATAAAGCCAAAGACAAATGGGTAGCCGCTATCGAGCAAGACAATCTCGACTGGAAATGGCATGTCAGCGACCTTGGTGGTTGGAGTTCTAAACCAGCCCAGATTTACAATGTGCGCAGCATTCCCCAGAGTATTCTCATAGATGAGCAAGGTGTTATCATCGCCAAAAATCTCAGAGGTCAGTATTTACATATGGCGTTAGACGAATTGGTAGAGAGCTTCTGATTGACTTCAAATCGTATTTTTCAAAAGCGCTTACTCTTGCAAGAGTAAGCGCTTTTTGATTCATCAAATGAATTGATCAGTGTTTTCCTTTGGTTGTCCCTTACAAAAAAATCAATATCTCCGGAGTCATATGATCTTAGCCTAAAAACTATCTTTGGCCCCGAATGGAAAGAAGAGTTTATACACCGCATTCAAACATCCGCAAGCCGTGGGTGATGGTACGCGAAATGGCCCTCGACATCCGTAGAGGAAATGACTTGGCCAAGCGGCTTACCATTCGCGATATCAAAGCATTGTATCGGCAAAGTTTCCTCGGAATTCTCTGGGCCTTTATTTTGCCGTTGGCCAATACATTGGTTTGGGTTTTCTTGAACAATAGTGGCATTGTATCAATGGGCGAAACGGCTATCCCCTACCCGATTTACGTTTTTTCAGGAACTATGATCTGGGCCATTTTCATGGAAAGCATGCAAGCGCCGATTGAGAAAACGACCCAAAACAAAAGTATTCTCGCCAAAGTGAATTTTCCGCGTGAGGCCCTGATCGTAGCGGGAATCTACCAAGGTCTGTTCAATGCAGCAGTCAAATCCATTATCCTGATAGCGGCGCTGGGTTTTATGGGCTATTTCAGCGGCTGGTCTTTGCTTCTATTTCCGATTGGCGTTGTCTCTTTGGTTCTTGCCGGCACTGCCGTGGGACTCATGCTTACGCCATTGGGAATGCTCTACACGGATATCAGCAAAGCTATTCCTTTGGTGATGCAATTTTTAATGTACACCACACCGGTGGTTTACGCCATTCCAAAAGGAGGTATGTCTTCTCAAATTATTCGCCACAATCCCATTACACCGCTCATAATGACCACCCGCGATTGGCTAACAGGTATGCAACCCGAGTTTTTGAACGGGTTCTTTTGGATGAATTTAATTGTGTTGGTTTTACTGGTTTTAGTGCTTGTAGCTTATAGATTGGCAATGCCGATTTTAATTGAACGAATGAACGCATAGAATGTCCAAGGAAGTTCTGGTTAAAGTTGAAAATGTCTCCAAAAAGTTTTGCCGCGACCTCAAGACGAGTCTATGGTACGGAGTGAAGGATCTCACCGGAGAATTTCTCGGTGGACGTTCCGGACAGTCGGTACTGAGACCGAAGGAGTTTTGGGCGGTAAAAGACGTGAGCTTCGAGCTGAGGAGAGGAGAATGCCTGGGCTTGATCGGTCGAAACGGCGCGGGAAAAAGCACCTTATTGAAGATGCTCAATGGATTGATCAAACCCGATACGGGCACCATCACCATGGATGGGCGTGTAGGGGCCCTCATCGAACTAGGATCCGGTTTCAACCCCATTCTCACCGGACGCGAAAACATCTACAACAACGGTTCGGTATTGGGTATTCCCAAAAAGGAAATTGATAAAGTGATCGACGAAATCATCGCCTTCTCGGAAATCGAGAAGTTTATCGACACACCCGTGCAATACTACAGCTCTGGTATGAAGGTGCGTTTGGGCTTTTCCGTTGCCGTTCACATGAAGCCCGACGTGCTGATCCTCGACGAGGTTCTGGCGGTTGGCGATTCGGGGTTCAAGATGAAATCCTTCAATAAAATCAACGAAATGATGCGAACGGCAGCGGTGATCTTTGTGAGCCACTCCATGCCCAACGTCGCCAACATCACCAATAAAATTCTACTTATGGATCAGGGGCAAGTAGATTTTTACGGCGCTGATATCTCCGAGGGAATTGACCGTTATTTCAATGAATTTGGCGGGTACAACCCACGCGAGGAGTTTAACGACTACGCTCAGCTTACGGAGTTGACCATTCATCCTTCAAAAAATTACGCCGAACAGTCCACTCCCGAGATGCCCGTGATCGACTACACCGACGATATAGTTTTCGACCTGAAGATGAAAGCAGATCCGAAATTTGAGAGCTTTCACATCAAACTTCAAATCACCGATAAGGATTTGAAAATTGTAGGGATTTACGACAGCCACCATTTCGACGAAGTTGTGGTAAATCAAGGTGGTGAATTGAGTCTGCGTGCAGTTGTACCAAACAGCATTTTCATCAATGGAGAATACGCCGTTACGGTGTTCATTCAAAGGCTTGATAAGGAAAAGAGCCGTTTTGATGTCTTGGGAGTATACCGATATTGGAAAAAATTTAAGATGCGCTCCTCGAAAGGGCTCGGTGTGGTGCCGTCGGTGGTATACCTTCCCGGAAGGATCGAGCAGCGTCTGCTGAATACCAAAGAATGACTCAGCTGATACCTCAAAAGCATTGCAGAATCGTACTTTTGAATTTCAAAGTAGACCGGTAAAATGACCAAAACATATTTGATAGGCGAAATCGGCCAAAACCACAATGGCTCAGTCGATATTGCCAAACTCATTGTCGATGCAGCTGCGCGCGAAGTAGAGGAGCAACTATTCGGGCTTACGCTAAAAGGCATGAATGCGGTGAAACTCACCAAACGCGACCTCAAGTACGAGCTTAGTGATTCCCAAATGAAGCGGCCATACGACAATCCGAACTCCTTTGGAAGAACTTATGGAGAACATCGAGAAGTGCTGGAACTCTCCGACGAGGAACACTTTGAAGTTTACAAATACGCCAAAAGTCTGGGGCTGGATTTCGTGGAAACGCTCTGCGCACCCTCTTGCACGAGCATCCTCAAACACTTTTCGCCCGACTACCTCAAAGTAGCTTCGCGCGATCTGACCAACCTACCACTGCTCGAAGTTTTAGCCGAAGCTAAACTACCCATCATCGTATCAACGGGAATGGCGGGCGATAAAGAATTGGATCAAGCCTTGGAAGTTATCACCAAACAACACGATCAGGTTTCCATCCTGCATTGCGTTTCGGAGTATCCGACCCATCCGCAAAATGTGAATTTAAAAACCATTACCTATTTACGGAAGAAGTACCCCAAATTCCGAGTAGGATACAGCGATCACACCGTGGGTATTTCGGTTCCCGTAGCTGCAGTGGCCATGGGCGCCACCATGTTGGAGAAGCATATTACCCTCGACCGAAGGATGAAGGGAACCGATCAGAAAGGAAGCTTGGGCCCCGACGGACTCAACCGCATGGTGCGCGACATTCGCCTTTTGGAAATGGAGCTGGGCGAAGAGAAAATCTTTATCGCCGACGGAGTGAAGGGTGCGAAGGAAAAATTGGAGCGATCGGTGGCCACCAGCCGAATCATTACCAAAGGCGAGACCATCACCGCCCAAGACATTCACCTCCTGAGCCCGGGCGATGGATTTAAGTGGAGCGAGAAAAGTGATGTAATTGGCAAAAGAGCCACCAAAGAAATTCCCGCAAACGAAGTGATTTACCCCAAAGACTTGCAATCATGAAATTGAGAACACTCGCTTCCGACAAGGAAAAAAATAATAGGCAGCACCACAAAGAACTCTACCTGAACTCGCCCATTCCCGCTGAGGAAAAGGTGGCTCAAGTAGGACTATACCAGCGTCGGCAAGAGCTGTCGAAGGTTCTTTTTATGAACGATATTTACCAAAAGATCGTCGATACACACGGGGTGATCATGGAGTTTGGCACCCGCTGGGGACAAAATCTGGCGACGCTGAGTAATATGCGCGGCATCTACGAGCCTTTCAATTACAACCGTCGCATTGTAGGTTTTGACACTTTCGAGGGATTTATCGGAGGTCACGAAAAGGATGGTACCGACGAGTCTATCGAAAAAGGTGCTTTTGGGGTAACCGAAAACTACGCCGAATACCTAAAGGAAGTGCTCGATTGCAATCAAAATGAAAGTCCACTCAACCACATCGATAAAATTGAGGTGTGCAAAGGAGATGCACCACGCGAATTGGGAGCTTACTTAAAGCGAAATCCACAGACCATCATCGCTTTTGCCTATTTCGATTTCGACCTTTACGCACCTACACTTGAGTGCTTGAAACTCATAAAGCCGCACTTGGTAAAAGGTTCGGTCATTGGATTTGACGAGTTGAACGACCCTGGTTTTCCCGGAGAAACCGCCGCTTTGCAAGAAGCTTTTGGCCTGAACAATGTCCGCTTGGAGCGAAATCGCTTTTCGGCCATGCAGTCTTATTTTGTGTTTGAGTAATGTCCGGTCTGAAAGAATCTAAATACAAGCTCGTTCTCACCGATATTGACGGTGTCTGGACGGATGGTGGAATGTACTACGACCAAACAGGCAACGAATTCAAGAAATTCAATACCTACGACAGCGCGGGGGTGCTCTGGTGCCGTATGGCGGGAATCAAGGTGGGAATTCTTACGGGCGAAGTAACGGATATGGTACAGCGCCGAGCGGATAAGCTGAAAGTGGACTACCTTTTTCAAGGAACGAAAAATAAACTGGAAATCGTAAAGGAGCTTTGCGAGGAAATCGGAATCAGTCTCGAAGAGGTGGCCTATTGTGGCGATGACCTCAATGATATGCAAGTTCTCGAAGCGGTTGGTTTTTCGGCTTGCCCTTCTTCAGCTCCCAAATACGTTCAAAAAATCGTCGACCAAGTATTGACCAAAAAAGGTGGAGAAGGTGTTTTCCGAGAGTTTGTGGAAGAACACGTTTTAGCCGAAAGGCTCGAAGAAATGGTGGCTCACGTAGCCGGCAAAAAACAGAATCAATGAACATTATTGCAGAGAGTGCTTACAACCATATGGGCAAATTGGACGAAGTTATGGCCCTTCTCAAAGCAGCCAAAGAATCGGGAGCCGATTACTTCACCGTCCAAATTATGGACCCGCTGTCCTTTTCAGATGTCAATTACTCCAAGCACCAGCTCTACATCGACCACAATATTTCTTTTGACGACTGGGCGAAGGTGATTACCACAGGAAAAGAAATCGGCTTGCCGGTCATTCCATGTCCGCTTGACGAGAAGTCACTGGCTTTCGTTTTTTCGCACAACATTGAGCTGATCAAAGTTCATGCGACCGACTTGACGAATCCGCCGTTCCTGAACAAAATAAAAGAACGAACGCAAGCCAAGGTGATTTTGGAAACGCAAGCGGCTACGAACTTCGAGATTCGCTATGCGCTCTCGATCATCGGTGATCAGGTGGAGGCATTGCTGACCGGATACAGCAATTATCCCACAGAGTTGGAGGATTTGAACCTCGACTCGCTGGATGCCTTGAAGAGCGATTACGGCTATCCCGTGGGTTTGGCTGACCACTCTCCCACCGTTACCGATATTCCACTCATGGCTTTGGCTAAAGGCTGCGCCTATTTGGAAAAACACATCACCATTACCCGTAATAATCGCAAATTCGATTGGCAAGTAAGCATCTATCCCGAGGAGTTTCGCATTCTTACGGAAAAAGTAAAACTCTTTACCAAAGCCCTTGGAAACGGAGTGAAACATCCCGTTGAAAACGAACGACCGCATCGGGACGTCCTTTACAAGAAGGTACTGCCCGACGGCAGCATTAAAAGAGCAGATGAGGCGCCGAGCTTCATCGAGCACACCATCAATGGCTTCTCGATGGACAAAGTTTCCATCGCGATCATTGCCCGACTAAAATCACGGCGCTTACCCAAAAAAGTATTGGCACCGCTGGGAGAAGAGGCGCTCATCGAGGCGCTCTACAACAATATTTCGCAGGCCCGACGCCCCAATGATATTCGCTTGGCCACGTCTACATTGCCCGCTGACGATCAATTGGCCGATCATTGTGCGGACTTGAATATCCCTGTTTTTCGGGGCCACCCGGATTCGGTCATCGACCGTATGCTCGACTTAGCATGGGAGTCAAAGTCGGGAATTATCTTGCGTGTAACCGGCGACAATCCCTTCACCAGTCCTGAACTCACGGATGCCATCATCGAATTGGTGAGAAACGACAAGGTGGATTACGCCCGAGTGAACAATGTTCCTTTCGGGATGTCGGCTGAAGCATTCTCAACGCGCTACCTTTGGGATCTTTATCTTCGAATGGAAAACCCAATGGTGTCGGAATACCTCACCTGGTTTGTCCTACTCGATGAAACTTGCCGAAAGGGATGCATTGATTTGGAATGGAAGGGAAAAGATGTCAGTCTTAAAAATCTATCGGTCGACTATCCCGAAGACCTTGAAGGCTGCAAAAAAGTACTTGAATGTGTCGGGAAGAAGAGGGTCTCGGAGGTAACTTTACCCGAAGCTCTCGAATGTTCAGACAAACTCCTGAACAATAAAGAAGACGCTTCTATGAAACTTCCGGGAGGAGCATCAATGCTGGTATCAGAGTATTTAGAAAAGTGGAAAAGAACGAATTACACAGTCCGTAAATCGCTTACCGTATAGATTATACAAGTGAAAACTAACGATCAAAACCTCCTTAAAAACCTCGATCTCATCAGCTTTCGGGAAGAGTTTGATCGGAAAATCCCCCGGAGGCGCGTGACGGTGCGCGAAATTTTGGCGGATCTGAAAAATAAACAGCGGGAGGTAAGAGCCGACAGAGATATTGTTAAATCGGTAAAGCCAAAAGAATTTACCAGTCCCTTCATTTTTTCTTTCAATACGACCAATCAGCGCGAAGCACTTCTTCCTCTTTTCGAAGCTTTGCAAGAAAAAGCCGAATTGATTTCTGAAAACGGAGACTTCACCGAAGCCCCCCTCCCCGACTCGTACTTGAAATCTGAGTTTCTTAAATATTCGTTCAAGATGTTGAGCTGGTTTTACTTTTTCCAAGGCAGAGACCATGAGGTATTCCGCTCGAGGTACTACAATTACTACCGCCAACTCGGGCAGTACAATTACTACCGCGATGCTTTCGAGAGATCTCGGACTACCGTGAAAGCTTACATCGCCTCAAACGATCACTCGGGATTGAGTCAAGTTGGTTTTGTGGCTGCCAGAGATGCGGGTGTGCCGACCATTTACATCCAGCATGCCTCAGTGAGCGATAAATTTCCTCCGCTACGTTCAGAAATTGCCTTCCTTGACGGAGAAGATGCTAAAGAAAAATACTTGGCTGCAGGTGAAACAACAACAGAGATCCACTTGGTAGGTTCCTTGAAATACGATCCTTATTTAAAGCGGAGTGAGATTGACGAAAACAAAGAATTGGTCGGCGTTTGCATCGGAATGGTCTACCACGATGTGGATGAGAATTTTAAACTCTGTGAAGCCTTGGAAAAAGCAGGGACGCCTTTCTGCCTGCGCTTTCACCCCTTGATGGATAAAGCAGTGCAAAAACGTTTTTCAGACCGTGGTTGGGAGATTTCCGATAAAGAAGAGAAAGCACCTGATTTTATCCTTCGCTGTGGAGCCATCGTATCGGGCGATAGCAACATCTTGCTGGAGGCAATTATTTTGAAGAGGCAGCCAATCTACTTTGCATCGATGGGAACTTCGATAGACTATTACGGTTTTGTAAAAGAAGGCATCTGCAAAGAAGCATGCCTCTCTTTCTCAGAAGTGCTCGCTCAGCTGCAAGAACCATTCGATCTTTCTACTCACCGACAGAGAGCAAAGCGATACAATGACACACTGGGAACGGAGAATGAAGGGCGCTCAACAGAGCTAATCATGGATAAATTAAACGAACACGGTTTTTTTATCTAAAGCTCTCTTACTCCATCAAATCTTTCAACCCTTTCAGCGGCAATGCCACCCAATCGGGGCGGTGATTTAATTCCCACTGAATCTCGTACACTGCTTTTTCCAACAAGAAGGTATCGAGCAGTACGTCGAGATCTTTTGGATCGGACGGGATCAGATTGCTGCCTTTGATTTCTTGCAGGTATCTGCGCAAAAAGAAGCCGGCCATGCGTTTGTACCAAACTTCAGCCCAAGGCAGTAACTTCTGCACCTCATCATCGCTATACTGATCATTGAGCAATATTTCTCCGTATGCGGCATAGTGGAAAGAGCGGATCATACCTGCAACATCGCGTAACGGAGACCTTTTCAAACGCCGCTCGCTGATTGTACGAATTGGCTCTCCTTCAAAGTCAATAAAAATATAGTCGCGCCCTGTAACCAACACTTGACCCAAGTGAAAATCGCCGTGACAGCGAATTTTCACCGCATCCAACTTCTTGTCATACACGCGCTTTAATTTTTTCATTAAATCACTGCGTTTTTCCAAAACCTCATCGATCTCCGGGATCAAGGCATCGGAAAAGTTCGCCTTGTTCTTCTTTAAATTGTCCAATGAACTCCTCACGAGGGTTTGGAAAGAAGAATAAAGCGAGCGCTGATAGTGGAGTGAGAATGCTTCGGGCTTGAAGTCTTCACTTTTTTGGTCGGTCGCCAAAGCTTCGTGCATCTGCGCTGATCTTTTACCCAAGAGCCTCGCCCTTTCAACGCCGTGTACGCCCAGCAAATCTTGCTCAGAATCGGAAAGCTTGCGGTACGACTCCGCTTGAGTTAATGGAGGCAGTACATTGGGAATTAAAAATTTACCATCCGAATCTGATAAGATTCTGTCGTAATAGCCCTTGAGCACATCATTCATGTAATCCGCTGCATCACCGCTGTTTTCAATGGCTTGCTGAAGCACGGCCAAAACGATATGATCTTCTTTACGCTTCCACAGGATTGATCCGAGGTAATCGGGGATGTGTGGAAATTCCATTTTTTGATGTAGAAAGCGATTCAGCTCTAAATCGGGATTAAGCTTGATATCGAGCTTTCGGTAAATCTTCAAAATGTAAAGACTCCCGTAATGAATCAGCGTATTGCTGTGATTCCCTTGATTCACTCTGGGGCGAAAGGATTCATTATCGCTCACCGTGATTTTTTCGCTATCAAAAAATACCCTGCTTTCTTTTAACTTAAACTCCTCCGAGTCACGTAGGTTTTCAAAGAGGAAATTTTGTAGGGCACTACTGTAGAAAGCGTCGTAAAGTACTCCTTCTTCACCATTGGACTGCATTCCCGAAACGACAGCCTCCGGATAGGTTTCGTAAAGGTGTTCGGCTCCCATACCCGAGGTGAAGCTTAACGGGAGCAGATAGTGATCGGACATTCCCGTTTCGTAATCGACTCGAACATTGCAGAATACCGTAAGATCCTGCGCGATATCCAATACCGCAGAGTCAACGATTTCTACGTTTTGCATTTTTCGTCCCTTACCCGCATACCAAGAGGTACGCTTGAGGTAAACCGAAAGAATTTTATTCTCGAGTTCAGTTTTTGGCTTTTTGTCCAAAATGCCTGAGAGTCCCTTGGCTACCGTCAATTTAAGTGGAGCACTTGCTACCTCCTCTTGGTGAATATTTTTGAGGTTGAACCAGTGGTACGCAAAAGGAGTCAACGTGAAAGAATAGTCTTGACCTTCTTTAATCTCGGGGAATTCGTTTTTGCTGAAAAGCTCCACGGGTACATATCCTGAAAAATCTTCCAGATCAATTTCGGCAGCTTGAGCAAAGCGCGAAAGATTGACCACCACCAGAATGGTCTCGTCTTCGTAGGTTCTGGTAAATGCCATCACCTTCGAGTTCTCCAGACGAAGGAAGTTCAAATTCCCCCGACCGAAGGCTTTGTATTTCTTCCGCATATTGATCATGCGCTTCATCCACCAAAAAAGCGAATTGGTATTGCTGCGCTGCGTTTCCACATTGATCGCCTCGTAAGTGTACTCGGGGTCAATGATCGAGGGAAGGTAAAGTTGTTGTGGGTTGGCTTTGGAGAAACCTCCGTTTCTATCGGGCGACCATTGCATGGGCGTTCGCACCCCGTCGCGGTCTCCCAAGTAAAAGTTGTCACCCATTCCGATTTCATCGCCGTAGTAAATCACAGGTGTTCCCGGCAATGAAAACAAAAGATAGTTGAGCAACTCGATCTTTCTTCGATCGTTTTTCATCAAGGGCGCCAAGCGCTGTCGGATTCCCACATTAATTTTGGCGCGAGGATTTTTCGCATAGACCTTGTACATGTAGTCACGCTCCTCGTCTGTCACCATTTCGAGTGTGAGCTCATCGTGATTTCGAAGGAAAATGGCCCACTGACAAGTTTCGGGTATATCGGGCGTTTGATCAAAAATATCGGTGATCGGATAGCGATCCTCCATATTGAGCGCCATAAACATCCGCGGCATCACGGGAAAATGGTAATTCATTTGGCACTCGTCGCCATCGCCAAAATAGGAGGCCGAGTCTTCGGGCCACATATTGGCTTCAGCCAAAAGGAGAGTTCCCGGATAAGTCTGATCTACTTTGGCCCTGAGATCTTTGAGAAATTTATGGGTCTCGGGAAGGTTTTCGCAGTTGGTACCGTCCCGCTCAAAGAGGTAAGGCACGGCATCCAGTCGAAAACCATCAACTCCCATTTCGCACCAATACTCCAGTATCTGAAAGACCTCATCCTGCACTTTAGGATTGTCAAAATTCAGGTCAGGCTGGTGGTGAAAAAAACGGTGCCAA
>JGI12210J13797_10007338_pt1 | contig 11326 bp, 9 predicted proteins | sample ElkSlonscriptome_3_FD_13797 | JGI IMG/M metagenome (IMG submission 13797) | reverse complement strand
CATGGGAGCGGGAGAAAACATGCGGGTCTTGCCATTCGACGATGTGGAGGTCGCGCGCGAATGCGCGGCCGGGGCGCTGCGCTCGTGAACGCATCGCACGCATTGCTGCGCCCATGGCCCGCCGACCCGCGCGACGACCTGCCGCTTGCCCTGTGGGACGCGCAGGCGATTGCGGAGGCGACAGGCGGAATCGCCAGCGGCGATTTCCAGGTTTCGGGTGTCGAGATGGATTCGCGTGATGTCCGCCCGGGCGATCTGTTCGTCGCGCTCAAAGGAGAGGCGATGGACGGCCACGATTTCCTTCCCGCCGCTTTTGAAAAAGGTGCGATTGCCGCGATCACGGATCGACCCGTCGATGTTCCGCACGTGCTCGTCCACGACACGGCCAGGGCGCTCCATGCGCTCGCCCATGCGGCGCGAGACAGGGGCAGCGCGCGCCGTATCGCGATCACCGGATCGGTCGGCAAGACGGGTGTGAAAGAGGCGATCTTTGCGAGCCTGGATCGCGGCAGCCGCGGGGCGGCGCATCGCAGCGTGCGCAGTTACAACAACCACGTTGGCGTCCCTCTGAGCCTTGCCAGGATGCCGGCAAGAGCGCGGTTCGGCGTGTTCGAGATGGGCATGAACCATGCTGGTGAAATCGCTCCGCTCTCCGACCATGTTCGCCCGCACGTTGCCCTGATAACGACGATCGCCCCGGCCCATATCGAAAACCTTGGCAGCATGGAGGCGATCGCCGATGAAAAGGCGCAGATCTTCACCGGCCTCACCACCGGAGGAACCGCGATCATTCCAGCCGACAGCGAACATGCGCCGCGATTGATCGCTCATGCGCGCGCCTGCGGCGTCAGGATCGTGACGTTCGGACGCAGCGAGAACGCGGACGTCCGACTGCTGGACGCGATCCCGAGCGCCAACGGAGGCTCTTTGGTTACCGCACAACTGGGCGGCGACGATGCGACGGGCGCGGGCATTGCACGGGTGTGCTATTCGGTGGCCGAACCGGGCGAACACTGGATCGTCAATTCGCTCGGCGTGATGGCGGCGGTGCGCGCGTCCGGCGGCGATCTTGCGAGCGCCGGGCTGGCTCTGGCGGAGATGGGCGGTTTGAAGGGGCGCGGGGCGCGTATGTACGTTCCGGCAGCAGGCGGCAAGGCGCTGATGATCGATGAAAGCTACAATGCCAATCCCGCTTCGATGCGGGCAACGCTGCATGCATTGGGGCAAACGCCGGCACACCGCCGGATCGCGATATTGGGCGATATGAAGGAGCTTGGCGATTTCGGCCCGCGTTTCCACGCCCAACTGGTCGAGCCCCTGGCCCAGGCCGCGGTCGATCACGTGATCCTCGTCGGCGAGGAAATGATTGCACTCGCAGCAGAATTGGGGAGAAGCGATACCAAATCCCTTGGCTTTGCAGGCAGTTTCGCGCATTGCGCAAATCCGGCCGAAGCGATCGCAGAGCTCGAGCATTTCGGCCTCGCCCACGGCGATGCGGTCCTCGTGAAAGCCTCCAATTCCGTCGGACTGGGCGCTGTCGTGTCGTCTTTTGCAAATAGCTCGGGCTAAGCGGGGATCGAGGAAACCGGATGCTGTATCTGATCGCCGAATGGCTCGGTTTCGAAGGGGCGCTCAATCTTGTGCGCTACCAGACATTCCGTTTCGGTGCGACGCTGATGACCGCGCTCATCCTCGGTCTCGTCCTCGGTCCGCGTTTCATCAACATGCTCCGCGTCCGACAGGGCAAGGGCCAGCCGATCCGCGAGGACGGCCCGCAGAGTCATCTGGCCAAGCGCGGCACGCCGACCATGGGCGGGTTGATGATCCTGGTTTCCCTGTCGCTGTCGCTGGTCCTGTGGATGGACCTGTCCAATCCGTTCGTCTGGGCATGTCTCGCGGTAACGATCGGTTTCGGTGCGATCGGCTTCATCGACGATTACGACAAGGTGTCGAAGAACAGCCATGCGGGGCTATCGGGAAAAATACGTCTGCTGCTGGAATTCGCGGTCGCAGGCGTGGCGAGCTATGTCATCGTCAGCCAGATCAGTACCAACCTCTATCTGCCCTTTTTCTCCGACCTCTCTATCCCGCTCGGTCCCGTTTACTACGTCTTCGCGGCATTCGTGATGGTGGGGGCCGGCAATGCCGTCAATCTGACCGACGGGCTGGATGGACTGGCGATCATGCCGGTAATTATCGCGACCGGCACGTTCGGCGTGATCGCCTATCTCGTCGGGCGTGCGGATTTCAGCGAATACCTCGGCATCCCCTATGTCGAGGGATCGGGCGAGCTGGTCATATTCTGCGGGGCGATCATGGGGGCGGGGCTGGCCTTCCTGTGGTTCAACGCGCCGCCGGCAGCGGTCTTCATGGGCGATACCGGCAGCCTCGCCCTTGGCGGAGCGCTGGGCGCGATCGCGGTCGCCACGCATCACGAAGTGGTGCTGGCCATCGTCGGCGGATTGTTCGTTCTCGAAGCGGTGTCTGTCATCGTGCAGGTGTTCTGGTTCAAGCGCACGGGTAGGCGGGTGTTTCGCATGGCGCCCATCCACCATCATTTCGAACAGCTCGGCTGGAGTGAGAGCAAGGTCGTGATCCGTTTCTGGATCATCGCCATCGTGCTCGCCCTGATCGGCCTGTCGACCCTGAAGCTGCGATAGGAGCGGGTGCGCCGATGATCACCGCCCGCGTCTTTGAAGGGAAACGTTACGCGGTTCTGGGCCTTGCGCGCTCTGGCGCAGCGGCGGCGCGGGCGCTGCTGGAAAGCGGCGCTCAGGTCAGCGTTTGGGACAACAACGCGCAGGCACGCGGCGCGTTCGAAGGGGATTGCGAGATTGCCGACCCGCTGGAACGCGATCTGACCGGCCATGACGGCGTGGTCGTATCCCCCGGCGTGCCGCTCAACACCCATCCGATAGGCGGGCACGCGCGGCGCTTTGGCGTGCCGGTGATAGGCGATATCGAGCTTTTTGCGCTCGCCCGCCCCGAATTGCCCCCGCATGGAATCGTCGGCATAACCGGCACCAATGGCAAGTCGACTTGCGCGGCGATCGTGCACCACATTCTGAAAAGCGCGTCGCGGCCAGCATTGCTGGGCGGCAATATCGGCGACCCGATCATGGCGGCCGAGCCGTTGCAACCCGATGGGGACATTCCAGCGGAATACGTGCTCGAACTGTCGAGCTTCCAGATCGACCTGACCCGTTCGCTGGCCTGCGAGATCGCGGCGCTGACCAATATCACGCCCGACCATCTCGACCGCTATGAAGGGTTCGAACAATACGCTTTTGCCAAGGGGCGGCTGTTCGCGATGCAGGGAACGGGTCAGGTCGCGGTATTCGGATCGCGCGACGGGGCAGCGGGCGCGATCGAGCGTGCCGAGCGGGACAGGCGACCTGAAGCAAGGGTTGTCGTTGCAGACCCGCACGCATTGCGAGAGCAGCAGGACGATTGGCCCAATCTTCAGGGGCCGCACAATCTCCAGAACGTGGCGGTTGCTGTCGCGATCGTCGAACAGCTCGGCGTCGGAAGCGAACAATGGCGGGACGCGCTGACCACCTTTCGTGGCCTGCCGCACCGCATGGAAATCGTCGGAGAAAAAGACGGCGTCACCTTCGTCAATGACAGCAAGGCGACCAATCCTGCTTCGGCTGCCCCGGCATTGGCCGCCTTCCCCCGCGACCCTTCGCTCAACGGGGGCAGGCCGCGGATCCACTGGATTGTCGGTGGGTTGGCGAAGGAGGACGGATTGGGCGAATGCGCGGATCACCTCGGCGATGTCGCGGCGGCCTACACGATAGGTAACTCCGGGGCGCGCTTCGCACAATTGCTCGAGGGCCGAATCGACCGGGTCGAACGCTGCGAGGAACTGGATGAAGCGGTCAGGCGCGCCCGGACAGCCGCACTGCCGGGCGAGGTCGTACTGCTCGCCCCGGCCTGTGCGAGCTACGATCAATTTGCCGATTACGCGCAACGCGGAGAGACATTCCGGCAATTGGTAGCGGTCCGGGGCCAAGGAGGCGAGGCGGCATGAAGGGACGCGCTTTCGCATCTGGTCGCGGACACGAAGTCAATCACCCGGCCACGTCAATCCGGCGCAACTGGCGCGACGGTGTGCGGATCTGGTGGCGCGAGATCGACCGCTGGCTGCTGGGGATGGTCATCGTGCTGATGGCAATGGGATCGGTCGCAGTCGCCGCCGCCGCGCCAGCGGCCGCCGACCAGTACGGCACCGCACAGTTCGCGTTCTTCAAACGTCATCTCGCGTTTCAGGCGCTGGGGATCGTCGCGATGATCGCCCTGTCCTTCGTCAGCCGCGAGGATGCGCGCCGGATCGGGATCGTGATGGCTCTCGTGATGTTCGTCCTGCTCGTTCTCGTTCCGTTTTTCGGGGTCGAAAAGAACGGCGCTCGCCGATGGCTCGACCTTGGCATGTCGCTCCAGCCCAGCGAATTTCTCAAGCCCGGCTTCGCCGTTCTGCTCGCCTGGATGTTGTCCTGGCGGGTGCGCGATCCCGATCTTCCTGTCGTGGCCTACGCGACATTGGCTATGGGGGCGGTCGCCGGGCTGCTGATGTTGCAGCCGAACCTTGGCGAGACTGTGCTGTTCGGCGGTGTCTGGTTCGTGCTCGTATTGCTGGCGGGCGTTTCGATACAGCGTATCGGCTCGCTGATAGCGGCCGGGATCGCATCCATAACCGCGGCCTATTTCCTTTACGACAATGCCCGTTACCGTATCGATTCGTTCTTTGGCGGGGGCACCGCGTTCGACCAGGTCGACCTGGCGCAGCGCACGCTGCTGGCTGGCGGATGGACGGGCAGCGGGCTGTGGCTGGGAATCCGCAAGATGAGCCTGCCCGAGGCCCACACCGATTATATCTTCTCGGTCATCGGCGAGGAATTCGGACTCGTGATCTGTGCGTTGTTCGTGCTGTTGTATCTTGCGATCATTGCCCGCGTTCTGCTTCGGCTGGTGGACGAGGACGATCTGTTCGCGCTGCTGGCGGGCGCGGGATTGGCGGCCCAGATCGGCGGGCAGGCTTTCATAAACATCCTGGTCAACTTGCAATTGTTCCCGTCCAAGGGAATGACGCTGCCATTGGTAAGCTATGGGGGATCATCGACGCTTGCCGTTTGTTTTACCGTCGGGCTGTTGCTCGCGATCACTCGGCGCAATCCGTTTCTGAAGCGTGAGCGTTCAGGCCTTGGTGAATTGTTCGCGCGGAAGGAAGAAGGCGCATGACCAGCGACGTGCAAACCGGCGCCAGCCGCCATTTCGTACTTGCCGCAGGGGGTACCGGCGGTCATTTGATCCCGGCCTTCGCATTGGCGGGCGAGCTGGATGCGCGGGGCCATCACGTCGCGCTTATTACCGACGAGCGCGGCGCGAATATCCCGGGCAAGCCCGATTTCCTGACCGCCCATGTCCTGCCCGCCGGGCGTTTCGGCAAGAACCCGCTGCAATGGATCAAGGGCGCGAGCGCGGTTCTGGAAGGGCGCGGCATGGCGCTGCGACTGTTTGAAAGTTTCGAGCCTGCGGCGGTCGTCGGCTTCGGCGGCTATCCTGCGCTGCCCGCATTGCTGGCGGCGACCTCTGCACGCGTGCCGAGCGTGGTGCACGAACAGAACGCCGTGCTGGGCCGGGTCAATCGGCTGTTGTCCGGTCGGGTCGACGCGATCGCGACATCGTATCCCGACGTCGCACGGCTCAATTCCAAACACGCGGCGAAGACGCATCTCGTCGGCAATCCGGTCCGCGAAGAGGTGCTGGTCCTGCGTGACGAGGAATTTCCCGCGTTTGCCGAAGACGGCTTGCTGCGTGTTCTCGTGACGGGCGGAAGCCAAGGCGCCCGCGTGCTGTCGGAAATCGTGCCCGATGGCCTGGCCATGCTGCCGCCGACATTGCGGCAGCGTTTGCAAGTGACGCAGCAATGCCGCCCCGAGGATCTCGAAGCCGTGCGAGCCCGCTATGCCGAACACGGCATCCCCGCCGAACTGGGCACTTATTTCGAAGACATGCACGAAAGGCTGGCGGGCGCTCACCTGTTCATCGGCCGTGCGGGCGCATCGACAATCGCCGAACTGACGGCGGTGGGCCGGCCTGCGATACTCGTCCCGCTGCCGATTGCGACCGACGATCACCAGGCGGCAAACACGGGTGAAATGGTCAGGACCGGCGGCGCGCGAATGATCCGGCAGGAGAAATTCGGGCCGAAGGAACTGGCCAGGCAAATCCAGGCTCTCGCTCAAAACCCGTCCAGTCTTGCGAATGCGGCCCACGCCGCATGGAATTGCGGGCGGCCCGACGCGGCCCGCGATCTCGCCGATCTGGTGGAAGGGATGGGCGGCGTCGACCTGATGGACGTCATCCGCGTGGGCGACCAGAATGTGCGCGGGGCATCGCAGCGCCCCGTGGCAAATCCCGCCCATCGCGTGCGCAGGGACACCAGGCGATGAGGGGCGTTGGAACCGATATCGGCGTGATTCACTTCGTCGGGATTGGCGGCATAGGCATGTCGGGCATCGCCGAGGTCATGCACAATCTCGGCTATCAGGTGCAGGGCTCCGACATAAAGGAAAGCCCATCGGTCGAACGACTGCGGGAGCAGGGGATCGCCGTCACGATCGGACACGAGGCGAAGAACGTCGAGGGCGCGGCCGTGGTCGTCACGTCCAGCGCGGTTCGACGCACCAATCCCGAAGTCGCACAGGCGCTGGAGGATCGTATCCCGGTGGTGCGCCGGGCGGAAATGCTGGCCGAACTGATGCGCCTAAAACGAACGGTCGCGGTGGCGGGGACGCATGGAAAGACGACGACCACCAGCATGATTGCGAGCCTGCTTGATTGCGGCGATATCGATCCCACCGTCATCAATGGCGGGATCATCGAACAATACGGTTCGAATGCGCGACTGGGCGATTCCGACTGGATGGTGGTCGAGGCCGATGAGAGCGACGGCAGCTTCCTTCGGCTCGACGGGACCATTGCAGTCGTCACCAATATCGATCCAGAACATCTCGACCATTACGGCGATTTTGACGGGGTAAAGCGCGCCTTTGTGGAGTTCATCCAGAACGTGCCGTTCTATGGCGCCGCGATCCTGTGCGTCGATCATCCGCAAGTGCAAGCGGTTATCGGCGACATTCGCGATCGCAAGGTCGTCACGTACGGCTTCTCCCTCCAGGCCGATATCTGCGGTGTGAATGTCCGCCCGGTCGAAGGGGGCAACAGGTTCGACGTGATCGTGCGCCAGCGCGGGCACGAGGATCGTCGGATCGAGGGCGTGCATTTGCCCATGCCCGGTCGTCACAATGTCCAGAACGCGCTCGCCGCGATCGCGGTCGCGATCGAGATGGACTGTCCCGACGACGTGATCTGCAACGGCTTTGCCAGCTTTTCCGGGGTCCGCAGGCGGTTCTCGAAAGTAGGCTCCATTCCGTTCGATACCGGCAGCGTCCAGGTCATCGACGATTACGCGCACCACCCGGTCGAAATACGCGCCGTACTCGAAGCCGCCCGCGAAGAGGCGAATGCGGGTCAGGGCCGGGGTGGGCGCGTCATCGCCGTCGCACAGCCGCACCGCTATTCCCGGCTCGCCGACCTTCAGGACGAATTCCAGAACTGTTTCAACGATGCCGACATGGTGTTCGTGACGCCGGTCTATGCCGCTGGAGAGGATCCGATCCCGGGGGTGGATTCCGACAGCCTGGTCGCGGGCCTCAAATCGCGCGGGCATCGTTCGGCCCGCACGGTTGCCGATGAATCCGAACTGGCAAGCGTACTTGCCGAGGAAATCGAGCCGGGCGACATCGTCGTATGCCTCGGCGCGGGGGACATCACCAAATGGGCGGCAACGCTCGCCAGAGCCGTTCAGGTAGAACGCAGCGCGGAGGCGGCATGATGCAATATGGCGACCCGAACGATTCCGATACCAGCACGGCGCCGGATTGCGCCGTGGAAGGGGCTGTCGAAACGGTTGGCGAAACACCGGTTTCGATGGATGGCATTCGCGGCGATCTCGAAGCGCAGGCGCCTCTGGCAAAGCTGGTCTGGTTCAAGACCGGAGGCCCGGCTGACTGGTTGTTCGAGCCGGCGGACATCGACGATCTGCGGCTGTTCATGGAACGGCTGAACGGAGAAATGCCGGTCATGGCTCTGGGCCTTGGCTCCAACCTGATCATCCGCGATGGCGGTATTCCGGGCGTTGTCGTCCGGCTGGGCAAGCCATTCCGTGAAGTCGAGGTGACCGGAGCGACCGAGATCAAATGCGGTGCGGGCGCGCCGGGTATCCTTGCTGCATCGACGGCCCGCGATGCCGGGATCGCTGGAATGGAGTTCCTGCGCGGCATTCCCGGCACGGTGGGCGGTTTCGTGCGCATGAATGGCGGCGCCTATGGCTGCGAGGTGGCCGATATCCTGATCGATTGCGACGTCATCCTGCCCGACGGCAATTTCGTCACCCTTGCCGCCGCAGAGCTCGATTACAGCTATCGCCACTCCCGTCTGCCCGATGGGGGGATCGTCGTTTCGGCCCGATTTCGAGGAATTCCGGGCGATCCGGAAGCGATCGGAGCGGAAATGGACCGTATCGCCGATGAGCGTGAAAACTCGCAACCGCTGCGGACCAAGACCGGCGGATCGACCTTCAAGAACCCGGAAGGCGGCAAGGCGTGGCAATTGGTCGACGCGGCCGGTTGCCGGGGTATGGAGCATGGCGGCGCGAAGGTCAGCGAGAAACATACCAATTTCCTCATCAATACCGGCAATGCGACAAGCACCGACATCGAGGAACTGGGCGAAATGGTGCGCCGTAAAGTCTATGCGGACAGCGGCGTCACTCTCGAGTGGGAAATCCAGCGCGTCGGACGGCCGTCGTCATGAGCGAGCAGCAGGAAAAACAGCCGCTCCACATCGCCGTCCTGATGGGCGGCTGGGCGAACGAGCGCGAGGTTTCCCTGATGAGCGGGGCCGGGGTCGCGGACGCGCTTGAGAGCAGCGGACATCGCGTGACCCGGATCGACATGGATCGACACGTCGCCAGAACCATCGCCGAGGCCGCGCCCGATATCGTGTTCAACGCCCTGCATGGCGTTCCGGGAGAGGATGGAAGCGTGCAAGGCATGCTCGACCTTATGGGTGTCGCCTACACGCACTCGGGCCTTGCCACCTCCGTGATCGCGATCGACAAATTGCTGACCAAGCAGGCGCTGGTCCCGCACGGGATCCCCATGCCCGGAGGCCGGATCGTGGACAGCGCCGAGCTGTTCGAGCGCGATCCCCTGCCGCGGCCCTATGTCCTGAAACCGATCAACGAAGGTTCGTCGGTCGGCGTCGCGATCGTCAAATCCGACGGTAAGGTCGGGCAACCCATCGGCCGCGACGAGCCGGGTCCGTGGCAGGAGTTCGAAAGGTTGCTGGCCGAACCCTTCATCCCCGGGCGCGAACTGACCAGCGCGGTGATCGATACAGCGGGCGGCCCCCGCGCGCTAGGCGTGACCGAATTGATCATCGAAGGCGGCTTCTACGATTACGAGCACAAATATACCGAGGGGCGCACGCAGCATGTGTGCCCGGCCCAAATACCGGCCAACATTGCCGCCTTGTGCGAGCAATACGCGCTGAAGGCGCACGAAGTGCTGGGCTGCCACGGGACGAGCCGTACCGATTTTCGATGGGACGACGAACGCGGCGAGGACGGTCTGTTCGTGCTCGAAACCAACACCCAACCGGGGATGACACCGCTCAGTCTCGTGCCGGAACAGGCCCGCGAGGCAGGGATCGGTTACACCGAACTGGTCGAGCTGATCGTGATGGAAGCATTGCGAGTCCACAAATTGTCCGCAGGCGAAGGGGGCGCCGATGGCAAAGATCAAACGTAACGAGGGCAAGGGCCTTCGCCGGGCAGCACGTTCGAACGGGCGGGCCGCGGGCGCGCGCCGGGCGAAAGCGACCACGAGCAGCGTGCTGGACCGGGCGATGGGCGTTCTGCCCTTTACCGAAGAGCAGTGGAGCACGATCTGGCTGACGCTGATCGTCGGGGCCTCGCTGGCGCTGGCCGCTGTGATCGCCAATCTCGCCGGGGTGCCCGCTCTGGCGCGGGCGCAGGTCGCGCATATCGCATCCGACGTCGGGTTCGAGGTGCGCAACGTGCGAGTGACCGGGACCGACCGCATGGACGAGCGGCAGGTCTATGCCCGCGCACTGGCGCAGCGTGACCGGGCCATGCCGTTGGTCGAGGTCGAGCGTCTTCGGTCCGATCTCATCGAATTGCCGTGGGTCGGAGATGCACGCGTTTCGACCCAGTTGCCGGACACGCTGGCCATCGATATCGTCGAACGCGAACCGCATGCAGTGCTCGAACGGTCCGACCGCCTCATGCTGATCGATGTGAAGGGACACGAGCTCGAACCGGTTTCGAGCGAGGCGGGGGCCGACATGCTGCGCATCACCGGACCCGGAGCGGCCCGTCAGGTGGAAGCGCTCGACACCTTGCTGTCCTCGACGCCAGCGCTCTCGCCCCAGGTCGAACGCGCCGAATGGGTCGGAAATCGCCGCTGGAACCTGACCTTCCGCAGCGGCCAGGTGCTGGCTCTGCCAGAAGGCAGCGACGACGCCTCAGGGGCACTGATCAAGTTTGCCCGCCTCGATGGGCGCAACCGGTTGCTCGGCGGCAAGGTCGCTACCTTCGACATGCGCTCTCCTCCACGCATCTACATGCGCGTGCCCGGCCGCGCCGACCGGGTCGAACTGGGCGCGCTGCAGCAACAGGGCAATCCATGATGGCCCCGCCGCGCAACGCACGTAAGCCTGCGGCCCCCAAACCGCGGCTGGCCAAGGTCTTCGCCGCGGTGAATATCGGATCGTTCCGCATTTCCGCGATGATCATGGGCGAGACGGAAACGGGCGACCTCGTCGTCCTTGGCTCGGGCCACCGGGCAAGCTCCGGGGTCAAGCGCGGCTATGTCGTCGACATGCAGGGCGCGACATACGCGATCCGGGACGCGGTCGAACGCGCAGAGAAAGCGGCACAGACCGAGGTCCAGAGCGTCTGGATCGCCTGTGCGGGCGCAGGCCTTCAAAGCCAGGTCACCACGGTCGAGATCGAGATCGGCGGTCGCCGGATCGAGGAGGAGGATGTCGAGCAATTGCTGCTCGAGGCGCAGGGCATGATCCAACCCGACGGGCGCACCGTTCTGCACGCCCAGCCCGCGCATTACACTCTCGACGGCGCCCACGGCATCGCCAATCCCCGCGGCCTGCACGCCGAACGGCTGGGGGTCGATATCCACGTCATGCTCGCCGATGGGGCGCCGGTGCGAAACCTGAT
>JGI12210J13797_11184316_pt1 | contig 11327 bp, 8 predicted proteins | sample ElkSlonscriptome_3_FD_13797 | JGI IMG/M metagenome (IMG submission 13797) | reverse complement strand
TCAAATATTTTTTTACCAATCCGCCTATTTCTTACAAATAAGGTGGACAACTTTATTAGTACGGTACAGTTTATGTACAGATAATATTGATTTAATGGCATCTAAAAAGAAGACTTTTTCCGAACTGATTTCCCAGTCAGATACTCCGGTGTTGGTTGATTTTTACGCTACTTGGTGCGGCCCTTGCAAGGCTTTAGCCCCAATTGTAAGCGACACTGCCCGCGACTTTAGAGAAAAACTGAAAGTAGTAAAAGTAGACGTAGATAAAAATCAGTCAGTAGCGATGAAATACAAAATTCAGGGCGTCCCTACGTTGATTTTATTTCGAAAGGGCAAAGTATTATGGCGACAGTCAGGACTAATGACCCGACGAGAGCTAGGAGCCTCATTACAAAAAGCAATTAACAATTAATAGACTAGGTGCGAGGAGCCAGATGCTGGGAGTAGATAACCCCACGCTCCAACTTCCTTGCCCCTAGCGATAAATACTTTATTTAACCACAATTTATTTCACTTAAACAGACTCAAATTATGAAGAAGGTTTTGTATTCATTTTTATGGCTATTCACCGTGGGTGGCTTTTTGTTTTTAACCAGTTGCGGGGAGGATGCAGAAGGTCCGGTAGATCTTGCTAGTGTCTTTACTCAAGTAGATGGAGTAGATGCCACGGAGGCAAGTGGTATTGCGGGCGAAACGGTGACCTTTTCGGTAGCTATTGATTACGGCGGAGAATCGCCCGATAATTTATTCATACTAGAAGATGGAGTACAGATAGAGACTTTTCCTCTTTCTAATACGCCAGCCAGTGTTCAAGTAAACTACGCTATACCGGAAGGCGAGACTCGTAGTACTATCGATTTGGTTGCCGAACTTCGTGATGGAAGCGATATTTTAGATAGCCAAACTATTACTATTAATGTCAGTCCTGCAACAGTGGTTGGCGTAGCAACTAGCGATCCAGATTTTAGTATACTCGTACAGGCGTTAACTCAAGCCAATTTAGTTACTACTTTGCAGGGTGATGGACCATTCACTGTTTTTGCTCCTACTAATGCCGCATTTGAAGCACTTATTGCTGATTTGGGTATTACCGCAGACGCACTATTGGCTCGTGCTGATCTAGCTGATATTCTATTGTACCATGTTGTATCGGGCGTTGAGGCTTTATCTAGTGGTTTGACCGATGGTCAGGAAGTAACTACAGAGCAAGGGCTGGATATTTTTATTTCAGTAGCTGGTGATGGCAGTGTAATGGTGAACGATGCCAACGTTACTACTGCAGATGTAATATCTGGTAATGGTGTAGTACACGTAATTGATAAAGTGCTTTTGCCGTTAGCCAATATTTCTTCTTACGAAACTGTGCTATTGGCAGCACCTATTGGTCAAGCACCAGGAGAAAGAACTTCCGATACATTCTTTAGTACCGAAACTGGTCTTGCCTATTCAGTAGAGGATGTAGTAAATGGAACTGGCGGAATTTCTTCGGCTGATATTGACTTTGGTTACTACTTTGGTGCAACTAATGAAGCTTCTATTGCCGCCCCTTCTACTTATCCCTCAAGCGTTTATGATTTGAGTGCTACTGGAGCAAACTGGGGTACGCTCAATGCAACTACTTTCCGCCCGCTGGATAGTTTTGCAGCTGAAGACTTTGATGCCATTCAGGTAAACCAAGGATTCCGGTTAGGTCAAGAATATGAAGTTGCTGGAGCAGACAACGAAGGTGCGGAGATCACCGGATTAGCGGAAGGTGATGCTTTTGCTTTTCAGACGGCTGATGGACGGTTTGGTATTGTGGTGGTAGATGAAGTCGCCCCTGGTATTGAATCAGATAAATTTATCAGAATTTCAGTGAAGGTTGACTAGTCAGTAACTACTGATTTTAAAACTATTGTTAATAGGCGCAAGGGTTTCGGCTCTTGCGCTTTTTTGTTGGTAACAATCTTTACTCAATTACTTCTTCTGATCTCAATTTGAGGTATAGAAAGAATATTTACAATTGAAAGTTATTTTACAGAAGGTGAAGGTACCCGTGGGGCTAAGCTGATTTGGTGGTATTTGTAGAAGTAACGGAATGCAATTAGCACAATAAGCGGAATTACCGCCGGATGGTATTCTTGCGGGAGAACCTCCGAAGCGGGAATGAGGCCAAGGTAGAAAAACCCGTTTACTAGAAAATACAGCTTCGCACCAATGCCTAATTGTTTACGCATAAGCAGAAAAGCCGTGAACAGATGCAATGGATGAGCCCAAAGTAAATTCCAGTTTTCCTTCGTAGTCTGGTGATCAGTTGCTAACCAAAGCACTAGTAACAGTATTCCTAATAGTCCGATCAAGCTAAAAACTATAATATCTGGCCAATGAGTAGGCTGCTGATTACGCGTTAGAATTGTCCACACTAGAAACAGGGCAAATACACCAATGAAAATTCCGCGTGGATTCGTCCAAAGAGGAATGTCCGTTCTGGGATGTATGTACTGGGGTGGCTCTGACACCTCCTGCGCTCCCTTCATAATAACCTCATCCTGTTTTACCAGAGGAATCATCTGACCATTCCGGATTAAAGTGCTACCCTCAAAGCTTTCGGCCAGATAGTCTGGCAAAAACATATAATGATAGGATGAGGCCGGTTGGTCAATTCCTACTCCCAGTGCTAGGTCAATTCCTAAGTCACCCCAAGGTTGAGGTACCATATAGTCGTCAACAAGTTGTCGGAATGTTTTACGTTCTTCAAAGGCTACAAAGGAAGTATCTAGCTGTAAAGAATCACCTAACACTACTTCAAAAGCATCGCGAATGCGAGTAGCACAGTTGTCATAGAAAAAATCGTACAGATAGAAGCGGTTTTCGGGCAGTAAATTAACATTGAGGAAATCAAATAATGCTTGCTTCTGAGCTAATGTTAGATCGAAAATCTGTTCACGTACATTCATCTGCCGTTGCAGCTGCTCTACTTCTACGTAGCGAAAATCATAGGCACTCAGTTTATAATTAAGCTTACCGCGTATAAACTTGAAATAAAACCCTGGCTCATCGAAATCAAAGGTGCCATAATTGTACACCATATCCAGCGGGGTGCCGCCCAGCGGGGTGCCGCCCAACGGGGTGACCGTCGCTACGGTATCGCCCAGCGAATTTACTGGGTCTTGGATTCGTAAAGCACTATGTCCAAAAGCCGTATAGAGTTGATTGCTCGGAGAATATGTTAGTAGACTAACAGTTGCATTGGGCGAAAGTGTTTGGGCGTAACTCTGAGAGGATATTCCGCACTGGGCAAGCAAAATAACGATCATCCAAATCAACCATAACAATTTTCTTCGTGCCATAATAAGTTTCATCAGGCTAACCGACGTAAAGTTACGCCTTCGTTTCGCTGCCAGAATTTTTCCCGTAACTTTGCCGCTTAATTTTTTAGTAACGATCTAATAACTAATTTATGCTACGGACGCATACCTGCGGCGAACTACGGTTAGAAGACAATGGACAAAAAGTAACCCTTACCGGTTGGGTACAGCGCAAACGCGACAAGGGCGGAGTGCTGTGGATTGACCTGCGCGACCGCTATGGCCTTACCCAACTGATTTTTAAGGCCGGCGAGGATACGCAAGGTGAAACCACTGACGATCTGATCAAAAAGGCACAGGATATAGGACGAGAGTACGTACTAAAGGCTAGTGGAATAGTCATTGAACGCTATTCTAAAAACCCCGATTTGCCCACCGGTGATATTGAAATTGAAGTCACTGATCTGGAGGTGCTAAATCCCTCTAAAGTACCTCCGTTTACCATTGAAGATAACACCGATGGTGGCGAAGACCTGCGGATGAAGTATCGCTACCTGGACTTACGTCGCAACGAAGTGCGGCAGAAGCTACAGTTGCGTCACCGCATGATGCAGCAAACCCGACGCTACTTAGATGATCAAGAGTTTATTGAGGTAGAAACCCCAGTACTCATCAAATCTACTCCCGAAGGTGCTCGTGACTTTGTAGTGCCTTCCCGAATGCACCCCGGTGAGTTCTACGCCTTACCGCAGTCACCGCAGACATTTAAACAGTTATTGATGGTTTCCGGCTTCGACCGCTACTTTCAGATTGTAAAGTGCTTCCGAGATGAAGATTTGCGGGCTGATCGTCAACCCGAGTTTACCCAGATTGACTGCGAGATGTCATTCGTCACCCAAGAGGACGTACTAAATACGTTTGAGGGACTAACGAAGCATCTGTTCCGGGAAGTAAAAGGGTTGGAACTAACCGAAGCAGGGGCGGCCTCCCGCTTCCCGCGCATGAGCTACGCCGATGCGATGAAGTACTACGGCAACGACAAACCCGACACCCGCTTTGAAATGCGTTTTGTGGAGCTGAATGAAGTAGCTCAAGGCAAAGGCTTTAATGTGTTTGATAGCGCCGAACTAGTCGTCGGAATTGTAGCTTCCGGCTGCGCCGAATACTCTCGCAAGCAACTGGATGCCTTAACCAATTTCGTTAAACGTCCGCAGGTGGGAGCAAAAGGCTTAGTTTACGTAAAGTGTAATGCCGATGGCTCATTTAAATCATCAGTAGATAAATTTTACAGTCAGGATGATCTGAAACAGTGGATGCAAACCATGCAAGCGCAGGAAGGCGATTTACTACTCATTCTGTCCGGCGATGCCAGCCCCACCCGAAAAGCTCTGTCCGAACTACGGCTGCATATGGGTTCTGAATTGAACCTACGCGATAAATCGGTGTACAGACCGCTGTGGGTAGTAGATTTTCCGTTGCTAGAGTGGGACGAAGATGCTCAGCGTTACTACGCGATGCACCACCCTTTCACCTCTCCTAAGCCGGAGGATATTGGAAAATTAGATTCCAATCTAGGCGAATCCACGCTGGGCGACGTGCGTGCCAATGCTTACGATCTAGTGATTAACGGCGTAGAAATTGGTGGCGGCTCCATCCGGATTTACGATCGGGATTTGCAGAAGAAGATGTTTCAGGTGTTAGGCTTTACCGATAAAGAAGCCCAGAAGCAATTCGGCTTTCTGATGGACGCTTTTGAGTTCGGGGCTCCGCCCCACGGGGGTATTGCCTTTGGTTTCGACCGTATGTGTGCTCTCTTCGACGGGGCCGACTCTATCCGCGATTATATCGCTTTCCCTAAAAACAACGCCGGCCGCGACGTAATGATTGACACTCCCTCTACCATCGCTAATGAGCAGTTGGATGAACTCGGAATTGAGATGAAAGAAAAAGATTAACAAGACGGTTCTACTTTTGAGTTAACTCTAACTCAGCGTAGATAGGAAAATGATCCGAACCAAATTCACCTAATCGCTTGAGGATGACTAATCGAAATTCATCGCTCACATAAACATGGTCTAGCGGCCAACGGAGAAAATTAGAGGTAGCATCAAAGGAGTTGTATAACCCACGCCCCACGCGTACGTCATTCAGCTCTCCATCTACCTGGAATAAACGAGAAGTGTTAGACCAGGCCACGTCGTTAAAATCTCCCGCTACCATGGTTGGTTGGGAGTGTTGAGCTACCATTTGGCCTACTTTAATTAAAGCCACTTCCTGCTTTCCCTCGTTATCCGGATGCTTGCTTAACACCGGGGGCACTGGGTGCACCCCGTGAAAGCGAAACGAACGATCATTAGACAGTTTTACCAAGGTATGGAAAGAGGGCACGCTGTCGTGTTGCAAAAACTCAACCTGCATTTCTTCTAACGGATAGCGAGAATACAGCACCATTCCGTAAGTGTTGTCAGCAGGATACTCCTGATGATAGTCGTAACTAGCTTGTAATGGTTGTAGCTCATCAACCCACCACTGATTGGTTTCCATAACCAGCACCAGATCAGGATCAGACTGATTAACAATACGCAAAAAGCTTTCTGCCTGCCGGTTGTGCATGTATACGTTAGCAATTAGTAGTTTTATCTTTGCTCCAGTGCTAACATCTTCAACATCGGCAGACATTACCGATTTTTTTACCAGCGAGGTATAAGGTAGAATGAAATAAGCTTGTAGCCCAACAGCCGTCACCAATCCAACGATAAGTAGCACCGGCCAAAACGACCATCGGTTGTTCAAACCTACGAATACTGCTATCAACAAAAAGCCGGCAACCAATAGCTGAAGGCGCGGAAAGTCTAAAGCTTTAATCCACCAGACATTGATATCGTACAGCAAAGACAAAAGCGTTGACATTACCACGACGACAGCAAAAAATATGATTAGGTAATAGCTAATTTTTCTGATTAGGTTCATGGGGTTGTTGTTTAAAAATTATTGACCATCTGCTAAATAATGATAAAACCTTTAGGATCATCATCCAGTTCAAGAAGCATAAATATGTACGTATGAAGCGAATTAAGCCAAAAGAGGGACAAGAATCAGTGTGGGATTATCCGCGCCCGCCGCGAGTGGAAGATGTCAGTAAGCACGTGCGCGTGGTTTTTAACGGAACCATTATTGCCGATACCAACCGCGCCAAGCGGGTACTAGAGACTAGTCACCCACCGGTGTACTACATCCCACCCGAAGATATTAAGATGGAATTCCTGCACCAGATTCAGCAAACTACGTATTGCGAATTCAAGGGAAGAACAAATTACTATACTGTGCGAGTGGCGGACAAAGAAGCACCCGCTGCTGCCTGGTTTTACCCAAATCCAGTAAAGGGCTACGAAGGTCTAAAAGACCATCTGGCGTTTTATCCCGGTAAAATGGAAGCCTGCTACGTAGGCGATGAACAAGTACAAGCTCAGGAAGGCGATTTCTACGGTGGTTGGGTTACTTCCGACATTGTCGGCCCTTTTAAAGGCGGAGCCGGAACCTGGGGTTGGTAAATAAATGACGAACCTATAAGTTCCCTACTTCAAAGCATCATACAAAATCTCGGCGGGATGCAGTGCTATCCGCCCCGTGCCATCTTTAATTTGATGCCGACAACTAGTGCCGGGGGCGGCGATAATTACATCGTTAGGCTGTTGCCGTACCGCAGGGAATAGCACTAATTCTCCAATCTGCATGGACACTTCGTACTTATCTTCTTCGTAACCAAAAGAACCCGCCATACCACAACAGCCCGAAGGAATCATATGCATTTGGTAATTCTCCGGTAGGGTTAGCATTTTTTTGGTAGGCACCATTGATGAAAGTGCTTTCTGATGGCAGTGACCGTGTAGTTTGATCAGTCGGGGTTCAGTAGTAAAGTTATCTTTAGTGATATTACCCCGGTCGATTTCATGGGTAACAAACTCGTCAAAAGTGTAGGTGTACTGAGCAATTCGCTGCGCTGCCTTTTGTTCTTCACCTCGAGTGAGATCTATGTATTCGTCGCGTAGTGTCAGGATAGCCGAAGGTTCTACCCCAATAATTGGCGTTTCTTCACTCACTAAGTCCTTCAAAAGAGCAATATTTTCTCGAGCGATACTTCGGGCTTGTCGAATCAGCCCTTTAGAAAGGTACGTTCGGCCGCTTTCCTCATGTTTCGGAATTTCTACTTCGTAACCGAGCTTCTCCAGCAGCTGAATCGCCTTGATGCCAATTTCTGTATCGTTGTAATTAGTAAATTCATCGCAGAAAAAATATACCTTACCTTTAGTAGCCTCTGAAACAGTAGTCGGCATTTCGGGTGAGCTTACCGATAAACCGCTGCTGCTCACTATAGTTTGCCGAGCCTCGTACCATTTACGTAAAGTTGTTTTGTAGAGTAGTGGCAAAGAACGCTTACGGGCAAAGCCATTTACCTGTTTGATAAGTCCACCAATCAGCGGCTGGGTCACCGCCCAGTTGTAAAGGCGAGGAGTGTGAGCGGCTAGTGCAGTAAGCTTCGTGAAATTAGCGATGATCCGCGTTTGAAGCGGTATTCCTTTCTTATCGTAGTAATGCTGCAAAAATTCGGCTTTCATCTTACCCACATCTACATTGGAAGGGCACTCGGCCTTGCAGCCTTTGCAGGATAGACACAAATCCATCACATCCTTAATCTCATCGTGAGCGAAGCGGTTAGACTGAGTAGAATTCGTCAAGAAGTGACGAAGAATATTCGCTCTAGCTCTAGTAGTATCTTTTTCTCGGCGCGTAGCCATGTAGCTGGGGCACATCGTTCCGCCGCTAAGGTGCGTTTTCCGGCAGTCGCCCGAACCATTGCATTGTTCAGTAGCCCTCAGGACGCCCTTATTCTGACTGAAGTCCAATACGGTTTCAATTTCCGGGGTGGGATGATCAGGCATATACCGGAGCTGCCGATTCATGGGCGGAGCGTCTACAATCTTCCCTGGATTAAAAATAGTATTTGGGTCCCAGGTGTGTTTGATCTCGCGAATTAGTTCGTAATTCTTATCGCCGATCATCTGCTGGATAAACTCAGCGCGTAATCGCCCGTCGCCGTGCTCACCACTGAGCGACCCTCGGTACTTTTTCACTAGGTTAGCAATGTCCTGAGCAATGGTTCGGAACATAGTATTACCCTCTTCTGACTTCAAATTCAGAATAGGACGTAAGTGTAGTTCACCATCACCAGCGTGAGCGTAGTGAACGCAGGATAACCCGTACTTTTCCAGAGTTTGATTAAATTCGGCAATGTATTCGGGCAAGTCTTCAACCGCTACGGCAGTATCTTCAATGACCGGCTGCGCTTTAAAATCGCCCACTACATTTCCTAGTAAGCCTAATCCCGCTTTACGAACGTTCCAGGCAGTTTTGCTATCCTCATTATAAAGTATCGGAAAATGGTAGCCGTAGCCTTCAGCTTTCATTTCAGCGTACATCGCCTCAATGGCTGCATCAACTTCCTCACGGGTGTCACGGGCAAACTCGATCATTAGCACCGCTTTTGGCTCGCCTTCAATAAAGTAGGCATCTTTACTATATTCCTTGTGAGCTCGAGTACGTTCAATAATGTGATGATCCATCAGCTCTGAAGCACCTGCCCCATGCCTCATAGCAATGATATTGGCTCGCAGGCTTTCGTCAATAGAATGAAAATGCGGACAGGCTACTCCTATTTCTTTAGGAGGCAGCGGTAAGCAGTTCAGTTTAATTTCAGTGATGAATGCCAGAGAACCTTCGGAGCCGCTAAGCAGCTGGCAAAAGTTAAACTTCTCAACTCCACCAAATACCTCACTATCCAACAGCACGTCTACTGCGTACCCAGTGTTTCGGCGGCGTTTGATTTCTGGGCGAGGAAACTGCTCCCGGATTTCTTGTTGCACTTCCGGTTGAGAGAGTTGGTCACGTAGTCGTTGATAGATATTCGCTTCTAGCTCACTAACCGCCGTTTCTCCCGAACACTTTTTATCAAATTCTTCCGGGGTTAGTGCTTTAAATTCGGTAAAGCTGCCATCGCTTAGAATAGCGCGAACTTCCAACACGTGCTGTCGAGTAGTTCCGTAGATTGGAGAATGCAGTCCGCAGGAGTTATTACCCATCATACCGCCAATCATCGCTCGGTTGGCAGTGGAGGTTTCTGGCCCAAAGAATAATTCGTATTTTTCTAAATACTTATTGAGATCGTCGCGGATAACTCCAGGCTGTACTCGAACCCAGCGTTCGTGCAAGTCAACTTCCAGTATCTCAGTGAATTTTTGCGAAATATCTACGATAATACCATTACCAACTACCTGTCCCGCTAGGGAGGTGCCTGCCGCTCGCGGTATCAGCGAAGTACGGTAGCGATTAGCAAATCGGATGAGGGTAGCAATGTCGGCTTCGGTTTCAGGAACCGCTACGGCCAGAGGCATTTCCTGGTAAGCCGAAGCATCGGTAGCGTATAGAGTACGCATGGCATGATCAGTATACAGCTCACCCTCAAGTTGTTCAGCCAGTTTTTCCAGATTCATAATAGTGCAAATACAGTTCTTTAAGTGTACTACAATCTAATGGTTGTATAAGTTTTCTGGGTGTTAGGTATTAGGGTTTGAAAGAAATGCATTTAATAGACCCAATCCCCAAGATCTAAAACCTAGGTCAACGTTTTCCCCACTGGATCATGAAGGTGCCAACCATAAGAAAGAGGACACCGAGAATTTTTTTGATGTTAACGGGCTGAGCCTGAAAACCGAGCCAGCCGTAGTGATCAACCACTACCGAAAAGGTAAGCTGACTCGCAATAATTAATCCGAACAGTTGAGTGGGGCCGATCTTAGGTGCAATCAGGATAACAGAAGTGATAAAGAAGGAACCCATCAGCCCGCCTAACCACATCCACCAGCGGGTTTGAGCGATATTCTGTCCATTCAGTACCGAAAAATCTGATCGCATAACGATGTTAATAATTAACAGGCAGAGTGTGCCGGTAACGAAGGAGATAAGCCCGGCTATGAACGGATTACCTAACAAGTGACTAAGCTGGGTATTAGCCCCTGATTGAATTACGACTCCCATGCCAATTAGCAAAGGAATCAGTAATAGTAAGTATGGCATGAATTAGCGATTGAAGCAAAAAAGTAAAGATAGCAGAATCGCCAGAAAAACCTTAGAAGGCAGCACCTTACCGGATAATGCTTTACCGGGTAGCAACGGATTCCACTATTGCTTGAAAGGCATACATTCGGTCAGCCGGATACCAGCGAATGGCTTGTCGTAGATACTGACGAGCTGGAGTGAATTGGTGATGATTATAATAATCTACCGCTGCATTAAAGTACGAAAGACCCAGCAGCTCCTTCATACCTACCTTGGCCTGAATGGGTTGAGGGTAAATAGTAGGATCAGCTTCTTCAGATTGGTACTGAGCTAAACGTTGGGCAATAGCCAATTCATCCGAAACGAAGCCTCCCAGCGGATCGGTACTTTCAATGATTGCTATTCCATCGTTAAGCGGAATCTCTAAATACGTATGATGGGTCATTTCTCGCACCGAAAACTGAACCTGAAGTGCATCTAACAACAGAGCGTACAATGCGGTACCTGAAACACAATCGTATTGACCACTGTCCAGTAGATCGCTCAAGGTAGCGTACGATTCGTATCTTTTGAGATGAGTGCGATGAATATGGTAGAAAAAGTACTTCAAGAACTGCTCAGTAGATTTTGACTTCTTTAGTTTTCGGTTCAAATGTTGCGCTGTATGCTGAAGAGAAAGATACTGTTTCTGGATATTCGTTGGGTTACTATTAGATTGAATGGCTATAAATTGAGCAAATAGCACTGGCGACACTTCTATCTTAGACGTAGGTGCGTCTGGTAAAGCCAGATGACTTGGTATAGCAAATTGTTGAGCAGATACCGAAACAGAAAAAAATAGGGTTGCTCCCCAAATATAAAATCGCATCATAGCAGACCCTCCTTTCAAGTATTAACAGATGTTAATATAAAATTAACAATTAATTA
>JGI12210J13797_11004845_pt1 | contig 11328 bp, 7 predicted proteins | sample ElkSlonscriptome_3_FD_13797 | JGI IMG/M metagenome (IMG submission 13797) | reverse complement strand
TGGATGTCGACCCCCTCGCGGGGTACGCCTCGCAGGAGATGGTCACCCTCGTCGACCGTTACGACGCCCGCACCGGCCGGTTCGAAGGCGCAACCAGCGGCCGCTCCCGCCCCGACGATCCCAACCCCTTCATCCTGCGGGACTACGAGAACTGCATCTCGTGCTACCGCTGTGTACGGGTCTGCGCCGAGCAGCAGGGCGACTACGCCATCTCGGTGAAGAACCGGGGCTTCGACACGCAGATCACCGTGGAGTTCGACGGACTGCTGAAGGAGTCGGCCTGCGTCTTCTGCGGCCAGTGCGTCCAGACCTGCCCCACCGGGGCGCTCGCGGACATCAAGGCGCTCGCTCGCAAGGACGTCCCCGGAGAGACGGAGAAGACCCGGACGATCTGCCCGTACTGCGGCGTGGGGTGCGCCGTGGACATGATGACCCGGGACGGGGTGATCGTGGGGATCCAACCCGCCATGGACGGTCCGGCGAACGAAGGCGCCCTGTGCGTGAAGGGGCAGTTCGCCTACGACTTCATCCAGCACCCGGACCGGCTCAAGACGCCCTTCGTCCGGGATGAGGACGGGGAGCTCCGGCCCGCGACCTGGGACGAGGCGCTGGACAAGGCGGCGCAGGGACTTCTGCAGGCCGTGGACAACCACGGGCGACACTCCCTCTACGCCGTGGCGTCCGGCCGGGCCCCGAACGAGGCCGCCTACCTGATGCAGAAGTTCGTGCGAGCGGGGCTCGGGACCAGTTACATCGACAACTGCAGTCGAGCCTGACACGCTCCCACAGTCGCCGGTCTGGCGGCAACGATCGGGCGGGGCGCCATGTCGAACCCGCTGCGAGATATGGAGAAGCCCGATGTGATCTTCTGCATCGGGACGAACATGACCGAGGCCCACCCGGTGGCGGCGACCCGGATCAAGAAGGCGCTGGCCCGGGGTGCGAAGCTCATCGTGGCGGACCCCCGGGTGATCGGCCTCGCGGAGTTGTCGGACATGTATCTGCCCCTGCGGGTCGGCTCGGACTCGGCCCTCCTCCTGGCGATGGCCCACGTCATCGCTCGAGAGGGCCTGATCGATGCGGCCTTCATCGCCCACCGCACCGCGGAGGGCGAGGACTTCCTGGAGCACGTGAAGGAGTTCACGCCGGAGTGGGCGGAGAAGATCACCCAGGTGTCGGCGGCTCTCATCGAAGAGGCGGCGCTCCTGTACGGGCGGGCGGACCGAGGCGCCATCTTCTACACCCTGGGCATCACCGAGCACATCTGTGGCGTGGACAACGTCCAGAGCCTCTGCAACCTGGCCCTCATGACCGGCAACATCGGCAGGGAGGGGACCGGCATCAATCCGATGCGGGGCCAGAACAACATCCAGGGCGCCGGCGACTGCGGGGCAATCCCCAACAACTATCCGGGGTTCCAGCCCGTCACCGATCCGGCGAACCAGGCCAAGTTCGAGGAGGCCTGGGGCCGGAGGGTGGATCTGGAGAAGGGGATCACGAAGGTCCGGGCCCTGGACTCCGCCGGGGATCGGATCCGGGCCATGTTCATCGACGGGGAGAACACCGTGGTCACCGACCCGGATCGAGAGCACTGCGAGAAGGCGCTCCAGAGCTTGGATTTCCTCGTGGTGGCGGACCTCTTCATGACCGAGACCGCCGCCCTCGCCGACGTGGTCTTCCCCGCGGCGGGGTGGGGCGAGGTGGATGGGACTCAGACCAACACGGAGCGGCGGATCCAGCGCCTCCGGGCCGCCGTATCGCCCCAGGGTGAGGCGAAGCCGGACTGGTGGATCATCTCGGCGCTGGCCCGGCGCATGGGTTTTCGTGGCTTCGACTACGAGCACCCCAGAGAGGTCTTCAACGAGCTGTGCCAGCTCTCCCCGACCTACCACGGGGTGAACTGGGAGGCGGTTGAGGATGGCGAGTACCAGTGGCCTGTGCCCTTCGAAGGACACCCGGGAACGCCGCGGCTTCACGAGGACGGGTTCATCAACGGTCGAGGGGTGTTCAAACTCATCCGGTATCGGGATCCCGCGGAAACCGTGGACGATGACTACCCGGTGTGGCTCACCACGGGTCGGCGGCTCCAGTCCTATCACTCCCGTACCCAGACGGGCCGGGCGGCAGGGATGGACTACCTCCTCCCGGAGGAGACGCTGGAGGTCCACCCCGACGACGTGGCGGCGTGGGGTCTCCGGGACGGGGGGTGGGCCCGGATGGCGTCTCGGCGTGGGGCGGTGAGGATCCGGGTGGAGGCCACCAATCGCTCGCCCCGAGGGACCGTCTTTACGTCGTTCTCCTTCAACGAGGTTCCGGTGAACCTCCTCACAGGGGCTGGCTACGATCCCAACACGGACACTGCGGAGTTGAAGGTCTGTCCGGTGCGGGTGGTTCCGGCGGACGGGCCGGAGACAGACGCACACGATACGGCGGCGGACTGAGGCACAACGGCGGCCGAGGGGGTCCCCCGGGCTCCCGGCCTGCTGCTTGTGAGCCCGGGGCTATCCCGGCTCGACCTTCCGGCGGGTACCCGCTGGCGCTCGTGTAGGCCCACTCCTGGGTCGTCACGGGGACTTCGTCCGGCAGCGCAACCCGAAGCAGCCCCTCGGACGGGGTCCAGCGAGGGGTCGGAATCTCGATGACACGGGCGTAGTAGAAGGCGCTCTCGCCGGGTTCGAAGCTCGGGTCCTGCCATGAGTGGGCCGGATTGGAGCCACGGCGGCGATTGTCGAATCCTGAGCAGCCCGGGTAGCTCGGGGAACCCGTTGAGCGCGGGCGGGTCCATGGCCGCATGGGAAAACGACGCCCCGCACCTCCGGTCCCAAGCACGCCCCGCACCCTCCACGGCGCCGTGGTCGTGGATGAACTGGACCTCCACGGTCTGACTCTGGAGCAGGCGGAGCGCCGCTTCGAGAGCTTCCTGCGGGCCCTGGCCGTTCGGGAGCCCGGCCGGGTCGTGCGGATCATCACAGGGCGTGGCGCCAGCGCCGGTCGGGCCCCGGTGATTCAAGGAGCCGTCCGGGATGGACTCGACGGCTGGGCCTCCGAGTGGGTCGCCGACTGGTCCGTGGACGCCGGCGGGGGCGCCTTCCTGGTCCGGATCCCCGGCTGATCGGCCGTTCTGGTTCGGATGCGCGGCTGATCAGCCTTGCTCGTCCCCGGGCTGGGCCGTATCCCTCTCCACTGCCCCCGCCTCCTCGACCCCTTACCTCACCGTCGACCTATGCGTTGTCCTGCTGCGGCGTACGCCCTGGCCTTCTCGGCCCTGCTCCTCCACCCCGCCCCCGCTGTGGCGCAGGGCATCCCGGCCGACATCCAACGGCAGATGGAGCTCACGGGAAAACAGGTGTTGGACCATACGGTCTATGATATGTGGCGCTCTCTGGACGACGAGGCACTGACCACCGACGGGGAGTGGATGACGTTCCGCTACGTCCCGGGTGAGGGGGATGCCGAACTCGTCCTCCGCCGCACGGACCGGGACGAGAGCGTGAGCATCGAGCGCGGCGGAGCCGCGACCTTCACACCGGACGACGACTGGGCGGTCTTCCTCATCGAGCCGGCGCACGCAGCGGTGCGGCAGGCTCAGCGCGATGGGGTGGAGCCCGACGATATGCCTGGGGACACGCTCGGGCTTCATCGCCTGGGCGCCGGTGTCGGCGAGCTGGTCCGGATCCCTGGGGTGACCTCGTTCCGGGTCTCGGAAGAAGGGGGCTCCTGGGCGGCGTACACCTTGAAGGCGGCGGAGGACGCCGGTGACGAAGAGGAGCCGGAGGAGGCCGAGGCGGAGGGTGACTCCGACGGGGTCGAGGAGCCCCCGGACCGGGGTGAGGGGCAGGTCCTCGTCCTCCGCGACCTGGCGGCGGGTGTGGAGACCCGCTTCGAGGATGTTAGAGACTATCGGTTCACCGGAGACGGCTCGGCCTTGGCCTTCACCCGGGTGACCGAGGACGGAGCAGGGGATGGCGCCTACCGAGTGGAGCTCGGCGGCAGGAACGAGGAGCCCCTCCACCAGGGCATGGGCCGCTACACCGGGCTGGCCACCGCAAAGGAGGGGGACGCCGTCGCCTTCCTCACCGACGCCCCGGACTGGGGAGGCGCCTCGCCCGACTTTACCCTCATGGTCGCCCAGGGAGACGACGCAGCCCGCGCCGTGGCCGCCGCCGGGACCGATGGACTGCCCGACGACTGGATGGTCAGCGACGACGGGGATGTGGAGTTCTCCCGCACGGGCCGACGGGTCTTCTTCGGCACGGCTCCCCGGCCCAGGGAAGAGGTCGAGGACACCCTCCTGGATTCGGATCGAGTCGAGCTCGACGTGTGGAACTGGAAGGACCCGTATCTGCAGCCCATGCAGCTCGTCCAGCGCGACGACGAGCTCGTGCGGAGCTATCGGGCCGTGGCACACCTCGACGACGGGGATCGCTTGGTGCAGCTCGGGAACGAGACGATCCTCGACGTCACCCTCGGCGACGAGGGGGAGGCGGACTTCGCCGTCGGAGCCACCGATCTCCCCTACCGGCAGCTCATCTCCTGGGACGGGCGCTACAACGATGTCTACGCAATCGACGTGCGGACGGGGGAGACACGGATGGTGAAGGAGAGGCTACGGGGCTTCAGCGCCGGAGCGATGTCACCCGAGGGGCAGTACATCGGCTGGTGGGACGAAGAGGCCACCTCGTGGATGGTGGTCTCGGTGGAGGGCGGGGATCCGGTGAACCTCTCCGCGGACATCCCGTTTCCGACCTGGGACGAGCTGGACGACCACCCTCAGGGGCTTCCTCCCGAGGCCTCCCCTGTATGGACCGAGGGGGACCGGGAGGTCCTGATCGCGGATCGCTACGATCTCTGGGTGGTGGACCCCACCTCCGGGGAGGCTCGGAGCCTCACGGAAGAGATGGGGCGCGAGCAGGGGATCCGCTTCCGCTATATCTCGGAAGAGGACGGTCGCCGGGCGGTACCCCGGGACGAGGACATTCACCTCACCGCCTTCGACCTGACCACCAAGGCCTCGGGGATCTACCGGGACCGGGTCCAGGGGGGTGACCCACCCCGTCGCATCGTCTACGGAGACCGGGCCTATTCGGGGCTGCAGAAGGCCGAGGACGCCGACGTCTGGGTGCACCGCTGGAGCACCTTCCAGGAGTATCCGGAGCTCTACGTCAGCGGACCCTCGTTGGAGGACGCCCGGCGAATGTCCGAGACGAACCCCCAGCAGGACGAGTACTCCTGGGGCACGGCGGAGCTGACCGAGTGGACCTCCACGGACGGCGTCCCGCTCCAGGGTATCCTCTACAAGCCCGAGGCATTCGATCCGTCGCTGGAGTATCCGATGATGGTGTACTTCTACGAGCGTCGTTCCAACTCCCTGCACAACCACGTGACCCCCTCGCCGGGTAGCTCCTCGATCAACCTGGCCCTCTACGCCAGCCGGGGATATGTGATCTTCGTGCCAGACATCCCCTACAAGATCGGCTGGCCTGGTGAGAGTGCGATGAACGCCGTGGTTCCCGGGGTCCTGAGCGTCCTCGCCGACGGCTACGTGGATCCGGAACGAGTCGGGGTCCAGGGACACTCCTGGGGTGGCTACCAGATCGCCTACATGATCACCCGAACGAACCTGTTCGCCGCCGCCGAGGCCGGGGCACCGGTCGCGAACATGACCAGCGCCTATGGGGGAATCCGCTGGCAGTCGGGGATGAGCCGCATGTTCCAGTACGAGCGTACCCAGAGTCGGATCGGTGGAACGCTCTGGGACGCCCAGCACCGCTACATCGAGAACTCGCCCCTCTTCCAGGCCGACAAGGTGGAGACGCCAGTCCTGATGATGCACAACGACGAGGATGGTGCGGTGCCGTGGTACCAGGGCATCGAGTTCTTCGTTGCCCTGCGGCGGCTGGAGAAGCCGGTCTGGCTCCTGAACTACAACGGCGAGGCCCACGGACTCCGGCAGCGGGCGAACCGGAAGGACTGGGCGATCCGTATGCAGCAGTTCTTCGACCACTTCCTGATGGACGCCCCGGCACCGGTGTGGCTGGAAGAAGGTGTGCCCGCCACCTTGAAGGGCCGCACGCTCGGTCTGGAACTCATCGCCCCGGACCGTCGCATCTCCGACGGACAGGGGGGATGACGATGACAGGGTCAGGCGCGTTGGGAGTCGGAGGAATCCGCATGGAGCTGGTCGCTGCGACGCTACTGATCCCGGCTTCGGCCGGCGCGCAGATTACCGCCAGCGAGCGGGCCACCCTGACCCAGACGATCACGGGGGTGGAGGTCGAGATCGACTACAGCCGCCCCTCGGCCCGAGGCCGGGACCCTCTCTTCGGTGACGTGGTCCCCTGGGGAGAGGTTTGGACGCCCGGGGCGAACAACAACACCACGATCCGCTTCAGCGACAGCGTCACCGTGAACGGCGTGGATGTGGGGCCGGGGACCTATGGAATGTGGATTCAGGTCCTCGAGGACGAGCCCTGGCACTTCGTTCTCCATGAAGACACCGCCCGCTTCCACACCCAACACCCTACGGTCGAGAGCGGGATGCTCACCTTTCCGGTGGAGCGGGAATACGGGGATGAGTTCGTGGAGACGCTCCTCCTGGATCTCCAGCACATCCGGGCCGACGGCGCGGAGCTTCACCTGTCGTGGGGCCTGAACAGGGTGAAGGTCCCCATCGGCGTCGATCCGGGCTACGTCATGACGGTCGAGCCCGAGGAGGCCGAGCGCTACGTCGGGGAGTGGATGATGGATCAAACCACGAACGTTCCCCCGGCCCAGGTGATCGAGCAGATGACCGCCGACATGCACCCGGATATGGCTGCCTCGTTGCTCAACATGGTGGCGATGGCAAGCGAGACCTACCCCTTCACCATCGAGCAGGACGAAGAGGGTCGCCTGGTCTTTCGGGACCGGGTCCTGGCGGAGTGGTGGATGGATGACACGGACGGGGTCCAGGGCATCCTACTGCCACGGGCGGAAGGGATCTTCGACACGGGAGCGCTCCTCATGGGGGATCTGGCCTCAGCGGAGCAGGACGGACCCAGTGGAGGCTTCTGGGAGTTCGAGTTCGACGAGGACGGCCGGGCCGTGCGCCTCATCGGCCGAGCTCAGAGCGATGACAGCATCCTGCTCAGGGCGGAGCGCGTCGACAGCAGGTGAACAGATGTGCCGTGAGGGCTCCTCAGCGAGCCCCCGCGGGAGCGGCCTCTCGCCGCATCTCCTCTTCCAGCGCGGCGAGTTCAAGTTCGTCTCGGTAGGCGAGCCTGTCCGGATCGTTCAGATAGTCCTGGAGCGCATCGGCCGGAGGGAGGGCGAGGGGGCCATCCTGGGTCCCGTCGTCCTCCGACGCGACGGACCCTGCCGCCTCGGAGCCGGTGGGCAAGAGATCGTCGGCTGTTGCTGAAGCCAAAGCCTCGTCGAAGGATTCCAGATCCCGCTGGTTCGCCGTTGCGTCGTCGTCGTCGCTGGCGTAGACGACACGCCCGACGATCTGTTGGTCGAGCCCAACCGCCGCACGCAGCCGATGTGCGGCGGCGATGGCGGTACGGAAGCCGGGGAAGCTGAAGCGCGGCGTACCCTTGGCATCCACCTCGACCTCGCCGTCGAACTCGGCGACCAGTCGGTCCATCTCGTCGGAGACATCGACCCGTCTGTGCTGCCGGTCCTTGAGCGTGCCCTCGACCAGGGCTTCGGCCTCGTCCAGGCCCACGGCTCCGGCGTTCCGCCCCCGGAGCGAGGCTTTGGAGACCAGGCTCAGCAGCGTCTTGCGGACGTTCCGGGTGGCTCGCTTCAGGTTCTCCTTGATCACTCCGGGTATGCGAAGCGCAGGGACTGCGAAGAAGACGGCGCTGAAGATCACGGGGATCCAGATCAGCCCGATCTCCGCAAGCGTCCCGGAGATCCCCAGCCGGGGGAAGATGAACCAGGGCGCCGTAATCGCCGCCAGAAGGTTGAAGGCGTTGATCCCGATGATCGCCGCATTGCTCCCGGCGCTGTTCCCGGTCAGGCGCTTCGGGGGTTCCAGACGTCGCCACGCTGCCGGAACGTCTCGCTCCGCCACGGCGCCGTGGGCGCTGACCATGAGAGAGGGGAAGAGGTGGACGACGGTCCCCTCCGGCGACACTTCGGCCTCTCCGTCGTGGGCCACCATCAGCCGGGCCAACTCCGACTCCGCCGTCTCCAGCGGCATCCCCGTGGCCTGCACCAGGTCCGCCGCCGAAACGGCACCCTGTCGGGCCCGCACGAAGCGGAGCAGTTCCCGGTCTCTTCGCTCCGGATCGAACTCCGGCTCGTCGGGCCCGAAGACGAAGGCGAAGACCTTCTTGTAGAAGGGAGGGCCGTCAGGGCGCTCACCGCGGCGGACCTTCCGGCGCCCGTAGCGATCACCATAGTACGGTCGGCCCCAGCCCCAGCGGGGAGACCAAAGCCAGTACCAAAGCCAGAAGTTGGGCATCCCACCGCCACGGCGATCCCCACCGCCTCCGAAGTCGCCATCCCCGTCCCGGTTGGCGAAGATGGCGGCGATCATGAGCGCCACGAAAACGAGGGCGTAGATCACGAGCACACCGGCGATCACGACCTTGAAGCCGGCTTTGAAGATGGACCACGCGTTTTCGCGAAGGCGCGTCATGAAGGGGACTGCGTCCCGGCGGATCATCCCCGGATCGAACCGATAGACGAGGTCGCCTCGCTCGCCTACCTCAAGATGCCCCTGGTGCATCTCCAGCAGGGAGCGCAGGGCGTTCTCGGCCCGGGCCTGGGCCAGCCCCGTCGCCGACGAGACGTCTCCGACGGTCGCGGTGCCCTTGAGCCGGCGTAGCGCCTGACGGACGGTGCGGGTGTCTTCGGTAGGTACGACGGCCTGAGCCGTACTCATGCCATGCCTCGTCGATGGGGCCAGGGTGGGTTCGAGATCGGAGAATACTACACCGATACGCGAACGGGGTCCGGTTTCGTCACCGGAGCGGAGGCGTGTCTCGGGCTCTCCCCTCAGTCGAAAGGGTGGGGAAGAGGGTTCGCACAGCCCGTTCCCGAACCCGGTTCAGCACCGCACGGGTGTCGGGCCCCGCCTCATCGCCGCCGGCGGTGTTGAAGGCCGCCACGACCCCTGCGCCCACCTGTGGGTCGAAGAGGATGAAGGAGAAGAACGACCGCTGGCTGCCGGTGTGGCCCACGAGGCCCCGGTCGGGATAGAGGAAGAAGGTCAGCCCCATCCCTTCGTGGCCCAGCTCCATCTCCCGGATGGGAACTACCTCACGCCACATCTCTTCCACGCTGGCCCGGGCGAGGACTCCTCGGGCATCGGCTGTATCGAACCGACCGGTCAGGAAGGCGACCCAACGAGCCAGGTCGTCCACCGAACCGTTGAGCCCACCGTTCGAGACGGTCACCCCGGTGTTGAAGTCCCCGTTCGGCACCGGCGTTGCCCGGACGATCCTGTAGTTCTCGGATCGGTGGTCCGCCAGGTGCCAGGGAGTGGCGTCGAAGTAGGCCGTCTCCATCCTCAGCGGGCGCAGGATGTTCTTTTCGACGTAGGACTCGAAGACGTCGCCGGTCACGGCCTCGATGACCCGTCCCAGGAAGACGATCCCCGGGTTCGAGTACTGGAAGTCTGTCCCGGGCGGGAATTCGATCCGGGTCCACGGCATCATCGCCGCCAGCTCAGCCCACCGTGTAGGCTCCCAGGGCTGCCAGGCCTCGCCGCCGTCCCAGGGCCAGGTGGAGCTTCGGAAGCCTGCCGAGTGGGAGAGGAGGTGGCGGAGTGTGATGTCGTCCATCTCGCCGTACGGATTGTGGACCTCCCGGAGCTCCGGGACCCAGCGGACGACCGGGTCGTCCAGGGACAAGAGGCCTCGGTCTCGCAGCTGCAGGATCGCGACACCGGTGAGCGTCTTGGTGATGCTGGCCCAGTGATAGAGCGTCTCGGCGTCCACGCTCCGGTCTGCGGAGATGTCGGCCATCCCCCAGTGGGCTCGGGCAGCGACTCGCCCCTCGACCACCACAGCCAGGGAGGCACCGACGATACCAGCCTCCTCCAGAGTGGCCTCCCACGTCCCCACCGTCTCGGCCCAGGCGACACGGGCCTCTTCGGAGGGGAACACCTCCTGCGCGACCAGGGTGGGGGACGCCACGGCCACCGCCATCAACGCGGGGATCCAGAGCTTCATCGACTGAGGAGGAAGCGGGCTTCCAAGGTCGTGGAGCTGCCTTGCTGCACCCGGAGCGTCGCGTCGACGGTGTTCCCGACGCCTCCTCCTCCGCTGTAACGCAGGAGCTGGAGGGTCTGACGCTCGTCTTCTCGGTCCAGCACCACGGTGAGCTCCACATCACTCGCCGCCTGGACGTGCATTGCCTCGAACAAGGTGTCGAGGCGGAGCAGCAGACAGGGGTCGCACTCGTCTCCCGGGACCGAGTCCGTCTCCTCCCGGATTCGGAGGGCAACCTCGTCCCATTCCACCGTTGCGGAGCCCGCCGTCCCGGCCCCTCCTCCCCGGAAGGTGCCAACCCAGGCCAGAGCCGGATCCAGGGGCTCCGGGTTCAGCGGGAGGCCGTTGGAGGCTCCTGATCCCGGGTCGCAACCCCCGGCGCCGAAAGCCAGGACGGTCACGGCCACGATGACCGAGGGAGGAGAGGGGGTGGGAAAGGCAGGCATGGCGCTCCAGGACTCTTGCCGGTCGGAGCTGGGTAGCCTACCTCCAGGCATCGTATCGCGCCACCGAACTGTATCTGGCCAACCGACCCAACGAACCGACCCCAAGATGAGACGAGTCCTGAGCATGTTCCTCTTCGCGGTCTTCTCGGCCTCGGGCCTGGGCGCCCAGGACGTGCACGTCAGCCGAGTCCAGCGAGTCCTGTCCACCACGCCTCTCGTCGACGGCCACAACGATCTGCCCTGGGCGATCCGGAACGACGAAACCGCGCCCATGGATGTGGCCCGATACGACCTGAGGCGGACAACGCCGGGGCACACCGACCTCGAGCGGCTGCGAGCCGGGGGCGTCGGCGCACAGTTCTGGTCCGTCTATATCCCGTGCGACGTCGCCGGAGCCGGAGCGGCACGGATACAGCTGGAACAGATCGACATCGCCCAGCAGATCATCCACGGGTACCCCGAGGCCTTCGGCGACGCCCGCACCGCCTCCGAGGTCGAGGCGGAGTTCGGTCGGGGCCGGATCGCATCCCTCATGGGGATGGAAGGGGGACACGCCATCGAGAACTCCCTCGGAGCGCTCCGCGCCTTCTACGATGCGGGCGTGCGGTACATGACTCTGACCCACGGCTGCAACACGGACTGGGCGGACTCCGCCACTGATGAACCCCTGCATGGGGGCC
>JGI12210J13797_10029212_pt1 | contig 11330 bp, 8 predicted proteins | sample ElkSlonscriptome_3_FD_13797 | JGI IMG/M metagenome (IMG submission 13797) | reverse complement strand
GCCATGTCCGAACACTATGGCCCTGTGTTTTTCCTGCAAGCGGAAATCAACCTTTGAGAGCGCGGATTGCCGGATCAATCTGGGTGAGCTTTTGCAAGATGGGTCGTGTTGGTGGCGCAATGACAAATCGTACCATCGTCATTCCGCCGGCAATCGGGATCGCATGACACCGCAGGTGGCGCCCGTCCAACAGCATTGCATCATCCGACCAAGGTTTACGGCCGCCCAAGCGTTGCAGGAAATCGTGCATTTGGGTCCACATCGGCGAGGCGACGCAGCTGTCTTGCCAATGAGATACCTCCGAGAGAACCTCGCGGTGGTCCAGCATCAAATCGGGGCTCACGTCCCAAAGTTGCCCGTATGCCCTGTTTGATATCACCATCGTGCCCGCACCCGAAAAGACAGCGATTGCATCCGGCAGTGTGTCCAGTACAGCCTGACTTGTTTCGATATCGGATCGGAAACGGCGGGTGAGTGATACCTCTGCGGTAATGTCCTCGAACAACAAGGCAAAGGCCCCGTCAGGATGCGGTCGGCCTGTTACGCGGTATGTTTGCCCGTCAGGCAATGACCAGCTTTCGCTATATGTTCCATTTTTCGCCGCAGATTCCACAGCGGTAAACTGTTCCCGCCAGGATGCGTAGTTTTTNGGTTCGGGCATCATCTGCATTTCGCGCAAACGATCCAGTACCGCGTCGATTTTCGGCATTGCGCTCAGGAAACCGACAGGCAGCCTTGTCATGTCGAGAAGTGCAGGATTGAACATCGCCAACTGCCGGTTCTTGTCAAAGATCGCCAGTCCGATCGACAGGGTCGCGAATGTCTTGCCCAATGCCTGCACAAAATCGCGCCTGTTCTGATCGGCCCGCATGAGCGCTGTTGCATCGGTCGCGAAATGCAGGCTCGAGCATCCCTTTTGAACGCTCGTGACGTCGAACCATCGAGGATTTTCGCCTGCCACCTCAACTCTTTGTGTTTCATTCACTGCGGAAATCGCGGCCAATGGAGAAGGCCCGTCACCTTGCCATTTTTCAATTTCCGCTTGATAGGCAGCGTTCGACCAAGTGACTTTACCGGTCTGGTCACGCTGCCAAATCAGTTGTGGCGCGCAACATTCTATATCGCGCAGCAACGAAACGGCCTGTGTTTCAAGGATAACAGGGCCATAGAACTGCAACCGGACAGTGTTTCTGACACAGGCTACGTGAACTGAACAGTGCGGATTTTCATCATTCACGATGCGGTTCTGCCAATTGTCCTTCCCCGCCAGCGCCTGTCCGAGATCAGGGAATTGAGGGGACAATGCGGTGATGACGGCAGAAAGGGTGCGGTCGACCGATCCCAAGACCGCTTCCGCCTCCGGGGTAGCATCGACCAGATTGCCGTCACGAAACAAAGCGACAGCGAATGTTTTATCCGCCGCGGTATCGGCGGCCATTCCTGCCCGCCGCAATCGGAGTGCATATAGGATTATTGCAGCACCCAGAAGCGCCAATATCGCGATGAGCGCCAATCTAGCGAAAGCCATCGACATGATACATCCTACCTTGAGGTCGTTTCGACCACCTTGGCGGATTAAGGTTAAATGGTTGTTAATCCATTCATAAAAAATCTAAATAATGCCGTTTGACCTTGAAAAGCAGGGTTATTTCAGGTCACAAACTGCTGGTTTTCTCCAAGCGGCATGTTGGCCAGGTCTTCATCAGCTTGCATGACGCCGCGTGGCCAGACGACATCGACCACTGCGCCTCCGGTTGCCTGCCCCGTCCAGCTTGCATGGCCGTGCCTGCGACTGTTTGCAAATTCCAATTGCGCGCCAGAACGCTCCAAAAGCGTTTTCGCGATGAACAGGCCGAGCCCCATGCCTTCGTAGCCCGGGCGGCTCGCACCGTCCTCCGAAAGCCTGCGTCTGCGCACATACGGGTCACCGATCCGCCCGATAACAGATTGGGGAAAGCCATCGCCGTCGTCCGAAATGCGAACCTCGATCTGAAGCTCGTCCCACGTGAGTTCGATCGTGACTTCGGAACGGGAAAAATCGACGGCATTCTGTATGAGGTTTCGCAACCCGTGAATAATCTCAGGGCGGCGTGAGATTATCGGTTGGCTGTGCCGCGCGCCGTCGGGTAAATCCACCAGAAACACGACTGATTTCCCGCGGTTCATATGCGGTTCGGCCGCTTCGCGCACCACCGTTTCAAAAGGGGCCTGCCGCAGCAACAGATCATCTTTGCCCGCACGCCCCATCGACCGGAGAATATCACGACATCGGTCGGCTTGCTGACCGATCAACTGGGCATCTTCGATCAGCTCTGGATGGTTTTCGAGCTCTTCCATAAGTTCGCTACTGACCAGTTTGATCGTGGCGAGCGGTGTGCCCAGTTCGTGGGCCGCCGCCGCAATTACGCCGCCGAGGTCCGTCAGTTTCTGCTCACGCGAAAGCGCGAGCTGGGTGGCGACCAACGCTTCTCCCATGGCATGCATTTCGTTCGTGACCTGCCGCGCATAAAGCGCAAGGAACACAAGCCCGATCAGGACAGCCGCCCAAAAACCGAATTGGAAAATCGGCGGTAGCAGAACGGGCGCGCCGCTTGCGTCGATAATAGGCAGATAAAACTGGCTGATCGCGGTGGTCAACGTGATCGCAATCGCACCGAGTGCGACAGTATTGGCCAAATGCAGGACGGTCGCCGCAATCGTGACCGGTGCCAGCAAGAGCATGGCAAAAGGATTATGGATCCCTCCGGTCAGGAACAACAGCAGAGCAAGCTGCACGAGATCAAAGATAAGCCAAAGCGACGCTTCAGTTTCCGACAGGCGTTTGTTTTCGGGGTATATGTAACTTGAGACAAGGTTCGCCGCGACCGCAGCAAGGATGACAAGCGCGGCCAGGCCGACTTGGATCTCGAGGTCGTAAAACCGTACGGCGACAAAGATCGCCGCTATCTGCCCGACAATGGCAAACCAGCGAAGCCCGACAAGGGTTCGCAGGCGGACCCAATTGCTGCGCTGCTGTATGTTAAACAGCTGAAAGTCGGAGGTCGGCATGGCGATCTATCCAGTCACTTGAAAATTGAACGATAATACGAATTCAGATGGGATCAATGCGACCAACAAGTCCCTGTCTCACGGCAAACGAACATCAGGGTCTGTCACGCGACCTCTTTTGTTGACGCAACCCGCCAGGGACCTATCCTTACATCATCATTACAAACGGGCATAGAACATGAATAGCGAAACATTGGATCTGGGCGAGGACAAGAGCCTTCTTCTGGTTGACGATGATGAAGCATTTTTGCGCCGCTTGGCGAAGGCGATGGAAAAACGTGGTTTCAATGTTGAAATGGCGGGTTCCGTGGCTGCGGGGCAAGCGATCGCAACAGCGCGTCCTCCGGCGTACGCCGTTGTTGATTTGCGGCTTGAGGATGGCAACGGGCTTGACGTGGTGGAAACACTGCGCGCGCGCCGGCCTGAAAGCCGGATCGTCGTTCTGACAGGATATGGTGCCATTGCTACCGCGGTCGCGGCGGTCAAGATCGGTGCGACCGATTATCTGGCGAAGCCTGCTGACGCGACAGACGTGACCAATGCATTGCTCGCGCGGCAGGATACGTTGCCGCCACCCCCGGAAAACCCGATGAGCGCGGATCGCGTACGTTGGGAGCATATCCAACGGGTTTACGAGCTTTGCGACCGCAACGTATCCGAGACTGCGCGACGTCTATCCATGCACCGCCGGACGCTCCAGCGTATCCTGGCGAAACGCAGCCCGCGCTAGACCTGCGCAAGCAACCTTGGTGTAATGGTGTTGGCCTGCGGCGACAGGACCCTATCTGGGTGCACGATGTAGGGGCCGATGAGATAGGGCAGTGTTTGCATCACGCCTGAACCACGTCAGTCGGTGTCGGATTCCGTATCGCGATTGAGCAAGTCGAACTTGCGCAATTTCACATACAGGGACTGGCGCGACAGCCCGAGCATCTCGGCGGCGGCGACACGATTGTTCATCGTCAACTCGACCGCGGTTTCGATACACATTTTTTCGACAACGTTGGTGGTTTCAGCAACGATATCTTTCAGGGTCGCACTGCCCACAAGCTCGACAACCGAACGCATACTTTCGTCGCTCGTGGGGTTTGATTTACCTTGGGGGGAGTCGGAGCGGACGGCATCGCGAATGACGAACGCAAATACCGTATTCGTGCCGCCCATCAGCTTTGTGACAGAAATGTCGACGGCGCGCGGGCTGCCGTATTCGCCGGCGAGCTTGGTCGCATAGTTGCGCATGCGGCCGGCGCGCAGGGCATTCTCGGCCATGACTTTGAAGTCGACGCTGCCACGTTGCAAATAATCGGCAAGGCTTCGGCCGCGCACATTGATGTCTTGTGCGACATCGATCAGGTCAAGAAACGCATCGTTTGCAGACAGGATATCCCCACCGTCAGTGGCGAAAACCATCGCCTCTGGGCCATCCTGATACAAAGACTGCACATAATGGCTCAGATCGTCGGTTTGTTTGGCGGCTTCGTTGGCAGGTACGAGACGGCACAATAAAACACGGTCCCCGGCAGCGCGGAACAAGGTCGCGGATATCTGGACCGATATACCGGTGTTGCGAACATCGACGGATATCTTTTTGTCGAGCTGTGAAATTGCCTGAGTCGCAAGGTTTTCAACCAAATCCCCGCGGCGGTTCTTGTCAAAACAACCTGTGAGGGGGGTGCCGACAATCTGATCGACCTTAAACCCGAGAAGTTCAGCGGCAGCGGAATTGGCTTCGGTGATTTCACCGGTCTGCACCGACACGAACACAACCGCGTCGGTCGAGTTTTCCATCAGCACACGGAAACGGGTATCGAATTCGCGTTGCGTTTCATAATCGCGCTCGAGCGAAAGCTGCGCTTCGACCAGTTGTTGCTGCATCTCTGCGATGGGCTGCAGATCACGGCCCAGCAAAAGGATTTCACCGTTCGGCCCGATCCGGTGGAAGCTGAATCGCACAGGGGACCCCCAGCGTTGCGTGCCGTCGGTGTGGTTCAATTCAATTGGCCGGACACTCCCATCCTGTTCGACGAACTGCGCCAGTCGCGTGTCGAATTTCGCAATGCTTTCATCCGTCAGAAAGCGACGGATGTCATGGCCCTCCCAACTCTCGAGGCCGCGAAATGTGTCGCTGTTGGGATTTGCCAGAACCGACAGAACTGTTCCTACGTCGGAAATCACAATGCCGACGTCAGCTACTTGGGCGATGATATCACCGAGAATCTCGGGAGCGATTAGCGGAATGGCACCGCTATTCCAATATTTTGCACCGCGGGAGGTCATGGGCGTCGCGCCAAAGGATGTGCCACTACCATGGCTTAACTCCTCATCTTGATTCGCGCGTCGTCCTGCATGAATTGGAGGCCGCAAAGTTCTAGAGCCTCTTGAGGTATCTTTGTGGCATAGGTCGCCCCTGTCAGTGCCGTCACAGTTTCCGCCGTTTCAACATCCAGAATTGTGCCACCGATTACAATCGGGATCTGTTCCACAGTCGAAGCCCTGACAGCATCCACGATGAGGCGAAGCGGTTCAAGCAATTCGCCGCGCGAGGATGAGATAAAGACCGCAGAGTATTTCGTGCGCGCAACACGCTGCGCGATATCTTTGGTGTCCGCCCCGAGGATCAGTTTCACAGAGAGCCCCTGCCGACGCAATTGGCCGCTCAAAACAACAGCACCCAGGGTGTGATAGACATCCTTTGAAACAATCAGCAAAATAGTTTCCGGATTTGATCTTGCTACCGCATTACCAGACCAGTTGACCCCGAGTTCGCGTAGCATGAATTGCAGACGGGATGTGCCGATAGTCACGTTCGCAAAGCTCAAATTATCATCACACCAACGATCACCCAATTCGCGGGCGATGGCGGGAATGTAGTGATCGGATAACTGTTCGGGACTAACCCCATCGGCGATCATCTGCTTCATCACAGTGCGCGCGTTCCCCGGCTCCGGGTCGAGCGCCGCAGCCCTTAGAGCTGCCAGGACAGTGTGATCAAGCGTGTCTTCGATATCGTGCACAATTGCAGCCGCTGCGTGTCGCGCCGCCTGGCTGGTCCGTAGCTGCACCACGGGAGGGAAGTTCCTGGCATTGGAGTTCCGAAAATCGGTCATCTGCCTATCCTCTGGCTGAGTCTACAGCGATACCGTGGTCGCACATCAGCTGTTGTATTGTCTATTCGTGTATAACGGATGTCAAAGCAAATTGACACAAATGAATTAAATTAGGGTTATTAATACCTATCATATGATTAAAAACAAGGGTTTAAGTTGGTTCATGCGCTGTTTTCAGGCGCGTATTATTTGGAAACCAAAGTGTAAGTTAAAGTTGACACATGGGGTTTAACGCACTTATCTTTACAGTAATAGCTGTCAGGGAACATTTACATGGCAACCGCCACGACAAACACTTCAAGCACCCAAAGTCTCGGTCAGGGTCTTTATACAGATGCCGAACGTGCGCGGCGTGACGCCACCAAGTGGACGCTTGTTCAGGGCATTCTGGCGCCCGCTCAGTTTGCGGTCTTTCTTGTCTCCGTGGTTTTGGTTCTTCGCTACCTCTCGACAGGCTCCGGATATGATGCCGCAACGATATCGATCGTAATCAAGACGGCTGTCTTGCTGCTCATCATGGTAACTGGCGCGATCTGGGAGAAGGTGGTCTTTGGGCAGTACCTGTTTGCACCTGCATTTTTCTGGGAAGACGTGTTCAGCTTTGCGGTTATCGCATTGCATTTACTGTATATTATTGCGCTCTTCAGCGATGCGCTGCCCGCCACTGGCCTGATGTATCTGGCGCTGGCGGCTTATACAGCCTACGTCATAAACGCAGCCCAGTTCGTGTGGAAACTACGCCTTGCGCGTCTGGATGCGGAGGGCCGGAAATGAACGCCCCATTGCCCCCCACAAATGGCGGTTGCCGAACTGCGCCAGTGCTCAAGGAGCGCGGCCAACGCGAGGTGTTCTGCGGCTTGACCGGTATCATCTGGCTACACCGCAAAATGCAGGATGCTTTCTTTCTTGTTGTGGGGTCACGCACCTGTGCCCACTTGCTGCAATCGGCGGCCGGCGTGATGATCTTTGCCGAACCGCGATTCGGTACGGCGATTCTCGAAGAACAGGATCTGGCGGGCATGGCCGACGCCCACGTCGAGCTTGACCGCGAGGTGGCCCGTCTTCTCGCGCGTCGCCCCGACATCCGCCAGCTCTTTTTGGTTGGATCCTGCCCCTCCGAAGTCATCAAGATCGACCTTGCTCGCGCCGCAGAGCGACTGAGCCAGGTTCACGCGCCGCATGTGCGTGTGTTGAACTATTCCGGTTCGGGGATCGAAACGACGTTCACGGAAGGTGAAGATGCTTGTCTTGCGTCGATGGTGCCTGTCCTGAAAAACACGACGGAGCGCGAATTGCTGCTCGTGGGTGCTTTGCCTGATGTTGTCGAAGATCAGATGGTCTCGCTTCTGACGGATATGGGTATCGGTCCGATCCGTCTGCTGCCTGCCCGCCGCATCGACGACACGACCGCCGTGGGTGAAAACACGGTGTTTGCGCTGACACAGCCGTTTCTGGGTACGACCCATGCCGAGCTTGAACGCCGTGGCGCCCGCCATCTTGCTGCGCCATTCCCGTTTGGTGATGAAGGCACGACTGCCTGGTTGCGCGTGATCGCGACTGAATTCGGTGTGAGCGAAGAGACATTCGAATCCGTGACAGCCGCCCCCCGTGCCCGTGCACGCAAGGCGATTGCCCAAGCCGCCGAGGCATTGCGCGGGAAATCCGTATTTTTCTTTCCCGACAGCCAGCTTGAAATTCCCCTTGCACGGTTTCTGACCCGCGAATGCGGTATGACCGCGATAGAAGTCGGAAGCCCCTATATCCACGATGCGCTGCATGGTCCTGATCTGGACCTGCTGCCCGCTGGCCCACAAATCTCGGAGGGGCAAGATGTGGACAGGCAGCTTGACCGGGCCCGCGCGGCCCGTCCTGACCTGACGGTCTGTGGCCTCGGTCTTGCCAATCCGCTCGAGGCCGAAGGGCTGACGACGAAATGGGCGATCGAACTGGTCTTTACGCCGGTGCATTTTTACGAGCAGGCGGGTGACCTCGCCGGCCTCTTTTCGCGTCCTGTCCGCCGCAAATCCGTCCTTCATATGGAGGCTGCCGAATGAAACTGACAGTGTGGACATACGAAGGCCCGCCCCACGTTGGCGCGATGCGCGTTGCGACGGCGATGAAGGGTTTGCATTACGTTTTGCATGCCCCGCAAGGTGATACTTACGCCGACCTCCTGTTCACCATGATCGAACGCCGCAACCACCGTCCGCCCGTCAGCTACACGACGTTTCAGGCGCGTGATCTGGGGGCCGATACGGCGACCCTTTTCAAGAAATCCTGTCAGGACGCGGTTGATCGTTTCAACCCCGAAGCGATCATCGTCGGTGCGTCCTGCACGGCGGAATTGATCCAGGATGATCCTGCGGGTCTGGCCGAGACGATGGGCCTGTCGATCCCTGTCATTGCGCTCGAGTTGCCAAGCTACAGTCGCAAGGAAAACTTTGGCGCGGACGAGACGTTTTACCAGATCGTCAAGGCGCTGGCCAAACCGCAAGAGCGGACTGCGCGCATCACGTGTAACATTCTTGGGCCAACGGCGCTGGGCTTTCGCGCCCGTGACGATGTCGAAGAACTCACGGGGCTCCTGTCCGAAATGGGCATCGACGTGAATGTCGTCGCGCCCCTGAATGCAACACCGACTGATATCGCACGCCTCCCAGCGGCGCATTTCAACGTGTTGTTGTCGCCTGAAACAGGCGAAGCCGCTGCACGGTTTCTCGAAAAGAACCATGATCAGCCCTTTACCAAAGTGGTGCCGATTGGCGTCGGCGCTACCCGTGATTTCATGGCAGAAGTCGCAGGTATCACTGGCGTGAGCGGCAAAATTGACGAAAGCCGGCTGCGCCTGCCGTGGTGGTCGCGGTCGGTAGACAGCACCTATCTGACCGGCAAGCGGGTGTTCATCTTCGGTGATGGTACGCACGTTGCCGCCCACGCCCGTATCGCGCGTGACGAAATGGGTTTCGAGGTCGTCGGAATCGGTTGCTATAACCGCGAAATGGCCCGTCCGATCCGTACGTTGGCGAAGGAATACGGCGTCGAAGCCTTTATCACTGACGATTATCTTGAGGTTGAGGCCGCGATCGAACGCCTGAGCCCAGAGATGATCCTGGGTACCCAGATGGAACGCCACATCGGCAAGCGTTTGGGAATCCCCTGTGCCGTGATTTCTGCCCCCGTACACGTTCAGGATTTCCCCGCCCGCTATTCCCCCCAAGTGGGGTTCGAAGGAGCGAACGTTATTTTCGATACGCTGATCCATCCGCTTGTTATGGGTCTGGAAGAGCATCTTTTGACGATGTTCCGCGATGATTTCGAATTCCATGACGCGGCCGGTCCGAGCCATCACGGAGGACATAGCCCGAAGCCCAACGAGGATGCCTCCGGCGGGGATATTTCTGCTCCGAAGAAGGACGAAGTCGTGCCTGACAATATCATCTGGTTGTCGGACGCAGAGCGTGAATTGAAGAAGATCCCGTTCTTTGTGCGCGGCAAGGCCCGCCGCAATACCGAGACATTTGCGGTTGAGAAGGGTCTCCACGAGATCAGTCTCGATACTCTTTACGAGGCAAAGGCACATTATGCGCGATGAGGTGATCCATAAGCCGTACCGCGTGGTGATCGTCACGCTGGATGCCCATGCCGCCGGTCCTGCGATGCGTGTATCGTCACGGCTTGCCCCCGACTTTCCGGGCCTTGAAGTGCAGGTGATTGCCGCCGCTGAATGGTCCGAGTGTCCTGACGCCCTGACGCGCGCAAAAGAGGCCGTGGCCCAAGGCGATATCATTATCGCAAACCTGTTGTTCCTCGAAGAGCATGTGAAGGCGATTTTGCCCGCCATGCAGGCCCGTCGCAATGCGTGTGATGCGATGCTGGGAGTGATTGCCGACGCGGAAATCGTCAAGCTGACCCGTATGGGTGACTTGGATATGGCCAAGCCGGCCAGCGGTGCGATGGCGTTGCTCAAGAAGCTGCGCGGATCCTCCAAGGCAAGCGCCGATAGTGGCGCCAAGCAAATGAAGACGCTGCGCCGTCTGCCCAAGATACTCAAACTGATCCCGGGCAAGGCGCAGGACATGCGCGCATGGTTCTTGTGCATGCAGTACTGGTTGGGCGGCTCTGACGACAATGTAGAACAGATGATCCGCTTTTTGCTGGGCCGTTATGCAGACCGCGCCGGTTGGCATGGCGCCAAGGCCGACCTGCCGATCGAATACCCCGATGTCGGTCTTTATCACCCGGATCTTCCCGACCATCACATCGTCACCGACCTTGCCGATCTCCCGGCCCCTGTCGCTCCGGTGGCGACCGTTGGATTGTTGATGTTGCGGTCGTATATCCTTGCTTCGGATTGTGCCCACTACGACGCCGTCATTCGCAGCTTTGAGGCAAGGGGTATGCGCGTCATCCCCGCTTTTGCGGGTGGTCTCGATGGGCGTCCTGCGATCGAGGGATATTTTCAAGGCAATGTGGACGCGATGGTGTCGCTGACCGGATTTTCCCTCATCGGCGGCCCGGCCTACAACGATAGTCCCGCTGCGGTCCAAATTCTTTCCGCGCTTGATGTCCCCTATATCGCGGCCCAGCCGCTTGAGTTTCAAACACTCGGCCAGTGGGCTAATAGCGGTCAGGGTCTGGGGCCGGTCGAAACAACCATGCTTGTCGCCCTTCCCGAGATTGACGGCGCGACAAACCCGACCGTTTTTGCCGGCCGTCATGGTGTCGATGGATGCAACGGGTGTGCAACCGACTGCACCCTTCAATCGGATTGCCGCGCGATGGCCCCTTGCCATGAGCGAATTTCCAGCCTGACGGAAAAGACCCTTCGCCTGGCACAGCTCCGTCGCAAGCAAAACGCTGAAAAGAAAGTCGGGATCGTCCTGTTTGGTTTCCCGCCGAATGCGGGTGCTGTGGGAACAGCTGCTTATCTTGCCGTATTCGAAAGCCTTTTCAACACACTGACCAGAATGAAGGCTGATGGTTACACGCTCGACGTTCCGGAAACGGTGGATGACCTGCGCGCGATGATCCTGCTGGGCAACGCCGCCCAATATGGCCAGCAAGCCAATGTGGGCGCCCATGTCGATGCCGATGCGATCGTGCGCAACACTCCCGATCTGGCCGAGATCGAGGCTGTCTGGGGCCCTGCACCGGGCAAGATCCAGTCGGATGGCC
>JGI12210J13797_10992703_pt1 | contig 11333 bp, 13 predicted proteins | sample ElkSlonscriptome_3_FD_13797 | JGI IMG/M metagenome (IMG submission 13797) | reverse complement strand
ATTCTCGTTTGGGCCGACCATCAGGAGCTTGACGGTGTCTGCGTCCATGACCCGGTAGGCGACCAGGCATAGTTGGTTGGCCATACGGAACTTGTAGACCTGGACGCCGGCGAGGTCGCCGACCTTGGCCTCTCCGATCCCGGGATCTTGCGCGATGATCCTCACCGCTTCGTCGAGATCGACCTTCTGCCTGCGATGGAGCTTCTTGACCGCGCGAGCGAATGTCGGTGTAACGAGCAGGCGCATCAGCCGAACTGGTACTCGCCAACCGCCTCTTCCTGATCGGCGATCAGAATCTCGCGAATCACCGAGAATGGCAGGTCGGGGTTCTCTGCTGCGATCTTGCCGATCTGCGACCAATATTCGATCTGCTTGGGCACCGAGCGATGTTCAACCCGGGCATAGTGCTTCGCCTGGCTGACGAGCTCTTCGGGCAGCTTGACGTTGACGGCCATTAGGGATCTCCTTTTTGGTGCATTCTAGCGCTATAGGCTACTTAAAGGAACATCTTGGTGTTCCGACGACCGCCGGGGAGTCCTTCTTCCTCACAGATAACGTCTGGTCTCGCTTCTTCAGCTGCCGCCGAGCGACGTAAGTACAGTGGCAGCCCCGGGTCGTTTGCTGCCGCCGCGATTAGGCGTCAGTGGCGTCTGAGGTGGACCGCCAAGCAGACCCTCGATGTAGCGCGACATCCATGTCAAGCGGTAGTCCCCGTCGGATTCGATCTCGGCTCTGTCCTCTTAGCGCTGACAAAGCCCTGGCGCCTGACCGGGGAGAAACTGACCCGCGAGCACATCCGCCAGGGCAACCCGCGCTTCTAGTACGACCGCACCCGCTTCACCGAAAAGCTGCTGGAGAAGGTCTGGGAGCTGGCCATTGCAGCCATCGACCACACGGCAGAGCAGACCATCGACTTCCGCGGCAGGATGGAGGCGCAGACCCTGCTGTACCTGTTTCTCGACTCCTGGGAGAAGCTGACCGAGCTGAAGGACCACGTCGGCGACTCCTCCCGCTTCTTCCGCTATCTGGAAGGCGCCTACATCGCCGATCTGCTGGAGGACCTGCACCTGTACGTGCGCCATCGGCATGCGGACGGGCTGATGACCTTCGACCAGCTCTCCGAGGGCGAGCTGCAACTGCTGACCGTGCTCGGCCTGATGCGCCTGACCCACCAGGATGAGTGCCTATTCCTTCTCGACAAGCCGGACACCCATCTCAATCCGCTCTGGAAGCTGCGCTACTTCGAGCGCACTCAAGCCATCGGCGAGCTCAGAGACTCAACAATCCCATCATGCGCTCGACGCTGCAGGCCTCGAATGCGGACTGATCGGCGCACAGGGCGAGGATCGCATCGCTGCTCTTCTGGCTGATGCGTCCGCGCAGGTAGCGCTCGAACTTGGCCTCGAGCAGCGGAATCCCTTCGTCGCGCCGGCGCCGGTGGCCGACCGGGTAGTCGACGCTGACCTTGTCGGTGCTCGAGCCGTCGCTGAAGAAGACCTGCACCGCGTTGCCGATGGCGCGCTTGTCCGCCTCCAGGTACTCGCGGGTGAAGCGCTCGTTCTCGACCACCTCCATCTTCGCGCGCAGCTGGTCGATCAGCGGGTTGGCGGCGGCCTCGTCCTCGTAGTCGTCTGCGCTCAGCTGGCCCTGGATCAGCGGCACCGCGACCATGTATTGCAGGCAGTGGTCGCGGTCGGCCGGGTTGTTCAATGGCCCGGTCTTGTTGATGATCCGGTCGCCCGATTCGGTGGTCTCGATCAGGATGCGCTCGATCTCGCCGAGGCGATCCTTGACCTGCGGATGCAGCGCAATCGCGGCCTCGACCGCGGTCTGGGCATGGAACTCGGCCGGATAGCTGATCTTGAACAGCACATTCTCCATCACATAGGTGCCGAACGGCTGCGCGAGCTGGATCGGCTTGCCCGCGAAACTGACGTCCTGGAAGCCCCAGCCCTTGGCCGTGAGCGCCGACGGATAGCCGAGCTCGCCCTTGGCCGCGGTCAATGCCAGGAACAGCCCGCGCGCCGAGGCATCGCCGGCGGCCCAGGACTTGCGCGGGCCGGTGTTCGGGGCGTGCCGATAGGTGCGCAGCGCCGAACCGTCGAGCCAGGCGTGAGAGACGGCGCTCAGCACCTCGTCGCGGGTGCAGCCGAGCATCGCCGCGGCGACCGCGGCCGAGGCGATGCGCACCAGCAGCACATGATCGAGTCCGACCCGATTGAAGCTGTTCTCGAGCGCGAGCACACCCTGGATCTCGTGCGCCTTGATCATCGCCCGCAGCACATCACCCAGCGTCAGCGGCGCCTCGCCGCGGGCCAGGGCCTGCCGCGACTGGAAGTCGGCCAACGCCAGTATCGCGCCCAGGTTGTCGGATGGATGGCCCCACTCGGCCGCGAGCCAGGTGTCGTTGTAGTCGAGCCAGCGCACCATGGCGCCGATGTTCCAGGCTGCGCGCACTGGGTCCAATTGATAGGACGTGCCGGGCACGCGCGCGCCGCCCGGCGTCTCGACGCCCGGCACCACCGGACCGAGCAGCTTGGTACAGGCCGGATATTTCAACGCCAGCAGCGCGCAGCCGATGCTGTCCATCCAGTCGTAGCGGGCGGTCGCGAGCGCCTCGCGGCTCAGGCCGGCGTCACAATCCAGTGCGTAATCGGCGATCTGCTGGATCACCTCGTCGTAGTCGGGACGCGCGGCGTCCAAGGTCGCGGCTTTGCTCATAGTCGGCGTGAATCCTGATCAGTCACTCATTGACGAACGCGCTTTCCAACGGCGCGGATGACGGCTGCCGTGCATCACCGCGAGCACCACCAATCGGCCCCCTACAATTCGGTAATACATGGCAAAAGGAATCGGCTCAGAAACGCGCGCCGGGTACTTCGATGCACCACCGGCGCCACGCGCGGCTGCTCCGATAAGGCCTGAGCCAGGGATGCCACCTCATCCAAGAACGTTTGTCCAAGGGCCTTGCGCTGCGCTTAGTACCAAACGGCGGCATCCTCGATATCGGCTTCGGCCTCCGCTCGAAAGAAGACCTCCAGGGTCACAGCTTCTGGCGGATCGACGCGAGCACATCAGCTGCTGGGCGCCCCACCTCGGCGTCCAATTCGAAGGCGTCTATGCGCCGGTCGAGCTCCTGGCGTTGCGCGTCAGTCAGCACCACCGCGCCCTGCTCGTCAGCAATACTGTCCCAGAAATCCTCGACGAGACGAATGCGATCCTCAATTGGTAAGTCGTACATAGACATTGACATCGCATTTACCGTCGCTCCTCGATCGGCACCCAAGGACGGTTCTCGGGGCCGGTGTAATTGGCCGACGGGCGGATGATCTTGCCGTCCTGGCGCTGCTCGATCACATGCGCGCCCCAACCGGTGACACGCGAGATCACGAACAGCGGCGTGAACATCGCGGTCGGCACGCCCATCTGGTGATAGGAGACGGCCGAGAACCAGTCCAGGTTCGGGAACATCGTCTTCAGCTCCCACATCACTGATTCGAGCCGCTCGGCCACGGAGAACATTGTCATATTGCCCGCCTCTTCGGAGAGACCGTGGGCAACGCGCTTGATCACTTGATTACGCGGATCGGCCACCGTGTACACCGGATGGCCGAAGCCGATCACGATCTCCTTGCGCGCGACCCGTTCGCGGATATCGGCCTCGGCCTCGTCGGCGTTGTGATAGCGGCTCTGGGTGCGGAACGCCTCTTCATTGGCACCGCCGTGCTTGGGTCCACGCAGCGCGCCGATCGCCGCGGTGATCGCCGAGTACATATCGGAGTTTGTGCCGGCGACCACGCGCGCGGCGAAGGTCGAGGCATTGAACTCGTGCTCGGCATAGAGCACCAGCGAGGTATGCATCGCCCGCACCCAGGAGGCCTTGGGCGACTCGCCGTGCAGCAAATGCAGGAAATGGCCGCCGATCGAGTCCTCATCGGTCTCGACCTCAATGCGCCGGCCGTTAACCGCGTAGTGATACCAATAGAGTAGCGCCGAGCCGAAGCTCGCCATCAGCCGGTCGATGATCGCGCGCGCCTCGGCGGTCGGATGATCCTCGCGCTCCGGCAGACAACTGCCCATCACCGAGCAGGCCGTGCGCATCACATCCATCGGATGCGCCGAGGCCGGGATCGCCTCGAGCGCCTGCTTCACCGCCTGCGGCAGCCCGCGCAGCGAGCGCAATTTGGTCTTGTAGGCGGCCAGTTCCGGGGCTGTCGGCAGCGCGCCGTGGATCAGCAGATAGGCGATCTCCTCGAATTCCGCCTGCTCGGCGAAATCGAGGATGTCGTAGCCACGATAGTGCAGATCGTTACCGGTGCGCCCAACGGTGCAGATCACGGTGTTGCCGGCGGCGGTACCGGACAGGGCAACGGATTTCTTCGGCTTTGGCAAGCCGGTGGCTCCGCCGGTGGCGACGGTCGTATCACTAGCGTTGGTCATGGCGCTACTCCGCTGCGAAGAGTTGATCGAGCTTCTGCTCGTAGGCGTGATAGCCGAGGTAGTCGTAGAGATCAGCGCGGGTCTGCATCTGCTCGAGCACCGGCGCCTGGGTCCCTTCACTGCGCAGGGTCTGATAGACCTTGAGCGCGGCGGCATTGGCGGCGCGGAAGGCGCTGAGCGGATAAAGCGCGATGCTGACGCCGACGCTGGCCAGCTCGTCGACCGTGAACAACGGCGTCGAGCCAAACTCGGTGATGTTGGCGAGCACCGGCACGCCAACCGCATCAACGAAGGCCTGATACTGCGTAAGCTCGGTAACCGCCTCCGGAAAGATCGCATCGGCACCGGCCTCGACGCACGCTTGGGCGCGTTCGATCGCGGCGTCCAGCCCCTCGACCGCGAGCGAGTCGGTGCGCGCCATGATGACGAAGTCATCATCCAGCCGCGCATCGACCGCGGCCTTGAGCCGATCGACCATCTCCTGTTGCGGCACGATGGCCTTGTTCGGCCGATGCCCGCAGCGCTTCTGCTGCACTTGATCCTCCAGGTGCACTGCCGCCGCGCCGGCCTTGTTCATGCTGCGCACCGCGCGGGCGATGTTGAAGGCACCGCCCCAGCCGGTGTCGATGTCGACCAGCACCGGCAGTTCGGTGACATTGGTGATGCGGCGCAGATCGATCAGCACATCATCCATGGTGGTGATGCCCAGATCGGGGATGCCACAGCTACCGGCCGCAACACCGCCGCCGGAGATATACAGCGAGCGAAAGCCGGTCGCCTCGGCCAAGCGAGCATGGTAGGCATTGATCGCCCCCGCGCATTGCAAGGGCCGCTCTTCGGCCATCGCAGCGCGGAAGCGACCGCCGGGGCTGGTTCTTTCCATCATGATCAAACCTGTCAGTAGTAGTCTGGGTGGTCTGCTGCGAAGTGCGCCCTGACCGGTGGGCGTGCCCCGGCGTGAACGCGGTCGCTGAGCAGGAGATCCCGCGCGACCGATACGGGTGCACGGTGGTGCCGATTCGAAGTGATGGAGGCCGGGGTCGGGTCGGCGATCGACGGATTCGGCGTAGCCCACACCTTGGTCATCGGTGTCGGCGCGCGTGTCTGCTGCATGGCGTGCATCAGCCGAGCACCTGCTGGAGATTCCGGCGCGACGCGCGCACATGCTGGCGCATCAGCAGCTCGGCCATCTCCGGATCGCGCGAGCGCAGTGCGCTCAGCAGGTACCGGTGCTCCTCGAACGCCTGCCGACAGCGCTTGCTGCGCATCCCAAACTGCACCCGGTACATCCTGAGCAGGTGATAGAGGTCTTCGCACAACAGCGCGATCAGCTGCCGGTTCTTGCTGCCCTGGACGATCCGAAAATGGAAATCGAGATCGCCTTGCTTTTGGAAATAGACCTGTCCCTGCTCCTGCTCGATCTGCTCTCCATGCTGCTCGAGCAGCGCGGCAAGGGCGTCGATCTCCGCGTCGCTCATCGCTTGCGCGGCCAGCCGCGCCGCCATGCCTTCGAGTGCCTCGCGCAGCTGGAAGATCTCGGACAGCTGCTCCGCGCTGAGCTCAACAACACGCGCGCCCAGGTTCGGCCGGCGCTCGACCAACTTGCAGGCCTCGAGACGCGCGATGGCTTCGCGCAGCGAGCCACGGCTAACGCCATGCCGACGCGCCAGCTCGGGCTCGCTGATCTTGCCGCCCTGCGGGATCTCGCCTTCGACGATCGCCCGTTGTAGGGCATCGAACAAGCGATCGGTCAGGGTGCGGCCAGCGCTCGGATCGAGTGCGATCGAGGTAGGGTTAGTCATCGCTGCGGCCAGCAAAGTGTCAACACGTTTTTGCTCAAATGGATAACTTCCACAGAAAACTAGCAGATAAGACTCAATCTGTCGACACTCTTGACTCGCGCAAAGGCGTAAGGCGTAAGGCGTAAGGCGTAAGGCGTAAGGCGTAAGGCGTAAGGCGTAAGGCGTAAGGCGTAAGGCGTAAGGCGCACGGAACCATGCAGCAGGTCGATCAGGCTCACATTTCGCTTGAAGCGCTCTTGCCTGACGGCAAGGAGCTTATTGGCGTGTCCGGCCAGTCGATCAGGCGGAACGGCTATAATCCGGCCATACCTGAACTTTGAACCGCCTCCATCACCATGGACCGCACACAGATTTCACTCGAAGCCGAGCAGCACCGGCGTCTCGGTGACGAAGCCCGGCGTCGCGGCGTCAGTTTTTCTTCGCTGCTCCACAGCCTCATCGACGAGCACCTTAGCGACGAGGATCAGCCACTGGCTGCAGACAGTCTCGACGCCCTGATCGGCATTGGCGAGGGCACCGGCGATACGGTTGGTCGCCATCACAATCGCCACCTGTACGAGCACTGAATCGTTGCAGTACGCCTTCGTCGACACCGGTGCCTGGTACGCCCTGCTGGACAAGAAAGACCCGGACCATGCCGCGATCGTCGAGGCCTTTGCTGAGTACCGCGGCAGACTGGTCACGAGCAACTACGTCTTCGGCGAGACCATCACCCTTGCCCGATACCGGCTTGGCTGGAGCGTCGCGCATCAGTTCGGCAGCGCGTTGCGCGAGCGGCGGGTCGCACGCCTAGAGCGCGTCACCACGCAAGACGAGACTGCCGCCTGGTCCATCTTTGAGCGACAGCAAGAAACGCACTACAGCTTTACCGACTGCACCAGCTTTGCGCTGGTGCGGCGCCTGGCGTTGCCGATCTGCTTGGCCATCGATCCGGACTTTCGCGCCTTCGGCCTACGTTGCTTGCCGAGCCTACGCTAAGAGCCTGCCCCCAAGCACTTGAGCAATCGGCCTTGAGTCGGCTCTGCCGGACTGTCCATAAGGCTTGAAGGCTGTTCGAGTAGTGCGCGGACGGCCATTCATTGGAAACGACCATGCCCACCGCTGACTCAGCCACAACCCGTTATCAAGCCGTCGCCGACGGCGTCTTCTGCATCGAGACCGGCCTGTACCGCAACGGCCTCGCCGCCTGTTATCTGATCCGCGAGCGCGACCGGCTCGCCGTCATCGACACTGGCACCGCCCATGCGGTACCCGGCCTGCTCGGTGTCGTCGCCGAGCTCGGCCTGAGGCCGGAGCACGTGGACTACGTGATCCCGACCCATGTGCATCTGGACCATGCCGGCGGCGCCGGCGCACTCATGGCCGCCTGCCCGAACGCGACCCTGATCAGCCATCCCAAGGGCGCACCGCACCTGATCGACCCCTCCAAGCTCATCGCTGGCGCCATCGCCGTCTACGGCGAGGACGCCTTCGCCCGCGACTTCGGCGCCTTGCAGCCGGTGCCCGAAGCGCGCGTCATCGCCGCCGCCGACGGCCAGATCGTCGAGCTCGCGGGCCGTCCGCTGACCTTCCTACACACGCCCGGCCATGCCAACCACCACGGCTGCCTCTTCGATGCTGGCTCCGGCGGGGTGTTCACGGGCGACACCTTCGGTATCTCGTACCGAGAATTCGACAACGCCACCGGCCCCTGGCTGTTCGCGCCGACCACGCCGGTCGCCTTCGATCCGGACGCCTGGCAGCAGAGCCTGGACCGGCTGCTTGCTCTTGAGCCAACCGCCGCCTTCCTGACGCACTATGGCCGGCTCGACGCCCCGGCGCGGCAGGTCGATCAGCTCAGGCGCAGCATCCGAGATCTCGCGGCCATCGCCCTTGAGCATGCTGACCAACCGCAGGCCCATCAGCCGCAGTCCGATCGGTCGCCTGCCAATCAGCCAGATAGTGGCCAGCCGCACGCCGAGCGCAAGGACCGCATCAAGGAGGCGATCACGGCGCACCTGCTCGCGGACGCCCGCGCCCATGGCTGCGCGTCGGACGAGGCGCACATGCGCGATCTGCTCGCGGTAGACCTGGAGTTGAACGCCCAAGGGCTCGAGGTCTGGCTGCAGCGGCGGGAGAAGCGCGGTCGCTGAAGACAGTGCGCCATGGAAAGCAACCGGACCTGATCGCGGGTTGCTTCCGCGCAACGGGCGGCCATCCTTTGCTCCATGATGAAGAACCTACGCCTGTTTCTGCGCCGCATTCGCTCGGGTGGTTTTGCTCGATCCCGTCCTCCTCCTTCGACCGTGGCGCAGGTCGATCTCGACCGTCTCCTCGGGACCTGGTTCGAGGTCGCCAGACTGCCCAACCTCGAGGCCGACGGGTTCGGGCAGCACAGCGTGAACGTGACCGCAACCTACGCGAAGCGCGTTGATGGCAGCATCACCGCGCAGACGGTGTCCTGCAACGCGAAAGCGAAGATGCGGCGCACCGAGGTCAACGGGACGGTCCAGCCCGCAGACCCGAGCAACGCGAAGCTGATTTTGCGATTCTTTAAGCTGATTCGCGGCGATCTCTGGGTGATCGGTCTCGACCCTGAGTACCGCTGGGCGCTGATGGGAACGCCGAGCCGGCGACGGCTATGGCTCATCGCGCGCACAACGCGCCTCGACCCCAGCGACTATGAGCGGGCCATGACGATCGCCTCGGCGCAGGGCTACGACGCGTCGCGCATACGAACGACTCCGCAAGGTGTCGAGGCTTGAGCCGAAGCCTGCCGCGCCATACGCGGATTGGCATAACGCAGAGATACCGCGTCATGTCGAGAGCAGCATGCCGGCACCGCCCTCGAGCCGCGAGGTACCTTCCTAACCGGCTCCGAGCACTTCGGCCATCGTCACCTGCATGGGGTTCTGAGCCTTATCGCTCCCTATTCACTCGAATCAACTGCCCATGAAGATTGGGATTTGCACCGATTGCTCTCTGGATATGCTCTGCTTGCGAGGCAAAGTCTGCATCGAAGGTGCAGACGATCATCCCTGCGTGATTTGCGGATTCTAGATGCAGGCGAATGAAGTCCTTTCGGTTTAGCGTCAGGACGGCCCGACCCAGCTCGGTAGCGAAGCGCACGACGTCGGCATCGGGGATCGCAGCACCAGCCTTACCTGCATCGAGCGTCGTCAGTACATCGTGTCCCTTGTCCCTGAGCATCCGCACCACAGGCAGCGGGAAGTTCTCGTTGCTATACAGCTTCGCCACGTTGCTAAGCGACCTCGTTTTCCGCGATCGCCCCCTCGATCTCGTCCGGGTACATGCGGGCATAGGTCCAGGCGTTGATCAGATCTTCGGCACGCAGCGTCGGATAGCTAGCCAGCAACTCGGCTTCGCTGAGCCCCTGCCTTCGCGCTTGAACCAGCGTCCAAACCGGAACGCGGGTGCGCACGATGCAGGCAGCACCGCCGCAGATACCCGAGGTCTTGTCGATGCCGGGTGCCGAGCCGGCGAGATCACGCACGACCCATTGCAGCACCTGCGCGCGCTCAGCAGGTGTCAGTTGCGGCAAGATGCTCTCGATGGTTCGCAGTGGTGTGTCCATCGCATGACGCGTCATCTGTTGGGATATTCATCGTCGCCGAGGGGCGCCGCCACTTGCAGTCAACGACAGCCGGTCAACGGAGATCCGCAAGAACGGAAGATCAGCTAACCCAGTCAGCACGCATACCCCAACTCCCGCAGCGAACCGGCGATCTCGTCCAGGATCGCCGGATCATCGATGGTCGCCGGCATGGTCCAGCTCTGACCGTCGGCGATCTTGACCATGGTGCCGCGCAGGATCTTGCCGGAGCGGGTCTTCGGCAGCCGCGAGACGACCGCGACCTGCTTGAAGGCGGCGACCGGGCCGATCTGATCGCGCACGCGCTGGATCAGTTCCGGGTTCAGCTCCGCGACGCCACGCTCGACGCCAGCCTTGAGCACCACCAGCCCGAGCGGCAGCTGGCCCTTGAGCGAGTCATGGACGCCGATGACCGCGCACTCGGCGACATCCGGGTGGCTGGCTAGCACCTCCTCGATCTGCCCGGTCGAGAGCCGATGACCAGCGACGTTGATCACGTCATCAGTCCGGCTCATGATCCACAGATAGCCATCGGCATCCTTGTAGCCGGCATCGCCGCTGACGTAGTAGCCGGGGTGGCGGGCCAGATAGGCCTCGACGAAGCGGGCATCGTTGTTCCAGAGCGTCGGCAGGCAGGCCGGCGGCAGCGGCAATTTGATGCAGATGTCGCCCATCGCGCCGGTCGGCTGCTCGTCGCCCTGATCATCGAGCACCCGCACGTCGTAGCCGACCATCGGCAGGCTCGGCGAGCCTGATTTCACCGGCAGCGGCTCGATCCCGAGCGGGTTGGCGGCGATCGCCCAGCCGGTCTCGGTCTGCCACCAATGGTCGATCACCGGCCGCTCGAGCAGCTGCTGAGCCCAGTTCAGGGTATCCGGATCACAGCGCTCGCCGGCCAGGAACAGCGCCTGTAGACCGCTCAGGTCATAGCGGCCGCAATGCTCGCCCTTGGGGTCTTCCTTCTTGATCGCGCGGATCGCGGTCGGCGCGGTGAACATCACCTTGACGCCGTGCTCGCTGACGACGCGCCAGAACGCGCCCGGATCGGGCGTCCCAACCGGCTTGCCTTCGTAGATGACCGTGGTGCATCCGGCCAGCAGCGGCCCGTAGACGATATAGCTGTGGCCGACGACCCAGCCGACATCCGACGCCGCCCAAAAGACATCGCCGGCCTGCACGTTGTAGATGTTGGCCATTGACCAGTGCAGCGCCACGGCATGACCGCCGTTGTCGCGAACGACGCCTTTCGGCCGACCCGTCGTACCCGAGGTGTAGAGGATATAGAGCGGATCGGTCGCGGCAACCGGCACGCAGTCGACCGGGCTCGCAGCGGCGACCGCCTCGTCCCAGTCTTGATCGCGCTCGGCCTCGAGCATGACAGGATGCTCCGGGCGCTGCTTGATCAGGCACCCGCGCGGCTTGTGCGTGGCGAGCGACAGCGCCTCGTCGACCAGCGGCTTGTACTCGACGATCCGATTCGGCTCGATGCCGCAGGAGGC
>JGI12210J13797_10575456_pt1 | contig 11337 bp, 7 predicted proteins | sample ElkSlonscriptome_3_FD_13797 | JGI IMG/M metagenome (IMG submission 13797) | reverse complement strand
TTTCAGGGGTAAACGGAATATCACTAATAGCTTGAGATGAGAAATTACTTCCTACTGCTCCAAAGCCTAATAACTTCGGGCGTAGTTCAGTGTGTAGTTCCTGATTAATATACAGTAAACCATTACCCAACCCGGCGGTAAGCCATTTGTAACCACTGCCGATCAATACGTCAACTGGGGTTTCGCCCAAATTAATCGGCACTACCCCTAGCGACTGCGTAGCATCCACTATCAACTTGGTGCTGGTGTCCTGACAAATTTGGCTAAGAATGTCTAAAGGCAGTTTAAAACCACTACTGTATTGCACATGGCTTACCGCCAATATTTCAATATTATGCTGGCGAATAGTTTGCTCAACTGCTTCTACCGGGATGCTACCGTCCGATAAAGCGTCTACTGTAAAAACCTTAAAGCCCAACAAATGCCAAGGTAGCAATAGCGACGGGTAGTCATCGGACACCACCAGCACCCGACGATAGTGCTGAAGTAGTTGCGCTACCTGATAGATGCCATTGGTAAAATTATCAATTAGTGCTATCTCTTCGGGGGTTGCGCCAATTAAATTGGCTGAGATTTTGCGTATGGCACTAAGCTCATTGTACCAGGCATCTCTTACTACACTGCCCTGCTGAGCATATCGCTCTGTAGCCTGCTGAACGACCTGTTGGGTTTGGGTGGATAATAGGCCACACGAGGCGGTATTTAGATAGGTGATTTGTTTAAGAGCGGGGTAGTGTTCTTGATGGTTCATTCGTAAGCTTCAGCGGTGATAATATGTTCGTAGAGTAGTTCTCGCATCACTACTTCGGTGAGTTCACTTTTGAAAATAAACTCGTAGCGAATATCCATGACATAGGCTTTTAACCGCATTTTGAGGTAGGGCCGCCGCTCTTTTATTTCGTTGAAGAATAATACAGTAATAGGTTTGTTCAGAAAAACATAGCGGGATGTCTGAGCGGCTTCAGTGGCAATATGTCGCACCCGCTCAGTATCAATATCAATCGGCAAAAATATTTCGGCTACTACCTGGCAGTTGGGTTCCCCCGCATTACTATTTGATACTGATTGGTTCATTAATTCACCGTTGGGGATAGAAACCAGCGAGTCATCGGGAGTGACAATACGAGTTGAGCGTAATCCGATTTCTACCACTTCGCCGTAGAAAGAGCCAATCTCAATTTTATCTCCCATTTTGAAAGGCTGATCAAGCAAAATAACGATACCGCCAAATATATTCTTCAAAATATCCTGAGAAGCAAAGCCTACCGCTACGGCTACCGAAGCAGTGAAGGCTAAAACAGTTTCTATTGGCGGACGGATAATGCCGGCAATCACTACGTAGATTACGATAATCCAACCTACGATTCTTACTACTGGCACAAAACCTTTAATTGTAATTCGTCGCTCAGTGGTACTACGTTCGGCCAATAGACCTAATAGACGCGTACAAAAGCGAATAAAGAAGTAGCCTAAAACGAAAACAATAAGACTCCAGATAATCTTGCCTAACGAAATACGAAATGGTGGTTTATCAATGCTAATACTTTCTACTAGAGAGTCTTTTTTAGCAGCTAAACTATCGCTAGGGGGCGAGTCCGTTTCGGCAACTACCTGAATGGTAGCAGTTGAATCAGTCACAGTAGAATCGCTCTGACCATAGCTAAAAAGAGTAATACCCAACAGAAGCAAAAAAATGATTAAGCGCATTAGTGGACGAAGTTACGGGTTTGCAACAGGTCTACCACTTGTTGGTAGAGTAATGGGTGTATTTGGTACACATCGCCAGATTTTACCAGTAATCCATCATCCAGCAACTGAATCAGTTGAAGGTTTACCGGTGCTTTAACAATTCCACCGGATTGCTTTTTTGGTCGGCCTGATAGTTCCGAAAAATGCGTAGTGGTGAGCCCATCGTGCAGCAGCAAGGAGTGTAAAATAGCGATCTGCGGTACCGACAGCGACTTTAGAAATGAATAGTCCAGTGACTTCAAGCTGCCTATCGTGATCTGATTATCTGTAACATCTTGCGCTGAGCGCAACCAGTAGAGCAGCGCAATAGCAAAGTTTCCTTGCGTAATACGCCTCAAATCCTCAAAGTATTCATTTTCAAGGTATGCCTGTTGATCCACCGCATCCATCTTCTGAAACTTCTTGTTACCGCGGTCGGCATCCGCCGAAGCATACTGTACATCGAAACCACTTACCCGGTGTCGCTTAAGAATAATTTCCCGTACCACTTCTGCTTTCACAGCTGGTAACTGAACGATATACTCAAAGTGGTTCGCCACCTGAGCAGTTTTATCCAGATAATTCCAAGCGTACTGGGTACAGGACATTAACCAAAAAACCTGGCGGTGAGTACGAGAGATAAGCTCCAGCAACCACTTCAGACACTGAAAACCACCAACCTTTCTTAGAAAGAAATGATCTAGGTGCTCAATGATTAAGATATGCTGCGTTTCAGTATTTTCCAGATAATTAACAATACTTTCTAGGTCGATAAGAGCTTCTTCTGGCGAGAACTGCTCCTGAAAAAATGCGATAAACTGGTTCTCACTGTAGAGTTGCTGATCAGTATCTACCTGTACTACGGTATACTCTCGGCGTTCAGTTCGGGGTAAACTATCCAGAAAAAAGCGAATTAAGGTAGTAAGCCCACTCCCTTTTTGTCCCACTAAAATAGTGCTGGCGTAATGCCCTTGTTTCCAATTTTCAAATGCCTGATGTAACCGAGCCATTACCTCCGGACGTTCTCGGTAAAATACTGACTCTTTCAGCGGTTTTACGCTAAACAGCCGCTGGTAGACATAGGGCAAACGATTGATAGCAGCCTCGGTCTCAGCCAAAAAGTCCGATATTTCAGTAGTTACCTCGCCCCCCGCTTCTATACCAATTTGCTTGCGGTAAAACCCAATTTTCTGAGCTCCCTCCTGATACTTTTGCGTTATAAACCGTGCTGAACGGGGAATCGCCAACCGCACGTACCGGAAGGTTTTCTCACGCACTATCTTGGTTTTCTCCGTAGCTCGTGCCCGCGCTAATCGCAACTTTAGCTCTAATACATAGTGATTGTCCGTTAGCTCGGTTAGCTTCCGAGAAAAATCCTGAATGGCTTGTCGCAGTTCGGTTTCCTGAAATTTTACTAATGCTTGTAACTGTTCATGCAGTCGTTCAGCATTAGTTAGGCCTCGCTTCAGCCCCTCACTAGCTACTTGCTGAGGTTCTTCCGATGTTTCGGATTCTTGCCCGTAAACGGAAATAGCGGAGTCTAAACTGAAGTAGGAAATTTGCCCTATTTCCTGTACTAATTTTTGCGACTCGCTTACTCGCTGACGAGTTTCCCGCTGAATATTTGACAAGGCCTCTTTGAAGAGCGGTAACATCTCATATTCAGCTAGTTGGCCGGGCGAGACATAAGCAATATCAGATACTTTTAACGGTTGATCATACGCATCGCTTGCTACCAGCCCCCGCTGGTCAGCGATCTGCCCCACCGCAGTTTCACTTGTTTCTTTAAATTGACTTAAAGCAGTGACAAACCCCTGCTGATGCATTACCGATGTAATGAATGGGATTAGCTCGTTAATCAACTGCTGGTCTATAGTCTTTCGCTCCTGTCGTAATACTCGCTTTAGCTCTTCCTTCGCCCCATCCTCTGTTCTCCCTAGAGATTCTTGAATAACCTCAGACATGTGGTCGGTCTGAGGAAGAATGCGTTCGCGTAATCCCTCCCGCTGTTTTTCAATCCACTCAAAATAGGTTAACCACAAGGCATCCTTCACCAGATTGAGCTCCTGGTCTAACCGCCAGTCATCGTGAAGAGCAAATAATGTAGTAGCCCATCCCTGCGTTTTTTTTAGGAAAATCGCTTGATTGTTCTCGCCCAACCTACGTAAACGGGCTTCCCGAAAACGGTATGGGGGTAGTTCTACGGTTCCGGCTACTTCGTAGTCCCGCTCTAGTATGGTTAGCTGATACGCGAAGATGCTATTTAATGACTGAGGTAATGTTTTGGCGTAATTCTGTAACTGCCATTCCGCCGAATCAAATTCTGCTTGGTGAGCTTTCCAGCTTTCATCGGCTAGTTCATCGGTCCCCGTGCCACTTACCAGTTGCTGATGCACATTTTTATATAACTGACTTTGTACTTGCCAGAGCGTACGAGAGGCTTTAGTGATAACCCGGTAAGCCTCTTCTACTACCGGCAGCATGGTTACCATTAGGTTTTCCTGAAATGAAAGGTGTACTAGCTTCCTCAGTGGTATATCGTACTGCCAAGGAGTAAAGGGCTGGGGCGCCTTTTTTAACCACCCGCGTACTCGGTTTTTCACCTGAGTGGAGCCGTTACCTAGCCAACGTCTTCTTCTTTTACCAAACTTTATTAACCTAATAAACCATTGATCTTCAGCTCGAGCAATAAATCGAGCTTCTGATTGAGCACGTCGTTCGCTGGTGGGTACTTCCAGCAAGTAGTCACTAAACGCCTCTAAATAGTCGGGAAAAAGATCGGTAAATGGAAAAGCTTTTGGATGAGGGTAGCGCGCCTCTAACAGTTCTAGCACTTGCGCCGAATACGCTTGAATCAGGGTAGCTCTGGTTTGAACATCCTCATCTACCGCAGCCTGCTGAAAAAATTGCTCGGCTTGCTGTTGGGCTTGACGCACAAAAGCTATTTCTTCTTCCAGCCACTTTTGCAACGATGGAAGTAAGTGCTCCTCTCCCAATTTCAGCACATCACTATGGGTTTTCTGAAGTTCCGTAAGAGAAGTAGTAGGTTGGGAAGTACTTATCGCCACTATTTAAAGTGGTACGATGCTTTCTTGAGCGCTTCGCGCAGGGCTTCCGAAGCTTTTTCCACTCCTTGCCGAATGTCGTAAAATGCTGCTGTACTAGAATGTTTGGCATCTTCCAAAGTTTTGTACACCTTAGAGTCTTTGCTCTTCAGATCACTCATTTGCTCGTCCAGCTTTTCCTCTAGGTCTACTCGGACTTTTTTTGCCTGATCTTCTAGCTCTTTGATTTTTTCGTAAATCTCGCTCAAGGTTTCCCGAGCTTTGGTTTCGAAGTTATTGGATTGAGTCATGACGGTTGATGTTAAATATTGCTAAACTTTTATTGCTTCTTTAATGCATTGGGTATACGAATATTGGGTCGGGAAAGTTGATTGAGTGAATAACTTTCTACTCCCCTGCCCTTCTTTAAAAAAGCTGAAAGTTGCTGATCTCCTGAATGAAGCGGGTTACCACCGCGGGGTTGAGTACAATAGTGAAGGCTACCCCGAACAATGCTCCCCATAGGTGAGCGTCGTGGTTAATGCGGTCGCCTGTTTGCTTAGAACGCTGGAAAGAATACATTAAAAACAATATCCCCAAAATAAAACCGGGAATAGGAATGATGGCAAATAGATAAATATTATTGGTAGGATCGTAGAGAATAGCACTAAAGACTACCGCCGCTACTCCACCCGAAGCCCCCAGTGAATTATAATTCGGATGATCTTTGTGTTTCTTATAAGTACTAAAATCAGCTACCACGATAGCTACCAGGTACATGACAACGTATATCACACCTCCCAAATCACCAAAAATATAGCCGTAAATCTGCTCGATCATACTTCCGAAGAAGTACAGTGTAAACATGTTGAAGAACAGATGCAGATAATCTTGATGAATGAACCCTGACGTGAGAAAGCGATGATATTCTCGTCGGGTCTGTACAGCGTGCGGATTAAACATCCAACGTTGTAGAATTTCAGGTTTATTCCAGGCAAACAAACTCGCTGCAACTGTAATAATAATAAGTATTGTAGTGATAGATAGATTCATGTATTTAACTCGATTATTCTATTGCTCAATTGTCTAATTGCTAAGTCCGGGACATATTTTTGATTGTTGACTATACGAATAGCCAGCAGTTCTTAACTTTAACCACTTGATTATGGGATTCAGATTTTTGGTTTCAGAAGGGGTTGATGTTGAATTCTGACCTCTGTTTTTTACTGTTCATTGCCAACTGTTCAATAGTGGTTATCACGAATGGTTTTGTATGGCTGAATTTTACCCCTTTATCTCACCTTGGCGAAGGGGGATTAAGGGGGATTGATGCTACTTAGAAGTTTCATAAGGATTCATTCGTGATAATGTCTAATATTAATTGTCTATTTCTCCCGTTTCATAAGCTGCTCCGTAAAATTACGCAGAGCCAACTTACGATCTTCGCTAACCGAGAGCGCATCTAACGCTTGAAATCCTTGGTTAAAATAGCTATTCATTTTATCTCGGGTCTGTTCGGATATATTAAGTGTTTGATAAACATCTTTTACTGCCCTCACCTTTTGTTCACTTTCAAAGCCTGTTTGTTCCAACCAATATAGCAGCGTGTCAGCCTCAGCACCAGTTGCCTGTTCTAAAGCTTTGATCAATAAGAATGTTTTTTTGTTAGCGATTATATCCCCCCCTACCTGCTTACCAAATTTTCCTTGGTCGGCGTATACATCCAACCAATCATCCATCAGTTGAAACCCTACCCCGATTTTTTCTCCAAATTCATACAGCTGTCGCCGGTCTCTTTCGCTCGCCCCTGCTAATATGGCTCCTAATTGAAGACTGAAGCCCAGTAAAACAGCCGTTTTCTGCCGAATCATGGCTAAATAATCTTCTTCGCTTACTCGCTCTACTGATTCGTAATTCATATCCCACTGCTGCCCTTCACAGACTTCAGCCGCACACTGGTTAAATGCTCGCAGAACTGCTGGAAGAGATTCGGCCGAAACTTTCAGAAGCATATCGTAAGTGCGTACTAGCATAACATCGCCTGATAGAATTGCCACATTGGGGTTCCACTGAGTGTGCACCGTTGGCTTACCCCGCCGCAGGGGTGCTTGATCCATAATATCGTCGTGCATCAAGGTAAAGTTGTGAAAAACCTCCACCGCCATCGCCGGAACTAACACTTCATCACCCGGCTCATCATCACGAAAAAGCCGATACGCTAATAGCACCAGCATCGGGCGAAGCCGTTTACCTCCCAGTGAGAGAATGTAGCGAATAGGATCGTAGAGTTCAGGGGGTGATTGCCCAAAATCATATTCTGATAAATGTTGATTAATCTGCTCCCAATAGTTATTTAGAGGTAGTGACATATGCTGTTTTCAAAGCGAGTTCTCCGTTTGGACAAAGATACGTAAGCACTNCGGTTTTTACAGATGCAAAAAATAATTTCAAAATTTTGATGACATTTGTTTACTTTCGTTTACCTAACAGTATAAAGTAACAAACTTATTCTTTAAATATTCAAATTTCACAGACTACTATGAGACTCCTTACTTCGCTACTTTCTTGCTGCTTACTTATTGTGCTACTTGGGGCTTGCCAGGAGGAAGACAATGCTTTTTTCAACGAACCATCGTTCCCCGGTAATTTTAAGCAACCGATTGATCTACCGAAGTTTAACCCTGTCGAGACTACTGGGCAATTCATTCCGCTTAACGATCACGTAAGCTTCCGAATACCTCGCTTTCCACGTCCGAAACCCTGCCCAGTACTGGCCGGCTGTAATCTACCTAATCCAGAATTTCTACTTTCGGTAGTAGAAGGAGGTAGCATCCGAGCTACGTACTTAGAGCTTTACACCGATAATGGGAAGTTGTATGCTTCAAGTAGCAAAGAGTTCGGAGGAAGTGTCGTTTATAAGAAAGGGAGTGCCTTGGTCTCCTTAGGAGTTGTAAACGATCAGGTATCATCCGAAAATTTATCGATGAGCGTACGAATAGCTTATGAAGCAGACGGAGAAAAATATAGTGAAGAATTTTTCGAGGAGAGTGTTCCGGTGCATTTGACCGAATACAAAGAAGTTGGCTCAGTAATGTTTCGTTTGCCTCGTTTTCCCCGCCCTAAACCTTGCCCAGTATTGGCTGGCTGTAACACTCCTAATCCAGAGTTACATACAATCGTTCCCAAAGGGCGAATCCTAGCGATGACGGCTCAACTCTATACCGGAAATAAAGAGCTATACGCTTGCGCTGGTAAAGAATGTGAGTCAGTAGTAGAATACGAAAAAGAGGAAGCATTAGCTACCTTTACCGTAGTAAACCCAAAAATAGAGGTAGAAAACCTTATATTAGCTCTTCAGATTACATATGAAGTTGGGGGAAAGATTATTTCTGAGGAAATTTATAGTGAAAATGTTCTTCTTGGTATGGAATAGAAATTTGAGGTGTCGCTTTATCTCTTTTGCCACTGCATATTTACTAATGAGTATGCAGTGTTTTTTATGTTTAGCCCAGTCCAAAAATAGTACCGATGCTAAAGTTCAGGCTATTGAAGAGGCGATATTCTCGGTTTATGAGAATTATTTTTACAGCCAGCCCGATAGTGCGTTTAAGGTATTAGAAGAAATTGCTCATGAAGCAGAGAGTCAGCAGCTTTGGGACGCCCAGATAACGGCTTTACTACAAGCCGCTTGGTGCGCTCAGTACCACACCCAGTTAGACACTCTTTCGTATTACTTGAGCCAGACAGAACAACTTCTTCGCCAACACGCCGAAGCCCTAGACACCCTTGACCCATCCGGTACACTTAGCCAAGACGTAGCTTACACTAGAGGTTCATTTTACTACTCCGCCGGTGATTTTGTAGCTGCTATTGCAGCCTTCAAGAAAATTGTGCAGCCTCAATCATTATCTACCGCTTCTGACTCTCTGTTAGTTAATGATGTTTTCGTTTACCTAGGTAATGCCTACTATCGCCTACAGAACTATCAGCAGTCATTATATCATTTTCGGGTTGCCTCAGAATGGCTACCTAAAACAACCGATGCCTTAGACTATAACCGCGAATACAATCAAGCACTCCATGCTCTTTATCAAGCCCAGTCTTACTTCGCTTCAGCCCACTACAATCATCAGTCAAAAGATTATGAAAAAGGAATAGTACTAGCTAAAAATGCTCTATCTTATTTTCTAACTCAGAAGAGTAACCCTCGAGTACAAAACCCAATACATTCATCAGCTAACGTGCTAGCTTCTATCTATCAAGCTCAAAAACAGTACGATAGCACTTTACACTACCTTTCTTTAGCTCTTTCGTCTCAGCAAAAGGCAAGCACCTTGATGATTGATACGTATAATAGGCTTGGCCGTACCTATGCTCTGATGAAACGCTACCCAGAAGCTAAACAGGCTTTTCAACAAAGCTCAGAATTAGCTGACCAGATGCTTCCAGCTAAACATTACCAGCGGAGCACTATCTACTTTAGGCGAGGGCAAACTTGGGAAGCCCAGAAAAAATGGCAGGAGGCACTGGACGATTATCAACAGGCTCTGGCTCAATTAGTAACTGAATTTAACGTAACATCTAATTTTTTAACAAATCCTCTCTACCAGGATGCAGGAGCAAAAAAAGAATTATTAGAAGTACTGTCCCACAAAGCCAAAGCATTGTGGGGACTATATCAGCAACAACCTGAAAGTACCGCCCCATTAAAAAGTGCTTTAGAGATTTATCAGCAAATTGGAATTATTCTGGATGAAAGCCGGGATGGATTTCCTTCTATTGAGTACAAACAGTTTGTTGCCTCGCATTTCTTCGGCATATACGAACAGGCTATTCAGGTAGCTTACGAGTTACACCAACGCCAGCCGGAATCCGGTCAGTTTTTAGCCCAGGCATTTCACTTTGCTGAAAAAAGCAAGAGTTTTATTCTGCTGGAAGCAACCCAAGAAACACAGGCTCAGAGCTTCGGAGGCATACCTGATTCATTACTAGAACGAGAGCGAGCGTATACCCGAAAGTTATCTTTGCTAAAACAACAACGTAGCGATTTAGATGACTCTTCTAGTCCAGAAGCCGTCCAATTAGAGCAACAGCTATTAATTACTCAAGATGCTCGTCAGAAATTGCTTCAGCATTTTGAGAAAGACTACCCTGATTTTTACGCTTTACGACACAATACTAGAGTGACCTCATTATCTGATGTGCAAGCCAACCTTCCAACTAATACAGCTCTGTTATCCTATTTTCTGGGCGATAGCTCGTTGTTTGCTTTCGGGGTTAGTTCTGATAAGATTGTTATTGACTCGATTGCCAACCTTACCGCTCTCAAACAAGACTTAGACAACTTACTCTCTTTTGTTCGGGAGTACGATTGGGAGGCGATTAAAGATTCGGGAAATACTCAGCAGTGGACTCAAAGTAGCCATGCTCTCTATCAACAGTTAGTTAAAAATATACTAGACTTGTTAGGTTCCAACCCCGAGAAGTTAATTATTATTCCTGATGGGCAGTTAGGTTATCTTCCGTTTGATGTATTACTTACCAACCCAGTATCTGAGATCACTTCCACTAAACTGGGTACTTTTCCCTACCTCATAAAAGAGCTACCACTTCGCTACGAGTATTCAGCCTCCTTGTATATTCGGCAGCAGTCTCACGAAAATACTATACCGAATCAGGGTGATTACGCTGGCTTCGCCCCGAAGTACGAAAACACGCCTCTTTTAGCAGAAAGCAAGATGACTCGTGGCGGAGCCAGCCGTGACGTTTTTTATGACCTTTTGTACAATAAAGAAGAAGTGCAACAGGCCTCTGGGCTATTTAACAGTCAGGTTTTTCTGGACGACCAAGCTACTGAACAAGCCTTTCGAGAGTTTGCGCCCCGTAGTAATCTGCTTCACCTATCTATTCATGCGTTTGCTGACGATCAAGACCCCATGTACTCAGGCTTAGTTTTTTCGCAGGCTGATACGACAGCAGAGGATAATTTTTTGTACGCGCACGAACTCTATGCTCTACAGCTACGGTCTAATCTTGCGGTGCTAAGTGCTTGCGAAACGGGTACTGGTCAATTGGCTCGAGGCGAAGGGATTATGAGCTTAGGTCGAGCTTTTAAGTACGCTGGGTGCCCCAATGTAGCCATGAGTTTGTGGAAGGTAAACGACCGAACAACCCAGCGTATTGTACGAAGCTTTTTTGAACAATTAGCAGCTGGTGCTGATAAAGATGTAGCCCTTCAGCAAGCCAAACTTACATTTTTAAATGAGGCTAAAGGACCATTAGCGCATCCGTACTACTGGGCCTCATTAGTACTGATTGGTGACGATCTTCCTTTGGCTGATTCATCGCCGACCTACCGATACGCAATTTTCATTGGGTTGGGATTACTGATGCTAGTTGGCATTATTGTTTTGATAAAAAGAAGAAAAAATGCCAACTGATATTAACTACTTAGAAAACATATTACTACGAAGCTGTTAATAACAACAACGATTCCGCCAACCTACTTTTTGCTATTTAAACCTATAGCTTAATAAAGCTAAACTATTGCTCAGTAAATTCGTCG
>JGI12210J13797_10078999_pt1 | contig 11337 bp, 9 predicted proteins | sample ElkSlonscriptome_3_FD_13797 | JGI IMG/M metagenome (IMG submission 13797) | reverse complement strand
CCACCCCGCGCAGCGGCGAGCCCTCGTGGGTGCGGGCCCGCTCCGCCAGCGCGTCCCGCAGCGAGCGGCACGCGTTCAGCAGCGCCCCGCCCGACGACGCCGCGCCGAACGAGCCGCCCGAGCCCGCGGTGGTGGGCAGCCGCGAGTCGCCCAGCTCCACCGTCACGTCCGACAGCGCCACCCCCAGGGTGTCCGCGGCGATCTGCGAGAGGATCGTGTACGAGCCGGTGCCCAGGTCGGTCATGTCCAGCTGGGCCAGCACGCGGCCCTCCGCGTCGATCCGCACCCGTGCGGCGGCCTCCATCAGCAGGTTGAAGCGAGTGCACGCGGCCATGCCCCAGCCCACCCACCACCGGCCCTCGCGCTGCCGCGGCTTCGGGCGCTCCGCCCAGCCGAAGCGCTCCGCCCCCTGCTCCAGGCACCGCCGCAGGTCATTGCTGGCGAACGGCTTGCCGCTCTGGGGCTCGCGATCGGCGAGGTTGCGCAGCCGCAGCTCCAGCGGGTCGAGCTCCAGCGCCACCGCCAGCTCGTCCATCGCCCCCTCCAACGCCTCGCTGCCCACCGCCTCTCCCGGCGCGCGCATGCTGTCGATGGGCGGCATGTCCACCCGCACCACCCGGTGGGTGGTGTGCAGCGCCTCGCAGCGGTAGCTGGCCCGAGCCCCCGCCGCCACCGGCTCGGCGAATTCGTACCCCTTCGCCATCGGCATCACGCTGTCGTGACCCACCGCGAGCAGCGTGCCGTCGCGCTTCGCCCCCAGGCGCAGCCGCTGCCAGGCGTTGCCCCGGTGCGGCCCGCTGGCGAACACGTTGCGCCGCGTCTGCACCAGCTTCACCGGGTGGCGCAGATCGATCGCCGCCATCGAGGCCAGCACCGCGTCCCCGTGGATCCCCAGCTTCGACCCAAAGCCGCCGCCGATGAACGGAGCGAGCACCCGCACGTGCTCCGGGTCGAGCTCGAACGTGTTGGCCAGCGCCTCCACGGCCGACGCGATGATCTGGATGGACGTGTGCACGGTGAGCTCGGTGCCGTCCCACTCGGCGATCGTCGCGTGCGGCTCCATCGCCGCCGAGATCAGCCCCGCGGTCGTGTAGACCTCGTCCACCGTCACGTCCGCGCGGGCCATCGCCGCCTCGATGTCGCCCTTCACCACGTCGGGCTCCTGCCCGCCGTCGAGCTCGTCGGGCTCCACCCGCAGGTCCTCGGGCTCCTCGCCCGTCACCACGAAGCGCCCGTCCTCCGCCTCGTACTCCACCCGCACCCGCTGGGCCGCGCCCCGGGCCGCCTCGAGCGTCTCCGCCACCACCAGCGCCACCGGCTGGCCGTGGTAGCGCACCCGCTCGTCCCACAGCAGCGCGTGCGACATCGAAAAGCGACCGGCGTCCTCCGGCTCGCCATAGGGCCGCTGCGAGGGCGCGTCGTGGTGGGTCAGCACCCGCACCACCCCCGGCGTGGCCTCGGCCTCGCTCAGGTCCAGCCGGGTCACCCGACCGCGGCCGATCGTGGCCTCCACGATCCACGCCACGTAGGGCGTGGGCTCGATCGGGTGGTCGGCCGCGTAGGGGGCCCGCCCGCTGACCTTGCGCGGGCCGTCCACCCGCCGCGTGGGCTGGCCGATGATCTCGTGGTGGGCAGGAGGTGTGCTCAACGGTCCGCTCCTTCGAGGCCCGCGGCCTCGGCCAGCACGGAGGCGATCACCCGCCGCGCGAGGGGAATCTTGAAGTCGTTGTGCCCGCGGCCCTCGGCGGCGGCCAGCTCCGCCGCCGCCGCGGCCGCGAACGTCTCGCGGGTGGCGGGCTGGTCTCGCAGCGCCTGCTCGACCTGCTGCGCCCGCCAGGGCTTGGCCGCCACCCCGCCCAGCGCCACCCGGGCGCTCTTCACCCGGCCCTCGTCCACCTCGACCACCGCCGCCACCGACACCAGCGCGAACGCATACGAGGCCCGGTCGCGGACCTTGCGATACACCTGTCTCCCCGGGGGCGGAGCGGGCAGCTCCACGTGCTCGATGAGCTCTCCCGGCGACAGCTGGTGCTCCACGTGCGGCGTGTCGCCCGGCAGCCGGTGCAGCGCCTCCGCCTCGATCGTGCGCTGCGAGCCGCTGGGCGCCCGCAGGTGCAGCCGCGCCCCCAGGGCCACCATCGCCACCGCCATGTCCGAGGGATGCGTGGCGATGCAGTGCTCGCTGGCCCCGAGGATCGCGTGGATCCGGTTGTAGCCCTCCAGCGCCGCGCAGCCGCGGCCGGGCTCCCGCTTGTTGCACGCCCGCGCCGGGTCGTAGAAGTAGTAGCAGCGCGTGCGCTGCAGGAAGTTGCCGCCCGTGCTCGCCTTGTTGCGCAGCTGCTGGGTGGCCCCGGCCAGCAGCGCCTGCGACAGCACCGACCAGCGCTCGCGCACCCGCGCGTCGGCGGCCAGCGCCGTGTTGGTCACCTGCGCGCCGATCTTCAGCCCGCCCGCCTCCGTGTCCTCGATCTCCGCCAGCGGAAGCCGGGTCACGTCGACCAGGTGCTCGGGCCTCTCGATCCCGTGCTTCATCAGGTCGACCAGGTTGGTCCCGCCCGCGATGAACGACCCGCCCTCGGCCACCCGGGCCGCGGCCGCCGTCGCGTCGGTGGCCCGCTCGTAGGTGAACGGCTTCATCGCTCGCCTCCCCCTCGCGCCACCGAGCCGATCGCCCGCACGATGTTGGCGTAGGCGCCACAGCGGCACAGGTTGCCGCTCATGCGCTCGCGGATCTCGTCGTCGGTGAGCGTGGGCGCCTCGCCGCCCACCGGGCTCACCGCGCTCGGCTCCCCGCGCTCGAGCTCTCCGAGCAGCCCCTGGGCCGAGCAGATCTGGCCCGACGTGCAGTAGCCACACTGGAACGCGTCGTGCTCCACGAACGCCGCCTGAAGCGGCCCCAGCTCGCCGTCCGCTCCGCCCAGCCCCTCGATCGTCGTGACCGCGTCGCCCTCGTGCATCACCGCCAGCGCCAGGCACGAGCAGATCCGCCGGCCCTCCACCAGCACCGTGCAGGCTCCGCACTGCCCGTGGTCGCACCCCTTCTTCGTGCCCACCAGGCCCAGGTGCTCCCGCAGGGCGTCCAGCAGCGTCGTGCGGGGATCGAGCTCCAGCTCGTGCTCCTCGCCGTTGACCGTCAGCTTCATCGCGCGTCGACTCCTCTCGCGGCTCGCCGCCGCCCGATCCGGCCCGAGCGGTTTCGCTCGGCTGCGCCGGGGAAGCCAGTCTGAGCCCCACCGCCCCGTTCGCAACACGCCGACCGGCGCTCGCCCGAGCGCGTGCGACGGGTGCCCGCCGTTTCACCCCCGGCGCCACGGCCTCGAGCGGGTAGGCGATGCACGCCTCGATCGTCCCCCCCGCACCCTGATGTACGATGAAACCATGACTTACTCGATCGCGCTCCGCTTCGTCCTCCCCCTGCTGCTGCTGACCGCCGCCTGCAACGGCTCCAGCGACACCGTGCTCGACGACGTCGGCCTGGCCTGCGCCGAGGGCATCGCCGATGCCGCCCTGCCGGTGACGGTCGACTTCCAGAGCTGCCTGAGCAGCTCGTGCGACCACCTGCAGAGCGCCGAGTGCACGGTCACCCTCGACGGCACCACGCTTACCGTCGAGGCCACCGCCACCATTCACCACCCCGACAACCCCACCAACACCTGCACCGCCGATTGCGGGAGCGCCTTCGCCGAGTGCGAGACCCCGATCCTGGCCGAGGGCACCTATACCCTGGTCTACGGCGACCAGAGCACCGAGCTGGTCGTCCCCACCGACGCCCCCGCCGACGCCGAGCCCACCTGCGTCGAGGCCCGCTGAGCCGCCCCCATGAGCCTGCTGCGCTCCATCGCCTTCGGCCTCGGTCTGCTGTGCTGCATCGCCGGCACCATCACCTGCGTCACCGCGGCCCCCGACGCCCCCCACGTGTTCCCCTCGCTCTACGACGGCCTGATGATGCTCGGCCTCGCCCTGCTCGTGGTGGGCGTGGCCGGCCGTCGGCCCCGCGCCCGGCAGCTGCTCGATCGCTCGGCCGACCGGTAGGCCCGCGGCGGGTCATCGTATGCTCCCGGCCTCGCCGGGCATGCCTCGCATCCACTACTACGTGCACGGCCGCGGGCGCGGCCATGCCACCCGCGCGCGCGCCGTCATCACCCGGCTGCTCCACGCCGGCTTCGACGTGCTCGCCTTCGCCGGCCGCGACGCCCTGCCCCTGCTGCGCGACCACGTGCCCGCCCGCCCCGTGCGCTCGCTGCTGCCCGGGTCGGGCCCCGCCGCCCTGCCCCTGCTCGCCTCCCGAGTGCGCGAGGCCACCCACGCCCTGCGCTCCGACCCCGCCGCCCTGGTCATCTCCGACGGCGACCTGCCCGGGGTCCTCGCCGCCCGGGCCCGCCGCCTCCCCGTCATCGCCGTCGGCCACGGCCTCGTCTTCTACTGCTGCGCCCGCCCCCCGGCCCTGCCCGCCGATCGCTGGCGTCGCGAGGCCCTCAAGGCCGGCCTCTCCACCCTCGGCGCCCACCGCCGGGTCGCCGTCGGCTTCGTCCCCCTGCCCGTGCGCCGCGGTCGACTCGCCCGCCCCGCCCTCGAGCTCCGCCCTGCGACCTCCCGCACGCCCGACGGCCCGCTGTTGTGCTACTTCCGCGATGGAGCCCCGCGTGCGCTGCTCGAGCGCCTCGGCGCCCTCGACCTGCCCGTGATCCTCTTCGCCCCCCGTGATCCCGCCGTGCCCGGGATCACCCACGAGCCCCCCTCGCGCGCGCGCTTCCTCGAGGTGCAGCGCCGCGCCCGAGCCGTGGTGGCCACCGCCGGCAGCCAGCTCATGAGCGAGTGCGTCGCCCGGGGCACCCCGCTGCTGGCCCTGCACGACCCGGGCGACGACGAGCAGGCCCTCAACGTCGCCATGCTCCGCCACGCCGGCCTGGGCGACGGCTGCCCCCTGCCCCAGCTCGACGACGACCGGCTGCGCCGCTTCTTGCGGCGCCCGCCCGCTCCCCCGCCCGCCTGGTCCGCCCCCGACGTCGCCACCGTCGTGCTCGAGGAGGCCCGCGACCTGCTGCGAGGTCGCCCATGAGCCCCTCCGCCCACGGCACCCCGCGCACCCGCTGGCTGGCCGACCTCATCGAGCGCCGGGCCGGCCTCATCGGTCTGGTCACCCTCGCCTTTGCCATCGTCGCCGGGCTCGGGGCCGCCCAGCTGCGCGTCGACCAGCGCCTGCGCAAGCTGCTGCCCGACCACTTCCCCTCCGTCGCCGGCATGGATCGCGTGGCCGAGCGCCTCGGCAACCAAAGCGACATCCACGTCTCGATCGAAAGCCCCTCGCGCGAGGCCAACACCGCCTTCGGCGAGGCGCTGGCCGCCGATCTCCAGGGCCACCCCGATCTGCAGTGGACCCTCTTCCGCCGCGACTACGCGTTCTTCGAGCGCCACGCCCTGCTCTACGCCAGCGTCGACGACCTGCTCGACCTGCGCCGGCGCGTCATCGACACCATCTACGAGCAGACCCGCTCCGCCGCCTACGGCGATCTCTCCCTGCTCGACGACGACGACCAAGCCAGCGACGACACCACCGCGCTCGGCCTGTCCGAGGACGAGATCCGCCGGCGCTACGGCCTGGACCAGGGCCCGCCCGAGTACTTCGAGGCCGCCGAGGGCCGCCTGATGGTCCTGCAGGCCCGGCCCGTGGAGGAGAGCAGCAACCTCGACTTCGCCCGCATGCTGCAAGCCGACCTCGAGGAGCGGATCGACGCCCTCGAGCCCGCCCGCTTCCACCCCGACATGAAGATCGGCCTGCACGGCAGCTTCGTGCAGCACGGCGAGCGCGTGAAGCAGCTCCAGGGCGAGGTCGTGGGGGGCACCGCCGCGGCGCTGGCCGCCCTGCTGCTCAGCATCGCCGTCTACTTCCGCAGCGCCCGGGCCGTGGCCCTCGTCCTCGGCCCGCTGCTGGTCGCCGGCGTCGGGGCGCTGGCCTTTGCGTGGCTCGTGTACGACGTGCTCAACCTCGTGTCGGCCTTCATCTTCGCCGTGCTGCTGGGCCTGGGCATCGACTTCGCCATCCACGTGCTCGCCCGCCTGCGCGACGAGCAGGCCCGGGGGCACCCCCGCCCCACCGCCCTGGCCATCACCCTCGCCACCACCGGCCGCTCCACCCTCGCCGGGGGCATCGGCACCGGCCTGGCCTTCTCCGCCCTCACCATCGCCGACTTCCAGGGCTTCGCCCAGTTCGGCGTGATCGCCAGCGCCGGCCTCGTGCTCGCCCTCGTCTCCGCGCTGGTGGTCATGCCCGCCATGCTCGTGCTCAGCGAACGCGTCCGCCCCTGGCCTCCCCCGCGCCCGCGAGCCGAGCCCGGGTCCGCGGCCGAGCTGGGCCGCCCCCTCATGCTCGCCGTCACCCTGCTCGCCCTCGTCGGCATGGGCGTGGCCGGCTGGGCCGTGCTCCACGCCTCCGCGCTCGAGTTCGAGTACGACTTCCGCGCCATGGGCCCCCGGTCCGAGTCCGAGGTCGAGCCCGAGCCTCCCGCCGCCGAGCGGCCCGTCACCTACAGCGACGCCATCGGGCACGCCCAGACCGTGGCCCCGGCCATCGCGCTCACCGACGATCGCCAGCAGGCCCGTGACCTGTTCCGCCAGCTCTCCGCGCTGCAGGTCATGCTCCCCGAGGAGGCCCTCACCCTCACCCCCGTGCCGGCCAGCCGCGAGCCCAGCCTCACCGAGGCCGTCTCCGCCGAGGGCATCGATCGCAAGGCCGAAGCCGAGGCCGAGGCCCGCGCCCGCATCGAGGCCAAGGCCGCGGGATCCATGTCTCCCGCCGAGCCCGACCACGCTCCGCCTCCTCCGCCCGCTCACCCCGCCGCCATCGGTGACGACTGGGACGCCGACCCCGAGGACTGGGCCGACCCGAACGCGAACGCACCCACGCCCTCCGAGCCCGAGCCCGAGCCCACGGCCGCCGTCGGTGACGACTGGGACGCCGACCCCGAGGACTGGACCACCCCGAACGCACCCACGCCCTCCGAGCCCACGGCCGCCGGAGACGACTGGGACGCCGACCCCGAGGACTGGGCCGATCCCGAGTCCGCCGATGCAGCCCTCACCCTCGCCGACGCCGACCCGCGCATCCTCGAGATCGCCCGCGCCGAGCGAGCCCGCACCCTCCCCGTCCCCGAGATCCTCGCCCAGCTCCGCGTCTACGACCCCGAGCGCCGCGCCGACATGTCCGATCGCCTCCGGGCCGTCACCGGCATCGACGCCTTCGTGCCCCGGCAGCAATCGGTCAAGCTCGAGCTCATCGCCGACATCCGCGCCCGCATCGACGCCAAGCGCCACCTCATGCCCGCCACCACCCAGCGGGACATCGACGCCTGGTACCCGCAGCTCACCGTCGACCGCCCCGTGAACGCCGATGCCCTGCCCCCGTGGGTTCGGCAGCAGTTCACCGACGCCCAGGGCGAGGTCGGCCGCTTCATCGTCATCCGCACCGGCGGCTCCAAGGCCGACTACCTCAACTCGCGCCGCATCTACGACGCCTTCGCCACCCTGCACACCCCGAGCGGCGACGTGCCCGTGGCCGCCGAGTTCTTCGTGCTCCCCGAGGTCTTCGAGGCCATCGAGGCCGACGGCCCCCGCGTGCTGCTGCTCGCCGGCATGGCCATGCTCCTGACCGCCGCGGTCGCCTTCCGCGGCGTGGCCGGGGTGGCCGCCGTCACCCTCGTCGTGGCCAGCACGCTGGCGTGGCTGCTGGCGCTCATGCTCGCCCTGGGCTGGAAGCTGAACTTCTTCAACGTCATCGTGCTGCCCCTGCTCATCGGCATGGCCCAGGACGACGCCCTCCACATCTACCAGCGCTGGCGCGAGCTCGGCCCCGGCCGGCTGGGCACGGTGCTGCGCGAGACCGGCGGCGCGGTGTTCCTCACCACCCTCACCACCGCCTGCGGCTTCAGCGGGATCCTCTTCGCCAACCACCGCGGCCTGCAGTCCATGGCCTGGGCCGCCGTCGCCGGCATGATCCTCGCCCTGGTCGCCGCCATCGTCCTGCTGCCCGCCGCGCTGTGGGTCGCCGAGGGGCTGGCCTCGCGCCGCCGGGGCGCGCACGATGAAGCCTCCTCTCCGGCCTCGCGAGAAGACTGATGCGCATCCTGCTGGTCAGCCAGGACTTCCCCCCCCACGTCGGCGGCATCCAGACCTACGCCCTCGAGCTGGCCCGCCGGCTCGCCCGCGGGTGCGAGACGCTCGAGGTCGTCGCCCCCTACGCGCCCGGCTGGGAGGCCCTCGATCGCACCCTCCCCTTCGCCGTGCGGCGCGTCCGCTCCTCCACCAACGCCCTCGCGGCCTGGGGCGCCCCCGCCATGTGGGGCCGAGCCTGGCGCGGGCGCTTCGACGTCGCCTTCCATGCCCAGTGGGCCACCGCCCCCGCCTCCCTGCTGGCCCGCCGCGCCGGCACCCTGCGCCGCGTGTTCGTGGCCGCCCACGGTCGCGAGCTGCTGCTGCGCCCCGCCCGCCTCCCCGGCGCCCAGCCCCTCTACGACGCCGCCCGCCGCCGCGTGCTGCTCGGCGCCGACGGCATCTTCGCCGTCAGCCGCTACACCGCCGGTCTCGCCCGCGGCCTCGGGGTCGATCCCCAGCGCGTCCACGTCATCCCCAACGGCGTCGACGCCCTGCGCTTCGAGCTGCCCGACGCCGCCGAGCGGGCCCAGGCCTTTCGCCGCCGGCACGATCTGGGCGATCGCCCCTGCTTCACCACCGTCGCCCGGCTCCAGCCCCACAAGGGCATCGACACCGGCATCCGGGCCCTCCCCGCCCTGCGTGAGCGCGTCCCCGGGGCCACCTACGTCGTCGTGGGCGACGGCCCCGACGCCGATCGCCTGCACAAGCTCGCGCAGCAGCACGGGGTCACCGACGCCGTGCGCATGCTCGGCCGCCTCTCCGACGCCGAGGTCGTCGATGCCCTGCTCGCTACCAACGCCTTCGTCTTGCTCTCCCGCGAGGCGCCCCCCGACGTCGAGGGCTTTGGCCTCGTCCTGCTCGAGGCCGGCGCCTGCGGCTGTCCCGTCGTCGGGGCCCGCAGCGGAGGCATCCCCGACGCCATCGCCCACGACGACTCCGGTCTGCTCGTGCCTCCCGACGATCCCGTCGCCACCGCCCACGCCCTCGCCCGCCTCCTGAGCGACCCCGGCCTCGCCCGCCGCCTCGGCGACGGCGGCCGTCGCCGCGCCCGGGGCCCGCTCAGCTGGGACCGTGCCGCCCGGGCCATCCACGAGACCATGCTCGCCTCCCTCATGGCCGGCCCCGATCGCTCCTGGGCCGACCGCGGCGAGCCTCCCCCCTCCCAGTGAGCCCCGCTCCTTCGCCCCTCGGACCCGAGCCCCTCGTCCACCGCGATGGCGCCGCGCTCGTCCCCTCCCAGCCCCTGGTTCGTTGACGATCCCCAGTCCCGTCGTACGGTCCGGGCCGTGACCCCCCCGCTCCCTGCCCCCCGCATCGCCGTCGTCGGTGGCGGGATCGCCGGCCTCACCTGCGCTCGCGCCCTGCTGCGCCACGGCCTGCACGTGGAGGTGTTCGACAAGGCGCGCAAGGCCGGCGGTCGGCTCAGCACCCGTCGCTTCGACCAGCTCGCCTTCGATCACGGCGCCCAGTACTTCACCATCCGCAGCCCGTGGTTCCGTCGCGCCCTCGCCCCGCTCATCGCCGACGGCACCCTCGCGCGGTGGACCGGCCGCATCGCCGTCGCCGGTCCCGAGGGCACCCGCCCCGCCTCGCCGGGCCACGAGCGCTGGGTCGGCGTGCCCACCATGAGCGCCCTGCCCCGCGCCCTCGCCCAGGGCCCGACCGTCCACGCCCACACCCGCATCGTCGCCCTCGAGCGCCAGGGCACCCGCTGGGTCCTGCACCCCGAGTCGGGCCAGCCCACCGCCTCCTTCGATCGCCTCGTCGTCGCCATCCCCTCCGGGCAGGCCGCCGAGCTGCTCGCCCCCGTGCCCGCCCTGCAGCGCCAGGCCCGGCGCGTCACCATGCGCCCCTGCTGGGCGGTCATGGTCGTGCTGTCCCGGCCCGCCCCCGCCGACTACGACGGCGCCTTCGTCGAGGACTCGCCGCTTTCGTGGGTCATGCGCCAGCCCAGCAAGCCCGGCCGCGCGCCCACCGAGGCCTGGGTGCTGCACGCCACCGCCGCGTGGACCGAGGCCCGCTGGGAGCACACCCCTTCCGCCGTCGTCGAGGCGCTCCTCGAGGCCTGGCACGCCCGCGGCGGCCCGCCGCCCTCCGCCGCCGAGCACGGCCAGGCCCATCGCTGGCGCTACGCCCTGGTCGACGATGCACCCGAGCCCCCGCCGCCCATCGCCCCGCGCGACGGCATCACCCTCGCCGGCGACTGGCTGGAGGGAGGCCGCGTCGAGGGGGCCTTCCTCAGCGGTCGCCGAGCCGCTGCCTTCGTGCTCCGCTCGCTCCGCTCCGCATCACCGGCCCAAGAGGTCGTGAGCCTCTGAGCCTCTGAGCCTCTGAGCCTCTGATGCGCGCCGGCTACTGCGTGAGCACGTAGTAGGCCAGCCCGGCCACCGCCACCGCCAAGACCACGAGGATCGCCATCAGCGGTCCCTGTCCGCCCGACGTCTTGATCGGGAGGGAGTCTTCGAGCGGGATGGGCGTCTGGTCGTCCCGCGACCTCGACAGCGAGTTGGAGTCCTTCGACGCCGCGCCCTTCATCGACGCCGCCGCATTGTTGGCGATCACGTCCATCGACGGATCCCGGCTCGCCTTCGTCGCCGCCGCGCCGCTGTTGGCCTGAGCCTGCTGCGACTTGACCAGGTCTTGCACGTTGATGAGGCCCGAGCCCCCTTGGGCCGGCGCGTTGTTCTTCGCCGTGCCGTCCGGGTTCATCCCCTTGGACAGATCGGGCGCGAGCGTCTTGATGTCGAGCAGCCCCGATTCCTTCTGGCTACCCGGCGCGGGCGTGGCCAGGCGCGCCCGCACCTTGTTCTTGTTGGGTGCCTCGGGGAGCTTGTCCCACGCCACGGGAGCGAGCTTGGGCTCGTCGGACGATCGTCCCCACGAACCATCGCCCAGCGAGTCCCCCTTCTCGGGCTTGAACAAGCTATCGGACCAGTCGTCACCGCCGCCGCTCATCGTCATCCACGACTATCGCGTACCCGCGTGCGAGTGGATAGCCCCCGCAACCCGGGGTGGCATCACACCCGGCCCGGCTCGGCGGCCCGCTCGCAGCGCGACCCCTAAATCTCGGCCCACATCTCGCCAGAGAGCGCTCCAGTCCCACTCACGGGGCCATCTGCCGACACTGCGGTACACCCGCCGAACGAACGACGATGGATCGTGCCGCCGCTGCCATCGACGAGCGCGATG
>JGI12210J13797_10035427_pt1 | contig 11340 bp, 9 predicted proteins | sample ElkSlonscriptome_3_FD_13797 | JGI IMG/M metagenome (IMG submission 13797) | reverse complement strand
ATGCCAGCGCCGTCACCGAAGAGGAACGGCATGCGGTTCCCCACCTGGATTTGTCTGAAGCCATCAAGAGCCACAAAGTGGAAGTGGAACTCGGGTTTGATGCCACCACGGCGCTGGAAGAAGCGGAGCGCTGTTTGAACTGCGATGTGGAAACCGTCTTTACCGCCAATAAATGTATCGAATGCGATGCCTGCATTGATATCTGCCCGGTCGACTGCCTCACCTTTACAGAAAATCAGGAAGAAGCGGAACTCCGCCGTAGCCTGACGGTACCGGCCTTGAACCTGGGACAGGACGTTTTTGTGTCAGAAAACCTAAAAACCGGACGGGTTATGGTCAAGGACGAGGACGTCTGCCTCCACTGCGGACTATGCGCCGAGCGCTGCCCGACCTCTGCCTGGGACATGCAGAAGTTCCTGTACATCACGCCGAAGCCGTATCACCGCCTTGAAAATAAAGAAGCGTAATCTTCCAACCCTTGGAATCGAGCCACAGCTATGAAACGCGACATCATCACCAATAAATTCGTCATCAAGTTTGCCAATGTAAACGGAACCGGATCGGCCAGCGCCAACAAGCTCTTCAGCCGCGCCATCTTTCGTATGGGTATTCCGATCAGTCCGAAAAACATCTTCCCCTCCAACATCCAGGGTCTGCCCACGTGGTATGAAGTCCGGGTAAATGAAAATGGCTTTCTTGGCCGTCGCGGCGGAATCGATATCATGGTGGCTATGAACCCGCAAAGTATGGCGCGGGACATCAATGAAGTGGAAAAGGGCGGCTATTTTGTCTACGACTCCACAAAACCGTTGCCGAAAGAAATGCTCCGCGATGATATCGACCTTATCGGTATACCGCTCACAGAAAAATGCCGCGAAATGTATGATGATCCGCGCCAACGCCAGCTCTTCCGAAACATTATGTATGTGGGCACACTGGCCGCGCTGTTTGATATGGAGCTCGATGTGTTCCGCCAATTGATCGCCGACCAGTTTAAAGGCAAACAAAAACTCATAGCCCCGAATGTCCTGGCGGTGGAGACGGGATACAATCTGGCTAAAGAACTGCACGATTGCCCCATCGCGTATCGTATCGAGCGGCGCGACAACGTCGGGAATAAGATTCTTATTGATGGAAACGAAGCCTGCGGACTCGGTGCTGTCTATGGCGGAGCCACCGTTTCGGCCTGGTATCCCATCACACCCTCCACCTCCGTGATTGATAATTTTGCACGGTATTGCCGGAAGTTCAGAATGGACCCCGAAACCGGCGACAAAAATTTTGCCATTGTCCAGGCAGAGGATGAGCTCGCTGCAATCGGTATGGTCATCGGCGCGTCCTGGAATGGCTCACGTGCTTTTACGGCGACCAGCGGACCGGGGCTTTCGTTGATGAACGAATTTCTGGGGCTGGCCTACTTTGCTGAAATTCCATCGGTGCTGATCGATGTTCAGCGCTCAGGTCCATCAACCGGCATGCCGACGCGAACACAACAATCCGATGTTTTGGCCGCTGCTTATGCATCGCACGGAGACACCAAACACATCTGCCTTTACCCCTCCACACCCAAAGAATGTTTTGAGTATACGGCGCAGGCGTTTGATCTGGCGGAACGTTTCCAAACGCCGGTCATGGTCATGTCTGACCTGGACCTTGGAATGAATGATAATATGTCCGAGCCCTTTGAATGGGATGACAACAAAAAGTATGATCGGGGCAAGGTTTATACCGAAGAGGACCTCGAAAATATGACCGAGCGCTTCGGCCGATATCTCGACGTTGACGGCGATGGCGTGACCTACCGCACCTATCCGGGTACCCACCCGACAAAAGGAGCGTTTTTCACCCGCGGCACCTCCAAAGATGAATACGCCATTTATACCGAGATCGGCGAGAAGTACATTGAGAATATGGATCGCCTGCAAAGGAAATGGCGCACGGCCAGCCAATATGTACCCAAGCCGGTTATTCGGAAAACGGATAAGCCCTGCACCGTCGGCGTGATCCATTACGGCACATCCGAGGCGTCTACCATTGAGGCACTGCACCATCTCAACAGTCTGCACGGCATCTCACTCGACAGTATGGGCATTCAGGCCTTCCCGTTTTCGGATGAAGTCGGACAGTTTATTGAAGAGCACGAATATGTGTTTGTGGTAGAGCAGAACCGCGATGCCCAGATGCGCACGCTGTTGATCAATGAATATGATTTTGATCCGGAGTGCCTCGTTCCACTGCTTCACTATGATGGCAGCCCAATCACCGCTCGTTTTATCCGTCACGAAATTCGCGACTGGATCCTGCAAACCACCACTTCGCCGCGCCGCCGCAGCCGTTTCTACTAGGAGCTGACTCATGAGTTATAAAATTCCAGCATTCCGCCATCCCAACCTTCCGAAAAATGAATTGGGCTATACCTCCAAAGACTATGAAGGCGCCGTCTCAACGCTATGCGCCGGCTGTGGTCATGACTCTATCAGCAACGCCATTATTGAAGCGTGCTTCGATATGTCCATCCCCCCTCATCGCGTAGCTAAACTTTCGGGCATTGGATGCTCGTCCAAAACCCCGACTTATTTTCTGGGCAATTCGCACGGTTTCAATTCAGTGCACGGTCGTATGCCGTCGGTGGCAACAGGAGCAAATATGGCCAATCGCGACCTGCTCTATATCGGCGTTTCCGGTGATGGCGACACCGCCTCCATCGGCATGGGTCAGTTTGTCCACGCCGTACGCCGTAATGTGAATATGGTCTACATCTGCGAAAACAACGGGGTATACGGACTCACCAAAGGGCAGGACTCCGCCACCACAGATATCGGGTCCACATCCAAAAAAGGCGAACCCAACGCCCTCGAACCGATCGACCTCTGCGCCATCGCACTCCAACTGGGCGCAACCTTTGTGGCCAACAGTTTTTCCGGCGACAAAGATCAGCTGGTCCCGATCATCCAGTCCGCAATTGCGCATCAGGGATTTGCGTTTATCAATGTCATTTCGCCGTGCGTCACGTTCAACAATACGCCGGGATCGACCAAGGCGTATGACTATATCCGTCAACATATGGCCTCCACCAACACCGTAGACTATGTCCCGCTAGCGGAAGAGATCACCGCCAATTATGATGAAGGCACCGATGAACGCGTCACCATGCACGACGGCTCCAAGATCCATCTCCACAAAATGGAATCAAAGCATGACGTACACAGCCGAACATCCGCTCTTACCATGATGCAGGAATACAAGGCCCAGGAAAAAGTGCTCACCGGCATCCTGTTTATCGATGAAGATTCGAACGAAATTCACAGCACGATGCACACCACCAAAACCCCGCTGCGCGAGCTCGCGGAAGACAAATTGTGTCCCGGTCTTGATGCGCTGGAAATAATCAACGAGCTCCATCGTTAAGCAATTTTCCAAGGTCTGGAAAAAGAAAAGGCTGCCGTCGGGCAGCCTTTCTTATTTCCAATGATTGGAAGATTACATGCGTGGCTTAAGCTGCGGGAACAGGATCACGTCGCGGATCGCATCAGACCCGGTCAGCAGCATCACCAGACGGTCAATCCCGATGCCCATTCCGCCGGTCGGAGGCATCCCGTATTCCAGGGCTTCCAGGAAATCCTCATCGATCTTGGACCCATCTCCGGCCGACTGCTCTTCAAAACGCTTGCGCTGTTCAATCGGATTGTTCAGCTCGCTATAGGCCGGTGCAATTTCTTTACCCCCGATAATCAGCTCAAACACATCCACCAGCTCCGGATCATCCGCACACTGATTCGCCAGCGGAACCAGTTCTTTGGGCAAGCGTGTAATAAACGTCGGCTGAATCAGCGTACTTTCAATCGTCTTGTCATAAATCTCATGCGTCACCTGCTTAAAGTCCATATCGTCTTCAACATGCACTTCCAGCTCCTCAGCCTTCGCTTTGGCGTCATCGAGGGTCCTCTCAAACCAGTCATCACCGAGGTGCTCTTTAATAAGGTCGTGATACGCCACTTCGCGCCATGGCCCCGCCAAATTGATGGTATTATCCATCCACTCAAATTCCATCTTGCCGAAAACGGTCTCAGCCAGATGCGCAAACATCGACTGAATCAGCTCCTGCATCGTGCGCATGTCGCCAAACGCTTCATAAATTTCAAGACAGGTAAATTCCGGGTTGTGCGTGCGGTCCAGCCCTTCGTTACGGAAGTTACGGTTCATTTCATACACACGGTCCATGCCACCGACGATCAAGCGCTTCAGGTAAAGTTCCGGAGCAATACGCATGAACACATCAATACTCAACGCATTGTAGTGCGCTTTAAACGGCTTAGCGGATGCCCCGCCGGCAATCTGATGCATCATCGGGGTTTCGACTTCAAAATAGCCGCGCCCATCCAGGAAGTTGCGGATCTCTTTTACGATCTGCGTGCGCTTCTTGAATACATCCATCACCTCTTCGTTGGAGATCAGATCCAGCGAACGCTGACGATAGCGGGTTTCCACATCGGTCAGGCCATGAAATTTTTCCGGTAGCGGCAACAGGGCCTTAGAAAGCAGCATCCAACTGCTGACACGAATGGTTTCCTCTTCGGTGCGAGTGATAAAGAGCTCGCCTTCAACGCCGACAAAATCGCCCAGATCGAGCAGCTTAAAGGCCGCGAAATTTTCCTCGCCCAAAACATCCTTTTTCACCATCAGCTGAAATTTTCCGGAGCCGTCGGAAATATGAGCAAACGCCATTTTTCCCATTTTACGGATCGCTACGATTCGACCACAGGCCTTAACCGTTTTCTCCGCCTCAAAATCCTTATGCAATTCATCGAGACGCGCGGTGCGGTCAAATGCTTTTCCAAAGGCTGGAAAACCGGCCGCCTCAAGCTTCTTCATATTTTCAATACGCTGCTGGCGGTATTCGTTACCGGATAGTTCTTCACTCATGTTTTTCTCCTGAAAAATTGGCCGCAAACCATATCATCCCCGCCCTTTAAGTCAACCCGAGGAGCCTGATGAACCGGGGTATTTTTTACTAAATTCCTAAAAACCTGAGCAGGCGTTCGGCTACCGTTTTCGATGTTCCTTTCACCTATTCACCTAGAATTTGATCGATCCATCCCCGTAAATTTTGCGTGACATCCCCATTGAGTTCATGGCGGGTCTCCGGAATTTCCAGCACCGTGATATTCCGATTGGTTTGAATCATGCGCTCCACGAGATACTCCTGAAACCCTCTATGCGGAGTCTCGTTCCCATAGGAAATCAACACAGTATGCTGTTCATTAATACCGTCATAGCGCATAAATTTTGAAGTACCGCCCTCATGTAAAATGAATATATTGAAATAATCCACAAAACCGGCCCACTGGGAATCCAGGCCTGCACCAACCAAATGCGCACCACTGCTGAAACCTCCGGCAATGCGAACTTCTTCACTGATGTTGGGCACGGTCGCTTTGATGCTCTCCAGCATGGGCTGCTGGAAATTCCAGAACTGATCGATCGTATCATCCGTAACGGCCAAACGCGGTATATCTCCGCCCGGATACGGCAGAGCCACGACTAGAAAGTTTCTAAAATCCACAATCTCAGGAACACGCTGAATACGATGAGATCCCTTGCCGCCGCCGAACCACACCAAGAGCGAAACCGGCTCCGTATCAGAATAATTATCAGGAATCCTGATTTCACAACCGGCTTCCAGTCCATCATGCATCTTTCCAAGCTCAGGGAATTGCAGCTGAACAACCGTTCCCGGAACCAGTTCGCGCTCGGTAGCGAATGTCATCAGGCATGTCATACACAACATGACCATCATAGACCCTATCGCTTTTAGAGGACCGACATGGCGCCTAAAGCGAAGCACACCCACCAAACCACCCAATATGATTAAATCTCTAACCATAATACCGAGGTAGTTCGTCTGAACCTCGGATTTTCCAAAGCAGCCGCACGAAATATCCAGCCCGCGCATCCATGCTGACAACACAACCAAAAGAAAAACGGTCATTAACAGAAGGAGCGCGGCCGCCGCGGAACGATGCCAAATGCTCGGACAAAGCAGCAGCATACCGCACACAATCTCGAAGGGAGGCAGATAAAAAGCCAGCGCCCAAGCCAACGAGTACGGCAGCAGCCGATACCCCTCTATATCCGCCAGAAAAACATCAGGCGTCATAAACTTTATTACACCCGCATAAATAAAAACCGCCGCGAGAATCAACCTAATAAAAAAAAGCAGGATCTTCACAGCTGCGACACCCTCTGCTTTTTCCAGCTTTCCCAACCGCCTTTCAGCACAAACACCTGCTTCATCTGAAACTCGGTCCGAAGCCGCGCAGCAATCACTTTGCTTGATCCGCACTGCCGGCTGTCGCAGTAGATAATCAGCGCCAGACCGGGATACCACAGATCCAGCACGCTGGCGATCTGCTCATCAAAATAAGCTTCCGTAAGATTCAGCGCACCGGGAATATGCTCCTGCTCATATTGTGATGGAGACCGCGCATCCAATAGTAGATACGGCTCACCCCACTGCTCTACCGTCCCAACACTCACTTCACCTTCTGCAAGCCGCATAGGATTCCATGCCGGTTTATGGGGAGAAAATAAAACGTTCAAAACCGCAGGCAATAACGGCAGAAGTACGATTACGGCAATAATCCACCCCGTCTTTTTTCCAGGCAGCTTCATATCCCTTCCCCCGTGCAGTAGGTCATCCAGTTCGGGATATAGTCCGCCGCCCCCGCGATCTCTAAAAGCTCCCAGTCGGGATTCGTGCCGACAATATTTTTCCACCGCCGGCTCCGCCGCCAATCGCCCATGTCACCGATCACAACCCGCAACGCATAAGAAGCCGACTCATCAATACCTTTTAAAAGATCACCTCCGGAAGGGCTCAGCAGTGTAACCCTGCCTGAATAGGTGTCTAAGAAATCGATTTCATTAATATCGCCGCACAACACCACGCAGGAATAATCATCCAAACAGAGTTCATGCAAAACATTCGTATCCGTCACAACGGTCATACATCCAACCAGATCGATCTGATCACGTATCGTATGCCCATACCGCTCTCCCAGCACATCTAGATCGGGATTAACCAAAAGAACCCCGTCAGCTTTCTCTCCAACCTGAATGCAGCCGGGCCGATGGACCACCTCCGGCTTACCCGGCATAAGACGAGCTGCACCATGCAGCCCAATGAAACAAAACAAAGCGCACACACCAGACAGGCCGAACTGCTTCCGGTCGGGCCACTCGCCCCTACACAAGCGCTGTACCATGCAGAGTGCTAATAGAAACAACGGAACAAGCCATAACCACAGCAGCGTCAGCACCGAACTGAACACACCGCCTACCCCCAAAGCAAACCAGCATGAAAAAGCGGTAATCCGCAGCGGTGTTTGCTGCGCCGGAAAGCAAAGCTGCAAGATCAGCATCCACGCACATATATAAACTGCCTGAAAAAGCAGCCCATATTCCGACATCCAGGTCAGGTGCGAATTCACCAGCGAAAGATAGGTCCGATCATCATCGGGTGTTTGATACCACTGCTGATATACACTGGACGCAGTGCCATGCCCCCAGCCGGATGGAGCCCCGGCAATCATCCGCATCCCGGAGGTATAAAGCTTCACACGGACATTTGCCGATCCATCATTGCCGCTGGTCATATGGGCCAGACGCTGACCGGTTCCAACCTCCATTGAATAGACAAACAACACGATGATAAAAATGAGTAATGAAATCCCACGACGCCATATGCCGGCTGACATAGACCATAAGGGACGATTTAATCGCCACGAAAAGGCACAAAAAGCACGAGAACCAAGGGGATTTGATCTTTGTGTTCCATGCGCTTCTTTGCGGCGATTCCTGCATTTGGCTCGGCTCAAGGCCGACAAGATGTCGGCGGTACGTATCGCCCGAAACCCGCGGACTCCAAACTGAAACCAAAGCATCAGAAGCATCCCAACCGCTAAGGCCACAATGCCGCCGCGCGATCCCGTTTGGATCAGGAATACACCGCATAAAAATGAAAGCGGCAGGCTGACCCAAAATCCCCAACGAAACCGCAGCGCCGGCCACCAACACAAGAGAAATAGAATCGCCAGCAACGTTCCCGTCTTATTCGGGCTCGACGGCCCCGCCCCGAACCAGTCCAGTCGAGTCGCAGGGAACAAAAATTCATGGATTACTTCGGTCATTTTCCTGTTTTACCGGCCGGTACCCATCCAACGCAAAGACGACAAGCATATAAGGCACACAAAGCTTTGCGTGACTCAGTGATCTCTGCGACTTTGCGTTTAATAGCCCACATCAAGCCCCCATGGTCTTTGTGTATTTTGTGCCTTTTCGTGGCAAAGACACCAACCCTCACTCCAAATTCAGTATGGTACCCCAGGCCTTCGCAATCTCCTCTGTCGGCAGAGGAACCATCACATCCTGATCCATATATTGGGCCGCAGCATCCGCTTTAAACACCTCACTGTTAATATGATCCCCAATGAAGGCGGGATGCTGCATCAAAGTGAACCGCTCCTTCGGACTTCCAACCCAATCCGGATTTCGTGCATCCGGCAGAAACTGAAGACTGTAGTCAAAAAAAGCCCGCGACAGCTTGCGCGTGGCCGCGCTGTCATTGTGCCCCAGATTTTCCTCCGCCCGAAAAATCATGTGATACCCTTTACTCCGCGCCGACTCATAAAAACGTATACCCGCCGGATAGCCATACTCCCGCGTTCCCGTCGTCACCAACCAAAGGGCTGATTTCCCCTCCTCCTCCACCAGATCATAACTGCTGTTGATGTGGATATGGATTGCATGGAAATATTCAGGAAACCGCATCGCCAACCGATGTAGCGTCTGCGCTCCACCGCTCATTCCATAAGCCATCAGATTATGTTCAGGAAGATTATACTTTTTACAAAGCCGCTTATACCCATTCTCCCAGTCCCGAGCCCGGCGGTCATAGACCCGCAGTTCTTTCCGATATTCGGAAGGGTCCATTTCATCACCGCTGACCCCGATTTTATATCCCTTCGGATTCGTCCAAGAAATCAGCGCCAGATTATTCTTGTCCGCAAATTGTACTAATGATGAAAATTTGCCCTTCGCCTTCAGGTATCCTTCAACCACCTTCGCATCGGTCGACCAAATACAAACCGCCAACACACCGCGCACCCTATACTCTTCTCTATCCTTCGCATCCTCATAAAAGATCCGGCCATTAGGAAAACGAACCAGAAACGTCATCTCTCCCGAAGCACTCAGCTTTGACCGCTCCGTCAGGGAATATATATGTTCTGCAGCATTACAGGTTGCGGATAGGGAAATGAACAATGCGAATGAAGGCAGAAATAGTGAAATGCGAGACACGATCGCTCCCCCGGAACACACTATTTATATTGGCTCAGATCCATCGGCTTTGAATATTTATTTATTGGTCCCACACGGGGACGGTTTCTAGCCTCAGCTTCATATTCCCGTTTAGCCTCCACAGACCTCATTAAAACTTCCAGTTCCTCAGCGCTTGGCAAAAAGTCTCGAACAAATAAAGAAAAATTCTCACCCTCGCAGGTCAGATTCACATCACCAAAACCATTAGGAATGAATATCTCTTCCTTTACGGACTCCTGCCTTCTAATATTAAATATATATCGCTTCTTAGTTTTATTAATAAGATTTTCACGTTCCACATGAACAACAGCTTTTAAATCCTCCTTTTCGGACAACCACACGGAAAATAAACTACGATCCCCTGAAGCTGGAAGCATATATACTCGATCCTCACTAATACCTGGACCTAGTTTCAATGCGGATCGAAATTGGATGGCCATATCATTTTGTAACTTTATCGATTCCCCTAATAACTCTAGATATGTTCCAATAATTGAAGCACTAGTTAAAGCTTGGCAGTTATCCCAGCGCTGCAACTCCCCAGAATCTGGCCGTAGGTGATATGCATATTCGCAGTCATAAAAGAATGAGTCATAAGTAACTGCATTTGAAAACTCAGTGTATGCTTGAGCAAATAGCATCTCATCATCTGTGAGAATGCAATACTTAACCCTCTTACCTAAATCGATAGACCCCGCGCTGTCATCTCCCAATAAGATCTCAATCTCTTGCTTAATAACTGCATTGTTTTTCGTTTTTACCTCGTCCGGAGAAATGTCCTCAATATCAACTTCAATGTAATAGCTTTCCTCCAGAGGTAGCCCAGCAATCTCCAACACATGAGTTAAACCACAAATTGCGAATACTGGATCCGCTAGAGTTAAGAACAAACTAATTAGAATCAGTAATTTTTCTTTCAAAAAAACCTCCACGGCACATTCACCTTTTTTCACAGCTCAAGTTACCGCAAGACACCTAGTTATGAACTTGCGGTATCCCAAAAACAATCAATCTCCACTTCGATAGCAGTCAGAAACCTTGGCCTTTGGAACATCCTTATTAAAGGGCGTAATTGAGTCAAGCTCGCTACAATCCGAACCGATATACCTATGATAGTAAAAGGTATAAGGCTCATTCGTCATCGTACAATTTTTCCCATACGCATATCCATTGCATTCCTCCTCCTTGAAACGCTGTGGATCAATGTAACCACTATTAGATCCAACAGAAGTACAACAATCGGCAGCCGAACAGGAAAGATAATCTCGATCTTGCCCTTTCCCTTCATGATCACAACCATCAGTTGCATCAACATACAATGCTCCACATACAGTCCCTATTAATAAACCAATCAGCATAATTTTTCTCATTACCATCTCTCTTCTTTTATCTTATTTGTGTTTAATTCTCACACTACGTTCGTTCCCATCCTTATCGTATGAAATCCTATATAAAAAACCACCCTCTCCAGGTATATTGACGCTCCCACTTCTTGCTTTTCCACTATTACCCGCCAGCGTTAAAATAATATTTTCTGTTAAGCCTAGCCCTTCCGAGTCCACATATGTTCTGCTACCGCTTCTCCAATCCGTAACCACCCGCTCCCAACGAACTGGATTCGCAAGAGTCCTAAGAATCCAGAGGCTGGTGTTCACGCGCCATTTGCCAATGGAGCCGCCCGTCAGACAAAGTTCATCACCGCACAACGACGGGAAACCGGTTTTCATGTCCCAGGTCAGATTCAGCTCCAGCAGATCGCCGACACCTTCAATCGATCCATAATGGCTGGGCTTTTCTATTTTCTCGGGATCTTTCTTTTTCGGACGAGGATGAAACTTTTCATACAGATCCAAATGACCAGCCAGCACCATCAGCTCCCGGGGCGGTATATCAAAAGCTTTATACTCAAAATCAGCACGTTCACCATCGGCAGCCACAACAGATGAGAGCAACTGAACC
>JGI12210J13797_10011934_pt1 | contig 11340 bp, 6 predicted proteins | sample ElkSlonscriptome_3_FD_13797 | JGI IMG/M metagenome (IMG submission 13797) | reverse complement strand
CGCTTCCGCTTCAAGCGCGAGTTTCGGGCGGCGGCCCGCCTCACCCACCCGCACTGTGTTCGTAGCTTCGAGCTCGGGGAGCACGACAGCCAGTCGTTCTTGACCATGGAGTACATCCGCGGGGGGTCCCTGTCGCTGAGTCGCTGGCACAGCGCCGCGGCCGCGGTGAGTCTGACCCTCCAGCTACTCGCCGGCCTCGACTACATCCACGCCCAGGGCATCGTCCATCGTGACATGAAGCCGCAGAACATCCTGGTCGATCACGTCGACGACGGTGGCGACGAGGCCGCGTCCGTTCACGCTCGCCTGGGTGACTTCGGCATCGCGACGGTCGGTGACTTCCGGGACGAGGACACCAACGTAGGCACGGTGCTCGGCTCGCTGCGCTACATCCCGCCCGAGACCCTCGAGCGCGGCGCGGTGGACCCCCGCTCCGATCTGTACTCGACGGGCATCATTCTCTACTGCCTGCTGGCCGGGGAGCATCCCTTCGGATCGAGCAAGCGCAGCCCGCGAGAGTGGCTGGTGCTGCATCGCCGCGGCCGGATGACGCCGCTGTCCGAGCACCGACCCGAGCTCCCGCCCGCGCTGGTCGAGATCGTTCACGGGATGTGCCGGCGCGATCCCGACGAGCGCTTCAGCGACGCCGCGAGCGTGCACGATGCCCTCTGCGGGCTGCTCCCCCGCCTGAGCGACGACTCGCCGAAGCTGGAGCATCCGCCGCTGCTTCGCCGGCCCTACCTGGCCAGTCCGACGTTCGTCGGCCGCCGCGCCGAGGTCGAGACGCTCCGCGACTTCTGCCACTCGAGCATCCGAGGGGAGCGAGGACCCAGCTCGCTGATGATCCGAGGGGAGGCCGGACGGGGCAAGTCTCGCTTGCTCCGCGAGCTGCTCATCGAGACGCTGGAGGGACAGGCCCTGGTGTTCATCGGCACGTGTCGCGCGGAGGGCCACGCCGCGTATGCGCCGCTGGAGGAGCTCATGATGAGCCTGGCCAAGGTCGCGGCGCGACAGAACTCGTGGGGATCAGACACGGGACCGCTCGACGTGGCGTCCCGACCCGCGGCCGGGTACGACGACCCGACCGTGGACGTGCCCGTGGCCCACAGCGCCGAGCCGGTGCTGAGCGGGGCAGAGATTGCGCTGCTCAGCGCGGATGCGACCAGGCCCACGGACAACGCGACGGGCCGGCTGTACTCCCACGAGCACTGGACCGCCCAGATGCGGGCGCTGAGCGGCGATCAGCCCGTGCTCATCGTGGTCGAGGATCTCCAGTGGGCCGACCCTCCGACGCTTCAGCTGCTGTCGAGCTTCGCACGGGCCATCGCGACCGCGCGGGAGACGGGACACGGATGGGCGGCGGGGATCGTGGTCACCCAGCGCCCCGCCGATCATCCCGACGTCGCGGCGTATCGCGAGGGCCTCGGCGCCTACGGCACCCTACAGACGATCGACCTTCCGCCGCTGTCCGAGGACGCGGGCGCGGCCCTGGTGGCGTCGATGCTCATGACCGATCCGGCGCGGCTGCCTCGGAGCTTCGCGGCACCGCTGTTGCGCAAGGCGGAGGGCAACCCGCTGTTCCTGTCCCAGTTGCTGCGTGCGTTGCTCGACCAACAGCGCCTGCATCGCGATCGGAGCGGGCAGTGGCAGCTCGACGCCGAGACCCTCGAGGGAGCCAACCTGCCGGGATCCGTCGACACCGCGATCGGCGATCGAGCGGCGCGGCTGGCGACGACCAGCAAGCAGATGCTGTCGGCCGCGGCCGTCGCCGGACGCCGCTTCGAGCTGCCGATGCTCCAGGCGGTGACCGGCTGCGGCGAGCTGGTGGTCCTCGACGCGGTGGACGAGCTGATTCGCAGCGAGTTCATCGAGGATGCTCGGGGGGACTATCGCTTCGTCCACGACCGCATTCGTGAGGCGATCTACGACGCGCTGACCGGTCCGCAGCGGGTGCAGCTGCACGCCAGGACCGCCCGGCACCTGAGGGCCCACTCCGCGCAGGATGCGGCGGTCTGGCCGCTGCTGGCCCATCACTTCGCTCGGGCCGAGGAGCACGAGCAGGCCTACCGATACGGGCTGAGGGCCGCCGACCGAGCGTCGGGGCGCTGCGCCCACGGGACCGCGGTCGAGCTCTATGGCGCGGCGCTGCGGTCGGCCGAGCAGCTCGACGACGTCCGGGTCGACAGCGAGGTGTACGAGCGCCAGGCCGACGCGTGCGCGGCGACCGGTCGATACGGCGACGCGGTGGCCGGCTACGCGAAGCGACTGGAGGCGCAGCCGCCCCAAGACGAGCGGGTGATGGTGTTGAGCAAGCTCGCCCGCATGCACCACACGCAGGGGCTCTATGAGGAAGCGGCCCACGCTCTGGAAGACGTGATCCGGCTGACGGGTCTGTCGCCCCCGCAGACCGAGTGGGGGCTGCGCCTGCGGACGCTCGGGCTGCTCATCGTCGCGCTTCTGCCCCCGATGCGATGGCGAGGATCGGCGTTGCTCGGCGAGGTTCGGGCGCGGAGCTGCTCGCTGCTGACCGAGTGCTGGTACATGGTCAACAACACCCCGCGGGCGATCTACTACACGCTGCTCAACGTGCTCACGGCCCGCCGCCTCGGTCCGACGCCGGCGTCGGTGCGCGCGTTCTCGGTGCACGGGTTGACGATGAGCAGTCTGGGCCTGTACGGGCTGAGCCGACGATACCTGACCCGGGCTCGCGCCAACAGCGAGCAGATCGTGGTGCCGCCCGCCGACCTCTCGTACCTCGAGTGTCTGGGCGGGCTGTGCCATTTCATTCAGGGAGACGTCGATCGGGCCATGGCGTCGCTCGACACCGCGGGCCGATGCTTCAGCCACTCGCAGAGCATGGAGGCCCGCAGCCACAGCTACTCCAACCGAAGCATCATCTACATCTTGGCCGGACAGCGCTATCGACTCTGCGCGAAGCTGGCCGAGCAGATGCGCGCGCTCGGTGAGGAGCTCAACGACAACCGCTTTCGCTCTTGGTACTTCCATCACGGCGGGCTTCGGCTCGCCCGGTCTGGAAGGATCGACGAGGCCATCGACGCGTGGCGACAGACGATCGAGCTGGCCGAGGCAGCCCACGATCGTCTCATTCAGCTCGCGGCGAGCGACCACCTCGCGCTGTTCTTGGCCCTGCGGGGAGACGTGGAGGAGGCTCTCGAGTACGGTATGAGCGCCTCCCTGGTGGCGGTGCAGATGGAGGTGAGGCTGTTCATGTCGGTCGACGTGGGCTTCTTGACAGCCGCGGCGGTCGCGGTCGATCGAGGCATGACCCTATCGTCGGACGTTCGCGGTCAGGTTCGGCGGGTGCTGCGAAAGCGACCGCCGGCGGTCAAGCCCTCCGTGGCCTCGCGCGAGTTGTTCGGGGTGGGCAAGGCGGCATGGCTCGCGGCGAACGGTGAAGAGGCGGACTTCGACGGACCGATCGGTCGCCTCCACCAGGCGAACATCCTCGGTGAGGCCTGGGTCGGTCATCACATCGCCGCGTTCTTCGAGCCGTCGCGCGCGGCCGAGCACGAGCGGGTCAAGGCGGAGCTCATCGAGGGGTTCATGTCGTGAGCGGAGCGGGGGGCCGCTCACACCGGCCGAAGCGTAGGGGCGGCCACGGCCCGCAGGATCATGTCGTGCAGCATGTCCTCGGCGAGCGGCTTGACCACGAACCGGTGGGCGCCCAGCTTGGCGAGCGCCTGCCAGTCGACCGCGCTGCCCACCCCGGTCATCACGATGATGGGGGTGGTCTTGGTCTGGGGCCGAGCCCGCAGGGCCGCCACCAGCTCCGCGCCGCTCAGGCCCGGCATGCTGAGATCGGTGATGACCAGTGAGGGCGGCTGGCCCTCGACCGACGCGAGCGCGTCCTGGGGATCGGAGTGGGAGACTAGCTCGGCGTGGGGCACCGCGCAGCGGACGATCTCCTCCACCAGCATCAGCGAATTGGGATCGTCGTCGACCACCAGCACGCGGAAGGGGGCGTGGGCCGGCCGGCCCAGCGCTCGCTGGGCGCTCAGCAGCGCGTCGCGGAGCTGCTGCGCGTCGGGGCGCTCGGCGGGCCGCGAGTGGAGCGCGCGCATCACGGGCTCGTCGAACGCGGAGGGCAGCGCGGGGTGGCGCTGGCTGGGCGGCACGAACTGCCCGCTCAGCTGCTGCTTCATCACCTCCACCAGGTCGCCCGCGGCGATCGGCATCGCGCCGGTGAGCAGCCAGTAGGCGGTGACCCCCAGCCCGTACACGTCGGCCTTGGGCGCCTCGCTCGGATCGTCGTGCCCCAGCAGCAGCTCGGGCGCCATGAAGCCCATGGTGCCGCCGATCCGAGCGGTGTTCCGCGGATCGGCCACGTGCCACGCCATGCCCAGGTCGGCCACCATCACGTCGAGTGAGGCCGACACGAGGATGTTGCTGGGCTTGATGTCGCCGTGGACCACCCCGTGCACGTGGAGGGCATGGACCCCGTCGCAGGCCTGGGTGAGCAGCCGGAGCGCCAGGTCGACCGCGACCGGGGGCCCGTGGTGCCGCTGCACCCAGCGCAGCAGCTCCTCGCCCTCGTGGTAGGGCATGACCAGGTAGGCGAAGCCGTCGACCCGGCCCACGTCGTAGATCTCGATCACGTTTCGATGGCGCAGCCGCGCCATGCTCTCGGCCTCCCGCGAGAACGATTCCCAGAACCGGGTGTCGCCTCTCTCGCCGGGGTGCATGATCTTGACCGCCACCGTGCGCTTGAGGCGGAGGTCGATGGCCCGAAAGACCATGGCCATGCCGCCCTGACCCACCGGCTCGATCAGCTCGTACTTGCCGTCGATGATCTGGCCCAGGCTCCCCAGGTGAGGACGCATCGTCCCTCCCCTCTCGTCGAGAAGAGCGGTAGGACGATCGGCCTGGTCGTTCGTGGACACGCGACGAACTCGTTCGTTGGGATCCCACTTCGCACGATCGTCAGGAGCGTTCGAATTGGACCAGCTGGATCCCAATGATCGGTGGCCGTCGCGGGGCGAGTCAACGGGAGTTCCCGATACCGCTCGCGTGTCGCGAGCGCACCGTGATGTCGTGGGCGCCCGCCCGCCCGGGGCTCACGTGCCCACGGCTGCGGCGCGCTCGCCCTCGAAGGGCAGCTCGGTCACCGCGTCGTCGGTGGAGGTCACCGTGGTGCGGCGCGCCCGGGGCGCCCGCCGGGAGCCCCGCTTGGACTTTCGCTGCGGCGGCGTCGAGGCCGGCGCGAGATCGATCCCCTCGAGCTGCTCTCGCAGCGCGGTGTCGTCTTGGGCGTAGATCTTGGCGTAGGCCAGGCCCCGCTCCGCTCGCTGCCGCAGCGCCGCCCGGCGCCGCTCCAGCTCGGCCCGGGCTTCGGCGAGCGCCTGCTCACTGCGGGTCACCTCGGCCGCCGCATCACGCACCTCGTCGGCCAGCCCCTCGAGCGTGCCGTGGTCGATGTCGGGGAAGCAGAGGGCCTTGGCGTGGGCACCGAAGAGATCGAGGAGGGCCACCAGGGAGGGGCCTACGGGGTCACGAACGGGGGTGATGCTGTCCATGTGTTCAGTTTATCGTCGACCTCGACCGGTTTCGTCAAGTTGCGTGACCAGCCCCGCTCTTGCGAGGCTCAGCCGTTGCCGGTCCTCGGCACATTCAACATCCGGCTGTTTCCCGACCGAGGGACCGACCCGGGCACGGTCGCCGAGCGCATCGCAGAGCTGGGCGCCGACGTGTTCATGGTGCAGGAAATCCGCGATTACGCGGCGTTCGACGCCATGCTCGCGGACGCCTCGGCGCGGTGCAACCGGGACTACGTGGCGAGCCTGGGGCCGATGTGTCGGACCAGCGAGCTGCGGCTCGGGGTGGTGCACGACCGTCACCTGTACCGCGAGGTGGTGCGCCGCACTCAGGCCCAGCTCGATCCTCAGGCCCGGTGCTCGTGCCGCGACGGTCACCCGCCGGCCTTGCTGTCGGTGCTCGAGGGCGACGACGGGCAGCGCCTGGCCGCGATGTCGGTGCACCTGCAGTACGGCGGTCGCCGCTGGATGTACCGGTCGCGTCGCGATCAGTGGCACCACCTCGTGGAGTCGATCGGTCGAGTGCGGGCCGAGTTCGGGACGCGGCTGGCGGTGGCCGGCGACTTCAACAGCACCGGCTACGTCGACGACGATCGCGGCGAGCGCAGGTTCATCCAGCGGATGGTGGCCGAGGCCGACATGGTGCTGGCCACCGCCGACGTGGGGTGCACCGCGTACTGGCGACCCAACCGGCGCACCCGCGACTACTCGCCCTCCATGCTCGATCACATCCTGCTCAGCGAGCCGCCCGCGCAGCCGGTGGAGGTGCTGGGCATGTGCGCGCAGCTCGGGGGCCGCCGTCGCCCCGCCGATCAGGGCAACCCCGACTTCCACGTGGTCTCCGATCACTGTCCGCTGCGCGTGGTGTGGTAGCGCGCGGCCGCCCGCGGGGCGGCCGAGCGGCTCCGTCGCGCGCGGGCACCTCGGCCGTCGCGCGGCGGAGGTGCCCGGAAACGAGTGGAGGGGCCGGCCGTCAGCCCTGGGGCGGCGGCAGCGGGTTCTCCTGGCACACCCCGATCTCGAGGATCGTGTACAGCAGCACCAGCTCCTGCGGCGACAGCCCCACGTAGTCGAAGAACTCGGCCGCGTGGTAGCTGGTGAACTGGATCCGGCCGCAGCCGTACACCCCGCTCACGGTCAGCGGGTGCACGCCTCCGCCCCCGCCCGGGCCCTCCAGCCAGACCTTGTGGCCCACGTCGACCTGGCCCCCCATGCCGTCGTCGACGAGCACCGGGTGGACCTGCTGGATGACCGACCAGTTGTCGACCGTGGTGACGTAGCCGGGCAGGTCGAACAGGGTGGGGTGGAACTCGTCGTTGAGCGGGTTGATGTCCTTGAGCGGGGCGGGCAGGGCCTGCAGCCACGCCAGCAGGTCCGGGTCGAGCACGTTGGCGTTGGAGTCGTACGAGCTGCCGTCGGCCGCGTTGGGCTCGCCCTGGAGGGTCTGGTAGTCGGGGAAGACGTGCTCCATCCACTCGTTGGCCCAGTCGGCCACGTACCAGCGCCCGCCCGCGGCCACCCAGTCGCGGATGTTCTGGATGGCGGCCATGTTCAGGCTGTCGAGGTAGTTGTCGCCGCTGCAGGGCACGAAGATGATGTGGTAGTCGTCGAGGCGCGACGGGTCGGAGATGAGCTGGGCGAAGGTGCCCTGCGAGGCGAAGCCGTCGCCGGCCGGGCCGCCGCCGTTGTCCCAGATGTCGAACGGCTCGGTGCCCGGCACCAGGTTCTCCGTGAAGCCCGTGATGCTGGTCTGGCCCAGCCCGAACTTGCCCAGCGCGTCCTCGATGCGGTCGAAGCTGCCGTAGCCCACCGCGATCCGCGGGATGTACAGGCCCGCGGCCGGGTCGTTCTCGCCGGGGAGGGAGGTGAGCGCGGTGCCCAGCGGGGTGGTGCCCTCGGCGATGTCGATGGGCGTCACCCGCATGAACTGGCCCTTCTGCACCACCAGGTAGCGGTCGTTGCCGGCCTTGGTGTCCAGTTCGAACGAGCCGTCGATGTCGGTGAGGGTGAAGAAGTCGTCGCAGCTGACCTGCTGGCACTCGTCGCAGTAGACGTTCTGGGGGATGCCCTGGGGCTCGACCACGGTGGTGTAGACCAGCGCGTTGCTGATGGGGATCTCGCCGTTGGGGGCGAACACGGTGCCGGAGAGCGTGGCGTTGGTGCCGGCCCCGGTGCAGCCGCCCTCGCCCGCGTCGGAGATCCCGCCCACGTCGAAGATGGGGGTGTCGGTCTCGAAGCCGTCGTCGTCGGTGGTGCCGGGGGCGGTGGTGCCGGGCCCCGAGGCGGTGCCGTCGGCACTGTCGTCGGGGCCGCCGTTGGTGGTGGCACTACCCGAGGCGGTGACCCCGTCGGTGGCGAGCGGCGACGTGGTCGCTTCCTCTTCTTCGGGCGGGGTCTCGCCGGCACACGCGAGGGGCAGGAGGGTGGCGAACACGAGGGACGAGCGTCGAACGAGCATGATGTCGATTCCAATGGCGAGGACGCCCGGCGGCGACGGGCCGGACCCTCGGGAGATACACATGGATGCCCGGGTGAGGGGCAATCCTTCAATCAATGTGTCCGGCCATTCTACCCCCTCTGGCGGGGGAACGGCTCGTGACTTCTCAGCGCAGGCGGGGCCAGCCGAGCGCCACCAGCCCCAGTCCCAGCAGGGCGGCCATCGCCCCGCCCGCGAACACGAAGCGAGCCCAGGGCGGCGTGCGGGCCGACGAGCGCCCCGCGGCCGACAGCTCGGCCGTGGTACTCAGGAACGGCGTGGTGTGGCGCTCGAGCTGGTCGAGCAGGGCCTCGGCGTCCTCGTGCCACGGCAGCGCCGGCTCGTGATCGGGGGCCATCGCCGCCAGCGACACGTGGGCCCCGGGGACGGCGGGCGGCGGGAGGATCGTGAGCAGGCCGTCGGGGTCGGCCCGACCCATGTAGCCGCCCCACGACGAGCCCGAGACCAGCACCACGAGCATCGCGCTGGAGGGGGCTGCCTCCACCTGCATCCGCAGGCCCGCCGGCAGCTCCAGGCGGTGGCGGGGCCGCATCTCCGGCCAGGTCACCGATGCCCCGTCGACCTCCACCGTGCGCGCCGGGTGGGAGGTGAGGCCCAGGGGCTCGTCGGGATCGTGGGTGCGATCGCCGTCGAGATCGGCGTAGAGCCCGTGGGCGATGAACAGCTGGTCGACGTCGTCGCGCCCGTCGCCGTCGGCGTCGCCCCCAAAGGCCTCGTGGAGCGCCCGGTACAGCTCCGACACGTCGATCAGGTGCCCGTTGGCGTCGGGGTGCTCGCTGCGGAGCCCGGCGATCGCCGCCCACACCGCGGCGGGCGAGGCGTGGAGCGGATCGTCGTCGGGGGCGGCCGGGATCGTGGTGGCGCTGATGTGCAGCCCGGCGAGGGGGTCTTCGGCCTCGGCGATCGAGGCGGGCGCGGGCAGCACGAACCAGCCCTCGCCACCGGGGGGGAGCGTTCTGGGCGCGACCGGGGCGGTGCCCGTGAAGCCGGGCCCCTCCACCCGCACGTGCGCTGCGGTCACCTCCGTGTCGGTGGGGTTGCGGACCTGCCCCACCAGCCGGGGCGGGCCGGGTCCATCGACCACCAGGCGGGGCTCGAGCACCTCGAGGGTGGGGCCCGACGCCGCTCGGTCGCCGTCGACCACGTCCCACAGCAGGCTGGCCACCGCGACCGACTCCGTGCCGCGCAGGTCCCACGGGCGGTAGTCCAGCTCGAGGTCCAGCCATGCGCCGGCCACCCGGTAGCGGCCGGCGTCGGGGCGCTGCTCGATCTCTCGGGCCACCAGGGCCGAGAAGAAGATCGCGAAGCCCTCCGTCCACGCCTCGGAGCTGACGGGCGCGCGGTGGTAGCCGCCTCCCGGCACCTCGTCGCGAGCGCGGGGCAGGGCTCCGAACGCGGTCGCGAGCGCGTGGTGGCCCAGCTCGTGGTACTCGCGATCGTCGGGGGCGCCGAGGTCGTCGCGGGTGCTCGCCCGCGTGCCCAGCACCATGCGGGGGGCCAGATCGTCGTCGGGGTTGAAGCTCGACGGGCCCACCCAGTATGCGTCGTCCGGCGCGGCGATGGGGTCGTCCACCATCACCTGGAGCGGGCGGGTGGGGCGGATTCCCAGCTGCTCCATGAGCGCGAACCCGCGGCGCAGGCCGCCATATAGATCGAGCACGTCCGCGCCGCGCTCCGGGCCGCCGGGGGCGTGGGGGGGGCCGAGGGACACCTCGCAGCTCTGGGCCGGATCGACCGCGGCGCTCAGCTCCAGCGGTGCGCCGCTGCGGAGCAGCACGAAGCGGGGGGAGGCTCCGCCCTCGCCCAGCGTGACGAACACCTCGGCGGGGCCGGGGACGGCCGCGAAGGCGAATCGCCCGTCCGCGTCGGTCACCGCGTGGCGCGGCGCGGCGCCGTCGATCAGGCGGACGGCCATGCCGGGCATCGGGCGCTCCTCGGCGTCGACCACTCGGCCGCTCACGTCGCAGGCGGCCGAGACCACGGCGGGGCGGGTGAGGGTCAGGCCCAGGCCCACCAGCAGCGCGGGGGCGTAGCGGGCGATCACGCGGAGCTTCCTCGGAGGGAGGTGAGATCGGCTGGGTGGAAGCCGACCCACAGGGCCGTCCCCATGGCGGCGAGGCCGGCGATCAACAGGACCAGGCCCACCCACAGCATGGGCCCGGTGCTCCGGCCGTGGCGTCGGGTCGGACCGGGGCGGTCGGCGGCCTCGGGTTCCCACGAAGGGTTGGGGGCGGGGACCGTGGGGGCAGGAACGGTGGAGGAGGACCGGGGCGGGGGCGCAGCGCCCGGCGGTGGTGCGTGGTGCGGTGGTGCGGCGGGCGGGGGAGGGGCGGTGCCGAGGTCGGCGGAGGAAGCGGGACCGGGCGGTGGTGCGGCGGGCGGGGGAGGGGCGGTGCCGAGGTCGGCGGAGGAGGCGGGACCGGGCGGCGGCGCGGCAGCGGGAGCGACGGCGTCGGGTCCTCGCGACGGCGGAGCAGCATCGCCGAGGGAGTAGGCGGCGCTGGGCGAAGAGGGAGCGAGGCCGCCGGTGAAGCTGTCCTCGTTCGTCCCGGGCGGCGACGCGCCGAGGGAGTAGGCAGCGCTGGGCGAAGAGGGAGCGAGGCCGCCGGTGAAGCCGTCCTCGTTCGACGCGGGCGGCGGCGCGCCGAAGGAGTAGGCGCTGGGCGCAGAGGGAGCGGGGCCGCCGGTGAAGCCGTCCTCACTCGACGCGGGCGCTGCGTTGCCGAGGGTGTAGTCCGAGTCGGACGAGGGCGCATGTCCCATGGAGTAGACGGAGGGCGACGACGACAGCCCGCGCCCCAGCTGGTCGGAGGGACGCGCAGGAGGGGCGATCCGGGGCGGTGGCGGGCGCTGGCGGGCCGGCTGGGGCGCGACCGTCTTCTGAGCGAAGGGATCGAGGACCAGCTGGACCGTCGTCTCACCGATGCGGAAGATCTCACCGTCGTGCAGTGGACACGTGGTGATGCGCACGTTGCCCACCCAGGTCCCATTGGCGCTTCCTGCGTCGTGCAGCGACACCATGCCGCCCCGCGACTCGAGCTGGGCGTGCTGCCGGGACGCGGCCTGCTCCAGCAACACCACGTCGCACGCGGTGTCCCGCCCCAGGGTGATGGGGTGCCCGTCCCACTCGAAGATGCGCTCCTCTCGACCCAGCACCGGGGAGCGAATGCGGAGGACCGCCACTGCCCGCGACTCTAGCAGCCTGTGGTGAAACCCTCGCGCGACCATGACACCGCCCCCGCGGCTCGTGCCTCGTTGCTCATCGGTCGATTACGCCCGGTATTCGAAAGT
>JGI12210J13797_12133821_pt1 | contig 11341 bp, 6 predicted proteins | sample ElkSlonscriptome_3_FD_13797 | JGI IMG/M metagenome (IMG submission 13797) | reverse complement strand
GGCCTATAAGAGCCATCCGGCTGCATTTCCCACGCGCCCACGTTGTCCATCATCTGCGTGCGCAACATCCGCAGCACACGCTGCTGCGAGCGCGGGTCTAACACCGGAAAAATCACCTCTACCCGGTTCAGCAGGTTGCGGCGCATCAAGTCGGCGCTGCCACAGTAAACTTTCCTGTCCGACGGCGCATTGTGGAAGTAGAAGGCCCGTGTATGCTCCAAAAAGCGCCCAATAATGCTCGTAATACGAATATTCTCGCTCAGCCCCGGGATGCCTGGCCGCAAGCAGCTAAACCCACGGATCAGCATGTCGATCTTCACCCCGGCCTGCGAAGCCTCATATAGCTTCAGGATGATCTCGTCCTCTTCAAGCTGGTTCATCTTAAAGATGAGTCGAGCATCGCCGCCCTGCTGGGCCACGGCAATCTCATGATCGATCAGCTTCAAAAAGCGCTTCTGCAAATACTCCGGGGCCACCAGCAACCGCTGATAATCGGTAGACGGCGCATACCCCGTCAGCCGGTTAAACAGTCGGCTTACATCCTGGCCGATCTGCTCATCACGTGTAAACAGCCCCACATCCGTGTATAGCTTCGCTGTGGCCGCGTTGTAATTGCCCGTGCCCAAATGCACATAGCGCCGCACGCCGTCCGCCTCTTGGCGCACCACCATCGCTACCTTAGCGTGCGTCTTCACCGGGAGTTCCTCCACGCCATAGATAACGTGTACCCCCTTCTCTTCCATCGCCCGCGACCATTCCAGGTTATTTTCCTCATCGAAGCGCGCCTTTAGCTCCACCAGCGCCGCCACCTGCTTGTCGTTGTCGCGGGCTTCCATCAACGACTTCACCACCGGGGAGTTCTTGCCCACCCGGTAGAGCGTCGTCTTAATCGCTAGCACCTTCGGGTCTCTCGCCGCCCGCCGAAAGAATTCCTCCACCGGCAGAAATGAATCATACGGGTGATGCACCAATATATCCCGCTCCCGGATGGCATCGAACAGTGTCGGCACGTTTTGGAAGGCCGGCAACATCCGGGGCACATGCTTGTCATCTCGGAGCTGTGGCTGGTCAATCTGTCCGTAGAGTTCCAACAGGCTGGCCGTCCCCAGCGTGTTCTCCACCATGTACACATCCCGCTCCGGGATCACGTTCAACTCTTCAATCAGCCGATCCAGCGTCCGCTTGCTAATCGTGGTCGGCACCGTCAGCCGCACCACCGGCCCAAACCGCCGCTCGCGCACGCTTTCTTCAATCAGCGCGCTCATGTCGTAGTCTTCGTCCTCCTCCTCCTGCTCGGACTCGTAATCAATGTCCGCGTTCCGTGTCACGCGGAAGGGATGCGCCTCTAAAACCTCCATCCCACTAAACAGCATATCCAGGTTCTGGGCAATCAAGTCCTCCATCCACAAGAACTTCATCTTGGCAGCGCGCACCTCAGTCTCCGTGCCACCATTCCTGCCCAGCACATAAGACAGCGACAACACCCGCGGCAGAATATCCTCTGGCACCTTCACCCGCACAAACTCCGGCTCGCTGCCGTCCTCGCTCTCCCGGTTTAGCCAAACCGCAAGGCTCAGGCTCAGGTTGCTAATGAAGGGAAACGGGCGCGCATGATCTACTGCTAACGGCGTTAACACCGGGAAGACCTCCCGCTCGAAGAACTGGCGCGCCGCCCACCGTTGCGCCTTCGGGAGCGAGGCCACCTTCACCACCGCGATGCCCTCGTGTCGTAGCAACGCCAAGACCTCTTTCAGCGTCTCGCGCTGCTGCTTCACTAAGTCCATCACCACGTCCCGGATGGTGTAAATCAGCTCGTTGGGCTTATAGCCGTCTGGCCGGGTGCGTGTGATGCCTGCGTTTAGCTTGTCGTGCTGGCCCGCCACCCGCACCATATAAAATTCGTCGAAGTTGTTGCTAAAGATGCCCAGGAACTTGAGGCGCTCCAACGGTGGATTGTTTGGGTTCTGGGCCTCCGCCAGTACCCGCGCATTAAACTCGATCCAGGCTAGCTCCCGGTTCATAAAGGTCTCGGAATTCAGTTCGAGTGGCTTTTGTTCGGTCATACGGCTGTCCTCGTGGTACAACATTGTGCAGAATTTAGCTTATTATAACGACTACAGGCCGTACCCACACCGCTAACGAAAAGGGACGACCCCAGGCCGTCCCATCTTCGCTACATCCATCTCAAATTAAGACGAAATGGCTACTCGTTCGTAGCATCGGCCTCATAGGCGTAGTACAAACGCGCACCCACGCCGCCTTCGCTTTCCAGCTTCGCCGCTGGCAGGCCGTGCACCAGTTCAATCTCCGTCCCAGCGCGGAAGGCCCGCAACTTCAGGTCGTTGGCTAGCTCCACGTCCACTGGCGGGTAAGTCAGCACCAGGGTTTCTACCCGCTGCTCGATGAGCGCCTGCACCACATCTGCGTGGCCCAGCGCGCCGCGTCCGCCGGCCTTAGCGAAGTTAATCACCTCGTCCACCAGCTCATTTTCACGCTCACGCTCGTGCACCAACGCCGTTTCCATCACCGCGTCCAGCAGTTCGCTGTCGTTCTTGTTGAAGGAAGCCGGAGCGGCCCCTGCTAGGTTCCGCTTGATGTCGTCCGGCAGCAGGTCGACAAAAGCGTGGGCGGCCTTGTCGTCCCCGCTTACAATCAAGCGCGGATTGCCCATCTCGGCCAGTAGCTTACGCACATGCTCGGCCACGTCGTTATAAAAGCGCCGCCGATGCGCATCAACCATAGCATCGTACTGGTCACGGTTGTTGCCGCCGGGCTGGCGCGCATCGTTGGAGGGGTTGTTGGTCGCGGGCATGACCGTCTTCTCCCGGAAGTCGTAGCTTTCCAGCTCCATTTCCATATCGCCCTCGGCGTCTGCCCCGCCCATGTAAGCGCTGGTGAAGCGTGCCTGTTCGCTGTCCACCTGCACGATTAGGTAGCGCTCGTACTCATCCAACGTCCACAGTAGCGGCGTCAACAGCGGCTCACCATAGTGATACTGACTGTCGATGGGCAGCGGCAGTTCATGGGTGTGAATCTGGTTCACATCGACGAACATCACCAACGACTTACCCGTCGGTATAAAGCCGGAGAGGAATCCCTCCACCTGCTCCCGAATCTGCTTCAGCTTGTCGCGCTGCTCGGTGGTGGTGGTGGCCTCTGCCGCTTGGCTCAGCGCGTTCTTAGCCTCAATGCGCCAGGCCGGGTTCTCAGATTGGTTCTCTTGGCGGGCGTTGTCGGTGTGTAAGTATAAAGAAAAGACCTGCTTGTCTAATTCGTCAACAATGCCACGAACATGATTCAAATCAATCATGAATTGACCAAAACCTCCTATGAATGTTGTCTGGTAACGATGTTGCACTTGTACAGTTATCTATCCTCATTGTGTTGATGATAGCCAGCCAACCATAGAAGCACGTAAGAGCGGCGTGTGAATAATCGCACACGGGCCAGCGCGCCACGTAAGACGGGCACGTCCGGGCCTGTCGAAACTATGCAAGCCAAAAATATTCAAAAGGAGCGCACACCATGCCAAAGGTAAGCTACAAAGGCACCGTCATTGCCGAGAGCGACGCAACCGAAGTGGTCGAGGGCAACCACTACTTCCCGCCCAGCGCCGTTAAGCAAGAATATCTGGAATCTACCGACCATCACACCACCTGCCCCTGGAAGGGCGAGGCGTCCTATTACAATATCGTGGTAGATGGTGAGACCGTCAGCAACGGCGCCTGGTACTACCCGGAGCCGAAGCAAGCCGCCAGCCAGATCGAAGATCATGTTGCTTTCTACAAGTCCCGCTTCGACATCGAAGGCTAGGCTGCCCCATTAGTCCGCCTCATCTGCATTCACCGTCGGTAGCTCGATGGTGAATGTAGACCCACGCCCCACTTCACTTTGCACATATACCTCGCCCCCGTGTTGCCGCACCACCGTTTGTACAATCGCCAGCCCCAGCCCTGTCCCCGGCTCCTGCCGATGCGCGTCATTCGCCACCCGGTAGAACTTATCGAAAACCCGATCCAGTTCGTCCGCCGGAATCCCCGCGCCGTTGTCTGTTACCCCCATCCGAAAAACACCCGCCGGGTTAGCCTCCATCCACACCCGCACCTCACCCCCACGCGGCGTGTATTTGATCGCGTTGATAATCAGGTTGCTTATGGCCCGCCCCATTTTCGGCTTGTCAATGCGAACCAGCGGCACGTCCGGCAGAATATCGACGTCAAAGCGAATATCTTTTTTGGCCGCGCTCGCCTGGAACGGATTCACATACTCTGCGAAGAAGAAAATCGGATCGGCCACCTCTAGGCTTAGGCTGTTGCCCGTCTCCAACTGTGCAATCTCCAGCAATTCTGTGAGCAACCGCTGCATCTGCCGGGAGCTTTGCAGCACCCTCTGCGTGTACTCGTGCAATTGCTCATCCTGCCGAATTGGCTCGGAATCGGCCAGTAAGTACGTGTAAGACATAATCACGGTCAGCGGGTTTTTCAGGTCGTGCGCCGTAGACCGCAGCAAATCCTGCTGCACCTCAGACAGCCGCTCATAATAACGGTGTTCTTCCTCGCGCAACTGCTCAATTTCCTGCTGTTGGTAACGTAACCGTAGGTGCGTTTCCACCCGCGCTAGCACCTCCTCTAGCTGGAAGGGCTTGGTGATATAGTCCACCCCGCCCACATCGAAGGCCCGCACCTTGTCTAACGTGGCATCTAGCGCACTGATGAAAATCACCGGGATGTCCCGAGTGGCCTCGTCTGCCTTAATCCTCCGGCACAGTTCATACCCATCCATGCTCCCCGGCATCATAATGTCCATCAGAATTAACTGAGGCGGGCTGTGGGCAATCGTCCTAAGCGCCATTTTCGCGTTGGTCACCCCCCGCACCGTATACCCACTGTAGAGGAGCATGTCCGATAGCACCTGCAAGTTCTCTGGCTTGTCATCGACCAGTAAAATGTCATTGGATTCTGTCATGTCGTGTCGTCCCGCAGCCAATCAAGAATTTTTTCGAACTCAAAGCGCTCTATGCAGCGCTGCATAGCCGCCGCCATCTCTGGCCGATTCCCCTCTATCTGCCGGACAACGTCCAGGCAAGCGGCCTGGTTGGCCGTCACAGCCGCCTCGGTCAGCCGCTCGCGCAGCGCCGCAGGCAAATCCGCCGCAGAGCCAGCCGCCAGGCGCGTTGGCTCCGGCAGCGGCGGCTTAACTGCGTACACATAGGCCAACTCCAAGTGCTGCTGCATCTTTTCCAGCAGTTCGCCCTCACGGTAAGGCTTCGCCAGATAATCGTCGCAGCCCGCCTGCAAGATGGTGTGCCGCTCTCCATCGTGGGCATTTGCCGTCAACGCCAAAATCTTAATATCCGCGCCGTTCGGCAGCGCCCGGATTAGCCGTGTTGCTTCGTAGCCGTCCATCACCGGCATCCGCACATCCATCCACACCAAATCCGGCGACCAGATGCGCACCTGCTCCACCGCTTCCCGTCCGTTCTTCGCCACCTGCACAGAAAAGCCGATTTCCTCTAGCAAACGCCGAAGAATCATGCGGTTGTTGTACTTGTCCTCCACCACCAACACCCGGTACTCTGGCTCACCCTCTGCCAGGCCCACCGCCTGCCCCACTGGTTTTGTGTGCTGCGCCTTGCCCGGGTAAGCACTCACATTAAAGCTCACCCGCGTGCCGGCCCCCGGCGTGCTATCAATCTCGATGTCACCGCCCATTGCCTGCACAAAATCGTGGCTGATGGCTAATCCTAGCCCGGTGCCCTCCCCAAGCAAATTGTTTCTCGCCTGGGAAAATGGCTGTAGCACTTCGTTCAACTGCGCCGTTGGGATGCCAATTCCAGTGTCTTCCACAGTGAAGCACAGTTGCAACTTACCCGGCCCCACCTCCGTGTGCTCAGCCCGCACAGCCACCCCGCCCTCATCGGTAAACTTGATAGCGTTGCCCACGATATTCGTTAGCACTTGCCGCAGCTTACCTTTGTCTGCATAGACCCAGCGCGGTAGCTTTGTCATATCTTCTACATGCAGTTGAATGCTTTTCTCGTTGGCGCGGGCCTGTAGCAGCATCTCCACATCGTCCAACAACTGATGCAAATCAAAATGTGTTGGCTGTAACGCTACCTGCCCAGTTTCAATCCGCGCCAATGCCAGCACATCGTTAATCATCCTCAGCAAGTGGTCGCCGCTTTGCGAGATCGCCCGCAAACTCTCGTGGTGCTCTGTCATCAGCTCATCGTTGCGCTCCAAAAGCTGCGTAAAGCCCAAAATCGCATTCAGCGGCGTGCGTAGCTCGTGGCTCATTGTCGCCAAAAACATATTCTTGGCGGCATTGGCATCTTCTGCCTTCTCCTTGGCCGTCAGTAGGTCGGCTTCTACCTTCCTCAAATCGTTGATCGCCGCCTCGCTCCGCTCCAACAGCCCCCGCAAGTGCTGTGTCGCCGCCTGCACCGCCGCCGCGATAATAAACAAAATCATCGCCGGGACGATCATCACGGCCCACTGCGCCGCACCGTCGAACGAAAGCACCGGCAAGGGCACCATCTGGCGCACGACCAAGCTAACCAGATATAGAAGCAAAATTTCTACAGTCCAGAAGTTGATAATGCGCTGCGACGAAGACACTAACGTCGCTACTGTGATGATGACTGCGCCGCCTAGCACCCCGATAAGATACAGGTCGTCGCTCGTCAGCATCAAGAACAGCAACACCTGCACCGACCCCGTGCTTAAAAACAGGCGCGACGCCAAGCGCGTTCGCCAGGCCCGTGCCAGTAAAGCGCTCACGATGCAAACGATAGCTTCGATCCCAAAACTGACCGCGATAATTTGTGCCGTCCACATTGGGCTTACCCAAAAAGACGCTGTGGCCGCCGCAGAAATAACCACACACGTCATCATTGTCCACATCAACATGCCAAAGAGCATGTCACGGTGATATTGCTGATAGAGCGGCAGGCTTTCGGTGATGTCTGGCCTGGTCGTCATGTTTACTGCCACTTTTTATAAACAGTTTGCTGCTTATAAAAATTAATATAGAATTGCCTCTTTTACAACACAGCAATCTTAAATCACTTGAAATATGCCCAAAAACGAATCCAATCCAAGCCACAGTCCTACCTGCCGCCTACCTACGAATCCTGTATGATAGGAACCACCTGAATGCGAGAGGCTCCCTGAAGCATGTCATTTCTCACCCCACTTGCGTTTCTCGGCGCGCTACTGGCCGCCCCTATCATCCTCATGTACATGCTGCGTCTGCGCCGCCGAGAGGTACTGGTCTCCTCTACATTTTTGTGGCAGCAAGTGCTGCAAGACAACGAAGCCAACACCCCCTGGCAACGCCTGCGCCGTAACCTGCTGCTTCTGCTACAGTTGCTTATCTTGGCCCTGCTGGTTTTCGCGCTGGCCCGCCCTTTTATGACGGTTCCCGCCGTCTCTACCGGGCAAATCGCCCTGCTGCTAGACGCCTCCGCCAGCATGAACGCCACAGACGACAGCGGCACCCGCTTTGCCGCCGCCCAGCAGCAAGCCCTGGAAATTGTCGAGACCATGAGCAACGAGGACAGCATGACGGTTATTCGTGTGGCTGGCGTGCCGGAGGTGCTCGCCCCACGCACGCAAGACCGCGCCGAGCTGCGCGAGGCCATCTTAGGGGCCGCCCCCTCGCAAACGCAGGCCGACTGGAGCGCCGCCCTCACCCTGGCGGCAGGCACCGCGACGGCCAGCGCCAATGACTTCAGTGTGGTTATCATCGGGGACGGCGGCCTGGGTGCCAACAATGGCCTGCCCGGTGTGCAGGGCGAGATTACCTATGTGCCCATCGGCGGTGGCGGCGGCAATGTCGCCATCACCGCACTGGCGACCCGTACCCTGGGCGGCAACGCCCCGCAACTGTTTGCCCAGGTGCGGAACTACGGCGACCAACCCGCAGAAGTCGTCTTCGACCTGGAGGTGGACGGCGAAATCTTCACCGCCGAGCGCTACACCATCCCTGCCGGGGAGAATGTCTCCGTCGTGAGCGACACCTTGCCCACCAGCTTTGAGCAAATCGAGGCGGGCATCGTCCCGGCTAGCGGCGCAAATGTAGAAAACGCCCTGCCCACAGATGACACCGCCTTCGCCGTCAGCGACAACGTCCAGGGCGTCGAAGCCTTGCTGGTTAGCGAGGGCAATGTCTTCTTAGACCGCGTCCTCAGCAGCCTGCCCAGCGTCACCCATATCAACGCCACACCCGGGCAGGCCATCCCCTCCCGCCCCTTCGACCTCTACATCTTCGATAACACCCTGCCCGCCACGTTGCCCCAGGGCGATGTGCTGCTGGTCAATCCGCCGCCAGATACCGGCCTCTTTACCCTGGCCGCCGCTTCTGAGGACACCGCTAATCCCACCGTCGCAGACTTTGGTGATCTTAGCGCCTTCCTCAGCTTCGATAATGTCAACATTCGCACCTTCAACCCCGTCAGCGCCTCCTGGCTAGAGCCGCTCGTCACCCTAGACGGCGGTACGGCCATCGGCGCGGGCGAACTCGACGGACGCCAAGTTGCGATCATCGCTTTCCCGCTCGGCGAAAGCGACCTGCCGCTGCAAATCGCCTTCCCCATCCTGATGAACAACTTGATGGCCTGGTTCCAGCCAGAAAGCGCCATCATCCGCGAGAACGCCCTGCGTACCAGCGAGAGCCTCACCCTCACCCCGCCCACCCGCGCCGACCGCGTCCGCGTCACCAAGCCCAGCGGCGAACGCCGCGAGTTCGAGGTCACAGGCGGCCCGCTCATCTATGCAGACACCGACGAACTCGGCATCTACACTATCGAGGTCTTCGAGGGCAGCGAGACCCTGCAAACCGAGCCGTTCGCGGTTAACCTGTTTTACCCGCTAGAGAGCGACATCGCCCCCCGCCCAGAAATCACGCTCGGAGACGCCACCGTCGCGCCAGACGTCGCCGAAGAAGAACTCGGTCAGCGCGAGTTCTGGCGCTGGCTGGCCCTCGCCGCCCTGCTCATCCTCATGCTGGAGTGGTTCATTTACCAACGTCGGCTGGCCGGGCCACGTGGCGTCTTCCGCCCTGTCCTCAACCGCCGCCGCACTTAAAGCATCCCACCGTAGGGGCGGCCCCGTCAGGTATAACATTTCGCTTGCGCCTCCCCCGCTCCAGGCGCACATAAGCCCTCGGAATAACCCTATGCTCATCCATCGGTGATAGACTGTTTTCGATTAAACAAAACAGGTTCCAACAAGCACACCCATGACCATCCGCACCAAGCTCATCCTCTGGTACTCCGGCCTATTGGCCTTCATCGTCATTCTGTTCGGTGTGGTCGTCTATGCCTACATGCGCTGGACGCTGATCGACTCCATCGACCAGACCCTTAGCGACACCGCCACCCAGGTCATACGGAACAGCCGCGCTTTCCCAGTCAGCGAGTTCAGAAGCCCGTCCGATGTCAGCGTGCAGCTTCCGCCGTTAGATGTTTTCCAGGGTGGGTTGGTCTATCTACAGGTGTGGAGCGTCGGCGGGGAGGAACCCTTGATTGCCGCCGCTTCACAGAATATTGAGGAGTTACAAACACCGCTAGACCTGGGCGCACTGCAAATGGATATGCCCCTCTTTCGCAACGTTAACCTGGGAGACACCCAGCTTCGCGTCCACACCAATCCGATTGTGCTCCCCAATGGTCAGGTCATCGTCAAAGTCCAGGTGGCGGAATCGCTAGAGACAGTCAATCAGGCGATGGATCGGTTGCTGACCATTATGGGCGTCGGCGTGACGGTTGCCGTGGCCGGGTCGGTCGGCATCGGGGCCTACCTTTCCGGGCAAGCCCTCAAGCCCGTCGATAGCCTCACCCGTGCCGCTGCCCGCATCACAGAAACCGAAAACCTCTCCACGCGCCTGCCCTGGCAAGGCCCCATGGACGAGCTAGGCCGCCTTACCTACGTCTTCAACCGCATGATGGAGCGCCTAGAGCACCTTTTCGGCGTGCAACAGCGCTTCGTGGCCGATGTCTCGCACGAGCTGCGCACCCCACTAACCGCCATCCAGGGCAATCTCAACCTTATCCAACGCTACGGCGCAGACGACGACTCCATTGAGGCCGTTTCCCAGGAAGTCGAGCGCATGTCTCGCCTGGTGAATGACCTACTGCTGCTCGCCCGTGCAGACTACGGCGGCCTCTCCTTGGACGTAGAGCCGCTGGACTTAGACGCCGTTCTGATGCGCGTCTTCCACGAAACAAAGCTCATCATTGAGGCGCGGGGCGAGGACATCGACGTGAAAATGGGCCGCTTCGAGCCAGTTCGCATCAACGGCAACCCTGACCGCATCAAGCAGCTTTTGCTCAATCTCGTCAGCAACGCTGTCAAATTTACGCCAGACGGCGGCACCATCACCCTCAGCCTTAGCAACGAGGGAGCCTATGGGGTTATGCGCGTCTCAGACACAGGCGTGGGCATCCCCGAGGACCAGCTTCCGCTCATCTTCGACCGCTTCTTCCAGGCAGAAAGCTCCCGCGCCAACACCGATATCGACGCGGGCACGGGCCTGGGCCTTTCCATCTGCAAATGGATCGTAGAAGCCCACCGTGGCAAAATCCGCGTGGACAGCCAGCTTGGCAAAGGCACCACCTTCACCATCTTCATACCCAAGCAAGAACACACGGACGAGACCCACACGCACATCGTCACATCAGAAGTCCGTGAGGCTTACCAGCGCATGCAAGCCAGGGAATCCCAGAACTAGCTGACGGTAATTTGATACGGGTGACCCTCCAGGCTGTACGTCGCCGGAGCGTCGCCCCGTATTGTCATCTGCACCGGATGCACTGCCGACAGTCGGTTGTCCGTCGGCAACCAAGGGCGGCCCGTCTTCACGCAAATTAGCAGTCCGTGGTCATCCCCCAGCGCGCAAAAGGCCCCTGTCGGCCCACCGCTAAAAATCGGCAAATCGAGCTTGGCCTGTAACTGTGCCACCAGCCCCGGCAAATCATCCGTCGCCAGCCCCACCTCGCTGATGTTCTGTAAGTTCTGGATACCGAATGGTGTGGGCGCCTCCGGCATCGGCAGTCGGTGCCGCCCAATAAACTCCAGCACATTCCCCGCCGCATCCTCAAAATACAGTGAGTGCGCCTGCCAGTTCGTCTGGCTAAAGTCGATGAACTTCTCCCCCTCGTAGGGCATCAATGTCAAGCGCTCGTCCGCCCACGTCAACGCCGCCTCAAACTGATGCTCCGGGATGTCGAAAGCGAGGTGATGTATTTGCGCTGTCTCCGCCGCCATCAACGTCAGCGTAGAGCGGCCCACCGTCACCGTAAATTGATCCGCTGCCCGGTGCACAGGCGCTAAACCCAGCT